>OGSC01000139.1_pt1 | contig 67274 bp, 51 predicted proteins | sample 1573751 | NCBI WGS metagenome assembly OGSC01 (sample SAMN03295840, study PRJEB24534) | human gut metagenome | isolation source: fecal sample 8 from infant 5 | host: Homo sapiens | place: USA: Pittsburgh, PA | collected 2014-07
AGCAACCAGTTTTGGTTGCTCGGAATAAAAAGTCTAACTTTTTGGGGTCACTACACTTTGCCCCTGTTCCAAAGGAACAGATCTGGGCGGTGGAGGATTATGGAGAGGATCTTTTGTTTATATTATATTATTTTACTTCAGCCCAACCTAAAGCAGCACGTTTAGCATCGATATCTGCTAAGATTTTTTCAGCTACTTTCTTAGGATCAGTATTTACATACATAACAGAACCTAAGATGTCTTTAGTGTCTTCTTTAAGCCATTTTGTAACAGCATCAGAGCCTTGTGTAGGTGGCTCAACGCAATGGTAAGAGTTAATCCCCATCAAGCGGAAGCCAAGAGATGCATCTATACCTTTTTCGTTGGACCATTCAGGGCTAGACATAGCGAATGGCATTTGTGGCAAGTTAAGGCCTAATTCACCAGCAATACCAGCAAAAATACCAGAGGAACGAGCATTATCTACACACTCCCCTACATGCCATACTGGTGGTTGATCATCGCCCAAGAATTCTTGCAATGCAGGGCTACATTTCTTAATAGCATCTGTATTACAATAGCCAAGTTTCATCAATGGGAAGGATGCACACCCGTTTGTTGTGATGATACAGCCATTTTTGATAAGTGTATCAACGATATCTACAGTTGCTTTCTCGTAGATAACGCGAGGGTTGGAGCAACCTACTACGTTGACAATACCACGAACTTTACCAGATTTTAAAGCGTCAGCTAATGGCTTGAAGGAACCATAATGTTTAACAGTGGATTCTGGAGAGAAACCAACCTCTGCCGTAATTTCATATGGCGGAATGAATACAGGCATGCCTTTGCGCAATTCATGCGCTTCAAGGGCACGATCCAAGATTTTACGAGCCAATTCTTTTGTTTCAGACAAGTTTGTATGGTGATGATCGTAACCGATATGTTCTGCACCTGGTAAACGAGCTGCATCAGATGTAGTGATAACTTTTGTGTTGAAGCAACGTGCTACGTCCATGATAGCAGGGTAAACGTCTTGGACGTCAGCCACCCAGCAATCGAGTGCGCCAGTACCAAGTACAAGTTCCGCACCGATAGCATTACACAATGGAATAACGTTTTCATAACGGTACATGCTGGACAAACCAGAGCAGCAGATACCGTAGAATTGAATACCTTTAGCACCGATAGCTTTCGCTTTTTCTAAGTACTCTTCAGAGGCACCAATTGTACAAATTTGGGATACTAATGTTGGCAAGTGACCATGAACAGCGATATTAACATAACCTTTTTTCAAAGCACCGATGTTAACTTTGGATGTACGACGACCACCTTGTCCGAACAATGCGTCTGTTGCGATGTCCGCAGCCACTACGCCAGTGAATGTGAAAGCAAGACCACAACGCAAGAATTGTTTCATATTGCTTTCCCAATCGCCATCTGTACCTACGCAAGTACGATGATATGCATCAAAGGCTTCATTGTATGCAGAAATAGGCAAGATATCAAGGTTTTTCCAAACTTCACGGCGTTCAGCAGGTGCTAACGCTGTAATTGTTTTATATTCGCCAGGTAATGCACGGCTCAAATCTTCTAATAGAACATCTGCCAAGTCATTAGCCACTTCTTTTAAGGAACGACCTTCTTCAGGGATGTTGAAAGCTTTACATACTGTGCGAATTTTTTCTTCCCCTAAAATTGGAATATCCAATTGATCGTTAGCAGCAGCTTTCAAAGAGATCAAAATTTCACGAGCATGTGCACCATGTTGAGTCAAACCACCAGCTGCAGCACGTGTCATATTACGAGCTACGATAAGGTCAGCATCAGCACCGCAGACACCACGAGGGCTCTTAGGTGTAATTTTACATGGACCCATGAAGCAAACACGACAACATACGCCAGCAATACCAAAAGTACATTGTGGTTGTTGTTTGTCGAAACGATCAAACACGGTATCACAACCGATTTGCTCCATGCGAAGAATCATTTCACGTACAGCAGGATCTGGTGTTTGTTCAATTACATCTTGTTTTGTAGGCCATGTTTTACGATACTCAGCAACGGCTTTCATGTAATCGTTTACGCCATGTTCATGTGGTACCCCTGGTTCATGAGTGTGTGGCACCCATTTATCCGTCGGCATAGCCTTTGCATGACTATGGTCGTGACCATGTTCATGATCGTGGTCATGATGATGATCGTGATGATGATCGTGGTCGTGACCATGATGGTGATGATGACCGCCACAATGGCAATGATGGTCATGATGATGTTCATGATGATGTTCGCCATGGCTGTGGTCATGGGTGTTTTTGTTTTCCACATCTTTATTCATAATAAACCTCCTAGGGGCCTACATAGGCCAACCGTCAATAACAAGAAAACATATTCTACTTTTACTTTATTTTTTAAATCCACCATACTTGTGGGTTTTAAATCCTATTTCCTAAATATGTTTTAACCTATTTTAAGTATATTTTTTGACAGGACATTTGTCAATTATTTTTTGAGAAATTTTTGACTCATTTGCTTCAAAGAACATTGCAATTACTATATTTATCAAATTCGATATTTTCAGTTTTCTTTCACAAAGCAAAAGAGGTTAATCCCTGCAAACTTAGGGAATTAACCTCTTTTATCTATAGAATACTATATTTAGATGTTGTTTTATATAAATTATTATTCGTAAGTAGTACTAAATACTCCAATACCCCATGTGTATAATCTATAAGAATTTCTGCATAATATTTGCTACTTCAGGCAAATGGAATCGTTTCGCTCTATCTGATCTTGCCACAAGAACTAATTGACGGAAGCAAAGTTTTGACGCAAGGGGATAAAATTTAACCTTATCTTCATCCCTCTTACTATTAAGCGTACTCGGCAAGAAAGTAATTCCATAGTCATCTTCTACTAAAGAGCGACAAGTATCCAATGTTTCTGATGCAATGACCGCTTTAGGCACAAAGGACTCCGCTTGGCATAATCGGTTTACCAAAGACCGTAGCTTCAAGCCTTCTCTCAAAAGAATAAATGGAAACGGTCCAAACGGTGCAATTTCCCGAATGCCTTCAGGTGTCATGAGAGAATCTGCAATAGCGATGGCCTTCTTATTTTCCACACTAATGGCTAGCAAAATTTGCTCATCCAACACGGGATAGCTTTCAAGGGCCTGAGAATAAATAGGTGTCGGAAATAGTCCTACGTCAACTAAACCATCACAAATCTGTTGCTCCAAGAAGTGAGATTCACCTTCTACCACATGGAACTCCCAAGATGGTTCAATTTCTTGAAAGCTCTTTAGCGTTTTACCTAACATATGATGACCATAAAACTGGGACAAACCAATCCGCACATGATATGCCACATCAGTGCCTTGATTGATGATAGACTGCGTTAAGGCCTCCACCTTTTGAACAAGAGGCATCCCCTCTTTCGCAATTTGCAATGCGGCCGCCGTCGGCACTACCTTAGTGCGATCACGAGCAAACATAGGAACACCTAACTCTGCTTCGATACGACGAATACTTTGACTCAACGCAGGCTGAGAAATATATAATTTTTTAGACGCTTTAGAAAACGACGCCATCTCAACGATAGTACTTATGTATTTAATATCTTTTATATCCATAGAAACACCTTATAACAAAACATTATGATTTTATTATAACTATATATTACCAAAATACAAGATATATAATGTAATTTAAAAGTCTATTATTTATAAAACAATACTTCTAATCTAATCTTAACTATTCTATCCTAATCTATCTAAGCTAAACTAAACTGAGTCATAGTAATATAATAACTTACGCACAACAAAAAGCCCTCCATATGGAGGGCCTTTTCTTTGAGCAGTTAGACAATCTCAATATTATATTGAGGAGTTAATAAATTTTGAGATTACATTAGTGTTTTAAGTACATCTAATACTTCGTCTGGTAATTCGTTTTTATGACCAATAAGGTTTTCTACATAGTCATAGCGGAACTCAAAAGCTTTGTGTAATTGGTGATGGTACTCACGCACTTGGAATGGTGGTTCAAAACCAGGAACCTCTACATATTCAAGGTTCGGATATTTATAGAATGGTTTGAATTCCAAAGTACCTTCTACCAAACGTTCTAACAAATCAAGAGTCACTTCTTTTGGAACTTTGTTATCCAAGAAGAAGCCTGTATTCATAATGTAGCATTCTACGCCACATTCAGAGAACAATTTTTTGTAGCTTTCATAATCAAGAGCCAATGGATATGTACGGAATGGATTTGCATACGGTTCAATAACAAGTGCATTTGGATCCACATGAGCATCGAGTTTTTCCGCTGTAGAACGGCGCGTAGCAAGTGTGGCACCCATTGTAGATGCTAGTACAGGATCATCAATTTTGAGGATCGGTGGCAATGTTTTATCTTTCATAAGCCATACAATAGCATTAACTGGCTCGTCTACGTAATTTACGCGGTTCTCTGTCCAGAATTGAGATTTGATAGCACGACCATTATTATTACGAACGTCTTCAGCTAATACAACCTTACGGCCCTCGTCATCCATAGTTACGCCTACATTTTGTAGTGTTAACAAGAATTCATTAGCAGGATGTTCCACAGGGTAATCTTGCATTTTGTCAAAGTACGTAGGTTCAAGAGCAATAGAACTCAAATCCTCAGTATTGATGATATACGCATCATCATGCAAGATAGAGATATCATAACGACCATCATGTTTTTCATGAGTCAATGTAGATTTACCGGAACCGGACAAGCCGAATACACCGATAGTATAGGATTTGCCATTATCAAGGTTGTAACGTTTCATACCGCCATGGCAAGCAACATAGCCGAGGCGATTAGCCAAGGACCATGCTAATGTAAGGGTACCTTTTTTGTGTTCACCAAAATAGCGCATGCCAAGAATCATGGCACAGTTATGAGCAGGGTCAAAGATAGCAAGACCACCTGGATGACCTGGTACAATATAATCTGGATCAGAGTAGATGTAGATATCACCTTCTGGGATTTCTAAACTATCATCGTAGAATTCTTTTACTGCTGCATCAAAGAACTTGAAGTTCATGATCCAAGAATACAAAGTAGATGCGTGATCTTTTGGAATCATCAAATGAGCACGAGCGGTAAATTTTTTATCTAAACCAACAATAGCTTCAGCAGCAAGCCACTCTTTATCGCGGCTATCATACACTGCATCACGTGCAATATTAGAAAGTTCTACTTCATCAATACCTTCATCGCCAATAATACGACGAGCTTTTGCATAGCGACCTGTAGTTTTACCATCATTTGTAACTAGTACCTTTGCATCAGTTGGCAAACCTTGCTCGCATGGTTTATATACAGGCATATCGAGGACGATAACACCTGGCTCTTCAGCGGCAAGTTGATACGCTTGTGCAACGGATGTTACAGGCGTTACATTGTTCCCATAAAATGCAGTTTCAATAGTACTGCGCATCTTAGAAAATAATGGGTTTGTTTTAATTTCACTTTGCTTCCAAACGCGTCTTGTAGACATAGTATCTAGATCCTCACCTTTAAATATCTTAGTAATTTCTCTTATAAAAGTATATCAATATATGAAAATATTGTTTTTGCAAATACTTTCATTATTTTCTATTTTACCCTTTTCAATCAAATTTGTATACACAAAACAGATGAATTATAGGAAATTATTGCATGTTTATTTTGAATTAGTGCAACACATCTCTAATAATAAAAATTGATAACTAATCATTCCTTAATGTTGCAACCAAAGTAAACAACATATGATTCAATGTTCATAGTCACTGCACAACACTAATAACAAAATAAAATGAGGCAAGGCCCTAAGACCTTGCCTCTTTCACATTTAAAAGTTCAATTATTTCTTATTTTTATTAATGAATGCGTCGATTTTACCGATCAAATTATCTACATCAAAATCACCGCGCTCTGCAATCATCTTGATAGTAGCCACCTTAGCCATTACTTTTACCATAGGCGTTTTTAATTTCTCGAATTTAGGATTTAACGAAATCAAATAATCTACAATATCTGGACTATGTTTAATCAAATTAGACAAGGTCGTTTTTGCATCGATATGGAACCGACCATCTGCATCAGCTGTTAATGGTTCTTCCTCTACCTCTTCTGCAGCCTCTTGAGCCAAGGATTTTTCTTTACTACTATCGCCTACAAAGTCAGTTTTATCCCAAGTCAACAATGTACGGGACCCTTCAAGCTCACGGATATGAGTGCAATCTTGCATCATTTCTAGTACACCACGGAATTTACCATTTTCATCGCGCACTGCCGTGTAGATAACATAGATAAACAAGCCCGGTTTATTGATCCAGAATTCAGCTTGGTTTTGCTCACCAGAACGGAATTTCTCTACGATTTCTTCTACTACATGAACAGATTTTGCTGGATGACAGTTCTTAACCTCACGGCCAATAACGTTAGCACTTCGTGGGAAAATGCGATGCGGTGTATCACTGTAGAATTTAACGAGTTCATTTTCATCTACATAAGATAAGTCTACTGGAAGATGACGGAATAGCAAATTGATTTGCTCCAATGTCAATTTGCCAGTGGCTACATCTAGGACAGCATCCTTACTAACAGCTGTACCTCCTACAGGACCAACATATTTGGATAGTAGACCTGCCAAATCGTTTAGGAACTCATTAGATACACCATTTTGGCCGGAGTTATTTGCATTTAGTTGCGCCGCAGAGTCATTGATGCCCGGCACTACATATAAACCTGGCGGATCAATGATAGCATAACCAATTTCATGGTCATTCTTACTCATGCGCACAAACTCTTCATCACTTAAAAGTTTATAAGATGTGGGCAATAGCACTTCTAACTCTTTGGAGTTCAAATCACGTAACTTTTCTAATGTTTCTGGTACAGACGCTAAGAATTCTTCGTATTTATCCTCCCGTAGCAAAGCATAGGATGCAGAGATAGCATCGCGTACACCGTCATCAAAGGTCCACATAATACGTGTAGGACGGTCAAAACCATGATCCTCTAGCATTGGATACAATTGATTTTGCTTACGAGACAAATGTGTTCTCCATTGCGCTAATGAATCAAAGATACCAAGCCATGGGTTCTTAATAAACTTCTCTTGCTTTAATAATTCATCTGCTTCAAGAGCGACCTTTTCAACAGCATTGATTTCTTCTAAGTACACCCACAACGGATGATTTTCTGGATACTCATTTTCTGCGCGAACTAATACGCCATCAAACAAGTTCAATAGGTCATCCATCCTATCTAGGATTTCTTCATCTTTGTAAACACCTTTTAAACTTTGCTCTGCATAAGCAAACTCATCAGGCGTACAAGTGCCAAGTTTTTCTTTTAAAATACGATTGCCCTCTTCTAAGGACAATTTTCCGTCTAAATAATCTTCTTTAACGGATACAATAATTCGGTAACGTTCATTGTTAATATCTAGCTTTTGTTTTAATGGATTCATATGTATATACCTCCAAGGGCTAATTGATGATTATACTTTTATTATATCATTTTGAAAGTAATTTTCAGTAGCTATAGATACAGTTTTATTATTTTGTAAAAATTTCACACAAAAAGCACCCATACCATGTACGAGTGCTTTTATTAGATATTAAAAATCAATATATTCAGTTTTAGAAGATGCTACCGGATTACCATTAGAGTCTATAGCAGGATTAAATCGCCATGTAGAAATAGTTTCAACGAGAGCCGCATCAACAGCGCTGGATCCACTAGATGCTACAATCTCAATATCCCCTACAGAGCCGTCTTCATTGATGGTAAAACGTACATCTGCACCATGAACAGCACCGCTATAACCGGCAAGAACCGCTTGGTCTACAGCTGGCGTAGATACCGCTGTAGGCGGTTGATAAGGCGCCGCCAATACAGAGGCTACCAAACCAGTTACAAACAATGCGCTCAACATTGTACAACGCAACACTTTATTCATCATTATCTCCTTATTTAGCTGTTACAGCATGCTTAGGCAGAGTAATTGTCATCCCAATAATAGATTCATGAGCCTTTTGATCCGTGCCGATGGCAGGTGTGAATTTCCACTGCATGATTGCTTTTTTTACTGCGTCATCAACAGGAGCATAACCAGAGGAGCGTTCAACGAAAACATTTTTAACATTTCCTTTTCTATCAATCAAAAAGCGTACGCGCATATCTGGTGACACCGTAGCCGTTTGAGGAATCTCAGGCAACTCAGGTTTTACAACATGAACCTCTCTTGGAGATTCTAAGAACTTTGCCGCATCAGCTGTATAATTACCTAACATGCCGAAAGATGCAACGAGTACAGCTGCAGCAGTGTATCGGAATAATTTATTCATAATAAGCCTCCTTATTCATTTTGTCTATGCATAATATCATACTAAATAAAGATGAATATTTAAAGAATAAATTATTATTGATAAAATTTCTCATTTATGATATATTGATTTCAAGATAACTGTTCGGACTTACATATCAGGTTGATATGACAAAAAATTACACAAAGGAGGTTCATCATGAGACGTAGAAAGCGTATTCAAATGAAGGTCATGATGGTACTTGGTATCGTTGCCCTCATTGGGCCAAACCATCTACAATCTCTCATCCCTTAACAATTGTGACCTTAGCAGAAAACCGTATAACTGCCACTAGCCGCTACGTTAGTAGTGGCTATTTTTCCGCTTAAATAAGGGTAGATTGTATCACTTATGTATTAACAAGATAACTAAAGTTTTTAACGCTGTACCTATAAAAGGAGGTTTATTATGAAATTTAATCGAATCTTACTAATTGTCGTATCATTAGCACTTATGTTATTCGCATTAGCAGGCTGTGGAAAAGATGCAGCCCAAGACAATCAGAAAAAATTAAATGTTGTAGCTACTACTACAATGTTAACAGATTTAGTAAAAGAAATTGGCGGTGATCATGTATCCGTCCAAGGACTCATGGGACCTGGCGTAGACCCTCACCTCTACCAAGCTAGCGCCGGCGATGTAACAACTATGTCTAAGGCAGATGTTGTGGTGTACAACGGCATTCACTTAGAAGGTAAAATGGGTTCCATTTTCGACAATTTAACAAAACAAAATAAAGCTACTATCCGCGTATCCGACGCTATTGATCCAGCCACTCTACTCGACTTTGATGAAGAAGATGGCGTGAAAACTAAAGACCCTCATATTTGGTTCGATGTAGCTAACTGGAAACTTGCTGCCAAAGCAGTTTACGAAGGTCTTGCGAAAGCAGATCCAGCTCACAAAGAGGATTTCAAAAAACGCTATGATGCGTACCTCACTAAATTAGATGAAACAGATGCATATATTAAAGCACAAGCAGAATCTATTCCTAAAGAATCTCGCGTTCTCGTAACAGCACACGATGCCTTCCAATACTTTGCTCGCGCTTATGGCTTTGAAGTAAAAGGTTTGCAAGGTGTAAGTACTGCTACAGAAGCTGGCACACAAGATGTGAATGAACTTGTTCAATTTATCGTAGATCACAAAATTAAAGCGATCTTCGTAGAATCTTCTGTACCACACAAAACCATTGAAGCCGTTCAAGAAGCAGCTAAGGCTAAAGGCTGGAACGTTGCTATCGGTGGCGAATTATACTCCGACTCCCTCGGTTCTGAAGGCACTGAAGGCGGCACATATATCGGTATGGTAAAATCCAATATCGATACCATCGTTAAAGCACTTAAATAATAAATAGTATTTTAAAACAAGGGGCTAAAAAAATTACCCCCATATAAGTACAAGTGCTACTAGCAATATCAGCTAGTAGCACTTATTGATAAAAGGAGGTCTCTATGGAATGGGCCGTTGAAGTTGAAGATATGACCGTAGCTTATACGACAAAACCCGTATTATGGGACGTAGATATGAAGGTACCCATCGGTTCCTTAGCGGCCATCGTCGGCCCTAACGGAGCCGGTAAATCTACATTATTAAAGGCCATGTTAGGCCTATTAACAGTTATCTCAGGTAGTGTTAAGTTTTATATCGACCACCACCTTGCGATGGACAAAAAGGATTACAAAAAAATCGCCTATGTCCCTCAAAGCGGTAGCGTAGATTGGGACTTTCCTACTACCGTATTAGACGTTGTACTTATGGGTCGCTATGGTCATCTAGGTTGGTTCAAACGACCAAGTAAAAAGGATAAGGAACTGGCCCTCTCCATGATTGAAAAAATGGGCATGAGCGACTATGTGAATAGGCAAATTCGTCAACTTTCAGGGGGCCAACAACAGCGTGTATTCCTCGCGAGAGCCCTCGTACAAGAGGCAGATATTTATCTCATGGACGAGCCTTTCAAGGGCGTCGACAAAACGACGGAGCACGCCATTATCTCCCTATTACAAGAAATGAAAGCCCGTGGCAAAACGGTGATCGTCGTACACCACGATTTAAATACGGTACCTCAATATTTCGACTGGGTAACGATGGTCAATAAGCAAACTGTTGCCTATGGTCCCGTAGTAGATACCTTTACTGATGAGGCCATCGAGCGCACCTACGGCAAGGGGAGGACTGTATGACCATACTCCAATCCTATACGACACAGATGGTATTGCTCGGCACGGCTCTCTTGGGCCTTGCCAGTGGTATTGCAGGCACCTTCGCAGTACTTCGCAAGGAAAGCCTCATCGGTGACGGCCTCTCCCACGCGGCACTGCCTGGTGTAGTCATCGCATTCTTGCTGACCGGTATAAAAGACATTGAGGTACTTATTATAGGTGCTGCCCTGTCCTCCATCACTGCGGCGTGGCTCATTACCATCACCGTAGAAAACAGTAAAATCAAATTCGATGGTGCTCTAGCTACTATACTATCTGCTTTCTTTGGTCTTGGTATGGTTCTACTCACCTACCTTCAAAGTCTGAACAATGCAGGTCAGGCGGGGCTTTCAAAATTTATATTTGGACAGGCCGCCACCATATTAGCCCGCGATGTGTACATTACATCGGCGGCAGCACTCATCATTATCGTTTTAACAGCCTTATTTTGGAAAGAACTAAAGCTCATCTCCTTCGACGTAGAATACGCAAAAACATTGCAAATTCCCGTCACCTTTACACTCATTTTATATCGATTCCTATTGATCATGACTATCATCATTGGCATTCAATCAGTAGGTGCTATCTTAATCAGTTCCCTACTCATTGCACCGGCCGTAGGGGCTCGTCAGTGGACGAACAAGCTAGGTACCATGTGTATGTTAGCAGGATGTTTCGGTATGGTATCTGCTATCGGCGGTACCATTTGGAGTACAACAGTACAAAAACTGCCTACAGGTCCTGCGATTATCGTCATTCTGTCAGTTATCGTACTGTTGAGCCTCATATTTGCACCTAATAGAGGCATCTTATGGCAATATCGTAGAAACAAACAATCAAAACAAGCTTTATTATCAGAAACCACAAAGATAAGTCCTGCCGATTTACAACAAAAAATATATAGAGCAGAGGGTGGACAGCCTCGCATAGGGGGTGCCCCATGACAGTACATACAGAGATTTTACTCATCGCCATCGCAGTATCTATCGCGTGCGCTATCCCTGGTGTATTCCTCGTGCTACGCCGCATGTCCATGATGGCAGACGCCATTACACACACCGTATTCCTCGGCATTGTACTCGCTTTCTTTGTGACGGAAGACTTAAACTCACCCTTGCTTTTAGTAGGGGCAACCATAGTCGGCGTAGGAACGGTATGGCTTACAGAGATGATTCATAACACGGGCCTCGTCAACGAAGATGCATCCATCGGTATCATCTTTCCCCTTCTATTCTCCATTGCCATCATCCTCGTCAGTCTCTACAGCGGCAACGCACACCTTGACGTAGATACCGCACTTCTAGGGGAAATTGCGTTCGCCCCATTCGACAGATGGATTGTAAACGGCACCGACTTAGGTCCTGTATCTCTATGGATCTCCCTTGGGGTGGCATTCATCAACCTCCTATTAGTTATGCTCTTCTACAAGGAATTGCAGCTATCTACCTTCGACCCACTATTAGCAGGGCTCTTCGGCTTCATGCCCGCCCTCATCCACTACGTGCTGATGACCATGGTGTCCCTTACCGTGGTAGCTTCATTCCAAGCAGTAGGCGCTATCCTCGTTATCGGCCTCATGATCGGACCTGCGGTTATCGCTTATTTATGGACGGACTCTGTGAAAGCCATGCTCACTAGCAGCATCATCATCGGCATTATCTGTGCCGTCATCGGTACAGAAGTCGCTTTCACCCTAGACGTATCCATTGCAGGTGCTATCGCAACGACGATTGGTCTCGCATTATTAATTGCCGTTATTGGCACGCCAAAGACAGGCTATATTGCAACCTATCTTCGCCAACGCCACTTGCGTCGTCACTATCGAGAAACGATGATGCTCTGCCACATCTATACCCATATGAACACACCTGTGGCAGCCATTGAAAATGGTATCGGCACCATTCACGAACACTTGAACTGGAAGCCAGACTATACACACCAAGCCGCATCACACCTTAAGAAGCAAGGGTTGTTGTATATAACGAATGGGTACTATATGCTGACCGATAAAGGTGTGGCGCAAGTAAAGGAAATCATTTAATTAATTTTATTTAATGAATGTTAATTAGACTCCTTCAAAAATACATATTTTCCCAACAAAAAAGAAGCTGAAATCAATGCACTGCAAAGATTTCAGCTTCTTTTATTTGTTGAACTGATGCGTTAATCAGTTAATAGCTTCTAATGGAATGACATGAGGCATGCCTTTGTCGTCCATATAGATTTTAGTTTTAACACGGTATACATCTTCCATCATGGCTTCTGTAAAGATGTCTTTCGGTGCACCTTGAGCGTATACTCTACCCTCTTTGAGCACGATGATTTCATCTGCGAACATAGCCGCCAGATCAAGATGATGTAATGTTACAAGTGTTGTAAAATCATTTTCTTGAGTCAGATTTTTTAGCAATGTTAACAAGTCAAATTGCTTGTGCAAATCTAGCGCACTCGTCGGTTCATCAAGAATTAAGATTTTAGGTTCTTTTACAAGGGCCTGGGCCATGAACACAAGTTGGCGTTGACCACCGCTGAGCTCCATAATGCTGCGCGATGCAAAGCGTTGCAAGTTCAACCGTTCCAACACCTCTTGTGTAGCTGCAATGTCTTCATCACTTACGCGGAAGGACATGGATCCCATGCGCCCTAGCATAACGACTTCAAAAACAGTCAAATTGACTCTACAGTCATTATCTTGAGACAAGTAGCTCACTGTACTACTGAAATCCTTTGTAGAATATTCAGCTACAGATTTACCATTGATGGTAATGTCGCCCTTGCCTTTCAAGATACCCATAATTGTTTTTAACAGTGTAGATTTACCAGCACCATTGGTACCGATGAGAGCCGTCAATTTACCAGTTTTAGCGGCAAAATCAACGCCCTTCAAGATTTGTCCGTCTTCCGTAGAGGAATAGCCAAAGGTTAAATTATGAACTTCAATCATTTGAAATAGCTCCTTTTCCTAGTTAATACCAACGAGAAGAAGAAAGGTACGCCGATGATTGCTGTCACAATACCGATTGGGAACATCGCCCCAGGAACGAGCATTTTACTCGCAATAGATGCGAGAGACAAAATCGCCATGCCACACACTGCAGATAGAGGTAAGAAATACCGTTGATCCTCACCTACGAGCATACGTGCAATATGTGGACCTACAATACCGATAAAACCAATAGTTCCAACGAAGGAAACGGCTACGGCAGTGATAAGGGAAATGAAAGCAAATACTTTTACGCGCAAGCTTTCAACATCAACACCTAGACCAGAGGCCTTTTCATCGCCTAATTTTAAAGCCGTTAAACGCCAAGACTCACGCATCATGAGTGGAAGCATGATAACTAGCACGAGGAGAACGATGGAGATATTAATCCAGTTTGCCTTTGCTAAGCTACCCATTGTCCAGAATACGATGTTTTGAAGGGCCTCAGGAGATGCCATATATTGCATCAAGGATTGAAGTGCTTGGAACAAGAACATCATGCCGATACCAGCGAGAATCATCGTTTCAGAAGAGAAATTCTTAATCTTATTGATGGAATAGATAAAGAAGCTCGTCAAACTAGCAAATACGAAGGCGCCGAATGGAACCATAAAGACACCTAAAAACTCTAATGCACTAGCGCCTACAACTACCATGAGAGAAGCACCGAAGCCAGCCCCTGCAGATATACCAAGTGTATACGGGCTAGATAACGGGTTATCAAGGATAGTTTGCATACCAGCACCAGCAATGCCCAAGGAGGCGCCTACCAGTAATGCCATAATGGCCGTCGGAAGGCGAATTGACCAAATGATGACATACGCATTTTTGGAAACCTCGGATGGGTCTGTTAATGCTAGCCATACATCACTCAACGTAAGTGATGCAGGACCTACAATAATATCGGTAACAAAACTTACCGCGCAAATGATCAGACCGATGATAATAAACATGAGCTTTTTATAGCTCTGTTTCTTATAATTGTACTGATTGTTAGTTTCTGTCACTACGAAAAACTCCTTTTTAGTTCAACTGCATAAACCAAACGCCACCGTAAGAGAATGGAAGGAATTTGTCATAGAATTCCTTAAGTGTACCTTCTGGATCTACGTCCTTGAATTCCTCAGGGTAGAATGTTTTAGCTAAATATTCGAATACTGCAACGTCATATACTTCACGAGGTAAACCATGGTGAGTAGAGTAAACGTTTTTAGATTGAACGGCTTTCAATTCAGGCCAGCCTTGACGTTCTGTGGTGAAAGCTTTCAACAACGCTTGAGATTTTGCTTCATTTGTATCGAAACCTAAACGCATGGATGTCGGTTTCTTAGGCCAGTAGGAACCGATAATGATGATGATATCTGGGTTTCTTTCCAAAATAAATTCTGGGTTAACAGGACCTGCTTTTTGAACTACATCTTTAGTAATAAGGTCGCCACCAACTTGAGTTGCTAATGCGCCCCATGCTACGTTTGCACTATAGGCAAAACCTAAACCTTCTGGACCTTCGTTACCTGTTTCAATGTAAACAGTTGGTTTTGGTTTGTTAATTTTGCTAATGCGGTCCATAACTCTTGTTAAACGTTCAGTATAGAACTTGTTGATTTCTGCTGCACGCTCTTCTTTACCCAATGCTTTACCGATAGCTTCGATAGATTTTTGGTGGTTTTCAAGCTTTTCAGCATGGTAATCGATATAAATAGTAGGGATACCAGCTGCATCGATTTTAGGTTTGTAATCAGATTCATATTGATCTTTAAAGTATAACGGCATAAAAATAACATCTGGGTTTAAGGAAATTACTTTTTCCACATCAAATGTTTTGTCATTTACGTTACCAATGAGAGGAATTTTTTCCAACTCTGGCACTTCAGATTTGTAACGATCCCACATATCTGTACGCAACTTGCTCAAATAAGGGTCAATACCAACAATTGTTTTACCTACGTCTTTACCTTGCAACGCCGCCATAGTCAAGAAGGCCCCACCAGAAGCACTCAATTGAACTACTACGCGCTCTGCAGGTTTTTTCAAGGTAACCTTTTGACCTGTTACATCGGTAATTTCAATTTGTTTGCCAGATTGTGCGGCATCCTTTTTCGTATCTGCTGGACCACCACAAGCTGTCATAATCATGCTCACAACTAGCAGGAGCACCGTGGCAAGATAAGCCATAAATTTCTTTTTCTTAAACATAAAAGCACCTCAATTCAAAAACTCTCAAAACACACAATCACATGTTATCAACACAAAAAGCCCGTTTCCCCACGAAGAGGAAACGGGCTGTCATCTCAGTTAGACTAACTACCACGCCTAAAAGCTAATAGATAGAATGAACTACCAACTATATAGTTATAGTTCGACCATTCATCTATGCAAATCCCCATCCCTGTCACTCGCAGGTCAATTGGCAATTGTTAATTAGGCAGTTCTCCTGGCTCCAGTTTAACGTTACTTTGCGCCTTCCCAAGATATTATCTCAGTGACTAAGAGCATATCGTCCTTTATGCAAAGTCCCTTGCTGTTACAGTGGCGTGACCGCTTTGGCTTGTACCAAATTCTCTATTAAGTCTATAAACACCTAACCCAATCATATGTGATTTTTCTCATCGTAGCATGCGCCATATACAGTGTCAATAAACGTATAGGGGTACATCTATCCTTGTAAAATCTACACTTTTCAACCAAAAAGAAGCTAAAACTCAACCATTAAGCGGAGTTTTAGCTTCTCACTAGGACAATCTATAAAAATGTCCGTCAAATTCTATAATTTATTTTTATCTATTAATAACTATATTGCCATAACAAAGGTGCTAAAACGCAACACACATCTGATACCATTTAGCGCCACCATGATCAGACGTTGATAGCCCTTCATTTACAAAACCAAACTTGGCATAATAAGGAATCTTTTCTTCCTTGCAGGTTAAAATGACACCCTTACGTTTTTCCTCTCTAGCCAAGTCTATGAAAGCCTCTATCAACTGACCACCTACACCACGATTTCGATATTCTGGCAATGTATTTAGACCAAATATCATTTGCCACGCACCATGGGGATTATGTAAGGAAGCATCGGCGAACATCTCATCCGTCAAGACTTCATCATCTGTTACAAAACCATCTATAAAACCAATAGGTGTATCACCGTCAAAGGCGATTAAAAACTGACCTGCATAATGATCCAATCGCTCCTTAAAAGCCTCACGAGACGCCGCCTCAGCAGGAGGGAAACAAGTTGCTTCTATATATGTCACTAAATCTAAATCAGCAGTTGTCGCTTTTCGTATTAATATATCCATATCCTTCTCCATCGTATCTACATATCTGTTTTAGTATATACCGTTTACATAACAAAGGCTACACGTAACTCTATGTACGTGTAGCCTTTTATTAACAATGTGACCACTTACTTGCTATACAGATTATCCGACCAATTATCTTTTCGTATATTTCGGTACATTACGATATTGCATTGGTAAGGAATCTTCTTTTATTTTAAAGCCATGCTTCTCGTAAAATGGTGCATTCTTGCTATCGCCAATCATAACATTAATGTACAAGTAAGACTTGTAAGCCTCTTTCACCATTTCTATCAAATGACCAGCAATACCGTGGCCATGATACTCAGGATGAACCAGTACATAATTGATGAAGCACACCAGCTCGCTATCATCCATGACACGAATAAGACCAACTAAACGATCACCATCCCATGCAGAAATCACGCGCGATGAATTCATTAAAGCCTTATGTAATCGATCAGGATACTTGCCTACCACCCAACGAACAGATAGAAACAAATCTGCTACTTGTTGAGGCGTAAAATTTTGTTCTTCTGTATACGTAATCTCCATAAAAACCCTTTCTAAAGATTATAGAACCACCAATGGATATAATACTCTACAATTATTTTCTCCCATGTGGTTTATGTTGAAAGATTTCTTTTACAATTCCTTCACCAACAATATTGCCACCTTCCATGACAAGGAACTCTGTACCCGCTTGCAGGGCCGAATAATCTATATCTTCATTTATTGGCAGTGCATTGGCACGTATTGGTTTATCAAAGATGACCTCTTCACCATCGATAAAGTTTACACCTAACAGCTGATCAGAGCCTTTTATAACAAGATGAGAGCAATACTTTCCATTATTCAAATTCGGTGGAGTTCTCCTCTTCTTACTGAAGAAAGTAACTGTGCAGCAAATAGTAAAATCTAAATCGCTCATCTTAGGCCTCATCAACTACATATATCATATCACCTGTAAAGTATATGTTCATTATACAATGTACGGGATTCCCTTCGCTGCATAACCAACCTTGCAACACAGCTCTCCCCCAATTATAGGTCTCGGTAATAACCTCGAACTCACTTTCACTATAATCCTGCTGATACTGAGGCAACTCAATTCTTTTACCCGTGAAAGTATCTAATATTGTACTATTAAAGACGAGAATTTCTAGATCATCAACATCACATTTCTCAAATACAATCTTGGCCTTATGAATTTGTTCAACACCATTCTCATAAGAAAAAATATAATCAAAGGTAAAGATTAAACTACCATCTACATATTCTATTTTCTGTACCCTTGCATCGTGGAGAGAATATTTGAAATACTCTCCGAAAGATCTTGTAATTTTCATAAGGCCTTCTTACATAATTAACAATACTTTAGTCTAAAGATTAAACTAAATATCAAATATACAATTTCTTATATCCGATTTAATAAAGCTTATATCAGCGTGTTTCATAGATTGCCATTCTCCGGATAAATTTCCAAAAGTCAAGGCCTCATAACAAAATAACCAGTAACGATTCATATCGCTCCGCTTCAATTCTTTTGCCAAATTATTTAAACGCCTTAATTGTGTTGCTCGTCTTCTACCTCCATTCTGCTTCATAAAATACAGCCAGGTTATAACAAGCAATAGACAATCTTGACTTTCAATTACATAATCTTGAGCACGAGACCAATCTTCATCAAATACTTCTAACACAAAATCAAAATGTATTGCAAAATAGATCGCATAATACAAACTTGTATAATCATTTACTTTCATTGCTTCTCGATAAATTGTATCTGAAAAACCTTTAATAGTATTTATATCTACTTGATATGGATCAAAAACATATTCTTCCATTAATGGTAAAAGATATGGATAAATCACAGCCATATGCATAAGTCGTTTTGAAGCCAAAATTTTTGCAGGAGTAGAAAGTCTCAAACTTTTTAATTTTTTAATTGCGTAATTTAAAATTGCCATATTTCCCGTATTTGTTGCTAATTTCAAAGCAGCATCTATATATGTATTAACCTGTGGATATTTAACTTTCTCAGATACATTAACATAAGGTAAATCACGCAAAATATTTTTCCAATCATTATCCACTCCTATGGGTAAACTTATGACCTGTGTTTTTTTATGATTTAACAGTAAATCAAATTTATTAAGAGCAGATTCTAGGTCTCGTAAAAATGTTTGAGCTGCATCATAACTATCAAGATAACACTCATAGTCATCTATATGTCTAATATATCGATATCCCTTATTATATAGTTCTTTGTCAACCACAACCAAAATAATTTCTGAAAGTAAATTCGATGCATGTGGCCCTATGAGAAGACCATGTGTTTCACCATTCTTCATAACAGAACATACTTCATCTATTCTATTATACCAACACGCTCTACCAATATTTTGTTTTGCTACATCCTTTCCTACCAACGCCCAAGGGATTGAATGTGTATAAATACTAGGAAAACATGTTGAAATATCAGCCTTAACCATAATTCGACTTGGGCCTTTATCGTGTATGAGTAAATCTAATTCAGGATTCCCATCAACTTTCCAGTCTTTATAATTCATCTCAAATATACGACCAGTTTCACGTTCTTTACGAATATGAATTCGACTAATTCTATAGTTCTGATTCTCAGTTTGTTCACGAAAATGTAATTTTAGATATTGCCAGTCATCTCTAAGCTCTGCACACATTCTTTCATATTGAAAAGGATTTGGAATCCCCATAATCCGTGGAATACCAATATTACGAGTCACCCGAAAAGTTATATATTCACTCCATTCAGCATTAAACGAATTGGATTTAGTTTTACAATAATTCAAAAATTGAATTGATGTAAATATGGGTGGAAGCTTATCAGGCCAAAACCCATGACCAAGAAGTCCTTCATAAAGTTCGTCTGGAGATATTTCATCGATAAACTCAATATATTTTTTATCCATTTAAGCATTTACCCCTAACGTTTATAATATATCCTCTAAACCCCCAAATACTATTTTCAAATGTATAATAAAACTTTTCTTTATCAATTCAAGTAATTGAAGCAGCAGATAAAACATTTTCTTCACCAAAAAATTCTTTGGCTTTTTCTAATATTTCGGGATCTTGAGTAGTCAAATATATTATTAAATTTCTTTTTGCTCTTGTTATACATACATAAAATAATTTTTTCGTTCTTATCTGAACAGTAGACTTTGATGATCCTGTTCCAAATAATGTATTAAAGTTGTATTTATTCCAATCAGACTCTAATATAAGAAGCACATTGTCATATTCACTCCCCTTAACACTATGTTGAGTACAAATTGGTGAAAATTCCTTTAAGTATGATACACTTTTTCTATATTCTTGAAATTTTATCTTTTTAATTCTTTCCCATAAATAGAACCCTGTATTTGAAATATACTCGCTAAACAACTCATCTTCCTCGAGCAATCTATTTTCTTTTGCAAACACTAAAACATCTTCTATTCTTTTATCATCATCTTTCACAAGATACTCAATGGCTTGTTTAAGATAAAGCTTATCATCTCTATTAAGAATACAAAATTTTGTTATTCGTAGTAAATCATTAAGTTTATTTTCCTCATATAATTCAATAACCTCCTCTAATAGATCCAATCTACGTAAAATTCTATCTCTATAAGTGTTAGCTTCATACTTTCCACTTATTCCATTTAATTTATACGACATAAGAGATTCCTTATTGACTTTACATTTTTTATAAGCGTTTTTCCATGTCATATCTTTTAAAACACTATATATTGAATGATAAGTATCATTTCTATTAATTTCATCCAGCAAATCAATATTTTTAAATTTCGGCTTTATCTCTACCGCTAATTCTTCCAAAGTCTTATCATCATCTAAATTGCTTTTCTCTATTTTTTCCTTTATTTTACTTATAAGTGTAATGATTAAATCAGCATTATATAAATTATATAAGTCTTTAAATCCAGCCATTTCAGCATTATATTTATGTGTTAACCTTAACTCTTTTGTTTGTTTTCCATCAAAAAAATCCCAAGATTCAAAAATTTCTTTGCCCCTTAACCATATAAAGTCATCTGTATCATTACCATATATAAACTTTATACTCCCTTCTCTAATAGTTCCGTTCTCCATATTGGGTGCATTTATATCTTCTGAAGGTATTTGCTCGATACCATCATCTCTAAATTTGTTAGCTACTTCTATTATAACTCTTGGATTCCTTCGATTTTGAGTCTTAACTATTTTAGTTAAACTATATTGAGTTAAATTACCAACTCCATTGTCATATATAGACTGCATTGAATCCCCAAAAAAGCCAATTACATTTTTTTTGCTACTTCCCTTTAAATGTTTCAATAAAATATCAGCAACTAAAGGACTCATATCCTGATATTCATCAACAAAAATACAATCTGCAATATCCTTTAAAATGTCTGCTAGCTTCTTGTATCGCTCAAACATTTTTTCTGCAATAGTTATAATATGATCATGACTAATTTTAACTATTTTTTTATCATTTGGTGTTATAGCGTAATACTCGTCATAATCCACATAAAGGTCTTTGAAATATTCTTCACAAATTAAATCTTCACCATAATCTTTTGGTTTTTTAAAACTTTTCTCACCTTCATCATTAATAAGATCAATTAAAACATTTTTTATTTCATTCTGATATTTCCCAATAAGACTCCATATAAAGTCATGAATTGTTGATACCCTAAGATTCTTATTTTCTATTCTTGATAAAATTTCTGCAACTGCATTATTTGTATATGTAATGCAAACTATCCTGATATTTGGTAATTCCTCAGTAAGTGCATTTATCAAAGAAATTAACGAGTATGTTTTTCCACTTCCAGCTCCACCTTCTATAATAAAATTTTCACCATTTTTTATATATTGAAGAGCTTCTAAGACTTCTTTTTCTAAATTAATTGAAGCCATAATAATCCCTCCTCAATATAATGCGGAACTAGCCACGTTTCATCATTTGTACCAGCTTCATTATCAAAATATAATAAGCTTGATGCAAATACCGATTTTTTTGCTACCTTATTCAAAGCAAAATTATAATAATCACTTAAAATATCATCATCCTTAAAATTTTTTAAAGCACCATATGCATTGAGACCCTTTTTATGCTTTAATATAAAGTTTTTGTTTAATGATATAAATGCGTCTTCAAAACTACTTGCTTGATACGTACCATCAGGTTCCGGTATTTGATATGCGATTCGAATATTATCTTTAATTTTATCAGCTGGCAATTTCTCTACAAGTGATCTAAGTGGATTATCCGTTCTATCAAAGCCTGTATCTTTAAAAAAATGTTTTATGGAAGCATTACTAGTGTGTGTACCCTCACGAGGGTGACAACTTTTATATACAGTTTTTTCTACTCCTTTTTCATCTATTTTCTTTTCCGCTTTAACTGAATCAATATCAGTAATAAGTAAAACCTTTGTCCCCAAAAACGAAAATAAAGGCATAAATAAATGTGAATATGCTCCAACTTCTATTATAGAAATATTTTGTGATAATAGTGGTATAACATCTCTTGATGAATGTACTTTCTTATCAATCTTATGCATCATCATTGGCATTAAGATTCTTTCTGTATCACCCTCTATACAAATAACTTTATCTGCAAAAAAAAGCTCACTTCTATTTATTGTTAAATATTTCTTTACAAATCTAAACCCTTCTTGTTCGTCTCCATCATACTGACTTTTTAATGAATTAAAACTCTTTGCTATAACCTCATTCTCATTTTTCTTTAAATATATAATGTCATCAAAGTTACATTCAGAAACTATGTGTGATGAATGCGAAGTAATTAATATCTGTAATTTCTTATTTTTTTCATCAAGAAACTTATCTCTATGTATCGCAATATGTGATTTGATATTCCTTATAAATACATACTGCAATTGGGGATGTGTATGTGCTTCAGGTTCTTCAATATATAAGAGGTTAATATCTGCTGATTGCTCAAATAATTCCTGTATTTTAGTTTCAATCTCAAACAATATACCAATTAAATTTAAATACCCCAATCCATTATAAGTTTCTGGAAGTGAACAATCGTCCCCTTGTCTATAACTTAAATTTGTATTATCTGACAATAAGTTTTTCTCTGAAATAGATGACTCTATGGCTATATCAATTCCATTGTCTGAACCACCATAAGTTTTTATAACACCTATGACATCACTAAAAATACCCTTAACAACTTCTCCACTTTCACTTTGTTCTCCATTATAAATCTTGTATAGTTCTTTATCGGCTTCCTCTAATTTTTGTTCAAGTTTTGTAAACACCAACTCACTTTCATTTTTGGCGGTTTTATAAGAACTAAAGTATTTACTTGTTAAGCCTGATAAAACATGATTACGATCATCATTAGAAACCGCTCTATCTGCTCTAATTCCAACTACTTTAATAACTTTTTGAATATCCTTGTTATCAATTTCCTCTGATCGAACCGATGTGGTTTGATTAGATTCAATATCAAATCCCCTTGAATATTTTTTTATTTCAAAATAATCGGAAAAATTCTTACTAATAAATTTAGAAAAAGATACAAAATTCTCAATTTTCTTCTCTTTTATTATTTCTTTTAGTTTTATAATTTTACTTATAGTCATTAACGAAATAAATTCTAAAACTATAATATTATTATCCGGATTTAAATCCATCATAAATTTTTGTATATTTCTATACGAATCATTTTCATTGTACTCAATAAATAGTTTCAAATTAATAGCTTCTAATGATGCAACCGAATCCTGCTCAGATATAATTTTATTATATATATCTTTCTGACACGCTAAATTTATATCTTCCCACATTATTTTGGATGAATTCAGCATCTTATCTATAATAATTAATGCAGAAGTCTTTCCACAATTATTTTTACCCACAATTAACGATAACTCATCTTTAAACTCTAATTCAAAATTTTTTAGCAACCTAAAATTTCTAACTAACATTTTTTTTAAATACATTCAAAACACTCCCTTTTTATAAAAAGTCATACCACTCAAATGACCATACAATTATTCAAGTATAATATTAGTTATAATAATTTGTTGATTTTTAATATACTTTTATTCTTAAATAGGCTGTACCAATCTCCCTTTATATATTCAATCAGAATACTAAAAAGCCTCCCATCAGAATAATGGGAGGCTTTTATGCACTCTTTAAATCCAAAACTCTCCCTTTCAAACCTATTCTTTTACCTTTCAGTTAAAGTTAGTATTACTCAAAAGTTCAGTTAATGAATTTAAAATCAATATTTCTTATTATTCCCACTCAATTGTTGCAGGTGGTTTAGATGTAATATCGTACACGATGCGGTTGATGTGTTGTACTTCGTTTACGATACGACGGGAGATTGTGTCCAATACGTCGTAAGGGATGCGTGCCCAGTCAGCAGTCATGAAGTCTGTTGTTGTTACGCCACGCAATGCCAATGTGTAATCGTATGTACGGAAGTCACCCATAACGCCTACAGTACGTGTAGATGTTAATACTGCAAAGTATTGGTTGATGCTGCGATCAAGACCAGCTTTTGCAATTTCGTCACGGAAGATGTAGTCCGCATCACGCAAGATATCGAGTTTGTCTTTCGTGATTTCGCCCATTACGCGAATAGCAAGACCAGGACCTGGGAATGGTTGACGCCATACGAGGTAATCAGCCAAACCTAATTCAGAACCAAGTTCACGCACTTCGTCTTTGAAGAGGTTGCGCAATGGTTCGATAAGACCTTTGAAGTCTACAACTGCAGGCAAACCGCCTACATTGTGGTGAGATTTGATAACTTCTGCTTCACCAGTACCGGACTCGATAACGTCAGGGTAGATTGTACCTTGCGCCAAGAAGTCAACGGAACCGATTTTACGGCCTTCGTCTTCGAATACGCGGATGAATTCTTCGCCGATAGCTTTACGTTTAGCTTCTGGATCTTCAAGACCAGCCAATTTATCTAAGAAACGTTTTTCCGCATCGACACGGATGAAATGCATGCCGGAATCTTTGAAAGCTGCTTCAACTTCGTCGCCTTCGTTTTTTCGCATCAAACCATGGTCAACGAAGATACAAGTCAATTGGTCGCCTACAGCTTTAGAAATAAGAGCTGCCGCAACGGAGCTGTCTACACCGCCAGACAATGCTAACAATACTTTGCCATTGCCTACAGTATTACGGATTTCATCAATAGCAGTTTTTGCATAGTTTGCCATTGTCCATGTGCCTGTGAAACCACATACTTCGTACAAGAAGTTATGAAGCATTTCTTTACCATGTTCAGTGTGCAATACTTCTGCATGGTATTGCATAGCGTATAATTTGCGCTCTTTGTTTTGCATAGCTGCTGCAGGGCAGTCTTTTGTATGCGCAACGATTTCAAAACCTTCAGGAACTTTTGCTACGTAGTCAACGTGGGACATCCAAACAACTTGGTCTTCGTCCAAGCCTTTAAATAATGGGGATGTATTGTCTACTTTAGTAGGTGTTTTACCGAACTCACGGTTATCGGCAGATTTAACTTCGCCGCCCAATGTATGCGCCATAATTTGCATACCATAGCACATGCCGAGAACAGGAATACCAAGCTCAAAAATCTCTTTTTCGATTTTTGGAGAGTTTTCTTCATACACGCTGTTAGGACCGCCTGTGAAGATAATACCTTGCGGCTTTAATTCTTTAATTTTTTCCAGCGCTTTGTTGTATGGATATACTTCGCAGTATACGTGATTTTCACGAACACGGCGCGCGATCAATTGGTTATATTGACCACCAAAGTCAACAACAATTACAAATTCCTTGTTTTCCATGCCTTCCTCCATATGCATCTTTGTGAAAGTATATTCACTATTATTTATGCCCATCCATTTCTGTACTGGGGAGCGCGTTTTTTCGAGTCAAACGCTAATTTTTCATTACAGTTTATTATACCATACGAAGTATTCAGACTCCATATATTCCGTATGAAAATTATAAATAAGTTTTTAATGTTCGGATTTTTAACATTCTTAACGTTCGAATTTCCAACATTCTTAAGATTCGGACTTTCAACATTCCGAGTTCTAACTATTACTCTTTGGAGTCTACCGTTTTCTGACTATCACTCTTTAGAGTCTCCCGTTTATGCATCTTCACGGCCCCAACGGGACAAATCGAATAACAATCACCACAGCCGATACAGCCTGTACCGATATTAAAACGAGTCATACCTTCAGTGATGCATTGAACAGGACAATCCTCTGCACAAGCACCACACTTAACACAAGTATCATCGATAGTAAACTTTAGATTTCCCATTATACATCACCTCCTGTATCTAACACCGCTACATCAATATTACTACATCATTGCTACATCACTGATATATATGTTTTTTCCAGATACTACCAGTTAAAAGTATTTATTTTTAACTGGTGGTATCTCAAATATAGACATATCTAACCATAGCAAAAATAATATGATTTATTTTTAACTGGTAGTATCTCAAATATAGACATATCTAATCTCATCTACTCCAATGTAATCGAAACGAAATTAAAGCTATTTAGTTTTATTTAGCTCATCGTTATGTGCTATGGCGGAGTAGATTGCTTTTGCCACGCCGTGATGGTTATTATCTGTCGTTTCGTACCGTGCTGCTTCTTTAATATTTGGTTTAGCATTGCCCATGGCAACGCCAGCACCTGCAAAGCGTAGCATAGACAGATCATTTTCGCTATCCCCTAGTGTCATTACTTCGTCTGGGCTAAAGCCCCAGTGTTTTGCCAAGGCTTCTACGGCCGTGCCCTTTGTAGTATGAGGCAATACGAATTCTAAATTACCTTCACTAGAGAGCAGTACATCGTAAAATCTTTCACGTCCTGTACCATCGTGAGATAGACCTTGGTATTCATCACGCAAGTCTTGTAAGATCCGTTGACGCATCGGTTCATCACCGTAGAATATTTGAATTTTCTCAGGACCTTCGTCCAAAGATTCCATATGAGCTAGTAGGTCACATACCATAGTACGCGTTGCTAAGATAAAGGGACGAATATTAGGTCTAAAGAAGAAATTAGACTGTTCTACTTCACATTCGGACATAGTCGCTTTTGCCGCTTCATCACTTTCAGCAAGAGCATAGCGATCATGGGTTTCACCAGGCAGATGCTCGTCAGTTACACCAAATTGAGGATGATTCATTGAGCTAGGTAGATGATTATCCATTAGGCTATCTGAACCCTTTTTATTAGGCGCTTTACGCACACTAGCACATGCGTTTAATCGTTCAGGCGTAATACATCTGGACGGTGGATACATACCAAAGATTTGGTCTTTCACGTAGGCCTCTACATAGACACCGTAGGTTAAGAGTTTACGCAACAAGTATAATGCTTGTTCCTTATCAAAGTTAACGTGGAATAAACTGCGATTTTCATCCTTGTCCATCACATAGGCGCCGTTTGTGCACATAAAATAGCGCAAGCACGGCAATTTTTCGATGACATCGTTCATCTCATTCCAGGCACGACCAGAAGCAATGGCTACGCGAATACCACTTTCACGAGCCGCTCGAATCGCTTCGATAGCATCCTCAGGAATGGCCTTTGCATCATTAACCAAAGTACCGTCGACGTCTGAGGCTATAAATTTAATAGGCTTATCCCCTGTAAGGCCTATATAATTTTTAATTTCTAATTTTTCAGTTGAGGACATAAAGCCTCCTTTTATTTAGTACTATTAAATTCAGCAACGATTTCTTCTAAGGTTGTTGGATTTTCTACGAGTCGTAGTAAAGCGCCACCAATGATATTAGCACCATCGATGATGGTTTGTTCAATTGTAGGATCCAGCATGGCAGCGGCAAATTCTTTAGAGTGGCACACTTTATCGTCCCCAGCAAGTCGTAATTTAGGGTGGAACGCCGCACATTGATAGCTTACATTACCAATATCGGAGCTACCGCCGAGGGCCGCCGCACCTGGTTCAAAATCGAGTCCCATATCTGCCATTACCTCTTCAATGAGCACTGTACCACGATGGTTTTGGTTCATATCATCATAAGGATTACCATAAAACTCAACATCTACTGTTGTACCTGTACAAAGGGCAGCACCTTCAAAGATTTTTTTAATCTGTTCAGATAAACCGTTCAAATAGTCGCGTTCTGTATGACGCACAGTGACCTCTAATTCACCATAAGGAGGAATGACATTGGACGCAGTACCGCCAGCGATGATCCATGTACCGATGCGCGTTTCAGGGCGTACTTGTTGGCGCATCATATCCATAGCATGAATAGCGAGTTGTACGCCGTTCACCGCATTGACCCCATTCCAAGGCTCGCCTGCTGCATGGGCCGGTTTACCGTAGAATTTAGCGCGGAAGCAATCGAGGGCCAAGAATTGTGAATTAGGACGCGTTTCCTCTCCATCGAGGTGAACCATGATAGCAAAATCATAATCTTTAAATACGCCGGCATTGCACATATCTACCTTGCATCCCATGGCTTCTTCGTCTGGTGTGCCGATGATATCGATATCCATGTTGAAAGCTACGCCGTCTTGCTGCATTTTACGGAGTGTTAATGCCGATAGTATGCTCATGGCACCACTCGCACAGTGGCCACACGCATGACCTACTTCAGGCAATGCATCGTATTCACATAAAATGGCCAAACGACCTTGAGGGTTATCTACTTTTACAACAGAAGCCTTGAAGGCTGTTGGTAAGTTACAGAATTCATAAGTTACATCCATGCCATGTTTTTCGAGGACCGCACCAATAGTTTTGACAGACTCAAATTCTTGACTAGAAATCTCAGGGTTCTTAGCTAATGTATAATTCACCGCAAAAGCATCAGGGGCAAAGCTTTTACAAAGATCTGAAAAGATATGTGTAAGGGACATATGGCCTCCAGTGATAAATTAATATATATAAATTAATATAACAATCTAGGATATTCTTAAATTAACATAATCATTAAGGGTATTCTACCTCGTAAATCACAAGGTTAAGTAGAAAGCATCCTAAAATATGAAAGTCATGTATTCTTAATTATACAATGTTATTGCCTATTGGTGTAAAATTCCGTACAATATAAACAGAAATGTATAAACCATGTATATGGATGTTTGAGGAGGATACTATGTTTAAGTTCAAAAAATTGACAGCCATCGCCCTCGTAGCGGTAGCAGCAATGGGTTTATTGGCTGGTTGTGGCAATGAAAAACCAAAAATGACACAACAAGAAGGTGTATTGCGTGTAGGTTCTGAAACTACATTCCCACCATTCGAATTTACTGAAGGCGAAAAATACGTTGGTTTCGACGTTGATTTGTCCGAAGCAATTTCTAAAAAAATCGGTCTAAAAATGGAATTCAAATCCATGGGCTTCGATGCTTTGATTCCAGCTGTTCAATCTGGCGATATCGACATGATTGCTGCCGGTATCAACGCTACACCAGAACGCGAAAAAGTATTGGACTTCTCCGATGTGTACTTCGACCAAGGCGGTTTCATCACAGTTGTTCGTAAAGACAACACAACAATCCACAACATGGATGAGTTGGCAGGCAAAACTGTAGGTGCTCAAATCGGCACAATCCCTGTTGAAATGGCTCAAAAAATCCCTGGTACAACAGTAAAACAAATCGATTCCAATGCTAATATCTTCATGGAATTGAAAGCTGGCACAATCGATGGCGCTATCCTCGATAACGCAGTTGCTATGTACTACCTCAAACAAGGTGCTGACCAAGACCTTAAACTCGTAGGCGAACCTACTAAATCCCCAGGCACAGTTCTTGGCGTGAAAAAAGGCAACAAAGCTTTACAAGATGCTGTTAACAAAGCTCTTAAAGAACTTAAAGAAGACGGCACTTACCAAAAAATCTACGACAAATGGTTCGGCGATTATAATAAAAAATAATAGTGATTCTAAGGAATTAGGATAACTATATCCCCTCTGAAAGATTTCAGATTTCACAGCAACGTAAATCAAAATCTATGCAGAGGGGATTTTCTGTTTAAGTTATGCCTTTTCAAGTCATATAGGAAACTAACATAATGTCATATATACTAAATTCGAATCAGCTAAAACACATGGAAGTACTGCTATTTCCTCTTTAACCGTACCAGGCGTTCGTTATATAATAAATATATATTCTATGGTATAACAAGGAGGCCTAATGGCACAGTACTTTACGGAACGCCTACAAAAGGTCTTCCACATGATTTTTAGATCTTATAATCAAAAAGCGGCCCAAGAGGGTTTGCGTCAACTTGAACTTATCGTCAACAATCAGCAAGATGCAGTATCAACTGATCATCGCGCCTTGCGAAACGATATGTCTACGCTTCTTGAAAGCGAAATTAATAGCAAAGAGGATGCTCTTAGAATCGCTAATGATCCAGAAGTACGCGAGCTAGGTGATGCATATGCCCTGTTAGCACGCGTTTATGCAGGTCCTCGCTTTACTTGGGAGGAATCTAATTTTCCAGAGGACAATATGCGTACCTATCAGTGCTTACACGATAGTATTCGCCGTTGTAGTCCTATTGGCACCTTACAAGCGTTGCGCATTAAAGGTTCTATTACGCCTACTGTGGAAAAGGATATGCAAATCTCCTTTGATGATGCATTCCGCATTGTCCACGATTATGCAGAGCAAGACGACGCCTATTGCCAGTATGTAATTGGTAATGTATTTTTCTGGCGCGACGACAATCGCATTGAAGCAGCAAAAGATATGATTATGCCACCACCTCTAAGTTTGGCAAAACGCATCAAACGAAGCCTACAAGGTGGTTCCATACACGATCGTATTGCGGCCTTACAAGGGACAGTACCAGACGAGAAACTGCAAGAAAACGCATCGGAGCTAGCGAAAAGATGGCTTAATAAAGCACTCTACAATGGGCTCGCCATGTTCCAAGGAAATTTGCGTAACATCTATATCGACGAAGGCGACTTTGAGAACGCTCGCCGCGTAGCTAGAACGGCAGCAAACCTGGGCAATCCAGCCATGATGCTCTATACAGGTCTCGACTGTCACGAAAACGGCAACTTTGAAGATGCTTTCACTTGGTTTACTAAAGCAGCCGCCTTAGGACAATCTGAAAGTATCGCCGAGTTAGCAGACTATTACTATCATTTCTACGATGCCAAAGAATTGCGCAGCACCATTCCTTATGATCCCGTTAAGGCAATTGGTCTCTATCGCCGTGCCGCTACTAAGAACTTTAGTGATGCTGGGTATACTGCATTACAAGCGGCTTTTGGCTATATCTTTCACATCGGCCACCTCCCTCTAGACTGGGGACTCATTGCAGACTTAACACACATGGCGGCGACTAAGGAACGCTTTATGTTTGCCTTGCCATACATTGGTTATATGCGCATCCACGGTTTAGGCGTGACGAAAAATATGCGCTTTGCCGTTCAATCCTTACTGCGCGTTTTAGATGAAGAGCAACGGGCCTTTGAAGAGGAAAATCGGGTTCTCTTCTACGATATTACGCGCGCCTTAACACGGGTTGCTCTCGGCTATGCCTATGAAAAAGGCTATGTAACAGGCACGCCAGACCTTGATCAGGCTGTATCCTATTACGAACAGTCGCATCAATATATCTTGTCCCATAAAGCAAACTTAGATGAAGAGTTAAAAGATGTTCCTATCGATGACGAAGCAGCAGAGCGGTTAGAAGCATTTGAGGAAATTGATGGTCACTGGCAGTATAAGGAAGGGATTGCAGAGTCTACTACTACGGTGCGTCCTGGTCCTACTACGTGGCCACAATATGCAGCTCGGTTATCGGTAAACATGGATGACTTCCTGTGGGATACCACCTTATATGATTGGCAAACCATCGAAAAAGCCTTAACAACCCAAGATGAAATGAAGTTAAGCTTTTACAATCATTTCCTATCCGTTCCAGATAAATTGCGCAACATTTTTAAGTTAGATGTTTCGCGTATGCCTCGAGATATGTATCAAGTGCGATTACACGGCTACGACCCTACGGAAGGGCAAGAAATTATCTATCGTACGCTAATCAATAAGGATGCTACACGCGATCTATTGAAAGACCTCTACGATAATCATGCCTTACCTAATCTAGTAGACAACTGGTCCATCGAAAAAAGCGAAGAAAAACCGACGTGGCACTATGTACTCGATGTAGATCAACAAGCTTTCTTGCTTGAAGAATACGACGATGCGAACGCTATGATTCAAACTGCGTTGCAGGGCCTAAAAGAGAAAAAGTACGAACAAATTAATATTCGTACTCATGACTTTGTAGGTCCATCCTATTTCATTTTTAAAGGCAATCAAGCGAATCCATTTAGAGTGCAGCTCTATCTGAAAGAATCCATGCGCCACACCATCGATGAGGATGGGAACCGAGAAAATACTCCAGGCAACACCTATTTATTTGAACAATACGTAGGCAACGAAGTATCCTTGAACTATTGGATTCAAAAAACGATTAATACTTTTGAAATACCTGAACTAGATAACTGGAAAAAACTCAGCGTACCAAAGGCATTACAATAAAAATAACCAAGAATATAAAAGGAGCTAGTACATAAAGTACTAGCTCCTTTTTATAACCTATGAATAGGCTAAACTATTATAAATGATCATGAGGGTAATGAACACGGAAATTCCTATAAACCAACATCGACAAACTGCTGTTCATAAATATTTTCCACAGTTTCTTGTACAACCATATCGCTACGATGTACCTTATCAAGCATCTTGGAACGAGCCGTTGTAATCACGCTTTCACTATGTTTACCACCACGCCAAGCAAACTTGGATGTGCCGATGGTATATTTCAAGGTCGCATAAGGACCACTCAAATGATGAGATGCCGTTTGGTAACCCGCATCAAGAGTAAGATGCGGTGTGATATGGAATTCTGCCCCCACCTTAAAACCTTTTATGGCATCCCGTTTATTTAATCTTCCATAGCCTACTCTTACATCCTCTCTACCACGCCAATTATAATAGTCCGCATGAACACGAGCCCAGCGAGCATTTTTGAAAGTTCGTGAGTATCCTACATCAAATCCACTGGCAGCAACCTTTTCTGATAGCATCCAATGATTTTCATAAGCAGCTATACCATAATTATAAAGACTTTGATCAGGATCCATCCCATATGGATACAATCCTGTAGGATCACCCAATACAACACTACGCCCATGGAGACCTATATATTTTCTATCATCAGTCCCTAGATTTCGGTACAGATTAGCATGAAATTCATTAAGGCCTGCCACATATTCTACACCGCCACTAATACGCTTATAGCCACCTTTAAACACATGGTCATAGAATGCATTAATACCGACATAAGCATGTTCACCTTTACTAAGGCGACGATAGCCAATGCCAATATTAGCATTCATTCCTAATGATTCTTTCGTATCTGTTTGTTTATCATGACTTATAAACGTCCCTGCAGGTCTGGCTGGCTCCAAATAACCTTCTAATTTATAAGATGAAATTTTTTCTCCACTACGTCCAATACGACCTTGTACAAAGACAACGCTTTTAGTGTTTTCATCATAATGGGTTATAGGTTGCAAGGTCTCAATATACAATTTATTGATTTCAGTAGATTTTGAATTTTTCGAAGTTACAGTATGTAGATCAGTTCTCGGTGGTGAACCAACAGCATGGTGCTGTGTATGCGTCTCTTTCGAGTCTTTCATACCAACCCCAACAACCACATCTGTACGGTCCATCCAGCTAGAACGAACAGCTTCATGTTTAGCCTCATTCACTTTTGTAGTAGAATCTGCAATACCTTGTCCATGCCCATTAGCTGCTATTCCTGTAATAGTAAAAGCACAACCTACAGCACCTAAAACAAAAGCCTTAATAATCAGATTTCTTCTCATGTCTTGTACGCTCCCCTCGTTTTGCCTAAGAAATAAAACCACACAACACTGTACGCCCTTTACGTTCATTTCATGGTTTATTCATCTTTATTATAGGTACGCTATTTTCCATAGTCAATATAAAGCCCTATAGTTAAACGATAGTTAAAGATTCTCTAAATCATTATGTTACAAATTGACTTCTATTTTCAGGCAAAAAAGCTACCCACCGGCTTAGCCGGTGGTTCTTCTTTACGCCTATAAGGCGAATGCTACCGGCTGCGCGTGGGAGCGCATGTCGATCCGTCATCTGCAATCTAATACTAACTACCCGTTAAACGGGTCTTGAAAGTCTAAAACTAATTGCTCTGACATCTCGTCTTGCTTTAATTGATTCGAAATATACTCCGCTATCTTTTTCTCATTTTTTCCGACTGTATCGACGTAATATCCTCGACACCAAAATTGTCGGTTTCGATATTTGAATTTCATATTCCCCCATTTCTCATATATCATTAAACTACTTTTACCTTTTAGAAATCCCATAAATGATGAGACTGACATTTTAGGTGGAATTGCTACTAATATATGAATATGATCTGGGCATGCTTCTGCAGACAAAAGCTCTACACCCTTCCATCTACATAATTCACGAGTTATACCTCCGATTTCAAATCGCTTTTGTCCAAAAAATACTTTTCTTCTATACTTTGGTGCAAATACTATATGATATTTGCAGTTCCATTTAGTATGTGCTAAACTCTGATTGTCATAGATTATATGGCCTCCTTTAGGGTCTTAATTGCAGTTGACGGACCGCAATCTAATCTTACCCTAAAGGAGTAACTTTTCGAAGACGCAACGCTAAAGCTTTTACTGAACCCCCGGACTATCCGGGGGTTTTCTATATACAAGAAAAAGACCACCGCAAGCAGGGTGGTCTTTTTTCTGGGGAATGAAATTGTTATTTGAATAAAGGCAATAAAGCGTTAGCTAAACCAGTAAGCGCTGCCAAGATTGCTTTAACGATTGCTGCAACCATTTCTCTTCCTCCTTCTCATATAAGAACAAGAACTAAACTAACTATAAACATCTTAAACCGGGAAATTAGCTTTAACATGAAATGCGTAAAAAATTACACATTAATATTTCATGAACAAAATAACGAAGTCTTAATTGATACGAATAGTTACATGAGAATGATAGCATACAATGAATTCATAAATTTCTATAAAATTTTAATATTTTGTAAAGAAATGTACATAGGAAGCTTACATCTAGCCATAATACATCTAAGAAAACAATCATATATAAAAACCCTTCTCTGGTGCACATACTAAATGTGTTAGAGAAGGGTTTTCTATTTTATCTATAATTATAGAGTTTTTACAACGTCTGCGCAGCGATCGCAAAGTGTAGGATGTTCGCTATCTTGACCTACTGTATCGCGGTGGATCCAGCAGCGTTCACATTTTTCAAGACCAGATGCAGCAACGACTGTAGCCACGCCTGTTTCTTCGTCTTTAACAGCTTCTGCTGGTGCAGCGCCGTTTACGATGTGAGCTTCGGATACGATAACAAGTTTAGCCAAGCCTTCCTCACCAAGGGCATTCAATGCGTCAAATGCAGCACCTTCAGCGTATACTGTAACAGATGCATCCAATGGGTGACCGATTGTTTTGTTTTGACGAGCAAGTTCCAATGCTTTTTGTACAGATGTACGCAAGTCTAACAATTGGTTCCATTTATCAGCCAATTCTTGGTTGAAGTGTTCAGGATGACCTTGTGGCCAATCTTGAAGCATAACGGATTCAGGCATGGCTTCTTCTTTAGGCATGTATTTCCAAACTTCTTCTGCTGTGAAGGAAAGTACTGGAGATACCATTGCTACCAATGTTTTTAAGATTTCGTACATTGCTGTTTGAGCAGAACGACGAGCTACGTTATTTTTGCTTTCAGCATACATAGTATCTTTCATTACATCAAGGTAGATGGAGCTCAAGTCTACTGTACAGAAGTTATGAATTGCATGGTATAACATGTGGAATTCATAGTTTTCGTATGCATCAGAAACTTTTTGACGTACTTCTTCTAAGCGCAACAATGCCCATTTATCGAATTCAGACATATCTGCGTAAGCCACTTTATCAGTATTTGGATTGAAGTCATCCAAGTTACCAAGCAAGAAGCGGAATGTATTACGGATCTTACGGTAGACTTCGGATAATTGTTTTACGATGTCTTTAGACAAACGTACGTCTGCTTGGTAATCCGCAGAGGATACCCACAAACGCATAACGTCAGCGCCGTATACGTCGATGATGTCGCTAGGTGCTACTGTATTACCTACAGATTTAGACATTTTGCGACCTTCACCGTCCACAACGAAGCCGTGTGTCAATACGGAGTTGTAAGGTGCTTTACCTGTTGTTGCCACTGCAGTTAACAAGGAAGAGTTGAACCAGCCACGATGTTGGTCAGAACCTTCAAGGTACATAGCACATGGTACATCTAAGCCATTAACTTCAAGTACGCCAGACCAAGAGGAACCAGAGTCAAACCATACGTCCATGATATCTGTTTCTTTTTTGAATTCATCATGACCGCAATGAGGACATTTGAAGCCTTCTGGTAACAATTCTTTAGCACTGTGTGCCCACCATGCATCGGAACCTTCTACAGCTACTTTTTCAAGTAATGCAGACATAGTGTCGTCATTGATGATGTGCTCGCCACAGCTTTCACAATAGTAAATAGGAATTGGCACGCCCCAAATACGTTGACGGGAAATTACCCAGTCACCGCGGTCGCGAACCATGTTAAAGATGCGGTCATGGCCCCATTTAGGGATCCATTGTACTTGGTTATCGATAGCATCAAGTGCTTGTTGACGGTACCCATCTACAGAGGAGAACCATTGTTCTGTAGCGCGGTAGATAACAGGATTTTTACAACGCCAGCAGTGCGCGTATTGGTGGCGCAAGCTAGATTTGCTAAGCAATGCATTATTGTGCGCCAAGATTTTAATTACAGGAACCTCTGCATCGTGGATTTCTACGCCAGCCAATGGGAATTCAGTATCGCCATAACGATTGTCGTCTACTTGTTTAGTATAGTTACCAGTTTCGTTAACAAGGGATACGATAGGAAGCTCAGCTTTGCCTTCTTTATTGTAACGTTGAACGATGTTAAAGTCGTCTTCACCATGTGCAGGCGCTGTATGAACGCAACCAGTACCAGCATCAAGTGTTACGTGATCGCCAAGTAATACTGTGGAATTACGTTCTACGAATGGATGTTTGAAATCTGCCAATTCTAAGTCAGCACCGGAGAAACGATTTACGATTTCGTATTCTTCAATACCGATATCTTTCATAGCTGCTTCAACAAGTTCAGTCGCCATCAAGTAGTATTCTTCGCCTACTTTTACCCAGCCATATTCAAGCTCAGGGTTAACGGAGATTGCTACGTTGGCAGGCATTGTCCAAGGAGTAGTTGTCCAGATAACAGCAAATGCTTGTTTTGGATCTACGCCAGCTGGCAATGTTACCTTTTTCTCGGATACGTAAGGGAATTTTACGTAGATGGAGAAAGATTTTTTCTCAGCGTATTCGATTTCTGCCTCTGCCAATGCAGTTTCGCAGTGCGTACACCAGTATACAGTTTTAAGACCTTTATAGATATGACCGCGTTTTGCCATTTCGCCGAAGATACCAAGTTGTTTTACTTCGAACTCAGGGCGCAATGTCAAATAAGGACGCTCCCACTCACCTAATACACCAAAGCGAATGAAGTCTTGTTTTTGGTTTTCTACGCATTCTAATGCATATTCCTTACATTTATTGCGCAAATCAAGAGGCGCCATTTCATGACGATTAAGACCAGTATTTTTAATAACCGCATGCTCGATTGGCAAACCATGCGTATCCCAACCAGGGATATAGCGAGTATAATGACCAGTCATTGTTTTGTATTTCATGATGATGTCCTTCAACGTTTTGTTGAGGGCATGACCGATGTGCAATTTACCATTTGCGTATGGAGGGCCATCATGCAAGATGAAAGGTTTTGCGTCTTTACGCAATTCCAAACGTTTTTCGTAAATTTTGTTGTCTTCCCAGAACTTTAAAATTTCTGGTTCGCGCTTAGGCAAATTGCCGCGCATTGGGAATTCTGTTTCAGGCAAATGTAACGTCTTACCGTAATCCATGATGTGCTCCTTTTACATAAAAAAATCGCCCGTCCCCGAAGGGACGGACGTAATATCCGTGGTACCACCCTACTGACCTTCTGTGAAAGCTAGAATATTCCGAGCATACGAAATAACTAGGCTTCAATTTGTGAAAGCCACTTAGACATATAACGGTGTTCACCGGCGGCGTTGCCGCTTGCTCCAAAGTGATCCGCAAATCTCTAGATTTCCAAACCTTTCAGCCCATGAGTTTGGTCTCTACTAAATCCGTCTGAGACGTGCCGTCTTTTTCAACGCAATATTCATATAATAGATAATTATAGGGCTCAAATGGGGAATTTGTCAACAAGCAAACTATACACCTTCAGGTATATAAGCATCTTGCGTTTTATCTAGTAATTTAAAATTCATTGGTGTCCGAACTAGCTCATTATATTGTGAAATTACCTCATGATGTGTCTCAGCACTTTGTTCTGCTACAAATGCATCAATAGCCGCATCAAGATTCTTAGCTTGATCAATCCGATTTTGTACCTCTACAGATGTGAACTTAGGTACAATTGCATTTGCTGCTTCCTTTTGGGCTTTCACCCATTGCACATCACTATTAGGCCCTTGGTCAATTATATGGCTAACGATATCACTATAGTACCCCATCATCTCCACCATATGAGCGCCATTCACTTGACCATTCGAACGCATAGACTCAATATCTTTATTACGTTCCTTTTTATGAGCAGCCGTAACTGCCTCATTTAACGCTTCATATTTTGGTTCAAATACTTCTAATAACGCTGAAAGCTTAGCCAGTGTAGCTTGACTAAATGCATAATTATCTTTTTCATACTGCTTTGCTTTATAGTATGAATCTAAAGCCTTTACATCATTTACAATATCATGCAAGATAGGCAATAGAGCATCTGTTGTGCTTTCAAGATCCTCGTAAGAACGACCCGCCTCCTTAGCAGCGACTAATTCCTGTTCAAGACGCTCATAATCCTGTACCTTAAAACCTGTTAGTGGTTCATTTGCACCTGCCTGTTGCCAGATTAGATCATATTGGTTCCCGTGTTTAACCGCATTGTAGTTAAACTCATTTGTAGCAGCCAAATAGAAGCGAAACACCCTCTTCGTTTCATCTTTTTTAACGTCTCTCGCTAATGAATCTTGACTATATTGCTTTAGATTATCTAAATTCCACTGACAACCACTAACACAACCTAATGTTACCAACACACAACCGACTAGCCCTAAGCGACGCCACCTATTTATACTACTCATACACGATCTCCTATATACGTTTAATCTTTAGTAAAACTATTGTATTAAAATAGTAGTGCCAAAACAATATGCGACAATAAATAGACATCTAAATTAACTAAAAAGAAAAAGCCTACATACGTAGGCTTTCTTTGTAGATATGTTTATGCTTATGCAACGATGCCCATAAGGATTACTTCGAAGATAACGATACCGATGCATGCGAACATGAATTTGCGATCCATATCTTCAGATGGAGTTTCTTTAAGGCCAGTGCGAGCAGCTTCTTCAGCTGTGATTGTTTCATAGCTTACTGGGGAACCATATTGGTTTATATCCTCATCACCTTTTTGAGCAAGTAAGTAAATAACATAGATGATACCGAATGGAACTAAGCTAATTAAAAGCATCCAACCACTTTTACCAATGTCATGTAAACGACGAACGCCAAGACCAATGGAAGGCAACAAAATTGCAACGTTGTACGCCATGGAAATAAGACCAAAAACGCTTGCTAATGCAGTGTCCATAAAAAGTGCGCTCAATACATTAATGATACCAGCAATAACAATTGTGATACCATAGAAGCGCCAGTATTCACTGCGGCTTGCACGGCCTTTAAAATTAGCAAAATTACCCATAACCGTATGTTTGAAGTTATCTACATACGAAAGGTTTTTGATAGATAAATCTGTCATTGTATTCTCTCCTACAAAATAACAAATAAAATAAAAATAAAATCAAATATCATTATATCATTTTTATCTATCATTTTGAATTTCAATTTCTATATATTTTGGGAATAACATATGCATTATATTAACCATTTATACAATTATATTCTATAAAAAACTCTCCCTATAGTTAAGCTATAAGGAGAGTTATCATTTTACATCACACTTGTCGTAAGTAATTGATCTACCAAGAACCACAGTACAAAGATTGCACAGAGTAGTCCCGCTGTGAGTCCCATAGTTGGTGTTGCATCGATAAGCCCGATTTCATGAGCCATTTGTTTTGTTAAGATCACTTGTCCTGTAGGAGAACCAAAGCGGTTTGAGTGGCTTTCACCAGGAAGAGCCATCAGAACCAATAGGATAAGTGTCCCGATTATAGGCACAAAACCGATAAATACGAGGCCACCAGAACGACCTTGGTCGTGCAAGCGACGCACTGCAACGGCTACGCCAGGGATAACCATCACTACGGACAGTAGAACTAGGATTACTAATCCGAAGCCTACACCTACTGCACTAGAGAGGGGGCTAATATAACTCAAAAAGGCACAGGTGAACAAAATCGCTACAAAGAGCAATTGATACATTAAAAAGAAATTCCAATATTCACTACGGCTGGCGCGGCCTTCAAAGTCAGCATATTTATATACTAGACATTGTTTGAAGTTTTCAATCATGCCTAGATTATATTTATCTAACGAAATAGGGGCTTTGCGGACATGCCCACAGTCTGGGCAATAACGATCATTTCTCAGTACTTCATGTCCACAATATGGACAAGATTTCATAATAAACTCCTTCCATCGACAGACAGGAACGTAAAGCTCACAAGGTCCTGTTGTACATAACACATATAGTAATTTAGATATTATATATTGCTTAATATCTATAAATTTGAATTCATCTTAATTTCATTTTACTACAAAGTGTTATATTGTCTATAAAAGAGTTGTTAAACTTTTATAAAATAAAATAATGAGTATGTTAATAAATACAGGTAGTAATTACATATATCCGTTCCCGTTAAGACCAAACCATAATAGTTCACCTACAACATCTGCAATTTGAATGGATTGGATAAGAAAGATTGTAATCCCCATAATCCAGTCTTGACGGCGAGAAGGCGTTTCTTCAAGACCTGTTTCTTTACTTATATCAGATGTAACTGGGATATATCCCGTTCTTTCACCGTAAGCATTTTCCCCTTGATCACCGCGGCGTAATTCATAATTTAAGAATACAAAGAAACCTACAATAGGAATAAAGGAAATCAGCTGCGTCCAGCCACTACGGCCAATATCATGCATACGTCGCGCCGTAGCTGCTATATTGGGAAGCAGTAAAAATAAGGATATACAAAAACCAACCTTATCAACTATGCTTTCAAAATTAAGAAGGCCCAATGCATTACAAATCATAGCCAAAATCCCTAAGGACCCTTGAATCATTGTAACGCCTGCGACAAAGCGCCAATATTCACTACGGCTAGCACGACCGTTGAAGTTAGCATAGTTTTTAATACCTAGCTTGAAGGCATCGGTATAGTTTAAATCATATGTATTGATAGTTGCCATAACCTAGTCCTCCTCCACGTCTTCGATGCTAATAATGCCCCAGCCCTTGCCTGCGTTATACAAACGAACTAGAACAGGCTCTTGTCCTTTTTCAAAGGTCACTTTAAAACCAGTATAGTTGAAAGTATAGTCATCTTCTTTATCTTGAGACACGTAATCGAGCTGAATCGTTTCTACTTTAGGATGTTGTGCTTTCGCTACCGCTTGTTGCCATAGTTCAAACGTACCGTAGCGCTCCATTTCACGCACACTTAACTGGCGATAGGCAGCATGATAATCCTCTTTACTAAGATTTTCATAGTACGCACTCACGATAGAACGAGCCTCTGTAGTAGCCGTTTCACTTTCTAACAAACGATTAGCCTTTTTCGTTAACGCACTAGGCTCTAAATTACCATAGGCAGTCTCTTCCACCGTCAAATTATGGTTGATCATTGCACTACCAGCGCTATTAACAAGCCAGCCTAATACTAATAAGCCCACAATAAACACCCCAGATACAGATTGCTTTTGTAACGTGTTTGCATCATTGTTATATATGTTTGCATCGTTGTTAGATATATCTGGTCGATTTTGGATTGGCGATGTCCGTTTGCACAATAGATAGAATAAAGCAAGCCATCCTAAAATAGGGACCAACAGTAAAATAATCAACATCGGATCATTATTAGAGTCTCGCAATCGTCTCGCCATGAGCATGATCGTCGGCAAGCATAACAAGATGGATAAAGTGATTAATATACCTCCACCCAAGGATACAGCATAAAGATATCCATACGGTATATAGCTTGCAAAGCCCGTAATGCATGTAATTAAACCATATACAAAGGATATGGCACTTATGGTTAGCCAAAAATCGGCTGTATTTGTTCGTCCCTTACTGTTCGCGTAGTTTTCTACTAGCTCACGATAGAGGATCTCATATACTCTCTGTTTCATAAAACTCCTACTATAATTTTAGATAATATACAAACATAGATAATCTTATTATACTATGATGTATCAACTTATTTTATTCATCTTATTTTCATTGATTTTCTCTATACTTTAATTAGATTTTTTACAACTAAAATTCGTACAACTTATTATAGAGGAGACAATTATGAAAGCTAAATTAACTAAAGTAATGGCTATGGCCAGCTTAGCAGCCTTCTTAACTGTTGGTATCGGTGCTAACGTAGCACAAGCTAAGGATTTTCGCTTCACTATCGGCGACTCCCCTCGTATGAAAAAAAATGCTGATGGCACAGTTGATAGCAGTGCTAATCCATGGTTCAAAAAAGGCGAGAAAAAACAAAAACATAAAAAACGCAAATTATCGGAACGTGAAAAACACGATAAAAACAAAGTAGCAGAACGAAGCTATTATGGCATGCGCTCTGAATCGTCTAATGACTAAGCCCCTTTCATAATCAGTTCCTGCTGATTATATAAGACATAACTAAACTAACTAACAAAAGGACGTTATACAATGTATAACGTCCTTTTGTTGTAATCGTTTATATAAAATTTGCTAGTTTAAAACATAGAGATTCTAGTGAGCATTATAAACTGTATAATCTCTACTAATCAGTATAATAATTATTTTTCCCTAATTTCTACGATTTGGAATTGCGTATATTTATTAGGTCGTAAAATCATAGTGCCACTGCGACGCTCAGTAAATGGTACCCCATCTTTTTTGCCGCTCATTATAATCGCAAAGGCGATTTGCACTTCATCCTTTGAGTCAGCTATGACTTCAAGTTTATCGTAGTCTACGCGGCGCACACCTTCATAGGCTTTAGCGAGGCTTTCTTTGGTTGGATATTTCTCCCGTTCGGCGCCACCAAGACGAGCATGAGCATCTCTAAAACGCTCATTAACGACTTCTTCAAAGAAACGCTCCACAGAGATTCGAGCCTCAAGTCCATAGGACTTTTCTCCAGACTTTATCTCCTTGGAGTATCTAGCAGCAGCTTTAAACTCTCCACCTCGAATGACATTAAATACGCCTTCTGCAATATTATAATTGCCATACCACGCAAGGGCCATACTCACAAGGAGTACAGCTATCATCGTACGATCCGTAGAACGAGTGGGACTTGTAGAAATATCTAATCGAGCACTCAAGTTTTCATCGACGGGCTCAGTATACTGCGGTTTCCCAAAGCGATTTTCCTCTGGGTCCCCGGCTTTCACCGTCCAATTTAATAAAACTAATGGACCAATGACAGGCACTAACATGAGCAGTGCAAGCCAGCCCGATTGATTCACATCGTGAAGACGACGAATCGTAATATTAACAACTGGAATGATTGTAAAAACAAGCATTATAAAAACTAGGAAAACCCAAGCAATAAATTGATCTGAATCATCTGCATTGGCCCAACCAATAAGAGCACATACCATGTACATAAGAGCCCATAGGAGTGCTATGACAAGCATAAATCGCCAATAGTTTCCCCGCGAAGAACGACCACTGATAACGGTCCACTGTATGAGATAGGTATTGATAAAGTTATCCTTATACCCCATGTTATATCGTTCAAAATCTACAATGGTTACACCTGTTTGGCGGTGCACATTTGTATAAATAGGACCACCTAAGGGCCCCATATTCCCGCCACAACGTAAACAGACGGCTTGTTCATCTGGCCCTTCTTTACCACAACGTGTACATCGTTGCATACGACCTCCAAAAACACTACTATAAACATTTTCGTAATACTATATAATTGCGTGCATAATACTCTGCATATAAGAATAGGGCCTATCATGATGATAGGTCCTATTTTTACTTGTTGCCTCTATTATATAAGGTAACCCTATTATGCGCCAGCCTTTTGAACAGCTTGTTTCATAGATTGTACGTAATCAAATAATGCTTGGTCTGCATTTTCGCCGTGTTCTGCAACGATTTTAACGATGGCAGAGCCTACGATGGCACCGTCAGATACGCGCGCCATAGCCTCTGCTTGGTCTGGTGTAGAAATGCCAAAACCAACCGCTACAGGGATATCTGTGTATTTGCGAACCGTTTCAACGATGGATTTAATATCCGTCTTGATTTCGCTACGCATACCTGTAACACCAAGGGAAGATACGCAGTAGATAAAACCTTCTGCGTCTTTAGCGATCATTTCGATGCGGTTTTCAGATGTTGGAGCGATCAAGGATACTACTTCAACGTCGTGTTTATTAGCAATGCTCGCTAGTTCGCCTTTTTCTTCAAACGGCATATCTGGCACGATAACGCCAGAGATACCCACCTCTTCGCAGAGGGTAAAGAATTTCTCACGACCAAACACGTAAATTGGGTTCAAATAGGTCATGAATACGAGTGGAATCGTCACCGCATCATCGCCCGTACGTAAACGGCGTACCATATCAAAGATATCATTGATTTTTACGCCTGTAGAGAGAGCGCGTGTGCTCGCTTCTTGGATAACTGGACCTTCCGCCGTTGGATCGGAGAAGGGAATGCCGATTTCTACCATGTCCGCACCGGCTTTCACCATAACGCGAATATAACGTTCTGTTGTCTCGATACCGTGGTCACCAGCGCTGATGAACGGGATGAATGCCTTGCCCTTTGTGAAAGCGTCTTTAATTTTACTCATGAAGATCCACCCCTCTGTATTTCGCCATAGCCGCTACGTCTTTGTCGCCACGACCAGATAAACAAATAATAATGATATCGTCCTTGCTCATAGTAGGAGCGATTTTACGAGCATGCGCCACTGCGTGAGCACTCTCGATAGCTGGAATAATGCCTTCTAAGCGAGACAAGTATTCGAAAGCATCTACTGCTTCGTCGTCTGTTACAGGCACGTATTCTGCACGGCCGCTGGCATACAAGTACGCATGTTCAGGGCCGATACCAGGGTAATCAAGGCCTGCAGAAATGGAGTATACAGGAGCGATTTGGCCGTCTTTGTCTTGACAGAAGTAAGATTTCATACCGTGGAAGATACCTACAGAGCCTTTCGCAATTGTCGCTGCGTGTTCCTCTGTGTCGATGCCGCGACCTGCCGCTTCACAACCAATGAGGCGCACACCTTCGTCGTCAATAAAGTGATAGAACATGCCCATCGCATTAGAGCCACCGCCTACGCAAGCCATAACAGCTGCTGGCAATTTACCTTCCGCTTCAAGAATTTGCTCACGAGCTTCACGGCTGATGATGGATTGGAAATCACGAACGATCATAGGGAATGGATGCGCACCCATTACGGAGCCCAATACATAGTGCGTATCGGACATGCGGTTTGTCCATTCGCGCATTGCTTCAGATACAGCATCTTTCAGCGTGCTCGTACCGCTAGTTACAGCATGTACCTTTGTACCGAGCAACTGCATGCGATATACGTTGAGCGCTTGACGTTCACAGTCCTCTGCACCCATGTATACCTCGCACTCCATGCCCATCAATGCCGCAATAGTCGCAGTTGCAACACCGTGTTGGCCTGCACCTGTTTCAGCGATAACGCGCTTTTTACCCATCCGTTTTGCCAATAACATTTGACCAATTACGTTATTCAACTTGTGGGAACCAGTGTGGTTCAAGTCTTCCCGTTTTAAATAGATTTTAGCGCCCCCAAGGTCCTTTGTCATGCGTTCTGCATAGTATAAAAGGGATGGACGGCCTGTATATTTTTTATGTAAATCCTCAAGTTCGCGTACGAAATCAGGATCATCTTTGTACTTGTTGTACGCCTCTTCCAATTCAATGACTGCATTCATCAATGTTTCTGGCATAAATTGGCCACCAAAGGAGCCAAAATAACCATGTCTTTGTTCACTCATATAACTTACCTTTCTATATATCATTCCTGCTAATGTGCCATGTTATGACAGGGCTATTGTTCTTACGATGTTGGTGAAAGCTTTCATCTTTTCATTGTCTTTCACGCCTTCTGTTTCAATGCCGCTACTAATATCGATACCATAAGGGCGAACCGTACGAATCGCACGGGCCACATTGGTACTATCGATACCACCTGCGAGCATAAATGGTCGTTCAAACTCATCTAAGGATGACCAGTCGAATACTTCGCCTGTGCCGCCCCTCTCATCTTTGTGGTATGCATCAAATAAAAGCATATCAGCACTGCTATCAATCCATTTTTCTGCATCTGCAGCACTACGGACTTGAACAGCTTTCCAAACCTCTACATTAGACTGTTCTTTTAATATTTGGATGAAAGACTCATCTTCATCGCCATGAAGTTGAATCACATCAAGTTTGACTTCTTCAGCAATCTTAAGTAGGTTTTCTATCGTTTCGTTTACGAATACGCCTACTGTTTTAATTGTTTCAGAATTAGTAGGTTCTAAACTTGTTAATACAGCAGTATGTTCTGTCCTAGAATTATACCGTACTGCATATTGTTTATGGAGTTCTTCCACTAATGTTTTAGCTTGTTCTAAAGTCACTTGCCGTTTGCTCGGTGCAAATACAAGGCCCATGTAGTCTGGCTTTGCGTCTATAATAGCCGGAATTGTTTCTACTTTAGAGATGCCACACATCTTAACCTTTGGCGTGTAGTATGTGGGCCCATAGAGATATGATAACTTTTCAACCTTGTTAGGAGAACGCATGAAAGTTTCACCCATCAAGGCGACGCCGATATTGTTATCCCGCAACACTTGGATATCCTCTGGCGTTTCAAGGCCACTTTCAGATACGAAGATCACATCGTCTTGAACGAGATTACGCAAGCGCACACTATTTTGTACATCTACAGTAAAGTCTTTCAAATTACGGTTGTTAACACCAATAATGCGTGCCCCACAATCGATGGCCATTTGTACTTCTTTTTCGTCATGGGCCTCTACTAAGGAGGATAAACCAAGAGAATCGGCTAACTCACGGAACTTGGTCAATGTTGGTACATCGAGGCATGCACAGATTAATAGGATCGCACTAGCGCCCCATACCTTTGCTTGGTAGATTTGATATTCATCAATGATGAAATCCTTGCGTAATACAGGAATTTTTACTGTGCTAGCAATTTCTTGTAAGTATTTCTTATCACCTTTAAAGAAGTCTGGCTCCGTCAAAACAGAGATAGCCGCAGCACCAGCTACTTCATATTCTTTGGCGATATCTAAATAGGGAAAGTGTTCAGCAATGATTCCCTTAGACGGAGATGCCTTCTTTACTTCGCAAATGAAGTTAAAGTCTTGCTGACGAAGGGCTACTTCAAAAGGAAATCCTGTATCAGATGGTAACGCCAACGCCACTGCTTTTACAACCTCAGGCGATTCCACCTGTTTTTCTTGGGCTACCCGAATTTTGGTAGCCTCTATAATCTTATCTAAAATCAATGATTATACCTCTTGGGTTGCTTTCACAAACTGATCCATTGTGGCAAGAGCCTTGCCAGAATCGATCATATGTTTTGCCTCTTCAATGCCCTCTGATAAAGTAAGGCCCTCTTTAGCGAGGTAAATGGCCATGCCTGCGTTGAGGAGAACTGCCGTGCGTTTGCCACCTTGCTCACCACCGAGAACGCGGCGAGTAATCTCAGCATTTACTGTTGCGTCGCCACCTTCAAGCTCTGTTTTATCAGCGTATTCGAAACCATATTCTTTAGGGTCGAATTCATAGCTTGTGAAAGTTCCATTATTAATTTCGCATACGTACGTTTTGTTAGTTGCGGTAATCTCATCAAGGCCATCAAAGCCGTGTACTACAGCACCGCGTTTAACACCAAGGTTAGCCAATACGCGAGCCAATGGTTCTACCAAAGATTTGTCGTAAACACCCATCAACTCTACTGTAGCACCTGCTGGATTTGCCAAAGGGCCAAGGATGTTGAATACAGTACGAACGCCTAACGCTTTACGTACAGGGCCTGCATATTTCATAGCTTGGTGGTATACAGGGGCAAACATGAAGCACATATTGGCTTTGTTGAGTACTGCCTCGTTTTGTTCACCATTAAGCTCTAATTTAGCACCCAACGCTTCCACTAAGTCAGCAGCACCACATTTACTGGATACACTGCGGTTACCATGCTTTGCTACAGGAATGCCTGCTGCAGAAATGATAAAACCAGATGTAGTAGAAATGTTGAACGTATTAGCTTCGTCGCCGCCAGTACCTACAATTTCCACAACAGTACCTTCATGAGGCACAGAACCAGCCTTCTCGCGCATAACCTCTGCAAAGGCTGTAACCTCATCTACAGTAGGGCCTTTTGCCGCCAAAGCGCACAAGAAACCAGCCATAGGAACCTCGGCTACATCACCGCTCATAATCTTGTTCATTGTATCTTTAGCAAGGTCGTAGGATAAATCTTGACCATGCGTTACTGCATATAATGCGTCTTTAATCATTTATATCTCCTTTTGAGGATATCTATTAAATTGATACCATATCTACCTAGTCGGTACCGATTGGGTCATGCCCTCAGCCTCCAAGTGGCCACTTGGAGTTCCGAGAGACCTTATTTCTGTCCTATCGTTCTAGAGCCTAGGAATGGCCCCTCGATACATAAATTAGACTGTAGTTTATTTTTCTAGGAAATTGCGAATCATTTGTTCCCCGTTTGGTGTCATGATGGATTCCGGATGGAATTGCACGCCGTAGATTGGGTAGTCTTTGTGTTCTACGCTCATTACTTCGCCGTCGTCTGTAACGGATGTAACGATAAGCTCGCTTGGTATAGTTTCGTCTACAATCGCCAAGGAGTGGTAGCGTGCCACTTCAAATTGTTCTGGTACGCCTTTAAGGATTTTCGATGGGTGTACTTGTTTCGCTACGCTTTGTTTGCCGTGCATAACTTGTTTTGCATAGGAAACGGTACCACCGAATACTTCGCCGATGGCTTGGTGACCAAGGCATACGCCGAGGATTGGGAATTCGCCTTTGCATTCGCGCAATAGGTCTTCGTATACGCCCGCATCAGCTGGTCTGCCAGGGCCTGGTGAAAGTATCACGTAATCTGGTTTCAACGCACGAATTTCTTCAACTGTTAATTCATCGCTGCGGATGACTTTAATATCTGAATCGATAGAGCCTACTAATTGGTATAAGTTAAAGGAGAAGCTATCGTAATTATCTATAAGGAGTACCATTATTCTACCTCCTGTGCATCTGTAATTGCGGAAATCATGGATTGGCCTTTGATTAAGGTTTCGTTGTATTCGCTTGCAGGAACACTATCGCGAACAATACCAGCGCCAGCTCGAACGTAAACCTTGCCACCTTTATTCATGGCCATGCGGATACCGATACATACGTCCATGTTACCGGAGAAATCGATGTAACCTACAGCGCCGCCGTATACACCGCGCGGGCTTTTTTCTAGTTCGTGTAAGATTTCGATGGCACGAATTTTAGGGGCTCCGGACAAAGTACCTGCTGGCAATGTAGCACCGATAGCATCGAGTGCATCTTTACCGTCTTGAATGTCACCGCTCACAGTAGATGTAATGTGAATAACATGGGAGAAACGTTGCAACATGTGTAACGCCTCTACTTTTACGGAACCGAATTTAGAAATTTTACCTAAGTCGTTACGACCAAGGTCAACGAGCATGTTATGTTCAGCCAACTCTTTTTCGTCATTAATGAGTTTTTCCTCAATAGCGAGGTCCTCTGCTTCGTTTTTACCGCGGCGCATAGTGCCTGCAATTGGGAAGGTATACATTTTGCCGTCCGTTAATTTTACCAATGTTTCTGGAGAGGCACCTGTAAGCTCTACATCGCCACCAGATAAATAGAACATATATGGAGATGGGTTCAACGTACGCAATACACGGTATGCATTTAACAAGCTACCTTCAAACTCAGCTTCACGACGATTAGATACAACACATTGGAAGATATCCCCTTCCTTGATGTAATGCTGTGTCTTTTTAACAACCTCTTCAAACTCATCCTTTGTAAACTCAGAGGTAAACTCTGTTTTAAGGATGCCTTTTGGAATGTCCGCCTCTTTGCCGTTTACTACGAGATCAGCTAATGCTTTAAGTTCAAGCTCAGCCTTGTTGTAGTTACGTTCTAAATCATTTGTACTGATGTTAGCAATCAAGTAGATTTTATTTTTATAATGGTCAAAGGCGATTACCTTATCAAAGAGCATAAGGTCTACATCGTTGACCATAGCAGAGTCATCATCTGGCGTTGGGAAGTCCAATGTTGGCTCGATATAGCGGATGTATTCACAAGCAAAGTAGCCTACAAAGCCACCTGTAAAAGTTGGTAGTTCTTCTAAGCGAGGGCTTTTGTATTGGCTCAAAATATTGCGAATTTCTGCAGCTGGGTCAGAACACTCAAAGGTACGTGTTGTACCGTCTTTGATAGTCATTGTATGGTTTTTGCAGAAGAGCTCAATCTTAGGATCATAGCCCAAGAAGGAGTAACGGCCCCAATGATTACTATTATCCGCACTTTCAAGCAAGTACGTATGACTGCTCACTTGTTTTAATGCTTTCAACACGCTAATCGGTGTGCGTACGTCGGATAAAATTTCCATATATACAGGCACGATATCGTAGCCCGGTGCGATAGCTTTCACACGGTCAAGACTAGGGAAAATCATGAGAACCTCCATCTGGCGTTTGCCAATAAAAAAACTCGCCCATGACAACATAACGTCAAGGACGAGTCTATAGTTCTATTTTTACAAGAGTATTAGAAAATACTTGTATTATGCTATAAATCGCGGTACCACCTTGTTTGAATGCAGCGCATTCCCCTTTCGCAGGATACTAACATATCCCTCACGACTAACGCTCGTGTGACGTCGCACCATACTAGGAATGAAAGCTCATTCTTTTCCATGCGCCCTCGGTGGTCCATTTAATAAGCTGCGTACTACGGGTTCTCAGCTAATCCCGCTCTCTGTGAGTGCATCTCCTATTTTTATCTCCACCTCATCGGTTTCTTTTAGGCGAGTATAAAATTATAATCTGATTATAATGTTTCTATAGAATGAAAGTCAAGAAGTTTTAATTTCTGATTGTTGTTCAGCCATAGAAAGATCTTTAACATACAATCTCATATCTCCATATTTTATGTATCATAATGCATAATAAAAAATACTGTTACTTTCTTTATCATATAACGCAGAGGTTTTATTATACAACAAATACAATACATATATATTGCTAATAGGGACAAATAAGCCAATAATCCAAAATATACTACTATTGCTATCTCTCAAACGTCTAAAGATCATGATGATAATAGTATATATAAGATAAACGTATAAAGCATATCGCAGAGCATAGTTTTCGATATTATAATTTAATATCATATTGTATATTATAAACGCTAAATATACATTAAAAAGATTCCATTGACGAACTGTGCTTCGTCCATTAGGCCAAAGACTGTCAATTAATATGCTTTTATAAAGATCTGTTAAAAGAGACCTTTTATCTTGGCGACTATAAAAAGAGTTTATAGCTTTAATTTGAGATGTAGTTAAATCATTACGCTCACCCCAGAGTACATCTATAACCTTATTATCAAAAATTATTCCCTTAAGTTCAACATTATTATCTCTTAACCAAAGTTTCCTCGGTACTACAGAAAACAACAACATTGAACACAAAAGACATGGATAGAATAAATCTGGTACATCAACGCCCCATAATATAATATTGTTGGACTCAAAAATAGCTTTTCCGTAAGAAAGGTCAAAATGCTTTCCACCCAATAATATCAATAGTAAAAGCACAGTAATTATAATATTTAACCAATTAAATTGCTCTTTTTTATAATAATTCAAGCTAGCATAATTTGTAAAAGCTACAAAAAGAACATAAATAACTGTGCCCACATAATATATAATGTCATAAATTTCTTGAGTATATACTATCTCCGGAAGAGTAGATAAAACAAAGATATTTATTCCTATACCAATAAACACCAATAAGTTTATAGAAAGGTATGTCTGTATATTGATTGAAAATAAATTTATTGTCTTTAACCATTGAATTAAAGATAATAATTCAAATTTAAACTTTATTAATTCAGAATATAAAAGCTGTCTCATCATTCTGATATGTACCCTTTACTATTTATATTTCATTAATTCTTATATTAATTTATTCTAATACAAATAACTAAAATTGAATACATCCTCTCTCAAGCAGTCGCGAAATCTAGAATATTTATATTGTTTTCCTCTAAACACTAATAGTATACTGAAATTACATATGTTATCAGCTTCTACTGATTATTATGCGGAGGAGAGAGCATGAGTTTTTATTTTACTGATCAAATACAGCAATCTTTCAATAAAATATTCCATCAATGTAATAAAGATATCGCTTGGGAGGGCAAGGCCGAGCTTGACGCCCTTGTAAAACTTGACGAGGAAGGCCAAAAGATTCCTGGTATTGGCGATGTGTATGCTATTTTGGCACGCGTCTATTCTGGCCCTCAGTTCACGTGGATTGAAGCAGGCTTTCCTGAGGATGACACAAAGGCGTATAGTTATTTACATACGGCTATTCGCAAAGGCAGTGCCATCGCTATTTTACAAGCTATGCGTACCTCTGGTGCCCTTACACCAACTATTGAAAAAGAGTTGCCTATGACAAAGGACCAAGCCTTCCAGCGCGTCTATGAGGGGGCCCAAAAGGGTTGTTCCTACTGTGCCTACGCCATTGCCAATGTATACCAATGGGGGGATTACCACATCTTACCATCGGCTCAAAAGGTGGCTAATGAAGGTGAACCATCTTCCTTTGTCCGTTTCTTAAAAGGCTTGTTTGCCCAAGCAGATCAACGTAGATTCGCAAATAAAGTAACTGCCATTGCTCAGCAATGGTTGCGTAAATCCGCCGAAGCAGGCCTTGTTATTGCATACCGCAACTTGCGCATTACCTATATAGAGCAAAATAATAGTGTAATGGAAGAACAAGTCATTTTTGAAGGGGCTGCAGCAGGTTTGCCACTCATGATGTATTTAGCTGGCGATATTTGTAAGTCTCGCGGGGAGCATGAACGAGCTCTCGAATATTTTGAGCGCGGTGCCGCCATGAATAATGGTATGTGTTTGCGTGAAACTGCCGAGTACTATGCAAAACCAGGTGAGTCTAACAAACGAATTCCTCAAGATATTCAAAAGGCCCTCAAATACTACGAGCGTGCCGCTATAAGCCCAGATTATTTAGACTTTAACGACCACGCTTATGCTACCATGCAAGCCATCATTCTCCGCACATTAAACATAGATGGTCAGTCCCAAGACTGGTCTCGCATTGCTCACTTATTGCAACAACCAGCTATTTACACGCTCGATGCTATTTGGCCATATCTCGCTTATGTATTTACTTTCAAAAAAGGTAATACCCCTGCCATAAGAACCGCCATAGAGTGCGTTAATAAGGCTAGCAAATGTTTCGATAGATACGGTAGTTATGACTATGCGGACCATCTATGGCAACTGGCCACCGGCTATTGCTACGAAACTGGTGCCATTACAAAAGAACCTGATTTAGACCAAGCCGTTACGTTCTACGAGCATGCTCGTGAAAGCATCAAACGTCTCAACACAAGAAATGATAATTGGTTAGGCACTGGTGAGCCGTTAGTAATTCCTGACGAAGCATCTGAGCGATTAGAAGCCTTTGAACTAGTTAATGGACATTATCAGTACAAAGAAGGCATAAAGCAATCTTCTACAACTTGTAATCCTATGCCCCCTGCTTGGCCGCAAAACTCCGTTGACGTATTAGAAATCTTTGAGGACTCTACTACTGGTTGGCGCACCAATAAATACGACTGGAATTTCATTCAACGGGAATGGGATACACAAAAATATCTCAGCTTTATCATCTACGATAATCGCCAATCCATAGAAAACATCATTTACGATGTGTACAGTATCGTTATGTTCCACAATGAAGATAAGAACACTTGTACTATCTATCTATACGGCTACAGCGAGGATCCTGCGGAATGTGATGAAACCTTGGAGCCTACGATATATGAAGTAAGAGACCTTAAGGAGATGTCTATTTCTGAAGGTCTCGGTTTAATTAAAGAATTCTATGATCATGCTACATTGCCTGTTATTGATGAAAGCTGGGAGAAACAGTACAAAAATACTACGCCTCCTCGAGAATATGTATTAACTTGCGACAACGATATTTTCTACCTCAATCAATATGAACTTTCCAATCAAATGATTAAGGATGCCTTAGAAGGCGTAGCCAATGGCACGTACGATATCATTGCGGTTCGCCCATCCAACCTCGACGATCCGGGTATTAGCTACTTCATCGAGCGCGGAAAAGGTAAAAACTTACACATTTCTCTCTATATCACTACAGAAGACGACATAGGAGACGAGATCGTATATGGCTTTGAACGGGATTCTAGCAACTTAACCTCTATTAACTACTGGATTCAAGAATCTATAACAAGCAATAAACTGCCGGACTTAAGCGATTGGGAAGAAGTTAAAAAGAAAGACTAAAGGAGGGATACTTTGGAAACGTGGAAACGAACGGTGTACATTTGCGCATTCTGCATATTCTTCATGTCCCTCGGGGTTAGTCAGGTAAGCCCTATTCTTCCTCTATACTTCCATGAAATGGGCTTAAGCGATACAGGATCGATAGCACAATGGTCCGGTGCCTCCATGGGCATCACCTTCCTCATTGTCTGCTTAGCAGCTCCCTTCTGGGGCCGATTAGCAGACCGTAAGGGACGTAAGATTACCCTCATACGCTCTAGTCTTGGTATGGCTATATGTAGTATATTATTGGGCTTTCAGACTACACCAGAAGGTGTGTTCCTCGTTCGTACATTGCAAGGGTTAGTAAGCGGTTTTTACCCCGCATCGGTAACACTTATCGCGTCAGAAACACCGCAAAACCATACAGGTTGGGCTCTAGGGATTATAGGATCCTTTAGCCTTGCAGGCTCACTAGCCGGTCCGCTTGTAGGAGGGTATCTCAGTGATGTAGTAGGTATTCGAAATGACTTCTTTATCATCGGGGCCCTTATGCTTATCTCTTTTGGCTTGACGGCAATGCTGGTACATGAAAACTATGTTCCAAAGCCACTTGTTGAGAAGCAAACCTTTAGAAATCTAAAAACTCACTTACCTGAGTTTTCTAGTTTAGTCGCTTTATCTGCAACCTCCTTCCTGTATGCCATTTCGGTTACCGCCATCTCCCCCATTATGACGGTTTACATTAAAGGAATGCTACCAAGCAATACGGAAAATATAGCCTTTATTTCTGGTGCTGTGTTCTCTGCCATGGGTATCGCCCAATTCTTTAGTAGCTCTCCACTCGGGAAATTAGTAGACCGTATAGGCCCTAGAAAGGTGCTCATCTACTCGATGATCTATGTAGGTCTACTCAATATACCGCAAGCCTATGTGGACTCTGTGTATGTACTTGGGTTTATCCGTTTCTTGCAAGGTTTTGGGCTAGGTGGTATGTTACCTGCGCTCAATACCTATTTAGCATCAAAAACACCTAAGGAATATACGGGACAAATATTCTCGTACAATCAGTCTTGTTTGTCTATGGGTTACTTTCTAGGCTCCTTTGGTGGTTCCATTGTAGCCGCTCAATTTGGCTTCACAACCCTTTTCTGGGCATGTAGCCTTACCTTTATCGGCGCTGCACTATGGGTTGCGTTAAAACTAAAGTAATGCCGTAATACAACGAAAATAGTGCAAATGCATTAAAGAAACTATATAAACAAATAAAAAGAGCTGTTCTCAGAACTCAGATGTGTGTGTACTGATTCCGAAACAGCTCTTTTATTATGTTGTTTGTAAAAGTATAGAAACTTTCACTATCTAGGGGATGATCATTCTATATGTATAGAATAACTATTGTCTCTAGTTAGGTATTATAGGATACCAAGAATTTCCCACCATGCGTAGCCCACTGTAAGGTTTACGATGAAGCACATGATAGCGAAGATACCACCGATAATCCACCAGCTTTTAACTGTGTTGTAACCAGCACCGAATACGATTGGAGCCGCTGCACCGCCGTAGTGAGTCAACGCACCACCGTAGGAGTTTGTAGCAGCTAGTAACAAGGACAACGCCATTGGGTTTACACCCGCTACTTTACCTACAGTAAGGAATACTGGAAGCATTGCAACTACATACGCACTACCAGAAGCGAACAAGTAACGAACAGCGATACTGATAGCGCCGATGATAATAAGAGCCAACATCGGGTTGTCGCCGAAGTTGAAGTGTGTCCCCATAAAGTCAGCTAACCATTCAAAGAATTTAACCTTGGACAACGCACTGGACATACCGATGATACCACCGAACCAGATCAATGTGTTCCAAGCACCTTTGGATTCAAGCATATCTTCCCATTTGATTACGCCTGTTACAAGCGCTGCTACCATGGCTACGATAGCTACTGCTGTTGCATCAAGGGAGAATTTAATGCCAAAGCCTTGCGTCAAGATGGAAGGCAACGCCCAGCCAACTAAGGCAAGAATAAAGATAGCAATAAGAGATTTCTCGCGACCAGACATAGGTCCAAGTTCTTTCAAACCTTCATCAGCAATCGCATGAGAGTCGATGTGTTGAATAGATGGTTTGTCTAAGTAGTATACCAAAGCAGGTGTAATGAGAAGCATTACAAGACCTGGTACTACGAGTGCTAATGCCCAAAGGCCCCAGTTAATATCTACACCGAGGATTTTGTTCATGTAGTCAGCAGCCAATAAGTTTGGTGCCATTGCTGTAGCGAACATCAAGCTTGTTACCTTAGTTACCATGTATGTGTTAACCATGAGGTAAGAACCAGCTTTTTTAGCGCTTTCACCAGGCTCAGAACCTAACGCTTTTGCTACAGAGTTCATGATTGGGAACACGATACCGCCACAACGTGCTGTGTTGGAAGGTGTTACTGGGGAAATAATAAGATCTAATAAAGCAGTTACATAGCCAAGACGCAATGTAGTGTGACCTAAGGATTTAATCAATAGGTACGCAATACGACGGCCAAGGCCTGTTTTTACGAACGCCACACTGAGGGAGAACGCAGAGAATACTAACCATACTGTGGTAGATGCATAACCAGACAATACGTTTTTCGTAGCATTCAAGAAAATTGCAGAACCTGCAATAGATAATAACAAGATAATTGGTGCTGGCCAAGGTTTAACAACAAGACCAACGATAGCCATTAAATAGAAACCTAGCAGTCGCCAAGCTCCAACGCTCAAACCTTCTGGTGGTGTAATGAACCACATTGCCAGAGGAATGGCAAACATAATTGCAATTTTAAGTAGCTTATTCATTCTTACTCTCCTTTTACATAAGCTATGCCTTTCATGATCGGTCGCGCTGTTCTAGCGACGCCCGCCTTCTCCACATGCCAACCCTTATCTTTGGTTAAACATATTTCGAAATCAAATTTCCCTGATGGATGCGCTAAAGTAACTTGATTCGTTTCTTTAGCACGTTCGCTCACTACTTCGTTCGCCACAGTCCCCGTAATAAGCGCTGCTGTAGCTGTACAAATACCACCTGTAACAGCATACGCTTTATGCATTACAGCGAGTGCCTTTGTACGAGCCACGATGTCTATACTATTCCCCTTGATAGTTCGACCATCGCTTGCCACATAGGTTTGTGGTGCGGACACCATGCATACCTTTGGAACTGCAGGACTAGCAGCCTCTTTAGATGGAGCAAATCCCATCATTACAGCTGCAGTAGTGCGAATATCTTCAAGTGTATTGAGTAATACACCGCCATCCGTTTCTGTGAAAGCCGGTAACTCCGTGCCTTCATAACCAAGGTCTGTAGCCTTTACAAATACAGCTGGATTAGCTGCATCTACGAGACTGACTTGGATTGTGCGACCATCAGACAATGTAATTGTGTCTTGTACATTGCCTGTTGGTAGTAGCTTACCTGTCTTAGAACCGCCAGGCTCCAAGAAATATAATGTAATACGAGCACCTGTACCAGGTACGCCATCGATAGCAAAATCACCGTCAATAACAGGTTTGCCTTCTTGGACTGGCACGTGCGCTTCAATAACCTTATTTGTATTTGTGTTAAAGATACGAACCACTGTTTCTGGTTCTACTGCTTTCACAAAGCCTTCCATAATAGCAAATACCCCTGCACCAGCAGAAATATTGCCACAATTACCTTCGTAATCTACCACCGCATCAGCGATACCGACATAGCCAAAGGTGTAGTCGATATCCGCATCATCGCGGTCAGAAGGGTTTACGATAGCCACCTTGCTCGTCAATGGATCAGCACCACCGATACCATTAATTTGACGCGCATCAGGAGAGCCATATAAATCTAAAATCATACGATCCCGAGCAGCTTGGTCAGTTGGAAGCGTATCTTTTAACAGATACGCCCCTTTGCTAGTACCGCCGCGCATATAGGTAACAGGAATTTCTTTATACCCGTTCATAACTTACTCCTTTATGCTCACCACTTACGCTTTGCTATTTGCATAGTAGTTGATGAGACAACCTGCTGCGATAATATCTTTTTCTTCATCGCTGAGGTGACCTAAGTGCAATGTGATTTCTGCTTTCTTCACGCCACCGCTGATAACATATGCTTTGTAATCATCGGAGTCAGAGAATAATTGGTCACGCACATTTGGCACATAAACATAATCGCCTACTGCCATAGTTTTGGAGTCTTCTTCGCTAGTTAGGAACGGTAGCATGCCCCAGTTAATAACATTGCTGCGATAACGTTTTGTAGCATATTCAATAGCAATATTAGCACCGCCACCCAATACGCGTTGACAGGATGCTGCTTGCTCACGTGCGGAGCCATCGCCAGGGCGATTAGCATATACCATACTAGAAACGGCTGTAGACTTAGCCATATCTTCTACGGATTCTGTAAGACCAAGCGCTTGTTTTACCTCTTCATATGCAGTTACTAAATCCGCTGCGCTTTCACCTTCTTGACGAGATTTTTCCCAATCACGAACGGCTTTAGCACGACCTACATATTCAGGAACCTTACGGCTCAAGGCAAATTCAGACAATGCATATGGGTCAGAGCGGTAGGAAGATGTTTCGCCAGACGGAATCAACTCATCTGTAGTTGTTACAGGATCATCGATATAAGCTACTACTTTGAGCAATACATTTGGCGTCAATTCTTCGATAGAAGGCCATGGTTTAATGGATGGGCCATACACAAGTTCAGTATCTTTATTCGGTTCATTGAAACCACTATATACCTTGCTTTCATAAGGTTTATCATCATAGTGGTAAGCTGGCACCACATCATCATATTCGATATCAGTAGCCGCCGTCAATGCACCACCATTAATAGCCGTAGCTGCTACGGAACGGGAATCAAGAAGTGCAACGGAAGAAATCTGACCATTCCCTGGTTTAGAACCTTCACGATTCGGGAAGTTACGTGTCGCATGACGACCACTGAGGCCCGTATTATTAGGTGTATCGCCTGCGCCGAAGCAAGGACCACAGAAGGCTGTACGCACGATGGCACCAGCGCTCATAAGGTCTACAAGGGCACCATTTTTCATAAGTTCTAAGTAAATTGGCTGGCTAGAAGGATATACGCTGAATGCGAAACGGCCGGAGCCTACGCTCTTACCGCGTACGATATTTGCGGCTTGCATAATATTTTCATACAACCCGCCAGAACAACCTACGATAATACCTTGATCTAAGTGTAATTTACCGTCGAAGTGTTTTTCAGGCAATTGCAAGGACAAGGATTTATTATCTAATTGATCCACTGCTTGACGTTCGATTTCTGCGAGTAAATCGCGACCGCCTTCGTTAATTTCTTTAATAGTATATACATTACTTGGATGGAATGGCATAGCAATCATGCTTTCCACTTCGCCAAGATTAACCTTTACAAGGCCATCATAGTAAGCCACATCACCAGGGTTAAGCTCTTTGTACGCATCACCGCGACCATGGAGTGTTAAGAACTCTTTCGTATTGCTGTCTGTTCGCCAGATTGTTGTAAGGCATGTAGTCTCTGTAGTCATTACATCGATGCCGTTACGGAAGTCCATGGACAAGTGTTCAATACCAGGGCCTACGAATTCCATTACTTTATTTTTTACAAAGCCATTTTTAAATACAGCTTTTTCAATAGCGAGAGCCACGTCTTGTGGACCTACGCCGTGTTTAGGTTTGCCATCGAGATAAATCGCGATAACCTCTGGACGTTGTACATCATAGGTACGACCGAGCAATTGTTTTACAAGCTCTGGACCGCCTTCACCAATCGCCATCGTACCAAGTGCACCATAACGAGTATGGCTGTCGGAGCCGAGGATCATGTTGCCACAACCTGCCATTGTTTCACGCATATATTGGTGAATAACTGCAAGATGAGGAGGTACATAGACGCCGCCGAAGCGTTGTACTGCAGATAAGCCAAATACATGGTCGTCTTCGTTAATTGTGCCCCCTACAGCGGCTAAACTGTTATGGCAGTTTGTCAAAATGTAAGGGATTGGGAATTTATCTAGACCACTAGCAATAGCCGTTTGAATAATACCAACATAGGTGATATCGTGAGATGTTAACGCATCAAATTTGATGCGTAAATCTTGATCCCCTTCATGTTGTTGGTGGTCCATTAAAATACGGTACGCCATCGTTTCCTTATAGGCGCGCTCTTTATTAAAAACTTCTTGCTGATCAAGGGCTGCACTAGAATCTGCAGGAACGATATCCGTACCGTGATATAAAAATACACCATTTGAAATTAACTCAACCATGACTTGCTCCTTTATTACTTTCAGGCATGTGTAAACCTTTACAAACACTATTCTTTCACCATGTGTATTGGTGAAAGTTCCCTTCCTCTTACTAGTACCTAGTCTTTAATAATTTGTATAAATCTAGCGTCCCTCATCTGTACCTAGCCTTTAGTTATATCTAATCTGTATAGCCCTAGCATCTCCTCATCTATACCAACTCTATGGGATAGAGTACAATAATACATATGTAAAGGAGAGTTTATGGACACGAAAGATTGTACAATTTTAAAAACCTTAGCAGAGGAAAATAATATTACTTATGCGGCGCGTCGTCTATTTATGACACAACCTGCATTGAGTGAACGAATAAAAAAATTAGAAAAGGAATTTAACTGTCCCATCATCAACCGACAAGCTCGTGGCGTAGAGTTTACCTATCAAGGTCAACGCCTTGTGCGATACGCCGAAGATTTGCTCAATTCCTATACTTCGGTGCGCCAAGAGCTATTAGCTATGGGTAGTGAACCACGTGGTACATTAAACCTAGGATGCTCAAATGTATTCGCAAAGTATCACATTCCCCATATTTTATCGACCTTTAAAGAGGCCTATCCACACATTGATATCATTATGTATACGGGACTTAGCTATAAGCTATACCATGACTTTCTTGAAGGTCGCCTACATGCTGCCATCATCCGCGGTGCTCACACTTGGACAGAGTCGAAAGAACATATTTGGTCCGAACCATTCTGCTTCTTTAACAAAACGCCTTGTGCCGTTGAGGACTTACCTCGTCTGCCCTATATTCACTATCAAACAGATCCGAATTTACAGCAAACTATAGATGATTGGTGGTATTCTCACTACTCACAACCACCGATGCGCATCATCGAAGTGAACGATATCGATACCTGCATGAAGCTCGTCAACCAAGGACTTGGTTTTACCATCCTTACCAAAAGCTGTGGCAACGATTACCCTAAACTATTTAAGGAAACCTTAAAGGATCTTGATGGTCACATCATGACTCGTGATACGTGGATGTACACCCGTAACAGTGCCCTTGAGTCCAAGCCAGTACAGGCTTTTTACTCATTTATGAAAACCTGGGCTGACACAAAGGTATAGCATATATTCCTTTAATACATATAATATATTATGAAAATGCAATAAAAACAAATTGCTCTTTTCTTTAGTATCCATAAATTTTACTTATACCTTGTATCTCAGTATATGCAAAAAAATCCGTCATGACAAAAATCATGACGGATTTTCTTTTATATAATAGCTTTTATAAAAATAATTTCTCTACTATGACACAATCACGTATCTTGAATTAGAGTAACAATAGCATGATCACAACTGTAGCAATGATACATGGTACAGCATTGCGTTTTGCCATTTCCATAGGATTGATTCCTGCAATACCAGCAACGATGATACCTGCGCCTGCTACGGGACTCATACTACGACCGATACCTGCACCAATTTGCGCCATGGAGCCAAGTTCCATAATGCCATACCCAAAGTCTGCAGCGTGTGGTGTTACAGCACCGTTAAAGGCAAGGGCTGCTGCATTACCAGAACCAGAGATAACAGCCAATAAGAATGGTCCAAAGGCCGCGCCGATTTGAGCGATTTGTTGAGAGTTCTTCATACCATCAATAAGAGCATTAGTAAGACCGATAAGTTGCATACCAGCTGTGAAACATGCTGCAGCAGCCATAAGACCTACTACATCACACATACCATCGCCAGTACCGCGGAAGAATTTCTTCACCGCTTCTGTTACATTAGGACGAACCGCTACAATACCAATCGCTGTACCAATGAGCATAGATACAGGAACGGAAACCTCAGGAATTACGGCCACTTGTTTACTGCCTAATACAAGCAATACAAGCGGAATAATAGGAATAATAGCGTAGAAATAATTTACTTTAAACTCTTTACTGTCCTCAGTAGAATCATGTTTCATCACATACCCTGAATGCTCTTTTTTAACGATAGCTACGATATTTAGTAAGATTGCGGCTACTACGATGCCAATCATGGCTTGCATGGAGAAGCTTGCAATAACTGTCATTACATCTACACCCGCTAGCTGTGCTACTTGAGGGTTAAACATAAGGCCTGGACTCAAGGAGCTACCCCAAGTACCTAAGAAAATAGCAGAACCTGCCATTGCTGGATGTACACCAGATCGAATAAGCGCGGGGATTAATAGAGCACCTACCGCTGCCGCACAACCTGCCGCTGTAGGCAACGCAATGTTGATTAAAAACGTAATAATAACGGCGCCAGGGATGATGATCTTAGTCATCTTTTTAAGGCCAGCAGAGATGAAATACACCATATGCTCCGTACATTTTGTGTATTCCATAACATAACTAAAACCAAGAACAGTACAAATCGTCGGCACAAGACCGGGGTTTGTCAGTTCTTTTACAAAAGCCGTCGTACCTGCCCCTAGATTACCGCCAATAAAACACATCAGTAGGCCCGACAATAATAACACAAGCCGCGTTTCAAACTTTTTAATAATAGCGATAAAGGTCGCTACTACGATAACAATACCTGAAATAACCATATTATATTTTCTCCTATATGTAAAAACAGTAGAAATAAAGTCAATCATTTCTACTGTTTTTACACAAAATATCTCACAAAACCATGCTACGCACTATACAAGTTTTGTGTCTTCCAAACTAAGCTTTCTAAGCACTTTATCAAGAACCTCTGCGCCCGTTACAATATCATCCATTTCAGCGAATTCCGCCGGATTATGACTGATACCATTAAGGCATGGAATAAAGATCATGCCCGTTGGCACATCATCAGCCCAGTGCATGGCATCGTGACCAGCACCGCTCGGAAGAGCCATATATTCTACACCTAATGATGTAACAGCCTCTTCGATTTCTCGAATCATAGCAGGATGCATCGCTACCGGATGATCTTGTGCAACAGGTTCAATCGTATAGGATAAGCCACGTTTTTCTGCAGTAACATCGATAAATTCTTTAATTAATGTCACTACCGAGTTGCGGGCAACCTCAGAGATACTACGGATATCTACGCCTAATTTCACCACGCCAGGAATGACGTTCATCGCCCCCGGTGTAACCTCTACAATACCGACGGTGCCTACTACTGGAGGTTCCTCTTGCATAGCGGCGATTTCCTCGATACCAAGGATAATTTTGGACGCTCCGCAGAGCGCATCATGGCGCAAGTTCATCGGCGTAGCACCACTATGATCAGCATTACCACGAATGGTCACATAAAACCGTTCTGGTGCTGCAATCCCAGTGACAATACCAATACGTTTCTGTTCGTGCTCTAGCACCTTACCTTGCTCGATGTGGATTTCTGTAAAAGATTTTACAGGTCGCTTATATTCTACCTGTTCAATTTCGTCTGGATCTAAGCTGCGACCTTTCAAAACCTCGTATAAGGAAGTACCTTGTTTATCTCTTAATCGATGTAAGTCTTGTACTGTCAACGCACCGCGCATCGCCTTACTACCTAATGTAGAATCTCCAAAGCGTCCGGACTCTTCACACATAAAGGATACAACAGCAATTGTATGATCGTGTTCAAAACCGTCATCATTCATGCTACGAATCACTTCAATAGCGGATAACACGCCGACCACGCCGTCATAATTGCCTCCATTTGGAACACTGTCCGTATGAGAACCAACCATAACAACAGGCAAGTCAGGATTCTTACCAACCTTATAGCCAATGACATTCCCAAAACCGTCTGTTTCTACAGTTAAGCCTGCGTCAACCATGCGGTCTATAATATATTGGCGGCCTGCCCAATCTGCATCGGTGAAAGCAAGGCGATTAATGCCTTCACCAGGTGCAGTAAACTGCGACATAGCTTCAAAATCATTAACTAAGCGAACCCGTTGAGTCATAACAAACCTCACAATCTATATTATTTCAAATAGTGAGCTGCAATAGTTCCTAATGCAATAACACCGTTAAGCATATCTTCTTCATCGATATCAAAGAGTGGGTTGTGATGTGGAGCTTTGATAGCGGAGCCTACTAGCATATATGTACCCATGCCACCGCGGCTAATTACGCGATTCAAGAAGTATGCACAGTCTTCACTACCGCCGCCACTATAATCTAATGGAACGTCTCTAAAGATACCAAGAGGCTTAATAATAGATTGGATTTCAGGAGCCAATTCATCGCTCATACGACAAGATGGAGTTTCACCTTGTTTTGTAATTTCATAGGAGCAGTCGTGCATTTCTGCAGCGGCTTTGATAATCGTTTCTGCACGGCCGATTACGTAATCATTGATCTCTGTAGTAGCCCCACGAGTTTCTAATTTAAGAACTGCTGTATCTGGTGTTACATTACGGCCAGTACCACTTTCAAAAATGCCAACGTTCATACGAGAAGCACCTTTACCGTGGCGAGCAATGGCTTGTAAATTAAGCACTGCTGTACAACCTGCAAGCATTGCATTTTTCGCTTTCTCTGGAGAGCTACCAGCATGAGCAGCATAACCGTGGAACACCGCATCTAGTTTAGTAGTAGCCAAGAAGCCATGATTACTACAAGCAAAGCAATTTGCATAGTTTTCATTGAAGCCAATGTGCAAACCGAACATGTAGTCTACATCATCTACAACGCCGGCGTTAACCATTGCCTTAGCACCGCGCACGCCTTCCTCTGCTGGTTGGAAGATCAATTTAAGAGTACCTTTGAATTGATCTTTATGCTCTGCTACATATTCGGCAAGACCAAGACCCATTGCCATATGTGCATCATGACCACAAGCATGCATCGCTTTATCATGACAAGAGCGATAGCCACCCTTAACCGGTGCATGGTCAGCCTCTTTAGATTCGATAACATCATTAGAGTCCATATCTACACGGAATGCCACTACAGGACCTTCATCACTGAACTTCATAGTTGCTACAATCGCTGTTTTACCAAAGCCCAATTTTTCTACTAGCTCTGGATTAGCACCTTCATCGATGGCACGAGCCATAGCAGCACTCATAACATCCTTACTAGGCAAGCCCATACGAGAATCCAAATCAAGAACTTCTTCGCCTAACGCTACATCATAGCCCAAGGAAATGAGCGTTGCCGCGATTTTAGCAGCAGAACGATATTCTAACCAAGCAGTTTCAGGATACTTATGAAAATCACGGCGCAATTCAATTAATGCTTCACGGCGTTTTTGTACGAAATCTTTTACAGACATACTTACCTCCTAAAATACAATAGATACCTATACTTCAACTATATGAAGAGCTACACAAATAGCTAATTAAATAGTCAACCAATAAGATGATATACACAGCATTATAAATTTCTATATACATCAATAATTATTCTTGTATATATTATAACTTATATTGAGGTTTTTAGAAATAAAAAAGCATACATACGCAGATCACACAATTTCCTCTTTATTTAATTTTTTTAGTACTTCTCGTTTAATTTGTCGTTGACGATCCCAAGCAATGATAAATACAGTAGCAATAATACAGATCATGCCAAAGATACCGATGAGGGTAAATTCATTCCCAAGAAGTGCCCACCCAAATAAGGCAGCGGATATTGGTTCTAAGGATGAAAGTATAGAACCTTGTACGGCCCCAATGAGTTTTACCCCTTCCATATAGGCATTAAAGGATACCACTGTACCAAGTATGATGATGGCAAATAACCCCAGCCACGTCATACCATCCCAAATAGCTTCAGACTCAAATTGTTGGAACATAGCAACAGATAAGATACCGCAAATAAACATAGCAAAACCAACTACAGACGTAGTGCCATATGTTTTTAAAAGCTCAATGGGCTGTAATGTATAAATACAAATACTGGCCGCCGATACGAGACCCCAGAACAAAGCTTCTTCGTTGAAGGACGACATATCTAAGCCCTCTTGCATGACAATACAAATGGTACCAACCATAGCAAGCAAAATACAAAATAGCTCTGGTTGATCTGCACCCATTTTCTTGGACAGATATAATTAAGCTACTTTTTGAGAATGAG
>OGSC01000155.1_pt1 | contig 61402 bp, 81 predicted proteins | sample 1573751 | NCBI WGS metagenome assembly OGSC01 (sample SAMN03295840, study PRJEB24534) | human gut metagenome | isolation source: fecal sample 8 from infant 5 | host: Homo sapiens | place: USA: Pittsburgh, PA | collected 2014-07
TTTGAGTGTACCATAAATGCCTTTTTATTTTTCTAACTTAATTTTACAATTCGCGTTTTGTTAATCAATTTAAAATAATCCACATAAGTGCATAATTGGGAAAACAAATAATAAACTATCAAAACGATCTAAAATACCACCATGTCCTGGCAAGATGTTACCAGAGTCTTTCACGCCATAATGACGTTTGATAGAAGATTCAACCAAATCACCGAATTGCCCTACTATAGAAAATAGAACCGTCAATACAAGCATCACCGGCATTGGATAAGGAAATAGCCCTTTATTAGCTGTGAAAACTAAAAACAACGCTGCTACAACGACGGCTGATAAAATACCGCCAAGTGCACCTTCTATTGTCTTGTTGGGTGAAACATCTGGCATCAATTTATGACGACCAAATCGGCGTCCAAATAGATATGCACCAATATCCGTTGCCCAGACAATGAATAAAGCAAATAACAAGACTTCAAAACCTGCGGAACGGGCACTAATAAAGTTCTGGAACCCCATCCCTACATATAAACTGACAATAACTGGAAAGCCAGCTTCTTCAATCGTATATGTATTTTTAGAAATCACCGAAGCACCTAACAACAACATCACAGTGACATAAAATAAAATGAAATTTGTTTGCATTTCCGGCAAAAAGTTTAACCACTTAATTGTTGGGATAACTAAAAAAACGGCCCCTAATGCTGATAAAATACCTTCAAAACTTAATAACGTTAATCCTTTCATACGGAATAACTCGTACACGCCGACTACTGCCAAAGCAACAGCGGCAATCTCAATTGCAAAACCACCATACCAGATAATTGGAATAAAGATGATTAATGCGACGATAGCTGTGATGACACGTTGTCTCACTGCGGATCGCTCCCTTCTGTTTCTGTAGTTTCTTTTAGACCTCCAAAACGACGATTACGATTTTGGAAAGAAGCAATCGCGGTTTCTAAAGTGTCTCCTGAAAAATCAGGCCATAATGCTTTTGTAAAAAACAACTCGCTATAAGCAATTTGCCATAGCAAGAAATTACTAATTCTCTCTTCCCCACTTGTTCGAATCAACAATTCTGGATCGCGAAGTTCCGCGGGTAAAAAGCCAGTCATTAAGTGATCTGCGATCGTTTCTTCTGTAATCTCATCTGCCGTATATGCTTTTTCTGAAACCTCTGCAGCAATCTGTTTCATGGCAGTTAGTAGCTCCGCACGCGCCCCATAATTCAAAGCAAAGTTCAAAACCATGCCCGTATTGTCCTTGGTTTGCTCAATGGCGCGCTTAACAGCATCTTGCGTATGGCTTGGTAGAAACTCTTGGTAGCCCATTACATTGACTTTAACATTTTCCTTAATTAATTCAGGCACGAATGTATCAAAAAAATCAACAGGCAATTGCATTAAGAAATTGACTTCATCTGTTGGTCTCTTCCAATTTTCCGTTGAAAATGCATAAAGTGTTAAAACTTTAACGCCTAAATGACTAGCATGCTTCGTTATTTTTTTAACCGTATCCATGCCTTCTTTATGTCCAGCAATTCTCGGCAGTCTTCGATTCTGTGCCCACCGGCCATTTCCGTCCATAATAATGGCAATGTGCTGCGGAATTTGGCCTTCTTTATCAAAGGCGTACTGGCTTGCTTCTTCTACATATTTATTTTTTTGCGGAAAAAAACGTAACATCTTTTTCCCTCCATTCCAAAAAATCTATCTTAATTATTATAACAATAACTAATGCAAATGCCTATGCATAGTCCCTGAATTTTCCTGATAATTAAGAAATTCCTTGTAACTTTATCATTTATGGTCCTTTTTTAAAAGAAAAAAACTTAGACTTGGCAGGTAAATCAACATGATGTATCTGCCTAGCTCTAAAATTTTAAATAAACAACGGGACAGGAGCAGCTTCTTCGGAAATAAGCTGAACGTCCTTGAGAGACAAAAAGCATCTTTCAGAACTTTCTTCTTATTTCTTGAAGCTTAACACGCCTGTCCCGACCTCAAGTTTTTATTCTATTGTCTTTTTCTCTTTATTCATTGACTGGAACAATGGCACCGTTCCATTTTTTCGTAATCCAATCTTGGACTTCTTTGCTACGTAACACTTTGACTAATTTTTTTACATTTTCGTTGTTTTCGTCTTCTTTACGAACCGCAATAATATTGGCATAAGGTGAACTTTCTTTTTCTAAGGCAATCGCATCTTTTTTCGGATTTAATCCTTGATCCACGGCAAAGTTTGAGTTAATTAAAACCGCAGCCCCTTCTTCATTGTCATAAAGAGTGGTCATGATTGCTGGATCACTTTCATGATTGAATTTCAACTTTTTAGTATTTTTATCAATATCATCGAAAGTAGCAGTTGTCCGGTCTACCCCTTCTTTCAGCGTGATTAAACCAGCATCTTCTAAAATCGTTAAAACACGTGGCCAATCTGAAACGGAAGAGCTAACGTAAATCGTTGAACCATCAGGAATTTCTTGTAACGATTTGTATTTTTTCGAGTAAAGCCCAACTGGTTCTAAATGAATCGCACCTGCATTCACAAAGTCATAATCATTTTCTTTAACCGCTTCATTAAAGAACGGCACATGTTGGAAATAGTTGGCATCGATATCGCCACTTTCCAACGCCTTGTTAGGTAGCACGTAATCTGTATAAGTCGTCACTTCTAGTTTTACGCCTTCTTTTTCTAATAAAGGTTTTACATGTTCTAAAATCTCTGCATGCGGAACCGGTGAAGCTCCAACTTTCAAGACCGAGTCATCACTCTTTTTATTGCCGCAAGCCCCTAAAACTAAGACAGCTACTGCTACAGTAATTACTGACCATAATGTACGTTTTTTCATCTTATTCCCTCCATTTATCGTTTATCTATTTTTTTAGCGACTGTATCCCCAAGCCATTGAATCGCAAAGACAATAATTAAGATACAAATCGTTGCTACTAAGGTAACTGTATTTTGACCACGTTGGAAGCCATCTTGATACGCCAAACTTCCTAAACCGCCCGCTCCAATAGCAGCTGCCATTGCAGTATATCCCACTAAGGAAATGGTTGTAACGGTTAAGCCAGAAACAAGCGCTGGCAGACTTTCTGGTAATAGAACTTTCCAAATTATTTGGAAACGATTGGCCCCCATTGCTTTGGCTGCTTCAATCACGCCTTTATCGACTTCACGAAAAGCAATTTCGACCATGCGAGCATAAAAAGGTGCTGCGGAAATAATCAATGCTGGTAAGGAACCTTTGACACCAGACATACTCCCTAAAATAATTTTTGTAAAAGGAATTAACAGAACGATTAAGATAATAAACGGAATCGAACGGAAAATATTTACAAAAATGGCCACTAGCCAATACAGTAATCGGCTCAAAATCCCTTTTCTGCCTGACGTTTCAAAAAGTAATAGTCCTAAAATCAACCCTAAAATGGCGACCACTATGATTGAAATCCCTGTCATATAAAGTGTTTCAATCGTTTTTTCTTGTAGTTTACTTATATCAATTTGCGAAAAATCAAAGAAACTTGCTAAGCCACGATTATTCATTTCCAATCACCTCTGTTTCTACACGAAGTTTACGTAATCCTTCAATGGCTGCTAGAATATTTTGCTCTTCGCCTAATAATTGAATATAAAGAGAACCCACTGCACCCTGCTTTGTTTGCTGAATGTTCCCTTGAATAATACTGACTTCTACTTGATATTCTTGGACAATATGCGAGATAATTGGCAATTTCGCTTGTTCGCCGTGGAAAAGTAGGCGAACAATTTTTCCATTCGGATATTGTTCCAACATTTCTTCGACAACCAGTTCCGTTTCTTCAATGTTTTTATCCGCTTCTTGTTGGATAAAGCGTTTCGCAATTTCTGTTTGAGGCTTTTTGAAAATATCGATCACTTTACCTTCTTCAACAATTTCACCATATTCCATCACAGCTACGCGATTACAAATTTTACGAATCACGTGCATTTCATGGGTAATTAATACAACCGTTAAATTTAATTCTTGGTTGATTTTTAGTAGTAATTCTAGCACTTCATCAGTTGTCTGCGGATCCAAAGCACTCGTTGCTTCATCACAAAGCAAAATATCAGGATTGTTAGCTAAGGCACGGGCAATCCCCACTCGTTGCTTTTGCCCACCAGAGAGTTGACTTGGGTAGGCGGTTTCCCGTCCTTCTAAACCAACCAACTTGATTAACTCTTCTGCGCGGCTTTTCCGATTTTGTTTTGGAACGCCAGCAATTTCCAATGGGAGCATGATATTTTCTAGGACCGTCCGTGACCATAATAAATTAAAATGTTGAAAGATCATCCCAATTTTTTTACGGAAGTTTCGTAGTTCTTTATTTGGCAACAATGCAATATCTTGTCCTTGAATTTCTACTTCACCTTCTGTAGGTGTTTCAAGCCCATTCAATAGGCGAACCAACGTACTTTTTCCTGCACCTGAATAGCCAATAATGCCATAAATATCACCTGATTCAACCGTTAAATCAATATCTTTTAAAGCCGTGACTTTACCCGCTTTACCGGAAAACTCTTTTTTTACATGACGTAATTCAATTAATGCCATTTTGTTCTCCTCTTCTTTCTGTTCTACTTTCTTATTTTGAAGGTTTCGCACTTTTTATGAAACGAATTTGCTTAATAAAAACAAAAAAACTTCCATCCTTTTGCTATTACAGCAAAAAGGACGAAAGTTTGTCATTTCGTGATACCACCTTAATTCGCTATTATTTCTCAATAATAACCTCATACGGTACTTGATTCTTCGCATACCGTTGGCTGTAACGGGCGCCCCGTAGTAAGTTCACTGCTTCGCTCACTTACTCTGCTCAAAGACCATCTTCCATCTTAAATCTGTTACCCATTCTCAGCAAACAGGGCTCTCTTCAAACGTCCTTAACATGTACTCTTCTTTTCAAAGCTTTCTTTTGATTAGATTGAGGAAATTATAGCAATAAACATTGGCCTTGTCAACGTAAGACTAAAGATTTTCAAATTCTGTTGGTTCAACATCTGCTAAAACAGCAATCCAGGCATTTTCTTCATCTAACGCACTTGGCTCTTGATCAGCCGCTTCATTAATCGCGACTACTTTACCAGATAATGGACTACTGAATTCACTGACTGCTTTTTCTGCTTCTAATTCAATTAAAGAATCACCTTTAGCTAATGTTTGTCCGACTTTTGGAAATGTTGCAAAAGTAATCTTCCCTAAATCCTCTTGGGCTTCGGCGGTTAAACCAATTTTATAACCTGCTTCTGTTGGTAAGATCCATAATTGATCGATTTGTTTCATTTCACTCATTTTCCAAGCACTCCTTCGTAATCTGCTTCTTTAAAACCATTCGTTAGAAATGTATTGTCTTTTAAGAGAATTGGACGCTTAATCAACATGCCATCCGCAGCTAAGCGCTGACTTGCTTCTTCAATAGAAAAACTGTCCACAAGATCTTTTAATCCTTGTTCTCTATATAAAACCCCACTTGTATTAAAAAAACGACGAACAGGCAAGCCGGTCTCTTTCATCCATTTTGCTAGTTGTTCACTACTAGGCGGTGTTGCTTTAATATCAATTGCTTGGTATTTAACGCCTTGTTGATCTAACCACGCTTTCGCTTTTTTACAAGTTGAGCATTTAGGATATTCATAAAGTGTGTACATTTCTACCCCTTCTTTCTTCTTTCTTTAACGACCACTTCTGGTACGAACCGTTTCTTGTTGGTAACGCATGGACATAATTAAGCCCACCCCAATCATGTTACCTAAAATGGAAGAACCACCTTGACTAATAAACGGTAATGGAATCCCAGTTAATGGTAGTAAACCAATATTCGCTCCAATGTTTTCAAAAACATGGAACAAAATCATCATGATAATTCCTGTGGCAATGTAGGCATAGAATTCATTATTTGTATCAAAACAAACGCGAATCATGCGGTAGATTAAAATAAAATACAACAAAATAATGAAACAGCCACCAATAAAGCCAAAGTTTTCACCAACAACTGTAAAAATCATATCTGACTCACGAACAGGGACATACACATCACTCACGTTAAAGCCTTTTCCGAAAAGGCCTCCAGAACCAATTGCTGTTAATGCTAGCGCTGGTTGGAATGAGCGATCTGGATCTGTATGGAAAGGATTTAGCCATAAATCAATCCGATCAAATTTATAGGCTTCGACCCCTAACTTAGACAATAAATCTCTACCTGTTTCTGTTGTAATCAAGTAAATAGTTCCTGCCCCCACTAGAGCAGCTAAAATAAAAACTGGCACAATAATTTTCCAAGTAATGCCAGACATTAAGAAAACTCCCCCAAAAATGGCTAAGAAAACTAACATCGTCCCGAAGTCTTTTTGTAAAAGTACTAAAACAATTACAGGAATCGCGACTAATAGCATTTTAGCGATTAGCCAAAAGTCGCTTTTGAGTGTTCGGTCCACATATTTAACATTATGCATGGTCACTATATAGGCCAACATCAAAATAAACGCAATCTTCATCAATTCCGATGGTTGGAATGTGGTGCCACCAAAGCGAATCCAGTTTTTAGAACCTGTTTGCTCTGCTAGCACGGGGTCATAGAATTTCAGTAGTAATCCCATTAATACTAATCCAAGTGCATAAAAAACGGGCGTTAACCGCCAGAGTAATTTTGAGCTAAAATGCATAATAATGACAATACTTAATCCTCCGACTAAATACCACAGTCCTTGTTTCATTAACAAGCTACCAATTTTAGGTTTGCTTGGATCATTGTAAAGCGCTACGTAAAGCGATAGCATACCAATTAGTGATAAAAGAAAAACTGGTAATATCACGCCGTAATCAATTCGACTATCTAAATTTGTTTTCTCTTTTCTATTCATTCGTCATCCCTTTTCCTTTGTTCATACGTTTTTTATTATATCTTTCTCACAGAAGAAAAGAAAGGAATTCTACTATATTTGAGAAAAACTTTAGAGAATTGGTCCTTCACTAGCAATTTTTTCTTTTTCTTCAATCCTATTTGGCTTTTATTTAAAATTTTTTACATCAGTGATAATGAGAAAGTTTACTATAAACATTCAGTAACAAAAAACAGTCGCAACTAAAACACGTTGCGACTGTTTTTATTCGCTTTTTCTTTGTTTCGTTTGTTGTAGCTCTTTATTAATTCGGACAATTTCGTTGCCAAAATTTTGCCAGTCACTGGCTCGCGGGGGCGCTAACCAAATTAAACATTTTACTGAAAATAACGTTTTTGGTAAATAATCCGAAACTACTAAATCAGTATCTGGTCGAATCGCTGAATGAAAGTGAATGCTGAAAGATTCGAATATTTTGATTTGTTCTTTGATAAACTGAGTATATTTTTCTCCTTGCGTAAAATTCACATAAAGATTGATCGTGCTTTTTTCATTCCTTTGGTCATAAAGACGGGATAAAACTAATAGCAAATCAAAAAATAAAGAAAGCTTACTAAACTCAAACGCCGAGCAATCCAACGCAAATAAAAACTGACGACAGCTATTAAAAACAATTGGGTAGCGTTCCTGAAAAAATTCTAAATCCATAATTCGTAAGGTGATATCGATGAACGGCGTAATAAAACGATGTTGATAAATAATCGGAACAATTTCTTGATAAAATTCTTCGTCCGAAATTGTAAACGGCATATAAGAAAAGAATAATGTTTTCGTAGCCGTAATTGCCTCATTGTGAGAACTTAGCAAATGTTCCGAAATAAGTTCACTTTGATAGACCGATAAATTGCCGATAATTCCTTGAATTTCTGCGTTTTTCTCTGCATGAGTCGCCTTCATCACTTCGTTGATCCAACTTTGAATTTCTTGATAAATCGAACTTTCTTCATCAAAAGCGAATGGATTTTCTTCTTGGGATAAAAAATAATTAGCTTTTCTTTGCGTTCGTTCTAACGCCACCAATACATAATGTTTAAATAAATGAAAATTAGTGATATTTTCATAAGAGCCTTTCAATTGAGCCAATAATTGGTTCACTGCGCGAAGATCTGTTTGATTATATAATTCTTCAGAATCTTTGTAAATTCGGTAATAAAGCATAGTAAAATATTGTCTAATCGCCATTTCATTGCCGCTAAGTTGTAAATTTTTGGATAACTTAATACCGTATTGACCTAATTCTTTCCGGATATGGTCAACAATTTTGTATACAACCGTTCGACTCATCCCGTGCTTTTCACCGTATTTTTTGATTGAGGTAAACTGATGAAAGAAAATCGTTTTTAATAGATTAAATTCTAACGAGTCTTTTAAATAATATTCTTCAATAATACTTGAAGAAATACGAAGGCTTTGAGATAACAAAATTTCATTATTTTTTTCACTGATTTCCATCTCATTAATCAGACCAAAGCGTTGCAAATCTGCATTGATTTCTGTTATGTTCCGTTCTAGCAAATAAGGAGAAATAGCTAATTGCTTACATAAATGATCTTTTCGTTCAGAAAATGAATATTGTTGCTCTAACTTTCTAATAATCGCTAATTTTAAATTTTCCCGATCATCTAATAACAAGAATTCCATTTAAACTCTCCTTGTTCCATACAAAAGTGAGCCTGACAGGAAGCTTAAAGTGGTGCCAAATTGAGAGGACCCACTTGCCGCTCCTCCAGTAATTTCCACTGGGGCTATCGTATCTATTTTTTTCAACAACTCATCATTTAACAGCACCTTTTTATTTACTCGTTCCTGTTCAATTTTATTTTTCTTTTTCTCCTGTTTTGTTTGTTGCTCCTTGTCCTGTCTCGAGGCAATAATTGGCCTTTCTGGGCCAATCATTGCTTGACTATAAGGAAGCTCTGCAAGCATATTCCCCTCTGCAGCAAAATTAGTAGGGTTGACATACACCTTCGCAATAGAAAGGTATGACTCGTAACGGAAGGTTACAAAATAAAGGCCTACTTTTTGAGTATTTACATTATTTTCTATAATTACATTTTCTAAATTTAAAGGGCGACCCTCTTTATCTTTTAGAAAAACAACATTGTCTAATGGTGACCATGCTTGATTAACTCCTAAAAACGTGTCTTTTAATTTAAGTTCCGTTTGATTTTCTTTGACCGTAATGGTTGCTGTTTCAATTTTGCCATCCACTTCATAAGTCACGGTGTATTTGCCTGGTGTTGTCGCTTCGTTTGCATAGCTATTCACTGAAGCAATCAACATTCCTGAAGAAAGAAATAAGGCTGTGCCGATACTACCATAATAAATAGTTCGCTGGTTCATCTCGTTTATTATTCCTCCAAACTATTTCATAAAAATAACTATCTTAACAGAAAAACCTGCTAATAGGTGTTCTTAAAATAAAAGTCACTTGTAAAACTTCCTATTTTCCAAGGAAACAGCTACCCTCATTCATGCACTTATTCATCTTTTAAGCGTGGAACAAAAGTTACTTTAAACTTTTGCCCCACGCTCATTTAATTATTTTCGTTTCTTCTTGATGACTATACCACTAATAATCACAATAAGTAACACAACAAGTCCTAGCACACGATATAGACCATTAGTTTGTTCTCCCGTTTTTGGATAACGGCCCTGCTTGTCAGGTTTCACAATATGTGTGACATACTGACTACGTTTTATCGTGGTTTGATTCGTTGAGGAACTAGTCTGGTTGTTCTCATTTTTATCTGGTAGTGGTGTAGGATTACGATCAATCACATGAACAGTTGCTACTGTCGTCAATTGACGAGGTGTTTCGTTTGAAAACATTGAGAAAAGTCGTGACTGCACAGCTGGTTTGGTTTCATTAACTGGCTCAGTGGTATAGGAAATCTGGTACTCTCCTGTTTTCTTTGTATCAACTTCCCCTTTTACTTGAACCTTATCAAAGGATATAGCATGACCGTCACGATCTGTCGCTGAAACGAAATTATCTTCTGGTTTCCACGAATCACCAACATAAATCGTTGAATCTTTGACCTCTAACTTAGATTGGTCGGGTTTGACAGTCACATTAGCTGTTTCTTCTTTACCTTCGTAACTGTAAATGATTGGGTAAATGCCCGCTTTGGTGTTATCAACTTGACCTGAAACAGTGATTTTTTCGAAGGGAACGTCTTGACCAGTTTTATCTGTTGCTGAAACAAAGTTCTCTTCTGGTTCCCATGAATCTCCCACATAAATCGTTGTATCCTTGACTTGTAAACGACTATCATCACGGACATGAACGATTGCTTTCGCTTCTTTTGTGCCATTTTTATAGACAATTTCATAATCGCCTATTTTATCAACATTCACTGTTCCCTGAACATCAATTTTTTCAAAAGGAACGTCTTGACCTGTTTTGTCTGTCGCGGAAACGAAGTTATCTTCTGCTTCCCATTTATCACCCACATAAATTGTTGTATCTTTGACCTCTAACTGACTGTCATCACGGACATGAACGATTGCTTTCGCTTCTTTTGTGCCATTTTTATAGACAATTTCATAATCGCCTATTTTATCAACATTCACTGTTCCCTGAACGTCAATTTTTTCAAACGGGACATCTTGACCTGTTTTGTCTGTTGCTGAAACGAAATTATCTTCAGGTTTCCATTTATCGCCGACATAAATCGTTGTATCTTTAACCTCTAACTTAGATTGGTCGGGTTTGACGGTCACATGGGCTGTTTCTTCTTTACCTTCGTAACTGTATACGATTGGATAAACGCCTGCTTTGGTGTTATCAACTTGACCTGAAACAGTGATTTTTTCGAATGGGACATCTTGGCCTGTTTTATCTGTCGCTGAAACAAAGTTCTCTTCTGGTTTCCATGAATCACCCACATAAATCGTTGTATCTTTGACTTGTAAGCGACTGTCATCACGAACATGAACGATTGCTTTCGCTTCTTTTGTGCCATTTTTATAGACAATTTCATAATCGCCTATTTTATCGACATTCACTGTTCCCTGAACGTCAATTTTTTCAAAAGGAACGTCTTGACCTGTTTTATCTGTTGCTGAAACGAAATTATCTTCAGGTTTCCACGAATCACCAACATAAATCGTTGTATCTTTGACCTCTAACTTAGATTGGTCGGGTTTGACGGTCACATTAGCTGTTTCTTCTTTACCTTCGTAACTGTATACGATTGGATAAACGCCTACTTTGCTAGTATCAACTTGACCTGAAACAGTGATTTTTTCGAATGGGACGTCTTGACCTGTTTTATCTGTCGCTGAAACAAAGTTCTCTTCCGGTTTCCATGAATCACCCACATAAATCATTGAATCTTTGACTTGTAAACGACTGTGATCAATTGTTTTCGTTAATGGAATTTTTAGTTGGTTGTCTCCTTTGACCAGCTTAATGGCTTTGCCTGTCAAATACTCTTCATCCACGGAATATTCCTGCGGTACATTCGTTACTCGCAAAGTATAATCACCTGTCATGATGGCATCAAAGGAGTATTGACCTTTTTCATCTGTTGTAAATTCGGTTGCTGTATGCGTGACATTATCAATTAGTTCAAAAGAAACCTTCGCAATTGCTTGGTTTTCATCCTCTATGTTATGCGTATAGAATGTGGCAGTTGCTAAATAAACAATACCTTCCGCATCGCCTTCTGAGAATTTCAATGTGATTGGTGCAGTGGTGACTTTTTTCTTGTTAGCAGACATCTGGTCCAATGTTTCAGAGTCGATTGTTGTTTCTGTATAGATTTGGCCAGCGTTTGCAGAGACAGTATTGTATTCAATCGTAATGTTTTCTGTCAATGTATAGTCTTTAAAAATGACTTTCGCACCGTTTGTAGTCTTCTCTAATGAATAAGCATCTTCTGGCACACCTTTCACGGTAATAGAATTCAAATCGATTTGAGCATTGGTTGTGCCTTTTGGTGTTAATTCAATCGTTGGATTTTTCACACGATGTGTTTTATTATCAATATTTTTTGTTGTTACTGTCGTTTTTGTTACATTTTTTAATGTTGGATTCGCCGCTTGTGTTGCACTCAAAATGTCTAACGCTTCATTTTGAACAGAAACCGAAGCAGACCCTTCATTATTATTCGATTGTGGTTCTTTAGCTGTCCCTGTTATAGAAAGAGTTGGCACGTCGATCCAGCCATTGGCGTTTTTATACTCAATAATGTAACGTTTGTTGGTTTTTCCAAAATCAAACGTGTAACTATTGGTATTTTCGTCAAAAGTAATCGTTGGATATCCAGGGCTGTTTGGCGTCATTGGTTTATCAAAGTATTGACCGCGGTCCCAGTATTGTGGATAAATTGAATCTACCTGATCGTTTGAAACATCATAAATGTCAAAAAGAACATCGGCGCCAGCTGGAATTTTAGTACGGACGCTTAGTGAGTCAAAAGAATCATTTCGTGCATTGACAAGGAATTGATTTTTACTACTTTGAAGTGTTCGTTCAGAACCACGCTTACTATTAGTAGTTACTGTCGTGTCAACTGGAGTTAAACCTTCAGCACTCATTGTTATCGGTATCGTATCGACTGGGATACTTTTATCTTTTGGCAAACTATCTGGCACATAATTAAAACCTATTGGAATTTGGATTTCATTGGTTATTGGCGTAGTGAACTTAATAACTGAGCCATCTGACGTTGGCGTTACTGTATAATCCGTTCCTAACTTGTAATAAAAATAAATTTCTTTTGTAGCTCGTAATGAAAGATAGTTAGGATGCTTTACTTTAATTTCTAAATTTTGAATCGGTGTCTCTTTGCTTCCCATAACTGAGACAGTTGTTCTTGATGAATAGGCACCATTTTGATCATAATTACCCCAAGCAGTTTCAGCATTCAAAGGATTAACAACACTAATTGGTTCAATATATTGATCAGATACTAATTGAATGGCTTTATTGGGACCAATTACAGGTGTACTTAATGATAGATTGATATCTTTCTTGTCAAAATCCATTGTTAAATCAGAAATATTTATTCTTAAATAGCTATCTTTTGTGGCCGTTAAAGTGAGCTTGCCACCTTCAGTTTTAATATCAAAATAGTCTTCCAATTTTACATTTTCATATAAAGGACCATACGCCGTAAATTTAGGATTCTTAATTTCTTGACCGTTTGTACTCTCTAATACGATTTGTTGACCCACTTTTGTTTCTGTTAATGTGCCATAAATTGTTACATAATATTTCCCTTTACTTTGAAAACTGATATAGGACATACTACGCATTTCACGATCAGCAATTACTTTACTTGTTTGACTCGTCTTAGCAGTAAAATCGGTTGTTTGTTTAGTTCCTGTCGTACTTTTCAAAGAAATTGACCCAATTTTTGTTGTTGGATACTGCTGCGAATATAAGTAGTTATAGTCCGAAGCACTCTCTAAATAAATTGTCCGATTAATCGATAAGGAATAGGCTTTTTGTTGATTCATGTTTGGAACAGTTATAGCAATCCGCCCTAGTGAATTATCGCTTAATGTATAATCTTTGCCAGGTGTTAACAGGGTTTGCGTTTCTGGTAAAATTTGACCATTAATGTCGACATCGTAACTGAAAACTTGAGGTTCCAAGTTATCTTGTTTTCCAAAGACAGCGCCTGGCGTCTCTGTTGTCAATAATTCTAATGTTTGATTGCCAGTTAACGTCCGGTCTAAATTATAAAAAATTTCGCCATCTAACCCCGTCGTTCTGGTTCGTTCGTTATATTGAATTGGTTCCACTTGTTCATATAAATCAAACGAGTAGGTTTTTTTATTTTTTCCTGGAGTTTCAATTTTGATTAATGGTTCCGCCTCTGTTGTTAGATAACTTTTTAATTCTACTTTAAAGGAAGTATCTGAAACTCGTTGATTAAACGTAATACTTAATGTTTTGGTTGCCGCATCGACTGCCCAAGTTGCGCCAATGCCCGTCACATCTCCGCTAACAGTTGAATAACCTAAATGTTCTGGTAATTGAACTGTATAAACTGATCCAGGTGCATAACCTGTGTTTCCAACAGCAAATTGGAACGTAGCGGTTACCGGTGTTGTATTTAATTCGCGGTGAACCTCTGTTTGGCTGTATTCTGTTCCACCAATCGGCGCAAGACTCATACTGTCAAGTAGTTCATCTGTAATTGGCGCTTGAACATCTGGTAGGGCTTTTTCATTAAGTGAGGTGTCCTTGTCCTCCGTTGTTTGTTGTTCAGATGGTGTAGCAGCATCACTGGAAGCTGTTGTGCTCGCCTCTGTGGTTTGCGATTCAGTTGTTGCAGTTGGTTGATTCATTTCTGAAGTAGTCGTTGTTGCTAAAGGTAAAGATGGTGTTGAGTTCGATAACTCTGCCTCTTTTTTTGCTGTATCAGTGGTCTCTGTTTGTGCTTCTGTCGTTGTTACAGCATAGGCATTTGCGGCAAACCCGAAATTTTGTGCGAGAAGTATACTCAACATCACAAAAGAAAAAGTTTTTTTCTTCATACTAATCCCCTTTCAATAAAATTCATATAACCTAATAATAGCTTGTTAAAAATGAAACAATTGATTAATTTTTTTTGAATCTTCGAAAAAAAAAACATCTTTTCATAAAAAAACACTTGGAAAATCAGCTACAATTACTGTTTTTCCAAGTATTTTTTTATTAATATTTGTAAATTATCGTTTCTTTTGACGAAAAACGACCACGAAATAAACTGCAATAAACAATAACACTAAGAGCGAGTTACTATTTTTAATGAAAGTTAAAAATTGACTTGTTTGCATTGAAATGCCTTTGCCGCCAGTCAATTCTAATAAAAATTGTGTCGTACCACCTTTGCCTACTACAGTGACTAACATAAGCGCCATCAAAATAAATTGATGGAATAAACTCCCTTTTGTTTGTGTTGTATATTTGATAAGGATGCGGCTATCTTTAGGCAAATCTGTCTCTTGATAATATCGCCTAGCTAAAAAGCTGTTCAATGTGCTTTTGAAAAAACTCAAGAGAAACAGGCCTAAAATAGTCCACGAGGTAAAAAGTAATATTCCCAAACTTCCCGCCAGACCAACCATTGGTATGTTGTTTGACCATTGTTTCGTTTTACTAGCTACAATCATTGCAAAAATCATCCCTAAAACATAAGGTAAATAGAGATAGATGCCCATATGAGCTCTGCCATAAACCCCTGCAACATAAATGGAGCCAAATAAAAATAAATAGTTCCCGACAATCCCGTTAATCAAGGTCGCAAGATTCATTTCTAATGATACTTTATACGCACCGCGTTTGCCATAATGACTAACGAAAAGGACAGCCACCACAAAGAAACAGCAGGCGCCAACAATCGCATAATCAAATTCCACCGCATTCGTTAATAAGCGACCACTTCTTAATAAAAGTAATAACACAAAAAAGATAACAAACAGAATTAATTCTTTTCGTGAAACTTCTGCTGATTCTTCTTCTAGCTCGTTTAATAAAACAGGATAGCTCTTGATTGCTACTAAAGCAACCAGAAAATAGAGCGCGTACACCAATAACGCCAGTCCAATCTCAGTCGCTTTAAAAAATAAAGCGCCAAATAAAACAGCGGTCAATAAGACTGTCGTTAAAAGATTGCTATGACTGATTTTTTGACCTTCTTCTTTCAAGAAAAAGCGAATTGATTGATTACTTGGTGGCAACAACGCCCCACTAAGTCCTAACAACATTCCTGAAATACTATAAAGCGGGAAAGAAAAAGCGCCGGCGATCCCAATTAAGGAGCCTGCCAAGCCTAACAATAGAGAAATCTTTAGTAGACCTAGACTAGTCAAAGACAAATTAATTCCTCGAACCAGAAAAATGCCTGTCATACGCAATGTATAAAATAAGACAAATGGTAAAATTGTTAGAAGGTTGTGTCCATCACTCAATTGAATGTAAAGTAAATAAGGCACAACAATAATCGTATTACTTAGTAAACTTAATGCTGTATTACCAAGACTTTCAATTTTTTTATTCATTTTGACCTCTTCTTTTATCTTTCATTTTCTATTATTTTTAGGGTAGCATTGTTTACTTTTTTTGTCCATAAAATAACAGATGTAGCAATTTCCTAATGTCTATTTTCCACTGTTACGTATAATAGTTAATGACGACTGCTTGGACTTTCTCTGTTCCGTCATTTATATACGTGTGTACTTGATTAGCATCAAAATACATAGCAGCGTCTTTTGGAAGAAGATATCTCTGACCGCCCACTTCAATAGCTAATGTTCCTTGAATAACCATGACATATTCTGTCGAACGTTTTGAATGCCCAACAGCTTGATACTTTTTCCCTGGATCTAATTCAAACTGAAAGAGTTCAAAGTTTCTTTCCTGGTTGTCTGAGTAGTAATTAAAGACTCGATAGGAGTGATCTTCAGAATGTTGTGTTACCGTCTCAGTTTTTTTAACCACGGGATTTTCTTTAACATAGTCATCTTCTAATAAGTACGTATACGGAACATTGAGTCCATTACTTATTTTCCAAATTGTATTTATGGTAGGATTGGTGGTTCCTTTTTCAATCTGCGAAAGCATCCCTTTACTCACTCCGGTTATCCCAGCTAGTTCATCTAACGTAAGTTTTTTTTCTTGTCTAATTTTTTTTAAATTATTGCCAATAATTGTATTAATCTCCAAAATAGTTGCTCCTTCTGTTTCTTTTTATTATCTAAAAGTTTAATATATTGAACAAAAGTATTCTTTATTGTATTATACAATATATATCTTAGTTGTTCAAAAGGAGTGGTTAATAATGAAAACGCTCATTCGCTCGTTGTGTCTCATTATCGAAGGTCTAGATTTTCAGACACACGTGTTTAAATTTTATACAGAAAGAAGGAAAAAAAGAGAATGAACCACCAATTAGATGCACGCACTGGCATTCGTGAAGCCTTGCCAACGGTTTTTGGCTATATTGGTATTGGCATTGCTTTTGGTATCGTAGGACAAGCAGCAGGTTTTTCCCCTCTTATTGTTAGTGCGATGTCGTTTTTTATTTTTGCAGGATCTGCTCAGTTTGTAACAGTTAGTATGTTGACTGGTGGCAGCCCTATTTTATCCATTGTGTTAGCGACTTTCTTAGTAAATGCACGTATGATTCTTATGGGAATGACCATTGCGCCTTACTTTAAAGCCGAATCTCTCGGTAAAAATCTCTGGTTGGGAACCTTACTGACGGATGAAAGTTTTGCACTAGGAATGAATAAATTAAACCACACCAAAGGACGTTTAAGTTTTGAGTGGTTTAATGCTGCCAATTTGATTTCCTATGCGACTTGGTTTTTTTCGACGATTATCGGTGCCTATCTAGGGCGCTTTATTGCAAACCCTCAAGCATTAGGTCTTGAGTTTGCGGTCGTGGCTATGTTCATTGGTTTACTTTATCTGCAGATAATTAGTGATCGTTCCATGAAAATCGCTTTACAACTCATCATGGTCCTGATTACTTTTGGGTTGATGTCTATTGGACTAATTTTTATTCCCAGTAATTTAATTGTCTTAGTTGTCACGTTAATCGGGTGTGGAATAGGAGTGATGATAAAACATGCCTTCTTCTGAGTATCTCTTTTTAACAATTTTAGGCTGTACCGTTGCAACCTGGCTTTCAAGAATACTGCCATTTTTACTTTTAAAAAAAATCAGTCTGCCACAGAAATTATTAGAATATCTAAGTTTTGTTCCCATTGTGATTATGTCCGCCTTATGGTTTAGTAGCTTATTTGAACAAAGAATAGGGCATTTACCAAGCCTCAATCTTCCTTATTTATTCGCTTCATTTCCTACCATTTTAGCCGCAATACTCTCTAAAAACTTATTGATTATTGTACTGGTAGGCATTGCTTCATTTGCACTAATCCAAAATTTCATCTAAAAAAACAGACAGGCACTACCATCTGGTAGTGCCTGTCTGTTTTTTTAGATGCCAGCTGCAGGGATTTATACAGCATTTTACGTAAATATACGTTATCCTCACAATGTATTTTTGCTTATTTTTAGCCTTTTTCTATCGCACGTTAACCGACGTTGTAAATTTTTTTGGCACAATATTTGGCGCAATAACTTTTTATCTCACCTTAGTAAAGGTAAGGTTACCTCTTATTTCTAAAATGTTTCCTTTTTTCAAACTATATGATTTTAACTCATCAGCTTTTTTCTTATCGCTTAGAGCAGGAAGTAAGCTCTCATGTTCAAACTTATTGGATTCTTTATCCTGTTCATCGACATACTTTGAAAATGAAGCACTCTCTTCTCCTGGAAGAGTAATATCATATGCTCCTGGTTCTAAATCTTCACCTATAACCACTGTACCTGAAAGAGTTTCACTTTCACCATTTTTAAGTTTGGCCATAGAACCCTGTTCTTTAGTTAAAGAATCAATCGTGCTTTTTTGTTGCTTGACGACTTTTTCCAAAGAATCAATTGTTTTTGCTTGTTTTTCTGAATCAGAATTTGAACATCCTACTAAACTAAGACTAAACACTAATAACGCACCCAATAAAACTTTTTTCATTATTATACCTCCAAATATTTATCAATTTATTTTATCATAGAACAAATAAAAAAAGCCAGACACCTATAAAAATAGATGTCTGGCTTTTTGATATTTATTTAATAACCTGTTCCCCACGTGTTAGAAGGATTTCCATCGTTTGGTCCAACAGGAATGTGAATTCTTGTTCCGCTTGAATCTGTTCCACCTAGCCAAACATAGCCGTCTGCCACATGAACAGAATCATATCTAAATTGTGCACCTTTTGGCCACACGCCGTAAACTGGCGAATACAAACTAGGTGATCCAGTACGTAACACAATCCCTTCATTTACACCGATAGTAAAAACTTTAGCTGGTTTTGGTTTGCTATTTTCCCATAATTCAGCAATATCGCCATCGTTCGCATAACCTAATAATTTTCCGCTATTTTCAATACGATATAAATTTTTACGACCGTCTAATTTCTGTGTGATTGTACCAACCTGAGTCCATAAAGTATCTGCATTAATGTGTTGTTCGATTGGCGCATCTGGGTTTTTATAGATCGTTGTAAAGCGAACATTATGCCCTACTTTATACTTTGGTTTATTTGGTTTGCCAGGATTTACGATAACATCATGACCATCTTCAGGTAACCCAGTTTGTAAGTCTTGCGCTAATTGTGCTTTGCTAATTCCCCAACTTGCTAAATAACCATAAGGGTCGGTGTGATCTCCCCACCAAGTTTTAGATACCCAATCATGCGATACAATTCCGTATCCTGTACCATCGTCTAAGTCAAATGTTGCTCCGATTTGAGTTGCTAAATCACGAATCAAGTTAACATAGGCTGCATAGTCTTTCTTGAACGTTTCTTTGTTATTCGTTCTAGCTAATTCGATTTGAGCATAGGCTTTTGCATTCGCTGTTGGTCCTGCGCCCCACTGGATTTGACCAGCTGGCGCTAACTGTTTCACTCGACCACCAGAACCAACAAAATATGAAACATACGCATTTTGCCAATTTCGTTTCATATATGCTGTTTCATTATCTAAACTGTTTGAACCAACATTATTTCCATTTCCTGACTCATGTAATACAATTAATTCATTAGTCGCATATCCTGGGAAATATCCACCAAAATCGATAGGATCTTGTTCAACTTGATAAGCATTTACCCCAACTGGTACAAAGTTTACTAATAATACTAAAGTCAATAATAATTTAATTGCTTTTTTCATGTTTTCCTCCTAAATAAAAAGGCATAGCATCAGCTATACCTTAGTTTAGTTTCTCGTTGATTTTTTCAACGGTAGTTTTAATTGATTCAACATCTTTTAATGAATCGGCTAATTTATCAATTGTTTTTTGATAATTTTGCTCACGATCATTATTTTGTTTCATAACCCAAAAAAGCAAACCTACGAATAATACCGCAAACGAAATTTGCTCTGGATTTGTTAACAATCCTTTGACAAACTCTTCCAACATACTCCCTACTTTCCAACAATTTCTTTCATTTCATCTTCTGTAATACATAGCGGCACAAATTCCATCACTTGTTCAGGAGTGAAACAACCCCAATCAAACATCATTTTGATGTCATCAAAAGTAAATAACATTATTCAGCACCTCCTTCCAATTTTTCATTAATTTCCTTGATTTCTTTATCATGGGCAGCAATCATAAGCATAGATTTTGAATTTAATTTAGCCAAGCTATCAGATTTTTCTTTTAACTCTGTGTTCTCTCTCTGCAGATTCATTGCTGATAGCATTAATTTTCCATTTAGTTGCCCTAACTCATTTGATTTAACTTTAATAGCTTCATTTTCTTTTTCTAAATTTGAATAAAGAACACTAAGATTGTCTAGATTTTCTCTATCCAATTGATTCATAATTTCTTTCCAACGTCCTTCGCTAGGGATAAAAAACTGTTGGCTTAAGTCAACAGTTTCTAAAGGTGGAATTTCTGTAAATGGAAACTGAACGGGAAAATCTTTTGATACTTCTAATTCTTGTCCGCCAGTACGTCCAAATCGCCAAATTTTTTTCATTTATTTTCTCCTCACTCACTATAATATTTTTATTTTGCTTCTAGTTATTTCTGTTCCTGACTTGTCATATCCAATCACCCATGCATTTTGTGAAGCCTTATTTATTTTAGAGCCTACTGTATACTTATAAAAACCATCAGATACTTTTGCTTTTTCTCCTAACTGTCCATCAATTTCAACAGCTACATAATGAATTTCTCCTTTGTATGAACCTGAAACAAAGTCCCTTCCCTCACTTAATTTATAAAAATTTACATAGAGCATGTACTTAAATTTTGTATCTGGTTTTGGATCATTGGTATGCCAACTTCCGTGTAAATAATGATTACCAAGGCGATCACTTCCGAATCGGATTCCTTTCGCGTCCATCTCATATAATGCACCATAATTGCCTTGCGGGTACGTATACTGAGTTACTGTCAATGGAACATTCCAAAAACTTTCCCTCATGCTAAGATCAATTTTAAATCCATCTGGAATTTTAAAAATAGAAACAAAAACAGTTTTTAGTTTAGTAACATCTAGTACGTTAACCCGTATATAGGCATCAACTCTGTTCCCTTTTCGTATAAGAAACATATTTGTTTCTTCCTTAAATGAATCTTTATAGGCTGTTTCAACTTCATCAAGACCAGTCTTTTGATAAAAAAATACGTCTTCTTTCAAAGCTATTTCTGTACCATTTACTAACGGAATATCCGCGAATTCTTTAGTTCCTCCTATACGCTGAGGCTCAGTTAAATTCACAACATTCGTTTTAAATGCCACTTCTTTCCAATCAGTCCATTTCGAAGGAATCCCACCAAATTGACGAATAACGATAGTCCTTTCCGTTTGAAATAGTTGTCTGACTCCTCCTGGGTCTTTACTAACGAACAAACTTCCAGAGTTAGGTAATGGCTTGTTTTCCACCCCCGTAGCTGGAATCGAATATATGCCAGGTTCTTTAGCATCATTTAAATCTAATATCTCAGAATTTTTTATAACAAATAAGCCCTTTTCAGCGGATAGTTTAGGAATGAATTTTTCTTCAGAGTCATGTTCATTTTTAGTAATTCTCTCTGACAAAATTTGAATATCACTTTTATTAGCATAACCCGAGGGATCAACAGTTACGTCAACTTGTTCTGCATTTCCTACTTCTGTGTAAATAGTGAAACTAAAACCTGATTTACTCACACCAATATCGGGTGGCATATACCCATTCACTTTCGCAGTAGAAACAGAATACAAGATTTCTCCTTTGTCAGGATCTGTTGCATATAATCCAACTGTATTTATATAATAGCCCTCAGTAAGACCTTCATTGTTGATAGCTGCTGTAGCTGAAACAGTGGTCTTATTGTTGCTATATGCTTGTGCTTTAGACGTTTGTTTTATGTTACTTAAAACTGTCAACTCTTCTAATTGGCTATCTTGATATTCAGTAGAACTGATGGCAACTTGTGTAAATTCTGTAGTTGCTTTTTTTGATAATAATTTGGCCATTAATTCTCGACCTTGGTTTGTAACAACTGATTTGTTAAATTCCAATCCTTTTACCTCCTCACTTAATTTCTATAATTTGATAATTAGTTATTGCATGACCTGTTCTTTGAGCTGAATCAATTGCTATATCATCTTTAACATCTTGTGAAATTACAACTAATTCTGTTGGTATAGCAATAGACGCTAAAAAAACTTCGCTCGGAGGTATTTCACCTTTTAGCGAATTTCTAGCGTCTACTAAAATATTTGCTGGTACAATGCTACTAAAAATATATTCTAATTCTGAAATTTGACCAGCTTTTTCAAAATTCATTTCTATTAGCAAGCGATATTCATTATAAAACATTGTTAATTTTACTGGTTCACCAAAACTACTCAATAATTCTTGTAAATATCGTTCAGTATAAGGTACTTGAGATGTCATTCTGGTTAAAACCCTGAATCTCCTTGTTTCTAACGTATCCGTCGATTCAGGTGTTATTTTAAGCATTTGCTCATATAAACTAATAGTTCTGCTATCTGCAGTAGAAACGTATTGATTCGATTGTAGTGTTTCAAGCTGATTTAAAAATTCTTCAGCAAGATGTTGTTCTATGCCTATCAATACATTCATTTCTAAAACATTGTGGTACCATTCTGGCAATAAGCTTTTTAATTCATCGATCATGTATATATCACCGACCCAGAAAATGCAATTTCTTGTTTTTGATTATCCAATTGAAGTGATATATCAGAGTCTAAATTATTCAGTTTTACCTCACTAATATTTGCAATTCCTTCAATCTGCATAATTTTCGCTATTAGTTGACTTCTATAAATTGTTTGAGAGTATTTATATCTATTGTCATGAGCAGACCATTGCCTACGTAATTCATAAAAATGTTCATTTATTTTTGAATTTATTCCTGACTTTAAATTTTCTAAGGAAGTGCCTGGAATCACATCAGCATGTAAACTAATATCAATTATTTTTTTAGTCGGCGGAGCCACTGTAACTTTATGCCCAATTGGTGCAATACCATATCCTTCTTGAGTATCTACTGGTGAAATCAATTCTTGCACTTTATCAACTAATGTTTTAGAAGGTATTTCAAATGAATTATTTAAAATTACAACACGAACTGTTCCGCCTCCTTGCCATATTGGATAAATCTGTACAGCACCTACACCATCAATTTTTGTTGTAAAATTGATATAATCTTCAATATTTCCACCAAAATCATTGATTTGGTATGTTTTTAGAATTCTGTCTCTTAAACTATCATCAGACTCTTCATCTCTTGCTGGAATGATAATTTCCACTATTTCAGCAGATGCTAAGGAATTATAGTGATCAATTGGTAAAATTGGTCCAATATATTCGTTCCCTCTAGCACCCTTTGTTTCTGCAATCATTGAGTAATAGCCGTTTCCCAAATCTTTTAGAATTGAAAAATAAATTGGATTATCTCCTGTTGTCGTAAATCGATTACCTTCAAACAATCTTAATGTTTCCCCTTGCTCAGAAGTAAATTTAGCTTTTGCAATAGCAGCAGTTGCTCCAATTCTCTTAATACCATGTTCTTCTGCACGTAAATCTAAATATCTGCCGGTTGCTGTTTGTGTAAATGTTTCCAGTAACACATTTTTTAATTGAAGTGTTGAACTGGCTAGTTGATAACAAAGTGGTGCTATTGCATCATAAATAATCGATCCTTCTCTAGTATCGATTCCTTCAGGGACTTTTTCTAAGGCAGCATTTAAAAAGTATTCATAATCATATTTTTCTAAGTAACTGCCAACTTCCTCTAAATTATAAGAAATCATATTGTCACCTCTTTTTCTACAGGAACATTACCAAAAACAGTAGTTACGACAAATTTTACTAATAATGAACTCCTGTTCACCTCAACTATTTCAAAATTATTAATAGATGAAACACGTTCATCAATAATAAGTGCCTCTGTAATAATTCTTTCGAGTTCAGCTTTTGCTAGGTCCATATTTTCGCCGATAAGGTCTTCTAATTCTGTTCCGTAACTATCGGTATAAATCAAATGTGTGAATCTTGGCGTGGATAATGTTTTATCTACAAATTGACTCATTGCACCTAAATTATCTATAAAACCAATAATTCTTCCATTCGTAACTTTATATGTTTTTGAAGGCGTAAGGATTACTTCTTCATTAAAAATTTCTTCATCCATATATTACACCCTCTCTAAAACATAGTACTTTTGAGATTTTTGAGCTCTAAGTATACGAACTTTATCACCTACAACCAAATCTCGAAAAATATTGGCTGTTCCTTGCTTTCCATCCACTGAAAATGTCACTGTTAAATTTTTAACCATTTGTGATAATTCAATAAATGGAGTACTAATTTCAAAACGATTTTCCACTTGGATTTTTAGAGGTGCAATGTTTACAACTTGGCCATAAACTAAATCAGATAATTCACTATCTTTTACTCTAGATTTTTTTATTTGATTTGCTAAACGTTCTCCAGCCATCTAAGCCACCACCTCCACTTTTAAATTCATAGTATGGCCATCTTTAAAATTATGCTTACAACTTTTCACAAGTGCTAAATTATCTTTACCTAGCTCATCACGGTTTAAATCCGAAATACGCAAAATAAAACTATTTCCAGCACGTATACTTAGATGGCCAATAGCATCAACTGAAATAGTTCTAGTCTCTTTATTCTTTTCGCTTAAAAGGACATTAGCCTGTTGCTGTAATTGGGAACTATTCAAATCAGCATCGCTTACTGTTTCAACAATTTGCAATTTTCCCCATTTTTCTACGTTGGCATTATTTTGTGCAACAAAGATTTCACGCTTGCCCTTTTCTTTATCTTCACGCATAACTTTAACTGAATTTGCTGCATCATCGATAGACGCCTCGTAATCATAATCAGTCATAAGTGAATTGTCGCCAATTACCAATTTAGTAATCATGCGGTTAAAATTGAAAAATTCAAGAGTTCCAGCATTATCCCAAAAACCGTAACGAACTTTATAATTTTTTCGTGTTTCTTCAAGGGCATCTTCTAGCATTGAATAGTAAGTGTGTTTGTCTTCAACGACAGCTGCACAATTATAACCCGCATTGTCTAGAATTTTATGAGGTAAGCCTTGTGTCTGACAGATTGTTTTGAAACGACTAGAAGCAGATGACGCATTAAAAACTAGCGTGTCTTCATTCTTAAGGTATCTAGTAGAATCGTATGCTGTGATTTTCCATTGACGATTCTTACCCCTGGAACGATTGAAAACCTTGCCTTTAAAATAAAGCTTGCCATCTATTTTCATTTCAATAACATCGCCATTTCTCAAAAACACTCTAGCATCATCTATCATTTCAAATTGTAATGTTCCCGGTTGCGATTCAATAGACGTACTCCAAACCGGAGGAGTACACATCTCAGAAATATCAAACTGTTCTCTGTTCTGCATAGATGTTTCAAGAATTTGTATTTTCATACCCGTCTCACACTTCCTGGTGTAACCCAACCACGCCAACCACCGTCAAGAAGTGTAACGTGATATGGACATTGTTTTCCTGGATTAATGAAGTTTACAATTCTTCTTGCGTTTTGTTCGATTACACCAGGACCTGCCCCCCATGAATCTCTGTGCAATTGACCATTAACAATAACTTCACAGCCAGGTGTAATTGGTTTATTATTAGGTGGCTTTGGTCTTGGCGTAGGAGAAACCTTCTTTTTAACTGTTTTAACATATTTAGCCGCATGATTCCGATACTCTTTCAATTCAATTGAATATTCAATATCTTCGCTGGCATCAAGATAACCCCACTCAAACTTTTCAATAGCCGTTAAAATATTAATTCCACAATCCGTAACAATCAATCGAACACGCTGATTTTTATTCTTTGCATCTTCAAATACTTTCACCCAATTTTGAGGTGTCTGTTTTTTTGAATTTGGATTAATATAACTTGCTTTTGTATTTTTAGGGAAAATAGATTTAAAGGACGTTTCAACTAATGAACGCCCTCCGAAACTATTTATATCTCCTAATTTAACAACTTCTGTGACAGTATTATTTGATCCTGTAGTTAATTTAATTTCTCCTGGATTGACTGGAAGGATATGTCGCTTTCCTTCCACTTCTAAATAAAATTGAATCGCCACTATATCCCTCCTAATTTAAATCTGAATCAATTAATTCAATAATTTTATTTTCAAATTCTTCTAATAATGCTTCTGTATCAATTGGATCAGTCCCATTATTCTCAACATGAATAGCTACCTGTGGTACTACTTGATTGTTATTTACAACCACTTTCTGATTTGCAGATGTTTGAAGTCTAGAAATTTCCGTATCATCAAGATGAACTGTACTTGTTATATTTCCAGAAGCAGAAATATTTGCTAATTGATTCGGAATCGCTGCAGTAGCTAATGTATTACTTGCATTTTCAACTAACGATACAGCTGATAAGATACCACCCGCTAAACCTTGCGAGAAGAAATCACCTAACGCAAATGCTACTCTTGAAGGACTATGAATATCTAAAGCTTTTTTAACAGTAGATGCAACTCTATTCGCTACTGATTCAGCTGCTGCAATAGCAGAAGCAGCCCCTGCATTAATACCATTAGTTAATCCTGCCATAGCAAATGAGCCAGCAGAATATAGCTGTGATTGCAACCCGTTAAAAGCTGATACTATTTGTCCAACACCTGAACTTGCAGCTGCAGCTGCGCTTGCCATTCCTGTCGTGATAGCAGCTGTAAATGCAGCCATTCCAGTAACAGCCGCCATTTTCACGGCGTTCATTGCTACTTGAACGCTGGTCTGTATAATCTGCATACTTGCATTAAATGCTGTAGATACAGACATTAATCCTGAAATGCTAACTTGTGCAACACCAATAAAACTTTGCAATTCAGAAGCCAATTGGTTAAACGTACTAATCATTGCTTGCATTCCTGGAACACCAGTAATTTCAGGCATTTCGTTTAGTCTTGTAATAACATCTTTAATTTGTTCCACAGCGCTCTTCACAGCTTCTACATTTACAGATACAGATGCAAAGTTATTTATCGCATCTCTAACCTCTGACATTTTAGCTATAGTTTCTCTAATGCCATCGATTCCAGTGACGTTTATTTTTCCTTGAGCCAAATCTAATATAGAAGCATTACCAATAGCTTCTACAACAGTCGCAATATCATTTACTTTATTTACAGCCTCAGCAGATTTAATTTCTTGACTTGCAAATTGATTCAACGGTCCTATTAACTCAATCAAAGATATTAAAGCTCCTTTGACCTCTCCTAACTGCGGTCCTTTTAGCATAGTACCGAAATATTCTACAATATTTGAGGTACCTAATGCTTCTACAACCAAACCCACACCTTCTATTTTAGTTGCCGCTGTCAACGGTTGTATATCGGACTGTGCAATTTGGTTGATTGGTCCTATTAATTGAACAATGGCATCTAAAGCACCTTTAACTTCATCAAGTTCAGCTTTTTTAATCATTGACCCGATATATTTTACAAGACTAGGATCTCCTAGTTTTTCTAACATTTGATTAATCTGTTCAATTTTCAATCCAGCAGTCACAGGAAACATGTCAGCATTTCCAATAAGATTAATAGGCTGTATCAAAGCTACCATTGAATCTAAAACATCCTTAACTTTTTCTAGTTCTGAGGATTTTATCATGGAACCAATAATTTTAGATAAACTTCCTCCATCTAACTTGCTAATAAGTTGATTAATATTTTCAACTTTGCTCATTGCTGTTTCAACATTGAGAGGAATCATAGTTAATTGTGCAGCGCTATTTGCAATTGAAACTATGCTTTGGAAACATTCATTGGCTTTATCAAACGAACTACTGTCAAAAGATTTTCCAATAATATTTTTTATTTTTCCGAATAAACTATCATCGCCATCCCCGATTTTCTGAACCAATTTCTTTACTTTATTGATATTTTCAATAGCCGTATCATAGTCAAAAGTTATTGAACTTAAGTTATTTACTTCTTTGCCTACTTCGCCTAATTTTTTAAAGGCTGTTATAGCCAGACTGAAATCAATTCCGCTGAAAGCAGTGTTTATTAAGTCTTTTAACCCTGTGTTTTTAATAGAACTGATGACTTTTTGAATACTCATTATCTTGGTTTCAATACCTGTTGGTATTTGGATCGAATCAAGCTCTGTTAATGCATTAGCAACTTCTATTAATTTACCAATTCCAATAACAACAACTGCGGTATTTAATGCTCCTACGGTATTTTCAAAAAGACTAAATAAATTGCCCAAGTTAGCATTGGTAAAATATCCAATAACTTCTGCGATACTATCAATTTTTGTTTTAACCGAAGAAAAATCATCTGGCACTTTATCATTCATTTGTTGAATAGCTTCGGATACCAGCATCAGCTCAAAAGCAACGGCTGCAATTGTAGCTAAACCTCCAATTGCTACTGCACCACCAATACCAGTGGCAACTAAACCGCCAACAACAGCTATTAATCCACTCATAGCACCAATAGCAATAGACATATTAGCTACTTTAGATGAAAAATTGCCAATATCATCAGGAATTTTATCATTAACTTGTTTCATTGCTTCCGCAGCTAACATTAATTCTCCTGAAATAGTAGCAACAACTAATAAACCAGCAATTGCGGCTGTTGGATTCATAGATGATAATTTTCCAACAATACCAACCAGCACAGACATACCACTTAAAGCAATACCCATGTTGGCCATCTTAGGAGCAAAACTATCTATGTTATTTGGAACTTTTTCATTTATTTTATCCATTGCTTCGGCTGCAAGCATAAGTTCTCCTGAAATTGCAGCTATAAACATTAACCCAGAAATTGCAGCCTTAGGATTTTTTGAAGCAATTAAACCTGCAATCCCTGTTAAAACAGATAAGCTACTTAGGGCAATACCCATATTAGCCATTTTAGAAGAAAACTTGCCAATATCATCTGGCACTTTATTTGAGATTTGTTTCATTGCTTCGGCTGCTAACATTAATTCCCCTGAAATAGCGGTCATAAATGCTAAACCAGCAATTGCTTTTCTTGGATTTCTAGAGGCCATTTTCCCCAGTGAATTAACAAGAATACTCATACCAGATAAAGCAATACCCATGTTTGCAAACTTCTTGCCCATAGATGATAAATCATCTGGCACCTTTTCATTCACTTCTTTTAATGCTTGTGCACCATGCTGAATTAATTTGATGACACCAAATGCCAAGGCAATACCAGAAGCTCCTTTGGCAAAACCATTCATCGTATCTAAAAAAGTTTTGAGCGGGCTCAATGGATTCCCTTTTCCTTTAGGATCAGAAAAAGGACTATTAGGGGTTTTTTTAGGCATTTTCTTAAATAATCCGAAAAATGCTTTTCCGAGATTCCCACCCAATTTTCCAGTTGCTTTTGTTATTCCTAAAATAGCTGAACTAAATCCAAATAAAGGAGAAAGTATCCCTTTTCCAATTTTAAATCCTGCAAATGCTAATGCTAATTTAGGTAACATTGAAATTAGTTTAGCTATTGAATCAGAATGTTTTTCAACAAACCCAGCCAACTTAGAAACTGATTCAGTAATAGTGTCCATGAATCCTTTAAACCCTGCTACACTTTTTTCACTGCCAAAACTGCCTGTTAATTTGGCCAGACTTTTTTTAACAGCACCAAATGCATCGGATATTGGTTGTTTCATGTCTTTAAACGAATTTTTTAGAACATCGACGTACGGTGTTACTTTTTGCACTAAGCCAGGTAATTTATCTAACCACCCAGCTTGTTGGTCATTTCCGTTAATAGCCGTGAATACGTCTTTTACTTTTTGTTTAATACCGTCAAATTGTTGTGCAATATTTTTACCAGAAATTTTTTCAACAAGTGAGTCAATTTTTCTGATAGAACCTTCCACTCCATTTGTTACAGCGGTTCTGATATTTTTGAAACTTGTTTTAATACCTTCAGAACCAATTAAAGCACGTTTTGCCCCATCGGTTCCTGTGTTGTAAAACTCAATTAATTTATCATTGAATTGGTCAAATGTGATGGTGCCTTCTTTTAAAGCATCATACAAATCATTTTGTGCCGTTTTACCTGCAAAACCAAATGCTGTTGCAAGATCATACAAAGCTGGTCCCATTGTCTCCTGTAATGAGCGCCAAGATTGCATATCTACTTCACCACGTGACAACATTTGAACGTATTGCTCTAAACCACGTGAAGCATCTTCTGAAGATGAACCCGAAGCTAAGAAAGCATTGTTCAATGAAATAGTAGTTTTGGTAGCGCCATCTAAATCACGAGTTAGTGTGGCAATACGTTGTGTTGTACTTACAACATCACCTAGTGTAGTTGGTAATCCATCAATACCAGTTACTAAGGCATCTTTAGATTTTGCAGCATCTTCAAAAGAAAACCCAATAGCCTGCATCATTTTAGGGAATTGGTTTAATGTATCAAAACGATTAATAGCTCCATCCATGGAACTTTTAACAACATTAATACCTGCACCAATCGCTTTAGTTACCCCAATTGCTGCAACCATAGACTTAAAACCACTAGTAGCTGATGTCGCTGAACTTTTAATTTTATCCAACGAATTCTTAACATCATTGCCGTATTCTTTAAAGGCATTACCAGATTGTTTTAGAAATCCACCAATTTTTTTAGTTCCCGATGAAACAGCAGATACCACACCAGAAAAACCAGCAGATATCTTCCCTTTCATTGTCGACATTGCCCCACCAACTGCAGAGGACATAGCCGTAATTTTACTTTTTACACCACTAAATGCAGCACCAATTTTTGAAGTAAATCCTTGTAAATTAAGCTTTTGCGAAATCTGATTCCCGAAGTTCCCAAAAATAGATAAAATTCTTTCAATCGAAGATTTCACAACATTTGTAGCTGCAGTAAGTCCTGTTCTTAAACCAGAATTCAATTTGCTTACAGAAGCTTGTGCGATTGAACCTAATTTACTTAAAGCCTGGGCAGGTCCTGTTGTTTTTTGTTTAAAATCTTCCATAGATTGAGTTGTCTTTTTAAGACTATTATCTATTTTACTGAGAACATTGGTGAATTGGTCGCGTAAGCGTAAACTAGATTCTAACGACGCCATCTAATCACCGTCTCCTCGTTTTAGTTTTAATCTTCTTTGCTTCTTTTTCTTCAGCTTCTGCCTTCATGTCAATAAATGCCATCAGCATAGCCTTTTCTTTTTTTGGTAATAAAGAAAACGTGGACGGTAGCATTCCGTTAGCATGGTATGCATGATACGCATACCAAAACTCACCAGAACTACCATCTTGCATTATTTTTTTACATCTTCAACAAGTGTTTCTTCATCTTCGTTAAATCCATTTAATTCTAAAACTTCTTTTGTTAATGTGGCATACTCACCAGCTAATAACATAGCTTTCAACGTTGCTGGCGCATCTCCTTCTGTTCCATAAAAGGCTTGGAGTTCAGCATTATTTAAGTCTGGTGACTTAATGCAACGTGCTAACAATAAAGCTCCGTATTTATCTGTATCAAGGTCTTTTACTAAATTTCCAGATTTACTACGTCGAGTAGTTGTGGCATTTTTCTTAACACGGTCATTTTCTGTTTCTGAAATTGATTCTAAAACAAATGGTGTTTTAAAGCGTTCCAATTTAACTTCTTTTTCTTCTCCAGTTACTTCCAACATAAAATCTTTGATATTCATTATAAATTCCTCCAAATTTGTATTTAATAAAAACGGCTATCTTGTAGTAAGACAGCCGTTAGTTTTTATCCTAATTTTGGTGTAGTAAACATGTCTAATAAATCTGCATCAGCAAAGGTGAAATCAACATCTTCATCTAACGTTTCGGATTCAATATCTAATTTTGCAATTACCACTGAATCAAAAATCACATCTTTTAACAACGTTGACTGACGGCCAATAGTAGAAGCTGGATCTTCATTCGTTACTTTAATTGTAATCATTGGAATCTTACCTGATTTTAAATAGTTAATTCCGATTTGCGCAAATTCACTTGTTACTTTGTGAATCGTCATAGAGCCAGTACCGTTAGCTCCAGTAACTTTTTGCTGATTCATTCGTTTCCCTAACACTGGAACCTCGGTTTTAACTAATTCTACAGTGGCTTCAATATTTTTAAGGAAAAACATTGGTACATTTCGACCGTCAATAGTCATGAAAGCCGTACCTTCACGACCTGAAATTACATCTCCTGCATTTAAAAAGCTCATTCTAATTTCCTCCTAACAATTTTTAGACAACTTGTACTGTCATATATAGTTTTTCTAAAGCATCTACTGGTTGAATTGCTACATTCAATACAATAGAATCACGTTCATTACCTTCAATAACTTCGACATCATCTGCTTTGAAGTCAGTGATTGCTCCTGCTGCTTGTAATGAATCAAAATAAGCAATACGGTTAGCCTTGAACATTTCCCGACCATCTTTATCACTATTTACTTTACCAATGAAATTATCTTCAAAAGCTTGTTTAGTTGTATTTGCAATATCATCTAAGACACGTAAAACACGATTTTTAGCAAATTCTTTCCCTTTTTCAGGTTCGAACGTGTGTAATGAGTTAATATCTTTTTCAATCACAACTTCACCACGTTTTTCAATAAAAATGAATTCACCTTTCTGTAAAGATTCAATAATCTCGGTATTTAAGAACCGTTGTGTGACATCTACAGCACCATCATATTTTTTATAAGTTAAAGAAGTGGCCACTCCTGCACCTGCAGTTGCTCCTGCAACCCAAGCTGTTGCTTGTTCTTTAGAAATCACTGTCCCATCTTCTAAAATAACGCCATTTTTAACGTTAATTACAGATTCATGATCTGCATCATAATTTGCAACAACTAACTGGCATTTTTTACCTTCTTCATCTCGTAAACGTTTAACGAAAGAAGTCGCTGCAATTTTTACTGATTCATCTTCAACTGGTAATGCCATTGTATTAAAATCATAGACTTGGATTTTCTCAAAATACGTAGCATAATCTTCCGCTGTAGCAGTTGTGTCTGTACCACCAGATAAACGAACTGAAAATGCAGTTAATGCACCTTTCCCAGAAAATGAAACTAAATTAGTTGCTTCTAATTCTTCAATATTTTTTACTGTTTGAACTTCAGATGGCTGTCCTTCAATAAATGTAGATACTTCAAATGCGCCTTCTTCATCTACTTTTTCTTTGGAAACAACATTAATCTGATTTCCACGGCTACCAGGATTAACAGCTGTAATAGTAAGACCGCCTTCTTTTGCGGTAGCTTTAGTTCCACCGCCGACACAATAAACCAAAACGGTTTTTGCTTGTTTCAAGGCTTCTTTAACTAATAATAATTTAGGATCAGACAATTCATATCCTAAAACCGCAGCATCTTTTTCATTTTCAATTTTAATCACTTTATCGGGTCCAAAATCTAATACCAATGGTAAAGTAACTACACCTTTTGATGATTCCGTTACTTTTACTTGCCCTGTTGACTTCACATTGATATACGCACCTGGACGAACTTTATTTTGTTTTTCCCATGTTCCACCTGCCATTACTTAACAGCTCCTTTTAATTTTTTAGTTAAAATTCCCTTCGCTTCTTCAATGCTATATTTTTTAGATTTATCTAAAAAAGCATTCAAGAAGTCTTTTTCTACTTTGTTAAAGCTTTCAGAGGTTAAAATATCCTCTATAGCGAAAACAGCTGGTTTATTTGCTGTTTTCGCTTTCTTAACTTCTTGCTTAACCATTTTTTAGCCCTCCATTTGTTTGTAATTCTTTAAGCTGATTATTTTCTTGTGGTTTGGTTACTCGATAACGTATTTTAAAAGTTAAATTCAGCGTATTTTCGTTGATTTTAGCTTCTTTATTTAATACTTTAACTTGTAAGCCATCAATGAAAGAGAATTCGTCTAACAGCTTCTGACGCATGTTTTCACATTGTTCCTTAACTCCTGGATCATCAAGAGAAGAATCTGGAAACCAAACAACACAATAAAGGTGTGAACGCATTTGATAATCCATGAGTTCATCTTTTGAATTACTTTGAATTTCATAAATATAAAAAGAAGGCTCTTCAAATGATTGTTCTTGCTGTTCCCGATAGATGATTGCATCTGGAACAATTGCAGCTAACTGGTTAGCAATATTTAAGGTTACATCAATCAAAACCAAACCTCCTCAAATAATCTTCAAATGCTGGACCAACAATTTTAGGTAATTGATTCATTACATCTTCCATAGTTAGCTTCATGAAAAATTGGCCTTCTACCCAGCCACTACCTGTAGCTTTTCTATGCCCTTCTTCAACAAATGAAGCATATTCAGTGTTGTTTGAAATAGTAACAACATAGCTGTCACCTTCTTTAGTTACACTTTCAAGGATCCAATTACGACGAAGAGTTCCTCCAGTCTTGGTTGCTCCTCCACCATCAAAAACCAAAAGTTTTCCATCACTAACAAAGAAAACCTTGCCGTCATATTTACCAACAGGCGTTCTTTGTTTCACTTCACGTATCATTATGTTCCCTAATTGATTCATTACATCGAAAATAAAGTTTTCTTCTTGTAATGTTTTATGGAAATTTTGAGCAAATTTAAGAAATTCTTCATAGTAGAAACCATCATTACTCAAACAACCACATCCCTTACTATGACTACTTCTTGATGTGTATGATAACTAGAGAATCCTTCTGATGAGCGTTTATATTTTTTGGTAACACCATGTATGTCAGTAATTAAAATACGACTACCTGCCTTTACATCAACACTTGGACTACAAAACAAAGTAGTAAGATAATTTTCATTTGTTGTATCTCCAGAAGTACTTGGATTCAACTGTTTTTGACTGATTCTACAAGGTTCATTCTCAACAATAGTTTGCCACACTGGTTTTGTTATAGCTCCTTGTTTCTTAGGTTTGTTTTCTTGAATGGTCAATAAGCTATCATAGTGTTTTTCAAACTCTTTCTTGGCTAAGTCATAAATCCCCATAGAATCACCTCTTTAATCGTCGAAAATTATTAAGTGTTCTTTTATAGTTTTTTGAAAAGCTAGGGGCACTCATAATTTTTTGATAAGCTTCTGCTTTCGTTTCTTTACTTATAGAAAAATCACCTTCAGTAATCGATTTTACTTCTCCATCAGATTCTGAAATATTGAACGTTAATGCTGTTTCATTAAGTAAATCAATAGTCATTAGAACAACTGTGTTATCAATTCCTTCAGGCCATTCTTCAACAGAAAAATGACAATAATTCAAAACATCATTAATTACTGTTTCAATAGCAAATGAAAAGACATCGTCTGATGAATTTTCTTCATCATTGATGCCTTTAGCTTTTTTAAATTTATCTAGAAGTCGTTCAGTTAACTTTTCCATAGGCTTTACTCACCTTGAGTTGGTGGTGTTACTTCAGTTAAATCAGCACTGATTTTATGGCGTAAGCAAATCAAGCCAATTTTCTTATCTTCACGAACCTTTTCCCAGTTTTTAGGCAATGCTAAATCTTTATTCGTTGGTGTGACTTTTGAAACTTGTTCGGACTTGAATTTCAAGCCGAATGGATGAATGACACGAGCACGACGAACATATAACATATTATTACCTTTTGCTTTATCACGATCAGGCTCGTAAGTAATCATATCAGCTGGTGTTGCAGTATTTTGTCCAAATGCACCTGTTGCATAAAGATAAGTTTCGTATACGCCATTTTCATCTGGTAGTAAAGAATCATCTTCAACTACTCGCATACCTAAATAGGTGTCAAATCCTGCCTTAGATTCACTAGCTGGAATATAATGTTTAGTCTGTACATTTTGTTTTTCTAGTTCTGCTTTTACTTTTGAATGTAAAGCAATAATAGCCAACTTACTACGTGACGTACCTAAAATAGAACGAGCATCAATAACCATTTCGGGACAGATTACAGGATTTTTTGCTCCTGATTGATCTGATACATGAGTGTCTGCTAATACTCCTTTGCTTTGACCTGTTCCTTTTGCAAATAAAGCTTTAATAATTGATTGCATAATTTCTTGGTCTGAACGCAATGTGTAATCAGCAAAATCGTTTAAAATTTGAGTAACAGGATTACTACCAGCAATGATTGCTACTAAATCCGTATAGCTTGCACCCGTTCCACGATATAAAACTGGAGCAATTTGTTGTTTAGCAGAAGTTTTACCTGTTTCTAACGCCGTGTCTTCTTCTAACACTTGGTCTGTCAAAGCTGTTTGAGCCCATTCAGGCATAGTAACATATTTACCGCCCGATACAATCATTTGGTCTAAATTTGGAGTAGGCACCAAGATACCAGATTGAATAAATGCAGAATGTTCCTCTGCCTTTGTGTTCGTATACTGAGTATATTGCTCAGGAGTAATTGCATCTAATAGTTTTGTAATTTCATTTGCCATTATTAATTTTCCTCACTTTCTACTTGTTGACGTAAGAATCCTTCTACGTCATTTTCTTTCATTGCTTCTTCAAATGAAGCATAATTTTTGGTAGCTTGACCTGATGAAGGATTATAACTACCTTGTTTTGTACCTAAATCAAACAAATATGAATCTGATTCTTTTAATGCTTCAATTTGTTCCTGAACTCCTGACAATTCGCCATCTTTGAAGATGATTTTTTCGTCGTCTAGCAAAGCAGTTACTGCCTTTGGATTTTTCGCTTTTGATTCAGATAACAAAGCATTTAATGCTGCTGACTTTTGAAAAGAAATTAGTTGTTCTTGATACTTTTCTTCTTGTTCTGAATTTTCCTTCTGTAAATCTTTAATTTGTTGCTTCAATGCATCATTATCAGAGTTATCTTTCTGAAGCTTTTTCAGATCAGCATCACGTTTGTTGACTTGGTTCTTCAACTCTGTTTCTGACTGTTGTAACGTTGTGATTTGACTATTCAAGGTTGTAACTGTTTTCCCATGCTCGGCCATTACAAATTTAGCTTGGTCTTCAGTTAATCCTTGTTCGATTAAATCTTCTTTTTTCATAATAAATTCCTCCTAAGTGTTTTTAGAGCGGCAACTCCCGCTTTGAGTCCGTCTTTTAGAGACATACGGCAGGTCTAAAATAAAAAAGCCTAACGTTCGTTAGACTTCATTTTTTCTATTCTTACTTTTTATTTAAAAATTCTTCATAGTCGGCATCCAAATGGTCATATTTATCTTCACACATAATTTCACCTCATTTTTGGGCATAAAAATAGCACTCAATCAATTATGAATGAGTGCTTATTAAGCTACAATGTATTTATTAATTTCCTTTTTAAGAGTTTGTTTATCATCGTTGGTCAGTCCATCAAAATAAAATTCTTCTACCTTTTTAAAATGAACATAACCTCGTTCATCTTCTTTCAATTTTGATAACATGTTATCAAAAGCCAGATAGACTTCATCAGAATAATTAGCATCGTTTAATTCACTGAATGCTAGTTCTAAGTCCTGCATAAAAATTTTCATTTCTTCACCACCAACTTTCCTCTATTTAGGATATTATATACAGCTCCAAATTTGACTCCGTCATACCCACTTAATATGGCGTAAATTTCTCTGTTAGCATCCATAAAACCACTTCTTGAAGTAATAAATTGATAATATTCAGCATCTTTACCTAGATTATCTTTAATCTTCAAGAATGCTTGTAATTCTTTATCAAGATCAGACGAACTAATAAGGTTCATTTCTTCACCAAGGTAGGCTTTAATAAGTCGGCCGTTTTCGCCCCTGTTAGAATAATCTTCCGCTTTAAGCTTGAAGTCAGTAAAATATGAACCCCGACCATGCGTAGATGTCTTAGCACCCGAAATATCAAATTCACCATGTATAAAGCGCTCTAGTTGTTGTTTGGAAGACATCGAGCCATCTGTAGAGTCGCGTATCCCTCTGTAAATAGGCACCATACCTTCTGCTACTGATTCAACAACGTTTGGTTGTGCATCGTACCCATATTCTTTGAGCAAATATTTTACAAATTTTGATTTTTCATCATTATATGGATTCGATTTGTCCGAATATTTTTTGTTTCTCCATAAATCTATTATATCAATACCAGTAGCTTTTTTGTATTGATTAACAACATCTTTTGTATGAGAAATCATTTTGTTTATTCGGTCTACGTTGCCTATATTATCTCTGTTTAATTCTATTAAGTAAATTTTTTTATTATTTGATAATGATTTTTTCCACTCATTAAATGATTGATGGTTTTTGACTTCTCCTAAACCAGATTCTGGGTTCCTTTGCCAACGTTTTGAAGATTGCCAGCCAACTATAACAGGAATTTTTGTACATCGACAATTAGGATGAGCAGGGCATATAGGTGCGGACTTATCATCTACAGAAAATATTTTACCATCTAAGCTAGCACAAATAGAACAAGTGTGAACCTCAAGAGTCGCTAACCATTCCCACTCTTGAACACCTGTTTCTTTCATCGCTTTATCAGTTGCTACCTCAGCAATATGAGCCGATTCAGTTTGCACAAGTGAAATCATTCTGTTTCGTAACTGCTTATCAATACCCAACATCATATCATCAACAATCTTATCCGTAGACCAGCCATTTATAATACCTATTGACATTGAACGAGCTAATTTATCTGGTAACACTTTAAGATGATTCTTCCATATACGTTTTGAAAAGTTTGCCCCTAACCAAGGCTTTTTTATGGCGACCTCTAATGATCTAACATTATATTTAGCAAATTGTACAGGAATTTGGCCTCTATCAGATATTTCATAAATATTTTTTAAAAATACTGTATCTAATTGCCCCATTAAATGTGTGGCCATTTCGCTATTTTCTTTATTCGCTTGTTCAGCCAGTTGAAAGTAGAGTTGCCTTTGTAACTGTTGAGTACGGCTTATACGAGATCTAAAATATTCCTCATTTAATTCTTGAAGGTAGCCTCCTTCAATAGCTTTTCTTTTAAATTCAGCTAGAGACATCTTCCAGTTTTTCAAATCATCTTTTGCCAAAAGTGCATTAGCCTCTTCAAAAGAAATTTTGTGTTCATTGGCATACCTAGCAATCCAGTCATCAATAGTCTTTTTTAATGACTTAGCTAGTAAATCATAACGAAGTTCCATTTCTTTGATGTAGTCTCTATCTTCTTTATCACGATCAATAGAAACTTGAAGCATACGTTTTTGCCAATAGTTAAGTTTACTCATCTTCGTTCACATCTTTTTTTCTATAACTATCTATAGAATTGAAGTCATCTACTGTTTCGCCATTGAGGTTTGAAACTTCTTCTTCCCAGTCTTCTACTAAAGGATTATTTTTGGCTATAGCTTCTTTTGATGTGACAGGCGAAAGTTTTGAAATAATGTCAGCAATTTTTGCATCATCTTTGATAGATGTTCTAGTCCACTTTTGCTCTATTTTATCATCTTCATTATGTCCAGCATATTTAAGAATAAACCGAACTAGTTCTGCAAAACCTAAACTGAATTCCGTTTCTAGCATAGATGCTTTTAGTTCCAATAATGAATACATATATTCTAGGGCAGAACCCGAATTATTCTGGCCGATATTCTTTTGTGGATCTACCCCTTGACCATGTAAAAATATTAATTCTCTGGTAGTTTCGAGAATTTTTGTTCTTGCTTCTACAGGAATCTCGATAGCTAATGTATCAACTCCGCTTTTACCGCCATCTTCTTCATCTTCTACTTTAACCATCTTATACTTTTTGAGATCATCTAAAAACTCTTGTTTATCTTGACCGCCATAATTGGTTAAAACAAAAATAATTTCTTGTATATCGTCCAAGTCATTAACAAATCCTGAATAGACTTTATCGTACACATCAACTAATTTCTTATATTTTTGTAAATCGGAAGTTTCTGAGGGGTTATTTCTAAAAGGTATGAATGGTACTTTTTCCCAATCGTGTGAATACGTATTTGTAGTGCCAATCTTTTCAGAAGTTCCGATATCATATACATCAAAAATAGGATATTCTTCTATATTTTCAAAAGTATCTTTCTTCTTCTTTTTAAATACACTACACTCTTTATCATTCCAAAATTCATAAATGATAAGTGTATTTCCTGATTCGTCATAGTCCTCATAGATACGCAAAATACCTTCTAATTTATTACTCAAACGTTTGGAATAAAGCGGGATAATTTGCTTTGAATCTACAACAGCATACCTAAAAAAGTCTTTATAATCTTCATCTTTCCATATATGAAGCCAAGCTACCCCAGCATTTGAAGCGTTGATACACAAATCTTTAGCAACCTTCGGATAATGGTCACCTAAAATAGCAACAATTTCTCTATTCATTTCTTTAGAGGAATCTTCTTTTCCCAAATCGAAAGTCGGTGGCACCGTCATAGTATAAGCTGCTTTCTGGTCCACTAATAGTTGATGCCAAGGCATGCTAATCCTGTTATCAGCATTTCGTAAAGGATTATCATTTTGCTTATCCTTGTTACTACGGTCAACCACGTTACGTTTACGCAGAATATCGTTCTTATTTTCATAGTACAATTCACTTTTTCTGATTTGTGCTACTTTCGACGGAAAATTTTTGATGTTAGCTTTGATAATCTTTTTGACCGTTTCTATTTCCACACTGAAACGCCTCCTTTCTTAGTTCTTAAAATTGTATAAATAAAATATCTATCTGCGTCCATGCAGTGGTCATGCTCTTTAACTGGCTTATCTTCTCCTCTATCTGCTGCCTTTTCATCCCAGATATAAGAACCAAATTCAATAAAGGTATGCTTGCACTTAGATGACCATTTAACTTTTTGATTGTCCATGTTTGACAACATCGTTCTAATACCATCTAAAACATTATTTTTAGCAGATTTAACTATAAAACCAGATTGTTTAAGAGCTGCTTTGAAAGATGCAGCAGATGGATCAAGTAATATTTTTGTTTTCTTTTTACTTAAATTGTTTGTTGAAAAGAACTTTTCCATTTCATCGACAAACTGTGCATCTGTCTTCTGCTTGCTACTTTCGCGTCCAGAATAATAGAATTCATCACGGCAATACCAAAACGACATGTCATCACCATTTGGATCTATTGGCAAGCTCCATAACTTAAATACCGTTGCATTCTGTGTACCATAATCGACGCTAACATAGCTTTTCTTATAATTAGTGTTCTCAGGTAAATCAACAACCATTGTAGTTTTATCAAAATTATCGAAGATGATTCCTTCAGATAAAACCCAAAGGCCACGAATATAACGGTCATAGAACACCCCTGAATACATTCGCTTATACCTATCAATAACTCTTTCACTTAATGACGGATTATCTTCCATCGTAAAATGAATACGAATAGCATGCTTTTCTGTTAGTTTGTCTAACCATTCAAGTTTGAACCAATGATGAGGTCCAGCAGGGTTGCAGTTGAACCATGATTTAGCGCCATCTACGGATAAACGAGCTGTGGCTTGATTAACAAATGATTGTGGCATAAGAGCCACTTCATCAAAGAAAAAGCCAGCTGCAGTTAAACCTTGCACTAAATCTTGCGAAGCTTCATCTTTACCACCAAATAAAAAGAAATAATTTGTTTTATTATTTTTAGTTATTTCAAGGATATTGTCTGTTCGATTGTCTTTAACAGCATAGCCACGACCTCTAAGCATCTTTTTTAATGGTCGTATAACGTTACGCCTTAATGAACCAATTGTTTTACCAGCCATTCCGAATTGCTCTTCATCATAGCTTTCCATTGCCCAAAAGATGTAAGATAGCGACATAATAACTGTTTTACCAGCACGAACAGATCCATCACAAATAATAGCTTCTTTATCTTTATATTTAGGATTTTCCCACCAAGATAAAACTTGCTTTTGTTTTTTAGAAAATGCAGTAAATTTGAATACAACTGATGTTTTAGGCTTACGTTTCGATGTTGTCATCATTCCACACCTCACTATCAGTCGCAATATTCTTAATAGCATCCATAAAGCCATCATCACCAATTTCTTCTGGTCCAATATCTCCATTTTGAATTTTTAGACGTCTAATTTCAGCATCTAATTTTTCAGTTTGACGGCCAAACAGAACTTTCTTGTCTTGACTTAATGATAATTCATTCAGTTGTTTAATTGACTTAGTTAATTGATTACTAACACGAGTCAACGCATCTTCAATAGCTAAAATGTCATCTAACTTTCTAAATGTTTTACGAGTTACTTGAACGTCTTGCATAACTTCACGTTTTATTTCTAGCTTTCTACCGTCTTTTTCAATCGGTGTTTTAATTTTCCTTAGCTGTTGTAACCGTTCAACTTCTTCATCATTTAGTCCTTTTTCAGCTTCTTTGATACGTTTCATCATTCTAAACTGCCGTACCTTTAATAAGCGAATCTCATCATTCAAAATAAAAAAAGGATCATCATTCATATTAGAATAGATGTCCTTTTCTTCGTCAGATAACATATCGGCAAATATTGTTTCGTATTCGCCAGTTTTAATAGCGTTCTTATTACCTTTAGGAGGAGAACCTCCTTTGTTCCCCTTAGCATTTTTATTACCTGGCGGCGCTCCACCTTTATTGGTAACGTTACTATTCGATTTAGTAACGTTACCTTTTAATTCTTCCGCCCATTTATCAACAGATTTCCATTTCCTGATTTGAGAATCAGAAACATTTAGTTCACTAGCTAATTCTTTAAGAACCTTTTTCCCACCTGAATCTAGCCATATTTTTTTAGCTTCATCACGACGAGGGTCTCTTTTTCTAGCCATCCATTAACACCACCTCGCTTTTCGCTTCAATAGTTGAGTTTGTTTTCGATATTTACAATCATAATTCTTTTAACTGACTTTCAATTTCAATTAAGTCTTTTAGGTCCTTAACTGTATTCAATTTGATCTGACCCGCTTTAAAGTTGCTTATCCATTGAGCCTTTGCAGCCCTGATAATCTTGTTGTTTTCTTCTGCAATCTTTTGCTTTTCTAAAGCTTGTTGAACTTCATAATCAAATGTTTCCATTGTAGAATACCTCGCACTATTATATAATGCTAAAAGACACAGAACTGGGTTTAAAGCACGCGCGTGTGGTTTCTGTGTCTTCGGGGTATTCGTATCTCGTTGAAGTAGTCGAGTGTTAGCGCACTCGGCTTCTTTTTTATCGTAAAAAGGAAACGAAAGAAATTGTTTTCGGTTTCTGGCTAAACTTCTTAGCGATCTCAATTGATTTTTTGTTGTACGCTTCAATAAATGGTTCGATACGTTCTTTTGCTTCTTCCCTAGTAATTAAGTTACTTCTGTATAAGCTTCTAGCGTTTTCCGCTATGCTTTTTAATTCTTTATTTGTCATAATCCATCACCTCTTGCAGAGCATAAACGATTGATTTTTATTCGTCCAGTGATTCCAGTACAGTTTCTAGCTCATCATCTAATGTTTCTAGTGCTTCAAAATGCTTACTAATTTTTTGAGGATTTCCTTTGTAGAACACTAAGACATTTTGGTGAATTCTAACTACTTTTCTATTGTTCATTGATTGTCTAGCCCTTAATGCTGCAGAACCAGCAGTGTTCAATAAAATCATGTCATTATAGAAAAATAATCCTTCTTTAGAAAAAGCTTGTTTAGTTAATCCTGTTAAATCTCTATAGAAGCCTTTTTTGTCTCGAACATCTGAAATAGTAACAACAGCAAAGCGATTATCTTTTAATTTTCTAGCAGAACGTTTTAAAATTTCACTATATGCTTCTGCAAACTCTTCATAGGACATATTACTAATGTCTCGTTCATCGTCTGAATAAACTTCAAGGTCTGCATACGGCGGACATGTAAATAACAAGTCTTGGCTTTCATTTTCAATATGTTCATCTATATCTAAGCTATCATCACAAATCCAATTAATATCGCTCAAACCAATTTCTCGAGCATTAGCATAATTTGCGCTTACTTGTTCTGCTCTTAAATCAATACCTGTATAATTATGTCCAAGAACTTTTGCTACTATTCCACGAACAGAACCACCAGCGAATGGATCAAAAATATTGCTTTTTGTTTTTGGGGTAAACCAGCGATAACCTAATTCACAAAGAACTGGATCGAAAATAGAGGTGCCTTCTAGTCCTGGAGCTTGCAAGTTAGCACTAAAAACTAAATTATCTTCTCGGCCAAGTTCACTCTTAATTCCCAATTCTTTCCACTGTTTTTTACGATCTAACCATCTTTTTGTTTTTGTATCTAGGTAGGAAAACGGCGGAAACAAAAAAGAATCAAATAAATTTGAATTCACTGGATTGGCTTTTACTTTATCTGCTAATGTCTCAATTTCATCTAAATCTGATAGTAAATCATCTAATTCGCTTTGACTAAAACCTGTTAGTAGCAATTCGTCACTTTCTAAGTCTTCAAGCAATACTGTGAGTTTTTCTTCATCCCACGAACCCTCAAGATTGTTCAAAGCGATATTTAGTATCTTTTCTTTTTTTAATGGTAAATCAACTATTGAAGTCTCAACTTCTTTAAATCCTAAATCTATCGCAACAGCAACTCGTTGATGTCCACCTACCAAACAACCTGTTTGTTGGTTAAAAATAGGAGGGTCAACAAAACCAAATTCTAAAAGAGAGTTTTTTAAGTTTTCGTATTCCGTCATACCTGATTTCAATTCAATTCTAGGATTATACGGCGCTGGTTTTAAATCAGATAATTTCATTTTCTCAATACGCATATTCTTGCTCCTTAAAAAAATATAAATAAAAAAGGAGCATTAGCTCCCTAAAAACAGTTAACTGTTTCTTCTAAATATTCATTAAATACTTTAACAGCTTCATCTGCAGCGTTAATCATTGAACGTGTATAAGTTTTTACTTTCAACGGGCTACTGAATGGAATCACTCGGCCTGCAGAATATTCACCATAAAAATATTTGATTTGGATTTCCGGCAATGTTTTTTTATCACCGATTGCTTCAATTCCATTTTCAGTTTCTACTAGACTGTAATTTCCAAATTTAATTAATAATTCCATGTTATCCACTCCTAAATGTTCGGTTTCCTTAACTGAACCCATGATACCCCAATGAAAAATACATTGCCAGGCATCAAACGTACTTTTATAAAAAAGACTGCACTTTTATTGTGCAGTCTACGATAGGAGGGAAAATCTTAACCGTCATCTGATCGTAAAGGTAGTTACATTTGACTTATTGACGATTTTTTTATTTAAGTAGCTATGCTACCTATTGGCGTGACAGGATTCGAACCCGCATCTTATCTCACACGAAGTCAGTTGCATTACCACAATGCTACACGCCAAACCAGAAGGAGCGACCTTCTAGCAATTGCTAATAAATCAAATTAACCTTTACACACTCTCGTCAGAATGTTTTCCCTTCAGGACGTAGCTTTCGCAGACTTTCACGGCTAAAATGATTATGTCACTGGCAAGGATTTGCACCTTGTAAGGTCTATATTCCACCACAGTGACCAATCAATCAAACACCAGCAAAAACAATTGATTAAGTTTATCCTAAACGTACCTAGCTGCTACTCTATGAGTTTAGGAATTGCTCTCGTGCGTAAGCAGCTGCCGCAGAGATCTGGTTAATGTTCTTATCGTCATATGCTGGAATAGAGTAACCTGCCCAACTTCGCCTAGTATGAATCAGGTAGTTACTGCGTCCCTAGCAACTATTTGTGTCACTTGCAAACTTGTAGAAAAAAGAGGAGGTTATTCACCTCACTTCATTTTATTGAGAACGTAAGTCTGCAAGTGACCATCGAAAGTCAAATCAAACGGTGACTAAACCAGAAAGCGTTGTGTAATGTGTCCATTTCTTTGACTTTCGATACTACCATATTAACACGGTTTTTCGATCAAAAACCCTACAATTCCCCTACAAAAACCCTAAAAAAACCCTACAAATTTACTATTTATAAACAACAAGCGTTCCGTGTTTATATGCTTCAGCAAATTCGATTAAAGCATTTGATTTTAATTTTTCGACATTCTTTTCTCCATAGCCTCGTATCAGTTGCCCTATTTCCCAATTAGGATGTTTTTCTACATCGCAAAAACTGTAATGTAACACTTGTCGACTGATTAGACTTAGTGACATCAAAGCAATTAGTATGGCGTCTCTTTCTGCTTCTACGTCCATCATCTGTATCAACGCATCTTCTGACTTATTACCATACTTTTGATTTCTAGGCATATCAGTTATGACTGGAGAGCGTAAATCTACTAAGGAACGACCAGCTATTCGGTCCAAACGTCTAAAATTTTTCAACACGGCTCTCGCATTGGCTCTAGTCTGACTGAAATCAACTTCTTTTAACAATTGAATCAAGTTAAATCGCTCCTTTTATGTTATAATATCAATGTGGTTGGTCGGAGCGATTCCGACTTTTTTTTATTTTTTAGAATTTTGAGTGCCGTTTGCAATCGCCTTTTCTTGCAAGCGACGCTTTTTCTTTTTAATTTTTGATTTTTTCTTACCCATGTTGCACCTCCAGTGTAATTGGTCTGCCATACTTTAAAATTTTCCAAGAGCCAGCATCATGTGACATTGATTGGCCCATTTCATAGTGATGCTTATCAAATTCAGCTTCTTTTTTTGAAAGATATGGTTCTGAATACTCAACATAAACGCCATCGACTTGCCTTCCTAAGATATAAACTTCTGGATAACTCATACACTTGAACCTCCTAAATATAGCCCTAATCCCAAAATAAACGAGCATGAAAGGAAATAAACGAGGTCACTGCTTGTTATGTCATTGCCATACACGAAATAGCTCACGGTTGCTTTGGTTACAAGAATCATTATTGCAATGCCACCAACTTTATTTATTACTCTTTTCCAGTTGCGTTTCATCTATTCACCATCAACTTTCACAGCAAACGGCCAGTAACGCTCGTCAATTGCTTTGATTTGGTTTTCTGTATATCGTTTTGCATCTTCTTTATCAGTTGAATAGAAATACTTTTTACCGAAACGCATATACCCAATTTCTGGCAACTTCACATAATACAATTGCTCTTTCTCTACTTCGTAGCCGTTGACCCAAGCAAGAGCAAACGTTTCTTGATTATTATCGATCCATCGAGTAGCCTCGATATATTCTTCACCATAAAGATCCCATGGATTGAATGAAACAATTAGACTATCACCTTTCTTTTTGGCATATTCAATCCATTCTGCCACGAACTTCGGCACCACGACTTTTTTCGGTTCGTCTAGTAGTATCACGTGCGACAACGAATCATAAACGCCTTGTTCATAACCGTTGTCATAGCTTAAACTTTCTGTGCTACATTCTAAATTCTCTAATATGTCTATCAGTTCTTGTTTATTCATCGCTGTTCCTCCTACGCAAAATTTATATCAATAACTCTTTTAATAATTTCCCACTCATTTTTAGGAATGGTAAAATCATGTTGACTTTCATCTGCTGAATTCGTTGTACATATCGCTAACTCTCCATCTAAAACACTAAAAAAAATGCTTGATTCACCACCTGAGTGAACTTCAGAGAACTCAATTTCTCCGATTTTGAGACCACTTTTTTTCATCGCTGTTCCTCCACTTCATCAAATCCACAGATTAACGATTCTTTTTTCAATACACCGAACCCTTCAATCCCTAACAATCCTCTATCTTTTTCTGGAAATAAAAGAATATATCCTAACGGAATTACTTTCTCTACTTCTAATATTTTTCCAGTATATTCAGGAATTGCTGTGCCAATATATTTCACTTTGTCACCTGATTTAATATTCATTCCGCTTCCTCCTCAAAAATTTCTGAAACATCGCACTTCAAAGCTTTTGCTAATGCTTTCCATTCATAAGTTTTTCTTGGTTTCGGGCATAAGCATCTTTGTGTTTCAATAGACTTAATCACTAATTCAAGATGACTATCACTTCCACTATCAACTTTTTTAGAAGCTTTTAAAGCTAGCTGTTCGATAGTTAGGTTCGCTTGTTCTCTTTTAATTTGTAATTTTGTTTTCATTCCGCTTCCTCCAATCTAATAGCTGGACCACATGCAATTTCATGGTTAAATCTCTCAACGTTAATTTCCAGACGATCAATATGTTCCTCGTTCACTTCTTGATTCATTTGATACGAGTGGCCTGCCCAAGAATTGAAAGCCTCTAGCCACCCTTGATCTTCTTTATCAGCTGTGATGATATACTTACTCATTCAGATTCCTCCTGTTCCTCGAAAATAAACGAATATTTTTCTGAACTTACGATATGATAAAAACCATCGCACGTTTCCACTTTATATAATTCGTTCTCGCCAAATTCTCCATATTGTTTTAACTGTTCAATATTTGTTGCATATACAGGAACCTTTGATGGGAATCTCGAAATATAGTCGCTTAGTATATATGCAAATTCACCTGTCGAATCATTTACTACAGCTACACATTTGAACATCACTCTTCCTCCTGTTCAATAGCCCACTGACTAAATGCTTGGATAACTTGCGCTAATTCAACCTCATTTAAATCAGCATATGCATAAGCTATTTGCTTATACTTCATTTTTCCACCAGTAGTTGGCAAAAATCCCATGATTTCAATAACTTCACGTAATCCATTTAATTTGCATGATTCTTTCAACCAACCAAGTACTTGCTCCTGATTTTTATTAAGTTGTGGTTGTACACTTTCATCTGCCTCAAATGCTTCACTTTCCAATCTTTCCCAATCGCTACTATGCATCTCAATGAATTCAATATCTGATAACCAAACGGCTTTTTTACTCATTCTGCGACCTCCAATAGCTCTGGGTTCTCGTGGATATTTCCGATAACTTCTTCTTCACCAGTCCACGCATATCCTTTTTTGAGTCCTGATAAGTACCATGCAGGCATGCCACCAAAAAATGTGCCGCCATATTCTTCCAACCAAATTACTTCATGCGGACATCCTCGAGTACATCGAATAATGTCCCCTTGATAAACATCAACGCCGTTCTTGTCTTTCAAACCTGTAGATTGCATGAGAACACATTCAGACACATCTAGATTGATACCACTATAATCTACTATGCAACCAATACTGCCATCTTTTTCGAGGTCAATTGTTTTAACGTTCACCATGTCGTTGGTGTTTTTATCCCACGCTCTAAATTTTGGAATCATCTTCTTCACTCACTTTCTAATATTTCCACTTCTTCTGCTGAAAGAAAACTAGCAAGACAATTTGCATCACAAAACATATTGTCAGTTCCATCTTCAAACTGGAAAAAATTAACTATCATAAAATTGTCTCTAATTGTTAAATATGATTGATTAGTAAAAGCTCCATCATTAAACAATGCGTTACCACAATTGGCACAGGTAGAGCTATCTTTTTCAAAATTCGGATAAGTCACAATTTTTCACTACCTTCTGATTATTTAATTAATACGTAAAATCCATTTTTCTTTGCAACGTCTCCTCGAATTCCCAAATGGCCTTCCAACTCTTCAAAGGTCCTTTTTGTAATTTTAGAAAGTTGCGTGTCATACCCCAAATTTCTAAGTGTCACGTATTCATCTGGTGTTAATTGGTCTAAATCTATTGCCACAATTGGTGGAAACCGTTCAGCAGACGGTTTAAATGTCACACTAGTTAATTTCATATTTTTTTACCTCACAATTTTACCGCTTTATTTTTCGATTTAAGGCGTTTTAAATCATTTATGATTAATTACCCTAAACTAATTATTGAATTTAACTGTCGTTAAATTACGCCGTAAAAACAACAAATTATTTCTTATTCATCCACGACTGATTACTTTTTGTTTTCTTCTTAGTTTTTTCTTGAAATGATTCTTCTTTCGCTTTTTCACGTAATTGTTTTGGCTTTTCTGGTGGAATTACAACGTTTACGACCTTTCCACCTGCCACTTCTGCAGCAAGATTCGCTAATTCATCGTCTGTAAAATGCATCGCCTGCTTAATTTGATTAGTGATGTTACCGTCTTTATCCAGATATCCACTACATTTCACTACTTTTACTTTTTCCACGTGATCACCTACTCTGTTTTTAATGTACTGCTTCAATTTTCGTATGCCTTTCCCTCGGTCTTGTCCTTTGCGGACAACCCAAGTGCCATTTATCCCGAAGTAATCAATGACACCTACAGGCGTTTCAATCGCAAATTGGCAACTATCTTCGAAGTATTCAAAGGGATATCCTAGCTCATAAATATTTTTCATTGCCTCTGTACTCATGAATTGCACATGAAATTTTCTTTTGTTTTTTAATTCTTGTGTTGGGTACTTTGTCATTATCTCTTTCCACCCCAAACCTTACAAATCGGATTCTTTGACGAATACTCCGTTTACCATTTCCCCTTGCCGATTTTTAATTTCGCTGTATGCTTGATTTAAGCATTCGTATAAGTCCATGTTATTTTGCATAGCGAGAATAATTAACGTCACAACCACATCACCTATACCATCTCTTAGATCATTTTCATTATTTCTTGCCAATGCAGCGCCAACTTCTCCGACTTCCTCAATCACTTTTAACATTTGCTTTTCTGGCTCTGCTTTATCTAAATGCTTTTCTTTCGCCCATTCTTCTACTAATTTAACTAATTCGTTCATCATTTCCCCTCCATGAATTCTTTTATTTGTCTATCAAGTTCCGCTTGCTCTTCTGGCGATAACTTTTCTTCTTGCTGGTTATTTGATTCTTTTGCCCATCCTGGTAAATTTTCAGTCCTAACATTTTGACGTTGGTAAGTCGTTCGTTGTTGGCCCCGTTCTTTTTCATTCTTGATTTCAAATTTTAGTTTTTCAAACTGCGCTCTTAGCTTAGAAGCACTTCTAATGTTTCCAAACCAAAATGAATTTGTCGGTAACCAATCAAGAACATAGTCAATTGCTGCAATAGTTTGTTGATCTCGTTCTTCGATTAATCTGAAAACATCTGCCCATTTTTCAATCTTCACTTTTTTCATTTCACTTGGAAAATCATTGATTAAATTATTTTGTAATTTTTGAGCAAGACGTAAATGTTCGTCAGAATATTTACAAGGAGGTTTCTTTGACTCTTCTTTATTATCTTTATCTATTTCTTTATCTATTTCTTTATCTGTTCCGTTACTCAGCGTTACATCAGCGTTACGTGTAACGTTACTAGTAACGTTACTTAATGACAGTTGCTTTTGTTTTTCTCGGTATTTCGCTTGTCTAATGCGATTTTGCTCTTTGACTTTTTCCATACCATCAATGGCCTGGTATTCTTCCCAATTCTTAATGAAAATTACATCTTCATAGGTTGTTACCATGCTGTATTTTTCTAAAGTTAAAATGGCAAATTTTACAAACTCAACTGTGAAATCAAAATCAGCTGCTAAATCTTCATCTGAATAGGGCAAAGTATCAGTTAAAAACAATCCGCCTTTTTGGTTGCTTTCACCAGCACGAGCTAGTAAAAATACCCAAAACAAAATTACTCGATCGCCATCTGGCAATTTGCGTATTCGTTTGATTTTCTTATTATCAGGTAAACTAGTACTTAATTTTATCCAGCTAATTTCAGCCACTTATCTAGCCTCCTATGTGTAATTTTTTGATAGTTTCTTGGTTCAATTTGATACCTTTAACATGATATTTTTTCTTAAATGCTGTAATACCAATGTTATGTTTTTCGGTGTGATGGCATCGACACAAACCAGCGTAAGTGTATTCTGTATGGTCTACGCTTTTTCTTTTGCGACGACCTAGAGCTTTATCGAAATGGTCAATATCTGCACCAGTTTTTCCACATATGCAACAAACTCGTTTAGTGATACATTTGTAAAAGTAATACTCTTGATTTGCTGGCAAAATGTCATAGCCTTTTCTAAATGGAATGTTATTTTCAAAGATGAAATTTAAAATAATGTTCGCTAAAATTGTTGCGTCGTCCATTGTGTTTTCTGAATCGTTCCTGAGGCTAATTTCATAGCCCTGGAGCGCTTCAAAACGGAGATAGAACATTTCCTTTAACACTTCCGTTTCTTGCCCTGTGAAAGAGAATATATCCTCTAGCATTGCAAAGATAAATCGACGTTGGGCAACACTAAATTTTCTCGGATCAATAAATCTTATTTCAACTTCTCTTGGCCCTGTATAATCAAAATACATGGTTTTTAATCGTTCAATATTTATTGCTTCGTTTATTACTGCTGTTATTGAGTTGTTTTTCAAACTCTTAATAACAGCAGAATAAACATTGTTTAGGTTCATTCAATCACTTCCACTTGAATCCCGTTATTAATAATAAAATTGTTTAGAGCAACTAACTTTTGATGTTCTGCTGTTAGTCTTAACGTAACTGTTTTCTCTTGTTGTTTTTTGCAGGTTTTTGGCGCTTCTTCTGTGATGATTTCGCCTGTAGCAGTGTCAACTGTTTTATTGTTGATTGTTTCAGTTTTCAAAGCAGCAATGGCTTCGTCGTGTTCTTTTTTTGCTCTTTCACGTTCTTCTTGTTCTTTTTTTAAAGCAACGGCGGAATCAATTTCTTTTATCAGCTCTGGTGCAGTAGACCCTTTATCAATTAATGCGACCCAAGAAAACGAGTCAAGGCCAACTGCCTTAGCATAATTTTCAACAATGAGCTTATCGTTTTTTATACGTTCTTTTTCAGATGCAACTGCTACCATCGATGCCGCTATTTCCTCAATAGTTTTCTTATTTGGTTCACCTTTAACTGTGAAAGCTGTTTTATTAGTCCACGAACTAGGAATTTCAATTTCGTCAATGGATACATTGTAGTTTTCAGACATTTCAGCAATCACTTTTTGAAGCTTTTTGCTTCGTTTCTGCTTCTCTGCTTCTTCGTATGATTTGATGCTTTCGTTAATTTCTGAACTAACTTCACTTATTTTTTCAGTATATTTTTTTATTTTTTCCTCAAAATCTTTTAACGGCTTATCATATTGATTTTTAACTTCTTTACGTTGATCATCTAGCAACGTTACAACTTTATTTAAGTCTGCTCTTGCTTTTTTAGCTTCAGGAATGTTTTCATCTGTGAAAATCATTGTTGAATAGTGCTTAACTGCGCTCTCAACCATCTCAGCCAACTGTGCTTCATTTTGGATAGTGATTTTACTAGCTTTAAAATCAACATTAAACTGCAATTCTGTTGTTAATTCGTTTGTCATTAGCTTTGCCCCCATGTAATGTTTTCTTCTGGTTGTGGCTGGAATTGTTGTATCCATTGTTTCAGAACTTCAACAGCTTTATTGAACATACTAGACGGCATGTTTTCATTGACATCAACATTCAATTCTTTACTTAGTTCATTCCGCACATAGTCAAGTTCAGAATTCGATAACTCAGAAAGTTGTCTGATATGATCGTTTAACGTGGCTAACTGTTTACCGCTAATCAAATTAACTTTCGATGTATCATTGTTCTTTTCAGCTGCCGTTTGGCCATCGTCGTCTTTATCTGCTGCAATTCCAAACGCTGCCGAAAGCGAGTAACGTCTTGCATATGTCGTTAAACTTCCTAATCCTTGAGGATTTGTCCCGCTGTTTGGAAATTCAAAAGGTCCATGAACTATATATTGACCACTAACATGAGTAATAATTGTTGTGACTTTTAAAGCATTATTCTCATTGACGACATTTTGTTGGAAATCAATTCCGCTTTCTGATTCTTGTGCAGCTTTTCTAATTGCTTCTTCAATCGCTTTTAGAGTTGCATATTGGAAATTCATTGGACCTTTTTTCGTTGTATAGGCAACTTCTGCGTCAAATCTTGGTTGAATTAATTTGCTTTTTAGCTTATACATCCCATCAAACAATTCTTTTAAATTTTCGCTGTTCTCGTTCATTTATTCCCCTTCTTTCAGTAATGAAATAACTTTTTGAAGTCCTTCGATTAATTCAACTTGATTAAAATAAGCACTTTCATCTAAACTCTCGAATACTGTTCTAACTTCTTCATCTTCGCTATCTTGGTAAACAGCAACATGATTATTAATAGCATCCTTTTCAAAAATCAGTGATCCATAGGGCGAATGATTATCTATCAAGTGTATTCTTCCTAAGTCATCAGTCTTGATTTTCATTGGCCATTTCCTCACTAGCTAATTCTTTTGCAACCTTCATTGATTTCGCTAAACTTTCAAAAAAACCTTCTGGACTACTGAAATCTATCTCCACTTCGTCTAAACGTTTTTTTAGTTTTTCATCAAACTTTCGATATTTTTCTGGATTACAATTTGGGCAATCACACTTTGAATTAGCTTGTACAATTGGTTTAATATGATTTTCAATGAGCTCTATGGCTCCTTTAGCAGAATGCCCCATTCCCTTCGGAGTTCCTCCAGCTGCTGTTTTTACATTTACATTTACTGAATTATCAACATCATCATTACTTACTGCACTAATCAAAATACTGTAACCTTTAGCGGTCATTTCTTTTGTAAAATTTTCAATCATTTGTTGCATTTCATTATTTTGGTTTTCCATGGTATAATTCCCCTATCGATTTATATTTTTGTGACTTTTTGCTTGCCGGCGGAAGTCACTTTTTTGTTTCTCGGATAAATAACGCTTCTGGAAATACTGCCTTATTTATCGCAGTGTCTGGATATTTTTCTTTCAGCTTTTGAAATACCAGGGCTTTCGTTTTCTCGACAACATAAATTTTCAAACTATCTTTGCCAACCGCTTGAAACATCTAAACACCCCGCTTTTCTTTCTGCTGCTTAATGTAGATATTTCCCTTTTGTTTGTTGTACCATTTGTTAGCATCCACAATTGACTGTTCAAATAGTTGTTTTCGTTTATCACTAAAAGACATCTAAATTCTCCCTTCAAAATTTTTCTTTAATGTTTAATACTTCTAAAAGATTCCTATTAATTGAATAAATAGCATTCTCTGTTAAAATTCGTTGCCAACGCTCGTTGCGTGGCGACCAACGCATGGCTGCTTTTTTTAGTAATGGTTTTACTTCATCTGAAGGCTTTCCATTCGTTGTAACAAAAATTCGGTTATCATCTAAATCCATTCCAATTCCTGAAATTTCATCATGCTTGATTTCCTTATAAAAAGATTGCCAACCTTCTTTTTCAGCTTTTTCTTGACGTTTTTCGTCAATCTTTTGTTGTCGTTCAATCAACACAGGATCAAACATTTTACGAGTATTTTCAATAAATTTCGCATGTTTTCCTTCATCAGAGTGAAGTTCTCGTTCTTTTTCATGGATACGTTCTACTTCTTTTCTCTTTTGGCGAGCTGGATAATTAGAGCCGCCACAAATCATTATTGATGGGATTTTCACTGATTGAAGAATATCCGTTCTTAAATCAACAACTAATTTGTTGTATTTTACTAATCGTTCATTCAATGCTTGCTCGTTTTCACTTGTTAAGCAGTGTTTGAATCGTTTAACAAATCCTGTCATGTACGTTTTAACTTCACTGTTAAAATCTCTTCCACGATTGAAAGACGTAAGTTCTTCATATCGTTGTCCTACTTCTAAAGGAATTGTGTATACTAAATCGAAATTACCAGATTCTACCGCTTTAAATGTTAATGTCATGTTTTCTAATCTCCCTATATCTTTTTCTGCGCTTTACAGCTTCATCTTCTACAGCTAAATCATACGAAAAAACAAATAATACAAAAGCTAATACACAAACGGATATGCAAAGCTCTACGTATCCCTTACCTAGCAAAAAACTTGCAAGGAAACCAAACGCAACAGCAGAGAAGCGTCGTTTAAAAAGTCTATTTTTCATCGTTCTTTACCCTCCTATAAAGTACAGTTAACCCTAACCAGATAACCCCAAAAGATGCGCCATATAAAAATTCTTGGTTTGAAAAAGCTTTAATAATACATAAAAACAAGATTATCGTGTCTAATGTCATTATGAATTTAATCATTTAATTCCACCTAAATGTTTTCCAAGATCATTTTCAATGAAATTAATCATGCCACTAGCTTTAAATAACCATCTATCACTTTGACTAGCGGGATAATAAACCCATCCGCCTTTTTCAATATTTAGCTTATTGATTAAATATGGATTCATTAAAATATTTTTTTTGAGCCATGCTGCAGAACGATTTGTTCTTTCACAAAAGTCTTTCATGGTAAATAATTTCCCTGTAACTATATTGTCTTCTAGCTCTCTTAGTCTTGTTTTTTCTACCATTACAAAATCATCTGGAATTTGTACAGTTATTAAAGCTTCAATCTGTTGCATTCTTTGATAACTCCTTTCTAAGTTGCTTTATTTTTTCATTTGTAACTGATGATGGCTCCCATTCTCTAATAAAATCACAAGCTCTTAAATAATCTTTATCTTTTATCCTACCTCGATGCGGTACATCAAAAACTTCTTTAATGGATTTTCCAATATCAGCAAATAATAATGCTTTAGCCTTTTTATCAATATTCATCATTTTCCACACGGAATATACTTTGCTTCTCACTAATCGATTCAGCGCATTAGCATCTTCTGTACTAATTAGTTTATTTTCTTCAATGTCTATTAATCGAATATCAATGTCATCTAATCTTTCATTTGTTTCTTCATTAGCTTCAAGCGCTAACTTAGCAAGTTCACGAGATGTTGTTGGGAGTTTATGTTGCTGGCGCAATTCTTTTTCAACCTGAATAAAATATTTACGTGCTTGTCTACCTTTATCTGTACGTTGAATCATTGAAATTTCTTTAGCCATATCTAAACTAATTACATGATCTTGTAGTTCTTGTTTTGCTTGGGCGTTAAAAACTTTACACCCTACAAAATCAACATTTTCTGTAAACCCATATTTAAGCATTCGAGAAAACCAGTTAGAATATCTTTCAGTTGCACCTAGAAATTCATGTAATTCTCTTCCACTTACTAACTGTTCTTTATTCTCGTTAGTTGTAATTTTAATTAGTTCTTTCACTTAATTCCCTCCTATTTTTCCGCACTTTAAGTACGGTATAGCGTAAATTTTTTTAGATTCTAATCAAATCAGAATCCATCTTAAATACATATGCTATGGCAAAAATTGTCAATGGCTTAATGGGTACCTTTCCATTTTCCCATTCAGAAATTGTCTTTGTTGCAACGCCTAATTTTTGAGCTAACGCTTCTTGAGTGTATCCATTATTTACTCTAACAGCCTTCAGAGATAGTTGTTTATCCCCCATCGAGTCTCACCTCTCTTTCTTGTATGAACACAATATACCGTACTTTAAGTACGGTGTCAATACTTTAAGTAGACTTTTTTAACACAAAGTTATTTACAGAACTTCACTTTAAGTGTAATATAGTTATATAAAAATAAAGGAGTTATATAGTATGAAAAATTTACAAACAGCAAAAAAACAAAGAGAAATACTTGCTAAAAATTTAGAATCATTACTCCGTTTAAAAGGAAAATCTCAAGCTGATGTAATTAGAGAAACAGGAATTCCAGAAGCCACGGTTCGAAGTTGGTTCAATGGCGAAAAATATCCTAGAATAGATAAAATTCAATTGTTGTCAGATTATTTCAATGTTCCAAGATCAAGAATTACAGAAGAACAAGATGATAAATTAAGTAGGATTTCAAGTTTAGTTAAAATACCAATTCTGGGAACTATTACTTGCGGACAACCTATACTGGCCGAAGAAAATTTAGAAGGATACAGAGAAGAAATTGGAGATTTATTGCCAACAGGTCAATTATTTTATTTAAAAACTAAAGGTGATTCTATGCTCCCTACAATTCCTGAAAATAGTTATGTATTAATTAGAAAACAAGAACATGTAGAAGATGGGGAAATTGCTGCTGTGAGAGTTAACGGAGATGAAGAAGCAACTCTTAAAAGGATAAAGCATCAAGGAGATATAGCAATGTTGGTTGCAGACAATACAAATTATCCACCATATATAATTACGAAAGAAAATCCTGCAACGATTATCGGTAAAGCTATAAAAGTCAGTTTTGATCTATAAATAAAAAAGCACGCCCACTCCGACCAAGAAGAGACGTGCTAAAAAATATAACCTAAATAGGCTTATTTAATTATGTCTATTTTAACAAATTAGACGAGGTGAAACAATGGCTAGGTATGTAAAACGTGGGAAAGTTTGGCAATACGAAATTTCTTATAAAGAAGATGGAAAATACAAAAAAATGCGGAAAAGTGGTTTTGCTAAAAAATCTGATGCTATAGCTGAAGCTTCTGAAATTGAATCTAAGATGGCGAAAGGATTAAGAGTCACCAACAAAGATATTCAACTAGATGCGCATTTTGAACAATGGATAACAGTTTACAAAAAAGGAAAAGTAACAAACACCACGTATAAAAAATATCTAAACACTTTAATGAATATAAGGAAATATTTCACTTATGCAACTCTTAAAACATTAACAAAAACAACATATCAAGAGATTTTGAATGAATTTGCAAAAACTCATGCAGATGCAACTGTCGAAAGATTAAATATACACATTAGAGCAAGTCTCGTAAATCCAATAGATGAAGGCATTATACCCTATGACTTCACAAAAGGTGCTGTAATAAAAGGAGAATCTCCTAGTGTGAATGAAACTGATAAATATATAAATTATAATGAATTCAAAGATTTGATGGCATTAGCTAAAAAAAAATTAGATCCACAATTTGCTTCTCGTTTTATGATAGTTATAGCAGGATCTACTGGAATGCGTTTTGCAGAGCTTTTAGGACTAACATGGGAAAATGTGGACTTAGAGAAAGGTACGATTAAAGTTAAACGTGCTTGGGATTATTTAGACACAAATAATTTTTGCCCAACAAAAAATGAACAATCTGTTCGTAATGTACCAATAGATAAACAAACATGCCTCTTAATGAAATGGTTTAAAAAGCAACAAACTAAGTTATTTAAGAAATTGGATATCAAACCAGAACACGATTTTGTTTTTTATAACGCTAAAAGTGGACTAGTATCAAATAATGCAGTGAATAAAAAACTAAAAGAATTGCTGCGACAATTAAATATAGACACGCCGCTAACAATACATGGTTTAAGACATACACACGCTTCAGTTTTAATATATAAAGGAGTGAATATTATGGCCGTTTCAAAACATTTAGGGCATAAAAATTTAGCCGTTACGATGGAAACATATAGCCATTCAATCAAAGAACTTGAAGAAAGAGAAGATATTAAAATAAAAGAAATATTTACAGAACTAAATAAAAGCTAAACCTAATTTGGCACAAAATTGGCACAAAAAAACAGGTAACCCTTAATTATGATAGGTTTACCTGTTAATTTAGATGCCAGCTGCAGGGATCGAACCTGTGACCTACGCGTTACGAGTGCGTTGCTCTACCAACTGAGCTAAGCTGGCCTGAAACAAATCTATTATAGGACTTTCTACTTTATTTGTAAAGTCTGTTTGTTATTTATTTATGCAAAATCTCTTTAAAATAAGCCAAATAGCGACTTTACAAACTTTTTTCTGAAAATGTGGTATAATAGAGATATCAAGAAAGGATGGTTTTTTGTATGTCAAATTTTAATGGTATGGTTACTCCTGTTGTTCCATCGGATGCTGGTAAGGATTTCGCCGTTGACACCCATGTTACTTTTCTTGTTCACGGACAGCCACAAACAGGCGTTGTTACGAAACAATTAAAAAATGCCGCTGTCGTCGAAATTGACGAAACGCAAAAAAACAATCACTTAATGGTGCACAGCAATGGTGTGATTGTTATTAATTACAAACAATTGAAAAAGATTTAATTCTTCAAGCGTGGGAAATTTCCCCCGCTCTTTTTTATGTACAGAATTGGAATACTTTCCAATTCGTCGGAAACTATAATGCTGTAATAAACGCAAAAAAACCAAAAATAATTCCAGGAACATTAGCAAAAATAATGGACTTATCTCGTGTTTCTCCATCGTCTCCATATAACCCATGAATCGTCCAAAAAATACAATTAATCATTGCCACTAATGGTTGCGTCGGATTGCCTTTTTCCCCATGTAAATTTCCATAAATTTGTGGAATATATGAAACATACATCAAAACTGACATCACACTAGCAATCACAGCGATAGCGTGTAAGACTTTTTTATTCTTTTTCATAGCTACTCCTTTGTTTTTTTATTTTTTATTATACACCTAGAAAAGTTCTTTAAGCAAAAGAAAACCGTTAGTAACCATAATCGGTTATCTAACGGTTTTTTGTTATTATTTTGTTCCGAATAAACGGTCACCAGCATCCCCTAAACCAGGAACGATATAGCCGTCTTCGTTTAAGCGCTCATCTAAAGCTGCTGTGTAAATATCTACATCTGGGTGCGCTTCTTGTAAAGCTTTCACACCTTCTGGAACGGCCACTAGACATACAAATTTAATGTTGCTAGCACCACGTTCTTTTAAGGAATCGATGGCCATAATTGCGGAACCACCTGTTGCTAGCATTGGGTCAACAACAAATAATTGACGACTTGCAATGTCTTCAGGTAATTTCACGAAGTATTCATGTGGTTGCAATGTTTCTTCATCACGGTAAAGTCCAACGTGTCCAACTTTCGCTGCTGGAATTAATTCTAAAATCCCATCAACCATGCCAATGCCGGCACGTAAAATAGGAATGATTGCTACTTTTTTCCCTGAAAGTGTTTTTTGTGTTGATTTACCCATCGGTGTTTCGATGACAACATCCTCTAAAGGCATATCCCGTGATACTTCATAAGCCATTAACATAGCAATTTCGTTGACAACTTCGCGGAAAACCTTTGTCCCACAGTTCTTTTCGCGAATCATTGTTAGTTTGTGTTGAATTAGCGGATGATCAATTACTTGAAATTTTCCCATATCTATTCTCCTTCATTATTTTATTCTTTCTTATTGTAAAACAAAAGAGCCTAGGACACAAGTTGAATTCCTTAAATCCTAAGCTCCGACTCTTATTTGTACAGAGAATCGCGCTTCAGCTATCCCTGATGTTAGTTATATAATGGATATTTTTTAGTTAGCGCTGCTACAGCTGCTTTGACTTCATCATGAACTGCTGTATTTTCTGGATCTTTTAAGACTTGAACGATTAATTTAGCAACTTCTACCGCATCTTCTTCTTTAAAACCACGTGAAGTAATCGCAGGCGTTCCAATACGGATACCACTTGTTTTAAATGGACTTAATTGTTCAAACGGAATTGAATTTTTATTGACAGTAATATTTACACTATCTAAAATAGCTTCTGCTTCTTTTCCATTTAAACCAAAACCTGTCACTTCAATCAGTAATAAGTGGTTATCTGTTGCCCCACTAATTAAACGAGCTTCTGGCGCTTGATTGAAAACTTTCGTCATCGCTTGCGCATTTGCAATCACTTGCTGACTATATTCAGCAAAACTTGGATCCAATGCTTCTTTAAAAGCTGCGGCTTTTCCGGCAATCACATGTTCCAATGGGCCACCTTGAATGCCTGGGAAAATGCTACTGTTTACTTTTTTCGCCAATTC
>OGSC01000176.1_pt1 | contig 54269 bp, 58 predicted proteins | sample 1573751 | NCBI WGS metagenome assembly OGSC01 (sample SAMN03295840, study PRJEB24534) | human gut metagenome | isolation source: fecal sample 8 from infant 5 | host: Homo sapiens | place: USA: Pittsburgh, PA | collected 2014-07
TTATTAAATATTATTAAATTATTACTTTATTTTTGTTAAAAGATTATTACAATAAACTATGAAATTATGTTTTCGACAGGGAAATTAATAAATTTATTCCATATAAGTAAACCTTTGAAAAGATACATAATATATCTTTTATATTTATATTGGTTAGGTAACAAGCTACTAAGCTTGCTACCTAATCAATGGTTTTCTAATCCCAGAAGCTTTGATGTTATTCTTTTTAATCCAGCGGCAAGGTTACCATGTTTAGGAAAGAGTATCTAATATTTAGTTCACACAAAATTATTTATACAGTATTATATGTTTTTATAGTTCAGCTATAACTCTAGATGTAAGGCCCGTTACACCTTTTATATTAAGAGGAAAAGTGTACATGGTGAAAGAATTATTTTTAGCTTCTGACCATAATAGATCAAGATTATTCATATTTTCAATAATAAATACATTTCTATCCGCACAATACTGATCTATGTACCTATGCTCAGAACCTTTTTTTATTCCAGTTGTATCTATACCTATCATACTAATTTTTTTGTTTATTAAATAATCAATTAATTCTTTAGAAAGCTCAGGATAATCTTTTAAGTATTCAGATGTTCCATATCCTGTTTCTTTTAAGTATCCAGTGTAAAAAATAATAAAGTCATTTTCTTCAATTTCATTTAAGTCTATATCATTTAAAGAAATCTCATTATTTCTTATGTGGCATACATTAAATATTTTTCCTCTTCTTTTTATATAATCAAGAGGAAATTCTTTATCCATAACATCAAAATGTGTTGCTAAATGGCCTATAGAACCAAATGCTTTATCTTCATTTATTGCTTTTTTTAGAGTTGAAGAAAGTAATTCCTTTCCAATTTCTAATGTTAAATCAATTTTCATTTTTAAAACCTCCATTAAATTCACAGTAGTTTCCCAGGAAACTACTTAATAGTATCACAAAATAGTTTCCTTGTAAACTATTTAGATATAATTGAATAAAAATTTTTTTCAATTATAATATATATGAGTAAATAAGAAACAAAAAGAGGAGAGTAATTTATGATAATAGAAGAGAAAAATAATAAATTAGTAGAATTATTTGAAAAAGTTATTTCTTTTATAAACCATTTAAGTGAAATAGAAAAAGATCAAGAGAAAAATTTAATTGAAGCAATTTTAAATATAAAGGAAGATAAAGAAGAAGGAGATAAGGAATTTAAAAAAATAACAGATAATGATATAAAAGAAATATCCTTATCTGAGTTCCACGTTATAGAATGTATAGGTAAAAATAATATGTCTAATAATATATTCATAGCGAAAGAGCTTAATATGACCAAAGGTGGTATATCAAAAATAAATTCAAAACTTCTTTCAAAAGATATTATTAAAGCAGATAAGATTGAAAATGATAAAAGAGAAATTTATTATAGCTTAACAGAAAAAGGTATAGTTTTGTTTAAACTACATGAGTATCTTCATAAAAAAGAACAAGAAAAGTTAATGAAAATTTTAAGTAACTATAAACAAGAAGAAATAACTACTATTTTAAAATTTTTAGATGATTTAGAGAAAGTTATATAATCTAAATTATTTATCTAAATAAGGAATGTTTGTTGTTGATAGATTTTAAAAAGTACAATAAAAAATATAAGTAAAATGTACAAGAGTATACTTATAAATATAAAAAAGTATAAAAGCATTGTAAAAACTAATTAGGTAATAAATTTCATAGTTTTTTCAATTTATAAAATATACTAAAGGACAAGCTATGTAAAAATATTAAATTAACTAAATGAATTTGATATAATCTAAATATGCATAAATCATCTATTAATATAAAAATTATTTTTTTAATAATTAGGAGATAAATTAAATGAAAGATTTATTTACAATTGGAGAAATATCAAAATTATTTAATGTTAATATAGGAACATTAAGATATTATGATGAAATTGACTTATTTAAGCCAATATTTATAGATAGAACTAATAGTTATAGATATTATTCAACAGATCAATTTGAACAATTAAACACAATAAAGTATTTAAAAGCTCTTGGAATGTCATTAAACACAATAGATTATCATTTAAAGAAACGTAGTATTGATAATATTATTGAGTTATTTGAAAAACAGAAAAAAATTACGGAAGAAAAGATAAAAGAATTAGAATTTACAAAGCAAAAAATTCAAAACAGAATAAATCAAATTAACTATGCAAGGCAATACCATAACTTGGACGTGGTTCGAGAGATTGAATTTGAAGAGAGAAGTATTGTTTTATTAAAAGAAAAAATAAAATCCAATAATGATTTAGAATTATCCATTAGACATTTAGAGAATAAGACTAATAAAAATGCTTCTATTTTTAACGGGAAAATAGGAGTATCAATCTCTATAGATAAATTGAAGAATAGAATACTTGATGAATATGATTATATTTTTTTATTTACAGAAGGGGAAAGATATAATAAAAATCTGATAAAAGTATTACCAGAAGGTACTTACATTAGTGTTCGTTTTACTGGAACTCACGAAAATTCTCCAGTATATTATGATAAGCTTTTAAAATACATTGAAGAAAAAGGATATACAATCATTGATGATTCAATAGAAATAACGTTAATTGATTTTGGATTAACTACTGAAAAATCAGAATTTATAACGGAAATTCAAATATTAATAAATAAATCTTGACACTCTAGTAACTAGAGACTTTATAATTTGTAAAATAGATAAATTGTTAATCTATAATAACAATAGTGAAATCTATTTAATTATTATACTTAGTATTTTAGTTGTAGTTTTTAAAGGATAATTAAACTTAAAAGATAATTATACATATTGATATTATTTTGTTTTTGTTAAATGTCATTACAATGAACTAAATTATATTTTAAGGGGGATAATTATGAAGTTTATAGTAGCAAAAGAAGTTTTTGAGAATCTGGATAATGTATGTTTCGGTATTGTGGTAGCTAAGGGAATTAATAATAAAGAGAGTATGGAGGCTACTCAGCTTTTAAAAGATAGTATAGAATTAATTGAAACAAAATTTAAAGATAAAAATGTAAAAGAAACAGAAGAGATGGTGTATTATAGAGAAGCATTTTTGAAATTAGGTATTAATCCTAATAAATTTAAAAGCTCCATTGAAGCAATAACTACAAGAGTAGCAAAAAAGAAAGGATTCCCTAATATAAATCCAGTTGTGGATATAGGAAATGCAGTTTCATTAAAATATCTAGTTCCGCTAGGTGCTCATGATATAGATACTGCCAAAGAAGACATTTGTCTTAGATTTTCAAAAGAAGGAGATACATTCCTTCCTTTTGGTGAAAATGAATTGGAACTTTTAGGAGAGGATGAACTTATTTACTCTGTAGGTAACAAAGTAAAAACAAGAAGATGGATATGGAGACAAAGCGAACAAGGTAAAATTACTGAAGAGAGCAGGAATATATTTTTCCCTATAGATGGATTTAAAGATAAAAACTATAATAATGTAATTGATGCAAGAAATGAACTGGCAGAAATATTAAAAAAGAATTTCAATTGTGAAATAAAAGTAGGATTTGTAGATATAAATAATACTGAATTTGAATTTTAAATAATAAATATAAGGGTTTAACTTTTAAGTTTACGACCGTTTCAAATTTATAGATATAAGTATAAGCATAAAGAGATTAGGGGAGAGAATTCTAATCTCTTTATGCTATATTGGAGATGCATTTTATTTTCTTACTAAATTTTATATGAATTTTAGAGTTTTTATATTTATAATTACTTAGGGAGTAAATTATTAATGTTTCTCCCTAAGATACTTATGAATAAATAAGATATTAAAATTTATAAAGAGCTAGGAAAATAATTGTGATAATAGAGTAACTTTAAGGAAGTAAACGAGTTCTATCTCTTGTAATTAATGCAGCTTCCCTAACATTTTCTAATCCTAAAAGCCTTGCTGTCAATCGCTCTAAGCCAATGGCAAGGCCACCATGCTTAGGCATGCCATACTTGAAAACAGATAAATAACTCTCATAATCCTTAGGATTAAATCCTTTAAATTTCATATTGTCTATTAACATGTTATAGTCATGAATCCTTTGGCCCCCTGTAGTAATCTCTATACCTCTAAATAACAGATCAAAACTGTGAGTGCCATCTTCACCTAGAGGCATAGTATACATTGGTCTCTTCTTTCTAGGATAGTTAGTTAAAAATATGAAATCACTATTTAACTTTTCCTTTGCATACTTACAGATTAGTTTTTCACTTTCTGGATCTAGGTCATAAGTTAAGTTATTTTTATTATATTCCCGACTTAATATACCTAATGCTTCCTTAAATGTAATTTTAGGTATTCCGCCTTGAATCCTTGGTAATTCTGCCTCCAATAAATTAAAATATTCTCTACATTCATTATTAAGCTTCTCTAATATGAACTTTAATAGCCTTTCTTCAATTTCCATGATATCTTTCTCATCTTCTATAAATCCAATTTCTAAGTCCATACTAATATATTCATTTAGATGTCTATTAGTATTATGCTCTTCTGCTCTATAGGCATGACCTATTTCAAATACTCTTTCAAATCCAGCTCCTACCATCATCTGTTTGTAAAATTGAGGGCTTTGAGCTAAATAAGCAGTATTTTCAAAGTATTTTACCTTAAATACTTCTGTACCACCTTCAGCTCCTTCCCATACAATTTTTGGAGTATAAATTTCTGTAAATCCTTCTTTATTTAAAAATTCTCTAAATCCATTTACTATTGAGTTTTGAACTTTAAATATTGAATTAACTTTACGATGTCTTAAGCTTAACACCCTGTTATTAAGCATAGTATCTAAATTAATCTCTAAATTTTCTTTGTTTATCTCTACTGGAAGTTCATCTAAAGCAGCATTTATAATTTCTAGATTTTCTACTTGTATTTCAAAAGGATTTAAATTATTAGTACTTTCTTTAACAGCTCCTGTTATTGATACTATGGATTCTATCTTTACCTGGGATAAATCCAATTTATTATTATCTACAATACATTGAACCAATCCTGATCTATCTCTTATGATTAAAAATGTTATATCTTTCAACTTTCTAATTTTATGAATCCATCCTTGGAGATTTATTTTTTTATTCATAAAATTTTTCAATTCACTTATTAATGTTCGTTTCATATTTATTACCTCCTAAATAAAATAAGCCCCTTGAGTAAAAACCCAAGGGGCAAAATAATTTGCGGTGCCACCCTTTTTAACAATGTTTATACAAAATTAGAATAGGTATCACATATAGAATGAGCTCAAATTTCTATATAAAAAAAGCTCTCGCTCCTTGTAGGAGTGAAAGCTTGTGTTCACGGTACCATCCTAATTTAACAACGTATTAATACTTTGTTATCTCTATTCCCTTTAACGGAGGAAAGCCGGCTTACTCTACTTAATATTTCTGTTCAAATAAGCATCTCCGGGATGTCTTTCAATATTATTTTTCTCATAGGCTCACACCAACCCTACTCGCTGTGGATACTAAATAAATATCTACTCTTCCCATCAAAGATTTTAATCTTTATATTACTCTTTAATATTTGTTTTGTCAATAGAAGTTATTTATAATATCAATTAAGTTTATTGACAAATAAGGATAAATAATTATAAAATAATATTGAACAGTATTTAATATTATTACAGTGTTTAATTATATTTGTAAATGAGAGGTGGAAAATGAAAAAAGGCTTTAAAATTATGAAAAGAGTTTTTCTTAGCTTTATAGTGTTATTAATTTCAGTAATGTTATTATTTTCTTGGTTTATAAAAGGAAATAGTAAGGATTATGGTGAGAATTCTAAAGTATTGAAGTCAGATAAGGTAAGTAATAAAAAGGCTTTAGTAGTATATCAACCATCTAAAAGTAAGTTAACTAAAAAAATTGCGGAACAAATTGCCAGGGGGATAAAAGATGAAGGCTATGAAATTACTATTAATTATCCTGGAAAGCATATGGCAGAGGATATTTCACAATATTCAATTATAGTTTTTGGATCACCAGTTTATGTTGGAGAAACATCATCTACTTTAGCTGATTATATGAAATCTATAAAAGATTTTTCTAATAAAAAAATACTTTTATTTGCTACTGGAGCTCAACTAGAAAATAATGAATTGGACAAAATGGAGCAAAATCTTAGCAAGATAAAAGCTACAGAAAAAGTAGGGTTTAAAAAGGGAATAGATGATGAAAGTAAGGCTTATGAAATAGGGAAGAAAATTGCAGGAGAATAAATTATGAAAATACCAAAATGTACGCCTAATGTTTTAACTGGATTACGTATAGTATTAACTTTTATATATCTATTGCTCTTGGATAATTTGAATTTTTATAGTAATAATAGATTATATTTTGCATCTGCTGGAATAGTATTTTTTTTAATATGTGTAACAGATTTTATAGATGGAAAAATTGCAAGAAAAATAAAGGCGGAATCTCTTTTAGGAAGTTTTTTAGATGTAACTGCAGATTTTATTTTTATCATATCTTCACTAGCTCTTTTAAATCTTAATAGTAGGATTCCTATATGGTTTACAGTGCTTACGTTAATTAAATTTATGGAGTTTTTTATTACATCTTACATTATTAAAAAGTACTATAATGTTTCTAATAATCTCTTTCAATTTGATTATTTTGGTCGTATTGCTGCAATGAACTTTTTTTTAATACCTGGAATGGTTTTATTGACTTATATAGGATTGGATATTATCTATATAAATATGCTTATATGGATAACTTTAATATTGGTTATTATATCCTTTTCAGTAAGATGTACAAAAGTTATAAAGTGCTTAAGTTAAGAAAAAGTAATATCTTCTAGTGCACTAAATAGTTTCTTGTATTAGTTGTAAAGTATTTAAGTTATCCAGGTGCGTAGCAGTGATTAGATTCTACTTTTATAGAAAATCAGATATCCTAAATCTTAAGTAGAGAATCCAAATCTTAAGCAGAGACTCCAAATCTATGATTTGGAGTGAGTCGCTTACACAGAGAAAATATTGGGTGTGAGATGCTTAATAGAGTATTAATTTGGTGTAGGTAAATGAATTACATGAGCAGGATTGAAGGATTGAAAATGGCAACAGCGAGATAAATAACTATAATGAAGGAGGAGTTTATGGGTATTACAGAAAGAAGAAAATTAGAAAAAGAAATCATAAGAAAAAAAATAATAGATACTGCCAGTGAAATATTAGTTGAAGAAGGGTACGAAAATTTATCAATTAGAAAGATAGCAAATAAAATAGAATATTCTCCAGGTATTATCTATCATTACTTTAAAGATAAATCTGAAATAGTAACTTTTGTTGTACAGCAGGGGTATGGCAGGATATTAAGAAGCATAAATGAAGTTCCAGTAGATACTGAAAATCCAGAAAAGACCATAGAGCAGGGATTAAGAAAATATATTGAACTTATGTTACAGTATCCAGAGCAATTTAGAACAGTTTTAATGAATGATATTAAATCTATACAAGAAAAAGTAAATATGCTTCATGAAGGTGTTTCAAAGGATAGAAAGAGCATACAACAGCTTTGTAGATTAGTAGAGCTAGGGATTGAAAAAGGCAAGTTTAGAGATATGGATATAGAGCTCACTGCACAAATAATATGGACTTCAACTCATGGACTTTTGTCTAGGTTGATATTAGAAAAAAATATATCAAAGCAGCAAAGGGAAAGACTTATAGATCATCATTTTCAGATTCTTATAAGTGGATTGTTAAAATAAAGGGGAGAATAAGAAATGAAAACACTTATTGTTTATGGAACTAAACATGGCATTACGGAAAAATGCAGTAATTTTTTAAAAGACAAAGTTAAAGGAGAAGTTGTAACTATAAATATAAAAAAAGAAAATATGCCAGATATAACCGAATTTAATAACATTGTTATTGGTGGATCAATTTACATGGGACAGATTCAAAAGGAAGTAAAAAATTTTTGTATGGAAAATATTAATGCGTTAAAAGAAAAAAGAGTGGGGCTTTTTATATGTGGACTGAATGAAAAAAATGTAGAGTCACAGTTAAACAATGCTTTCCCAAAAGAATTATTAACGAATGCTGTTGCAAAGGAATGTTTTGGTGGTGAATTTATATTTAAAAATATGAATTTTTTTGAAAGATTTATAGTGAAAAAGGTTGCTAAAACCCATAAGGATATATCAAAAATTTCAGAAGAAAATATTAATAAATTTGTTCAGTTAATAAATAAAATAGGATAGATTTTTGCGATTATAATAATAAATATTGAGTATAAATTTCACCTATAGATAATAATAAATCTATAGGTGGAATTTTATACTGGCTATAGTAATTAAAAATAAAGGGATTAACGTAATTTTTTCATTTACATCTATTTTTCAAGTATATTCTTAAGTTCCATTAAATTAAAAATCTCATAAGTAGGTTTTATTCCTGTTTCATTCACAATTTTATTAGGATTAAACCAGCAGGTGTCTATACCAAAATTTATACCACCTAGTATATCAGAGGTTAAGCTGTCACCAACCATCAAAACATTGCTTTTATCTGTATGTTTCATATTATTTAGAGCGTGTTCAAATATCTTAGGATTTGGTTTTGATACTTGGATCTCTTCAGATATTACTATATCTTCAAAGTATTTTCCTATAATAGATTTTCTGATTCTGTTATTTTGAACATCCTTAAGACCATTAGTAACTATAGAAAGTCTATAATTTTTATGTAAACTTTCTATAAGATTTATGCTATCATTATACAAAAATGATGCATGGGATAAATGTTTCATATATGATTTTGCAAAATCATACTCATTAAATTTAATATTTAATTTATTGGACAATCTTTTAAATCTTTCAATTTTTAATTCTTCTTGGGTAATAAGTCCATTTTCAAGCTCTTTCCATATAGCTTTATTTATATCCTTGTACACTTTTAAATGATGGTTTTCATCATATTTCATATTAAATTCCAGCATAGCATTTTTAAAAGCATCTCTTTCAGATTTTTTAAAATCAAATAAAGTTTCATCTGCATCAAATATTATAATATTGTATTTCATAATAATCCTCCTGATACGTCTAATTTTTTAATTATAACATACAAATTTTTTATAAAAAATCTTAGATTGTTGAATAAATTAATGCATTTGGATATCGTCATATAATTTAAGATTTTTTGTTTGTATTTATAAGGTCTTGTCATTCTTGCTAATATCTCTTTAAAAAAATAGTTATGATAAGTATAATGTCATTTATAAGAGACAAGTTTATATATATAAATTACTCCTATGTTTTGGTTTACAATAGGTTATAAATAAATTACAATAATTATATAGATTTTAATATGACATATGTCATGTTAAGGAGGACTTATGAAAAAAATTTTGAATAATGACCTTTTAAAGCATTATATTGATAAGCATAATATAGAAAGTATATTTGATAAGGATATATTAAAATATGCACAACTTCATTTTTATGAAAAAGAGGAATATATATTAAAAGCAGATTCTAATCTTGAATACTATTATTTGATTGTAGATGGGAAAATCAAAATTTCTTATCCCTTTGAAAACGGTAAATCAATGCTTTTAAAGTTTTATAAAGACTTTAATACTATAGGAAATCTAGAGTTTTTAAAAAATATTCCAATACTTTGCGACGTTGATGCAGTAGGGGATACTTATTTGATAGCAATACCTTCAGATATACTTAGAAAAAAGTATTTAGATAATATAAAGTTTTTATACCACTTAATAGACTCTTTAAGCGAAAGCCTTTATGAAACAATTAATAATAGCTCATACAATTTTGTATATCCGCTCATAAATAGATTATCTAGTTATCTAGTTGAACATATAGAAGATAAAAACTATATAATTTTAAATTCATCATTCTTAGAAATTGCTCAATTCCTCGGAACAACCTATAGGCATTTAAATAGAATCTTTAAAGAGCTTGAACTAAAATCAATTATAAAATGCGAGGGTAAAACAATATATATATTAGATGAGGAAAAACTTCGAGAATTATCTAAAAACGTGTATATAAAATCTTTATAATGTTAGGATATTGTAGTAAGTATGAGTAAAGGTGATCAATAGAATAATAGATGATGCCATTGAAATATGGAATTATAATCCAATGGAGAATTTCAATAATATTATTGAAATATGTTATAAAATAGATGACGAAGACTTTTTATTATCAGCATTATAAGACTCCGGATTTATAGTAAAGTAATTATAGATAACGTTATTAAGATAGACTTAATAAAATAGGACCTACCATAAAAAAGTAAGTCCTTGTTACGTCTTTTAAGAATATTGCTTTTGTTCTAATATAGTAGATTTGGCACCTTATTATTTTGCTAAAACCCCATTAGCCTCTTAACATTAACACAGTTTTCTTTAGAGGTGAGCAGCTCTAAAAGTTTGAAAGCTACATGGAAAGCAGTTGAAGGATTGTAGGAAGTAATTATATTTTTATCTATAACAATAGATGTATCAGCAAGAACATTTGCACCAAATTTAGATAATTGATTTTGTCTTTTACCATTTCCTAGATTGTAAGTTGTGGCATTTCTATCAACTAGCACTCCACTTTTCCCAATAGGCAGCGCACCAACACAAATAGAAGCTATTGTTTTTCCTGATTTGTCAAATTCTCTGATTATGTTTAGAAAATCTTTGTTATAAGCATCTTCATAAAATCCTGCTTCTTCAAATCCACCTGGTATTGCAAGTGCATCAAATTCATCAATATTAACTTCACTGACATGCATTTCAGGAATTACTGTGAAATTAAAGGTACATTTTAATTTTTCTCTAATCCCAACAGTTATTAATTCTGTAGTACCATCACCTTCTAATTTATTCCATCCTATAACATCTGCAAAAACACTTGCCTCTACGGCTTCAAAACCATTGGCAAGAAGCAATAATACTTTTTTCATACTTTAATACCTCCTCTTAATTATATATTTCATATTTGCTTTTCTTAAGTATAATCCCATATATATCATCAGTAAAATTGAAATAAATGAAGTGAATAATCGAAATATATGATATTATAATGTCTATATGTTTAAAGCATCGAGGAGTGAGATTAATGGAGATTAGGCATTTGCAGACATTTATAACTATAGTTGAACTTGAAGGATTTACAAAAGCAGCAGATTATTTAGGATATGCTCAATCCACTATAACAGCTCATATTCAAATTTTAGAAAATGAATTAGGAGAAGTTTTATTTGATCGTTTAGGTAAAAAAATTGTTTTAACTAATGTAGGTAAAGAATTGGTTCCATATGCTAAACAGATGTTACAAGTATATAAAGAAATTAAAAATATAACATCAGAAAAAAGAGAGATATGTGGTGATTTAATTATTGGAGCAGGGGAATCGCTATCTATATATCGTTTAGGGAAAATTTTAAAAGAATACAAAAAGAAGTTTCCAAAGGTGAATATCATTTTAAAGAATTCAATTTGTAGTGATTTAAGAAATAAATTGCATAGTGGAGAGTTAGATATTATCTTTACTATTGAACCTGAGATTATGGATAGATATTTAATTATTAAAAATTTAAAAGATGAAAATATGGTTATTGTTGGTGCACCAGATGCAGACTTAGAATTTTTATCAACAAATTATAAAGGTGGAATGGCAAGAGAAAGTATCATATTTAGTGAAAAAGGATGTAGTTTTAGAATAGCTTTTGAAAAGTATCTAAAACAGAAAAAAATAAAATATGTAAATCCTTTAGAATTTTCAAGTATAGAAGCTACTAAAAAGTGTGTAATGAATGGTCTAGGCATTTCACTTTTGCCTTTTTATGCAGTTAAAAATGAGATAAAGGAAGGAAGTATTAAGACAATAGAAGTAAAAGAACCATTTGATAAGTTTAGAACTCAACTTGTGTATCATAAAAATAAAAGTATATCCCTGCCAATGAGTAAATTAATAGAAATTGCATTAAAAAATTCTGCTAATTGGAAATAAATTACAAAATGGATTTATAATTTTATTAAAAATCATAGAAATGAGGTGAGCTAATGGATATTGAAAGAATTATAAATACATATGGGAGTTATGTTTTCAACTATGCTCAAAAAGAAAAACCAAGATATTAATTGGGAAAAGGCTTAGTAAGCTTTTGTGCTAAAAGACATAATGAAGTAGAATCTTTAAATAATAGAGATTCTACTTTTTTAAAAAAATTAAATGTTAGAGGAAATGTATTCATACAAATACCTTATGAAATTTATAAATTCATTTAAAGAAATGAATGGATTAGGATTATTTTGATAAAGATTTTCAATACCTATTGAAATAATACATCAATGGTGATATAATATCATTGCATTGGAGTTAGTATTGCTAACTTATTTATTTTGTACGGGCGTTAGCTTAGGCTAACATAAAAGAAAACTTCAAATTATAACACTTCAGGTGATAATTTAATACATTAACTTTTCAAGAGATGATGTTTTATGAAAATATACATACTAAAAAGATTAGCCATGAGTAACTATCTTAATGGGAGGTGATTGTCATGACATTAGCGATGGCAAGAGAAGGTGAAGTAAATCAAATAAAGAAAATAACGGGTCGAGATAACGTTCGGCAGTTTCTTGCAAAGCTGGGTTTTGTAGAAGGAGAAAGCGTTACTGTCATATCAGAAATATCAGGAAACATGATAATAAATGTAAAAGATTCAAGAATAGCTATTGGTAAAAGTATGGCTAATAGAATTATTATTTAGAAGGGAGAAATTATTTATGATGACATTAAAAGATGTTGAGTGTGGTAAAAAAGTAACTGTAGTAAAGCTCCATGGAAAAGGAGTTGTAAAAAGAAGAATTATGGATATGGGAATAACTAAAGGGGTTGAAATTTTTGTTCGTAAATTGGCACCTTTAGGAGATCCAATAGAAGTAAATATTAGAAATTACGAATTAACACTTCGTAAAGCCGATGCGGAAATGATAGAAGTAAAGTAAAAAAATAAAATATATACCTTTTAGGAGGGGATTAAATGGAAAATATAAGAATTGCTCTTGTAGGAAACCCCAATTGTGGTAAAACTACAATGTTCAATTATTTAACTGGTAGTTCACAGTATGTAGGTAACTGGCCTGGAGTAACTGTAGAAAAAAAAGAAGGTAAATTAAAACAGCACAAAGATGTAAAAGTAATAGATTTACCTGGAATATATTCACTTTCACCATATACTTTAGAAGAAGTTATAACAAGAAACTATCTTATTGGAGAAAAACCAGAGGTTATTATAAATATAGTAGATGGTACAAACCTTGAAAGAAATTTATATTTATCAACTCAAGTAATGGAGCTTGGAATTCCTGTTATAATAGCCCTAAATATGATGGACATTGTTAGAAAAAATGGAGATATCATAGATAAGGACAAGTTAGGTAAATCTATGGGGTGCACTGTAGTTGAAACATCTGCTTTAAAGGGTGATGGATGTAAAGAATTAATTAATAAAGCAATAGAATTAGCTAAATCACATAAAGAAAATGTAATTGAGCATGCTTTCTCAAATGATGTGGAAAAAGTGTTGTCTGATATTGAGAATGAAATTTATAATCAAGTTAATAAAGAACATTTACGTTGGTTTGCTATAAAATTATTTGAAAATGATGAAAAAGCAATTGAACAAGGAAATATTTCAAAATCTTCAAAAGATAAAGTTGGAACAATTGTAGCTAATTTTGAAGATAAATTGGACGATGATGGCGAAAGTATCATAACTAATGAACGTTATAATTACATAAGTAAAATAATTACTAAATGTGTAGTTAAGAAAAACAAATCTAAGTTAACTACTTCTGATAAAATAGATAAAATAGTTACTAATAGAGTTTTAGGACTACCTATATTTGCAGCTATTATGTACCTAGTTTATTATTTATCTATCTCAACAATAGGTACTGGAGCTACAGACTGGGTAAATGATGTTTTATTTGGTGATATTATACCTCCAGCAGTAGAAGGATTCCTTACATCTATAGGAACTGCTGATTGGTTAGTTTCTTTAATAAATGATGGTATTATTGCTGGTGTAGGAGCTGTACTTGGATTCTTACCACAAATGATGGTATTATTTTTATGTCTTGCGATTTTAGAAGATTGTGGTTATATGTCACGTATAGCTTTCATAATGGATAGAATATTCCGTAAGTTTGGTCTTTCAGGTAAGTCATTTATTCCTATGCTTATAGGAACAGGTTGTGGAGTTCCAGGAATTATGGCATCAAGAACTATTGAAAATGAATCAGATAGAAAGATGACTATTATTACTACTACATTTATGCCTTGTTCTGCAAAACTCCCAATAATAGCTTTAATTGCAGGAGCATTATTCCCAGGGGCAGCTTGGGTAGCACCTTCAGCATATTTTATTGGAATCGGAGCTATTATATGTTCTGGAATAATTTTAAAGAAAACAAAAGCTTTTGCAGGTGAGCCTGCTCCATTTGTTATGGAATTACCAAAATATCATGTGCCTGGTGTAAAAGGCGTACTTATCCATATGTGGGATAGAGCGAAATCCTTTGTTAAAAAAGCAGGTACTATAATATTCCTTGCTTGTGGATTAATATGGTTCTTAAAGAGTTTCAATTGGTCATTAGCAATGGTAGAAACTCCAGATTCAATGTTAGCTTCAATGGGTAAAGTAATAGCTCCTATATTTAATCCATTAGGATGGGGAGAGTGGAAAGCAGCAGTAGCCACTATTACAGGATTAATTGCAAAAGAAAATGTAGTTGGTACATTTGGTATTTTATATGGTGCTGGAGAGGTAGCAGAAGATGGTGTAGAAATTTGGAAGACTCTACACGGATCATTTACACAATTATCTGCATACTCATTCCTAATATTTAATTTATTATGTGCTCCATGCTTTGCAGCAATTGGTGCAATTAAACGTGAAATGGGTAATGCTAAATGGACTTGGATAGCTGTTGGATATCAAACTGCATTAGCCTATGGAGTAGCACTTACATTTTACCAATTAGGATTACTTTTCACAGGAAAAGGGTTTGGAATTGGAACATTAGTTGCTTTAGTATTATTAGCATGGTTCTTATATATGTTATTTAGACCACAAAAAGATTTCTCTAACTCAACTAATATAAAAGGTGATAGGACAGAAAATATTAGCGCATAGCGCGTAAGGAGATAATAATTATGGCTACATTTATAATTGGTACATTAGTAATAGGATCATTTGTTCTTGTTGGACACAAAGTTTATAAAGATAAGAAAAGTGGAAATTGTTGTAGCGGAAATTGTTGTGACTGTCACAGTTCATGTAAACCTACTAAATCAAAATAAAAAATATAAAAGAATCTATTTTCTAAACACTTGAAAAATAGATTCTTTTTTTTATTTTCCCTAAGTAATAATAGTGATGATGAATTTAATATAATTTTATTCAAATTGAGCATAGTTGTCTAGCAGTTATATAAGAGAACCTAAAAATATGAAATGGATATTTTTAAGGGGAAGGTGAATATATAAGTAGGGAAATATTGTCATGGGGGTATACTATGACAGGAAAAATTATAGAAATAATTCTTAGGAGCATTTTTACATATATTATTCTTAGGAAGAATAATGGGAAGAAAATTAATATCAAATATAACATTTTATGATTTTATTTATAATGTAGAGGAAGTTTTCTATGCTGGCTTAAATTCATCAGAAATTTTATATATTTCAACAAAAACAAAACAATAAGAATCACTAAAGAGAAATAGTGGGATTTCAATTTATGATGATTCTTATGTTTTGATTGATGTATAATTTAGGCTATGTAATCAAATCTGTTTACCCATCAAAACCATTTCATCATATGATTGTAAGCCTCTTTTCCTATAAAATCCTTCTGTACTATCATCTTTTGATGTAAGTAAAATAATTTCAGTTATTCCCTTACCTTTTAAGCGATTTTCAAATTCTTGAAAAATTTTTGTACCAAGACCTTTGCTACGTACATCATTTCTTACACAAAATTCTTTAATATTGAACATTATACCATTATAGTACTGTTCTTCACTGCCTAAAATCATTCCACAAATTAATTTATCTTCATATGCTACAAGTCCATAGGAAGATTCACAGTTTACCATTTGATATAAGCGTTTTGAGGCAGTTTCAATTGTCCACTCATCATTCCAAGGTGGAGAATTAAATGTAGCAACATACATATCTGCAAGTTTTTTTATATCCGATATTGTTATCTCCTTAAAATTCATAGCTAGTCCTCCTTTAGGTCTTATTTAAATTATATTGTTTTTTACTTTATCATTATGTTAATTTAACTAATGGTAATTATATCATATTCATATGATTGCAGATGATTATTTTAAGAAAAACAATTTGTATTTACAAATTGTTAATATCCATTCATTTGATTATTTAGAAATTTTTTTATGATTTTATGTTATAATTTTATAAGAACTTCATCTTTTTTCTTTGTTTTATTTTTGTTTAAGCAGTAATTTTAAAATTAAATAAGAATAAAATCTAGTAACATTAGATCTTAATGGAGTTACTTGCTAAATTCACATCAAAGATATTTATTTTGAAAAAGTGTATATAAGGTTTGTTATAGATTTGAAGATTAAATTTTTGAAGGTTGCTAATTAGTTTAAGTTTACTAATAATGCAATCTTTCTTGCTATATTAGAAAGTTTAACAACTATGAAACAAGTAATAAAAATTTTAAAAACTTTTCTCTGATAAAATTAATTAGGTCATAGGGGGATATACATGAGAAATAGAAGACAGAAAAAACTAATATTAAGAAGAGTTAATTTTATAATAAGCATAGTTATAATTTTATGTACTATACAGATATTATCAAATAAATATAACAGAAGTATAGAATCTAAAAGAGCACAAGCTGTTAGTGAAAATAATAAACAACAAACTATTAAAAAAAAAGAAACTAATAGTAAGAATAATAAACAACAAATTTCAAAACAAAGTTTAGTATTAGTAAATAGAGATAATAAACTAGATGAAAGTTATCTACCTCATGATCTTATTGTGCCTAATATAAGATTTTTAGGGAATAGAAATTTTCAAATAAGAAGACTAAGGAGAGTGGCTAGTGAAGCTTTAGAAAATCTTTTCCAGGAAGCTAAAAATGAGAACATAATATTATTAGGGGTATCAGGATATAGAAGCTATAATTATCAGGTAAACGTTTATAATAATTCGATTTATAGAAATGGACAACAACATGCGGATAAGTATGTTGCACACCCAGGAACAAGTGAGCATCAAACAGGTTTAGCTATGGATGTAGTTTCAACTGAGTATACTAACTTAGATGAAAATTTTGTTAATACTAGAGCATATAAATGGCTTAAAGAAAATTGTTATAAGTATGGATTTATAATTAGATATCCAAAGGAAAAAGAAAATATTACTGGTTATAATTTTGAGCCTTGGCATATAAGGTTTGTAGGGATAGAGGCGGCTACAGAAATTATGAATAAGGGTATTACTTTAGAGGAATATTTACAAGCAAGTAATGATTAATAAATAAAAAAGATGCTATTTTACAAAGAAAATTTAATAGTTTTATTTTTATAATAATTATTATTAGAACTTTATGTTTTATAGAGGGCTCAGCAGATAAAGATAGCAATATATAATATGTAAATATCATAACAAAATCTGAAAAATGGACAAGCTATTCAGCCAAAGAAAGTTAGAATTGAAGATAAAAAAGAAAGTTTATTAATAAATAGATTAGATGAAGCTTATTAATATTATTGCATAACAAAATATATTTCTAGCCATAATAAAAAATAAGTACAATAAAATAAAGGAGATAGATGTCATGAAAAATAAACCAGATGATAGAAGAGATAATGTAGATAAAATTCAATATAATATTACTAAGACTATTCAAAACTGTGAGCTTGCAGATGAAATGATTGCAAAAACAGATGATGAAAAAACGAAAAAAACTCTAATAGAAAAAAACCAAAGAAGAAGAGAAGCACTTGATGGTATGAGAGAAGAAATTAAAGATGAAGCAAGAGATAAGAAAAATGGATATATGTAATTTTTTATAATAAAAATTAGTAGCTTTTTACTTACAGTAGTAGGGCTACTATTTTTTATTTTCAATTATATTAATAGAAAACAACTATTTTAAATATATTAGGATAAACCTTCATATTATCTTCAAATTAAATTGATATAATCTCTTTAAAATAAACAGTAAATTAATAAGTTTAGTATAATTTTAAGATAAGAATTATGTTAGATAAGAGGTGAAATATATGAGTAGCATTTTAATAATTGAAGACGAAAAAAGAGTTTCTGAGGTTTTAAAAGCTTATCTAGAGAAAGAAGGATATAAAGTATATTGCACTACAAAAGGATTAGAAGGCATAGAAATATTTAAATCAATTGATATACAATTAATAATTCTAGATTTAATGCTGCCGGATATCAGTGGGGAAGAAGTGTGTAAAATAATACGACAAAGTTCAGATGTGCATATTTTTATGTTAACAGCAAAAGGAGCTTTAAATGATAGAATAGAGGGCTTAAATATTGGTGCAGATGAATATTTGATTAAGCCATTTAGTCCTAGAGAACTTACAGCGAGGGTCAACGCTCTTTTTAGAAGGTTAAGTGCAGATAATAGTACTTCAAATTTAATTTTTGATGACGGAAAGTTAAGCATTGATTATGATAAGAGGGTTGTAAAAGTTAATGGAAAAGAAGTTTCAATTACTCCAAATGAGTTTGATATACTGTATGCCCTTGTTTCAAACAAGGGAAAAGTGTTATCAAGAGAACAACTCATAGATAAAATATTTGGTATTGATTTTAATGGGTATGATAGAACTATTGATGTTCATATAAAAAATATTCGTAAGAAGATAGAAGAAGATACTAAGAATCCTAAATATATTGTTACAGTTATGAAGGTAGGCTATAAATTTGGTGGTGAGAATTAAGTGCATACAATAAGAAAAAGATTAAGTATTTTATTTGTTATTTGCTCAGTAGCAGGAATATTGCTTGTTACATTGTTTGTAAATTCAACTATAAATAACAAATTTGATGCATATATGATGGATGTCCAAGATAAAAGATACCAAAGAATAGTATCTTACTTTGAAGAAATATATAAAGCACAAGGAAAGTGGAATAAAAATTCTGGCGTTGAGTTGATGCATGAAGCTCATATGGGAAATTATTGTTTAACACTTTTAGATATTAATAAAAAAACTATATGGGGTATGAACCCAGAGGATATAAGATTAAATACAATGCCTGTAAAAGATAGAGGTGTTTATAATACTAAGACTTTTGAAATTAAATCAGAAGATAAAGTAGTTGGATATGTGGGGATCGGACAGTATTCCTCTTTACTATTATCTGAAGAAGATATAAGTTTTAAAACATCTATAAATAAAAGTATTGTTGCTAGTGGAATTCTAACTCTTGCTATTATAATTACCATAAGTCTTTACTTTTCCAAACAATTCTCAATTCCAATTAAGGAGGTTGCTAATTTGTCTGTAAATTTATCGAAAGGAGATTTCGATGGGAAATCAAGTGTTGAAAGTAATATTGAAGAGCTAGAGAATTTAAGAGAAAGTGTTAATATACTAGCTGAAAAATTAAAGTATCAAGATTCTCTAAGAAGAAGATTAGTTTCTGACATATCTCATGAAATTAGAACACCACTAAATGTATTGCAAAATAACCTAGAGGCAATGATAGATGGGGTTTTACCTGTTACAGAAGAAAGATTAAATTGTTTGAATGAAGAAGTAGTTAGATTTGGTAGATTATTAAATAACTTAAATGTATTAAAAGAGTTTGAATCTGAGAGTATTAAGCTTAATTTTAAAAAAATATTCTTAGATGAATTAATTGCAGATATATGTAGCGATTTTTATGCAATAGCGGAAAACAAGAATATTAAACTGCAATACCATATGGAAAATCATGAGGATTATAGTATAACTGGAGATAGAGATAGATTAAAACAAGTATTTATAAATTTACTTTCTAATGCTCTTAAATTTACAGAAGATGGCGGAGAGGTACTAATTAAAATATATAAAAGTGATAAAAAAATTGTTGTAGAAGTTAAGGATAATGGTGTAGGAATTAAGAAGGAAGATTTGCCTTTTATATTTGAGAGACTTTATAGGGGAGACAAGAGTAGACACCAATTTGAAGGAAATGGTATAGGTTTAACTATTGTAAAAAATATATTGCAGCTCCATTATGCAAGTATAGATCTTGAAAGTGAAGAAGGTGAAGGAACTACCTTTAAAATTTATTTTCATAAAAATGTAGATAGCTAAAATATATATAGGCATGGTTTTTTATAAAAAATAAAATGAGATTAGGAACTTCAATATTTGATTTAATGATTTTTATATCAATATCTATATTTATAATTTATTTTGTACAAGTATATTGCTTAAATCAACATTTTTTAGAAGTATCATGAAGAAATAAGATTTAGGTATTATATTTTTGTAGGTAAACAAAATATATAAAGTATACGAAATAGAAACGTAATAAATTTTTATTTGTTTACAAGATACCTCTGATAGATTGAAGGATAATTGCAATTAAATCATTTATTAGTGGACAAAATAGAGGAGTAATAGATATTTTGGAAAATATTATTCAGAAATAAGCTACGGGAGGAAGTTTAATGTGTTCAAGTTTTTAAAAAAATTTCTACAAAAATTAGAACAGGAAAATGGTAAATCTTTTGGTAATAATAAGCTTGATTGTTGTGATTTAAATAAGTCAAATAATAATAGAAAAACTGATAATAAGAGTAAGTAGAGAAAAAGTGAGAAAAGAATCTTAATATAGAAGGCATTACTTGCACAGCCTGGGATAAGATAATTGAAGAAAGTTTATTATCTCAGCAATATTCACACTGTGAATAATTTCTTAGTATGGTGGGGAATGTAAAATATGAAATAGGTTTTATTAAGTGTGAAGACTTTGCAAAAATAAAAAATAAGAAGATTGCTATTTTTATTTTTGTTGAAGTACCTATTCTTATGTATAAAAAAGATACATTTTACTAATTGATATAGTATATGTTAATTTTACAATAAGAAAAGAAGGAGAAGATAAGTGTATGTTAATAGAGGAACATATTCCAAAGGATAAAGGCATTGACAACACTTTCGCTTTGTTACAGGAGGGGTATTTATTTATCAAAAACAGGGCCGACAGGTATCAGTCTAATTTGTTTGAAACTCATTTATTTGGACAAAAGGTAATATGCATGACTGGTAAGGAAGCTGCAAAGTTGTTTTACAAGGAGGAACTGTTTCAACGAAATGGTGCAGCACCTAAGCGGGTACAAAAAACATTGTTTGGCGAAAATGCAATCCAGACTATGGATGATGAAGAACATACTCATAGAAAGCACCTTTTTATGTCACTAATGACTCCAGTATCTCAAAAGATATTAGCTGAACTTGTAATGGAGAAATGGAAATCTTCTATTGATAAATGGGAAGATAAGAAGGAGATTGTACTTTTTAATGAGGCAAAGGAAATTTTATGCCAGATATCATGTCATTGGGCAGGAGTTCCATTACATAAATCAGAAATAAAAAATCGGGCAGAGGATTTTAATTTAATGGTTAATGCTTTAGGGGCAGTTGGACCACAGTATTGGAAAGGAAAAATGGCTAGATCCAGAGCGGAAAAGTGGATAACAGGGACAATCAAAGATGTTCGTTCTGGTAAGTTGGATGCAGAAGAAGATTCACCACTATATGCTATGGCTTTTCATAAGGATCTTGATGGCAATCAAATGGATACCTCAATGGCAGCCATAGAACTTATTAATGTACTGCGTCCTATTGTTGCTATTTCAACCTTCATTACTTTTGCAGCTTTAGCTTTATATAAACATCCAGAATGTAAAGAAAAATTAATTTCAGGTGGCGATAGCTATCTTGAAATGTTTGCACAGGAAGTTCGACGATACTATCCTTTCGCTCCTTTTCTTGGTGCAAGAGTGCGAAAGGATTTTATATTGAATGAGTGTGAATTTAAAAAAGGAATGCTAGTGTTACTCGATATGTACGGTACAAATCATGATTCACAGATATGGGAAAAACCTAATGAATTTTATCCAGAGAGGTTTAAAGAATGGAAAGGAAGCTTATTTGATTTTATTCCTCAAGGTGGAGGTGATCCTGTCAAGACACACCGTTGTCCAGGAGAGGGGATTACCATGGAAATTATGAAAGGAAGCTTAGATTTTCTTGTTAATAAGATTGAGTTTCAGGTTCCAAAGCAGGATTTAAGCTATAGTCTAATAAAAATACCTACATTGCCTAAAAGTGGATTTATTATGACTAATATTAAAAGAAAATTTTAAAATGATAACAATTTAGGAGGAATTACTTTGGATTGGAATTCATTTATGGAAGGAAGTAAAAATTTATCAGTATTTGCTTTAGCTTTAAGAGCTATTATACTTTATATTGCATTAATTATTGCAACTCGTTTGATGGGTCACCGACAAGTAGGGATTTTATCAGGACATAATTATTTGGTAGCTGCTGGAATTGTGAGTTTAGCTGCTATTAGAATGTTAAATCCACAATCTTCACTTACGTCTGGGATAGTAATTATTTTTGTTTATGCCTTTGTAAATATATTTTTATCTTATCTAGATATAAAATGGCCTAATATAATCGATCGAAAACCAACAATTCTTATGAAAGACGGAATAATACTAAAGCAAAATATGCTTGATTGTCATGTAACACTGGATAATCTGCTAGGACAATTAAGACTAAAAGGAGCTCATAATCTATCAGAAATTGATTCTATTGTATTGGAGCCATATGGGAAAATAAGTGTTATTAAAAAACCTGAATCGTTACCACTTACAAGAAAACATATGAACTTACCACCTAAAATAGTAGGAGTACCTACAATTATTATTTATGATGGAAAAATAGATGAAAAAAATCTTCATGCTATGGGGTTAAATCAGGATTGGCTAATTACAAAATTAAAAGAGAAGGGTATCACCAATTCAAAAGATATATTTCTAGCTACACTTGAATCAGATGGAACTGTTTATATAAGTATATAGTAAAGAAGGAATGATAATGGAACTATTAAAAGAGATTTTTGGAACTGTTGAAGAAATCAGTCCCTTTGTATTTGCTTTACGCAGTATCGTAGTTGGATTTTTGTTATTTGTAGAAGGTAAAGTTTTGCCACACAGAGCTGGTGGTCAGTTTGCAGGCTACGACTTTGCATTTTTCTGGATGATGGGTGGAATAACAGCAGCCCCTTTATTTGAGGCTAAAATAAGTTTTATTAATACTGTTGTTGTAATTGTTGTAATATACATTCTTCATTATCTTATATCTTATATTGCTGTAAAAAATAGAACTTTTGCAAAAGTTGTTTTAGGAAAATCAATACCATTAATATCAAGTGGGAAGATCCTCAAGCCTAACATGGCAAAAGCTTTTTTGCCATTAGAATTGCTACTGGCTGATATGCGGAGTATAGATGTTCCTAATATTAATGAGGTGGAAGCTGCAGTTTTAGAAACCAGTGGCCATGTAAGTGTTTTAAAAAAATCAGATTATCAGCCTGTAACTCCAAAGGATTTAAATATTCAAACTATAGGTGGTGGACTTCCAACTCTCCTTATAAATGAAGGGAGAATTGTAGAAAAAAATTTGAAAGCATTAGGATATGATGAAAAGTGGCTTAAGAATGAATTACTTAAAAAAGGTATTATAGATGTAAAAGATGTTTATGCTGCATTGATTGATTCGACCGGAGAATTATACTATTCTGTTATCACTGAAAAATAAGGAGGTTATAAAAATGCTTACTGAACAAGAAATAATGAATAATGCCTTTAAAGAAATGCAATTTCATGAAGAAGGTATGGCAAAAAAATATGCCAATGTTTCAGAACAAATTAATGATCCAAAGTTAAAGCAAATCTTAAAAGGAATGGAGCAAGGATCACGTAATAACTATAATACATTATCACAAACTATGTCAAAGTTTTCAATTGTTTAAATTTAAGGTGTAACTATATTTAGATGTGTTATCTATATTAAAGAGGAGTGATATTATATGAATAATATGGACTTTTTACATGATTCTCTACAAGATGAAATGATGCTACAGTCTATGTATAATAAATATATGATGGAGATTAGTAATCCAGAAGTACGTCAGCTTTTTACTCAATTAAGAGATTCAAAAATGAAAAATATTTCTCAGTTACAGCAAGAGATTAAAACTATGATGGAGCAAGGAAAATCTTAATTCGAAGGAAGTATAAGTAGTTTTATAGTTAATTTTCTTTCACATATTGTACTAGGAATAGTAGTTATTTATGTTATTTCTAAATCAAAAGTAGAAGTAAGTGATTAGTTATTTTTATTTTTGAAGTTGATGACTATAATTTATTAAATTTAGTATATGAGATAATACGGAGTCTGAATAAGACTCCGTTTCAAATTTCTAAATATTTTAAAGTTTTATTTTTTTAAATATTACTACTATAAATAGAATCTTGCATATTTAGATTTACACTTATACTCTTTTAGGACAGTACCTTTATTTTAAGTAATAATTTTAAATTTCTAGTATACTAAATTATTTATAAACAATAGTTGTAAACATACCTCCTGTTGGGTCTGTCATATTGTTGGACATGTGGTGTGGTATGTGACAATGGAAGGGCCATATACCGGGATTATTAGCAAAAAACTCTACATCGTAAGTTTCTCCTGATGATACATGAATTGTACTCTTTTTTATTCTATTGAATGGGTGAATTATGTTTCCATCTGAAGCTGATACATAAAGTTGATGGCCATGAATATGAATTGGATGTCCATTTTCCATAGTATTTCCTAATCTTATTCTCACTGTTTGCCCGCAGCTAACTTCTAGTGGAGTAACAAAAGGGAAACATCTTCCATTCATGGTGAAAAAGTTAAAATCATGTGAAAGTGGATCAATGCCATACTTACCTTTTTTTACTTCTCCCATCTCTAGTCCTTCTACTTTAAATTCTTGAAGCATAATAAAATAGTCTTTATCTACTTGTGAATATGGATCTAATACTATTAATCCTCCTTCTAATCCCATCATTTGTTGTTTGTGACTAATATGATGAGTATGATACATATGTGTTCCTGGTGGATTAATTATTTTAAATCTGTAATCAAAATATTTTCCCGGTTCAACTTTGGGGGAAGGTTGTACATCTGGTACCCCATCCATAATATTAGGTACGTCTAAACCATGCCAGTGAATACTAGTTGGTTCGGATAAATTATTATACACTCTAAAATTGACATAGTCTCCTGGATGAACTTTAATAGTGGGTCCTGGTGTAGTTCCATTGTATCCCCAAGCTTTAATAAATAATCCAGGAAGTATTTCTCTTTCTACCTCTTCTGCCACAAGTTCAAAGTACTTAATTCCCTTTATCTCCTTATACTTTAAATCAGAAAGATCAGGTGTAATAACCATTAGCTAATTCTCCTAAAAAATTACTTTTATTTTATTAGTTTATGTTATATTTTATGAAGAGTTATTACTTTTTTTTATTTTTATTATCATATTTAATTTCTTCATATGTTCTACATAGCTTCATAATATAATATAAACATAGTAAATTAATCAATAATCCATCCTTATAATTGGTTAATAGCTATTTTTATGAATAGAATTTCTTAAATTTGTATTCATGTTCCACACTAAAGGGCTGTGTCAAAATGATTAAAATATTTTGACATAGCCTGTTTTTTATTTTTTAATAGTATAATTAATAAGCAATAACAAATAATTTTTTACTATTATTATTAATAATTTTAGTTATATGATAAATTAAGACAGCCATAGTATAGTAAGGTAGATAGATAAAAAGAGAAGTATGATATTAAACACTTCTCTTTTTTATTTAAAAAATATTCTTGTTTACTCAAGATGTTTTTCTCGTATTTTTTCAATATCAGCAGACTCTAAATCATCAACCACTTCAATTATCCCTAAAATTACATTATCTTTTAATATTCCATAACTACCAGTTTTTTTAGGACTAAACTCTACTTCATTTACACCTTTTTTTCCGGTAAATGAAAAGACTTCATTACGAGTTTCTAAATCTAAGATTATATATTTACCTTCAGCATTATCGAAATCATTTAAATTAAAAGTTAATTTAGTTTTTGAACTATTACCTGTAACAGCTATTAATGGCTGTAATTCAGAACCAATACCTTTAAACGTTGCACTTTGGTATTCACCAGATGGCAGAGCTTTATTAATTAACTTTTCAGTTGGCACTAGAGCCATATTGTTGCCATAGATGCTAGATTGCTCTGATTGGGAAGATTCATCTACTGGTACAGCACAGCAGCTAGGACCTGTGCTCGCAGGAGGTAATGATGGATCAGTTTTTGATGTATCTACGGCATCAAGGTTATCTACAACTTTAATTACACCACTTATCATTCCCATCCAACAGCTAAAATTTATATCTTTGTCACCAGGGGTAAACTCTATAATATTCTCTCCTTTTTTTATTTTAAATTCTTTTTCCATTATAGATTGAGCTATAAGGGCATTATTACATGAATTAAGTTGTTCTCCATTAATTATCCACTTAACAGGTATTCCCTTTTGCACATAAAAAGCATTAGGTGTGTAACCATTGTTATTAGCAGTCATTTTAATAATTTGAACGCCATTTTCTAAAGTTGCTTTAGCAACATTTGTATTAGAAAAATCATCTGAACTTCTAGTATTGCTAGCCAGAGCTTTCATAGGATTAATATTTATACCAGCAAGAGTAAGACCTCTGTTACCCATTATAAACCCAAGAACTATAATAAGGACTCCACTAAATTTAAGCAACTTTTTAGTATGACCTTTACTTAAAAGACCTGATAATGCACCAAAGGTTAGCATAAGTGGTACTGTTCCTAAAGAAAACATAAACATTGATAAAGCCCCTTTTACTGCACTTCCTGTACCTAGAGCAAAAAGCTGCATAGTTTGAAGAGGTCCACAGGGCATAAATCCATTTAAAAGACCAACAATAAATGGAGATCCAGATTTGTTTTTAACTTTACATGCAAAGTGAGGTAACTTAATATGGAATTTTCTAAATATATTAAATCCAGCCATATTAAAACCCATCATAATCATAAATATACCAGCAAATATTTGCAGGGCTGCTTTTGTAGTAATAGAAAGTGAAAATACTGAACCCAGGGCACCAATTATCCCACCAAGTAGAGTGTAAGATATAACTCTTCCTAAATTGTATAAAACTGCTGGTTTCATAGCTTCGAACTTATTATTACTTTCACTAGATAAACTTTGTGAAAGCATAATTCCACCACACATACCCACACAGTGAATTGATGTTAGAATTCCTACTACGAAAAGAATCATATAGGAAGCATTACTTAGCTTTTCTTCCATATCAAAACCACTAGTCTTTAAGCTTAAGAGTATAATAACTGTAGCTATTATAAGAATTCCCATAAATTTATAATCATTAGAACTTTGTGTGCTGTATCCAGCATTTTTTATAGTGGATTTAATTTTAGTTTGGTTGCATAATTTATCATCATATAAAACTTCAACAAACTGTTTTGTATAAGAAGCTTTTGTATGTAATACTCCCTTTAATTTTTTAATAGCTTTTTCAACTCGATTTTCACAAGAGGTACATGTCATATCATATACTTTAATTCTTTCTTTTTTAATACTCATAGAATTCCTCCTAATATGTACTTATAAGATAAAGCAAATTTATACTTTATTTATTATAATAAAAGCTTAGACGATTTTTATTTTATTAAGTAAAATACTAATAGTAAACTTGTATCTTTAGAAACTAAACTTTTATTATAAATAAGAGTATATAAGAAATATATGTTGATTATATGAAGAAAATTAATTAGAAAGTAAATAATATAATTATAAGTGATATATACGCCTTATTAGTGGTACCGGAGTTGTTGAAAAAATAAATCTAAATTATATTATTATATTCTTGTTGCAGAAATTATCATTGTAGTATACCAATATTATTTTAACATTTTAGGTTTCTACATATATTCTTCATATAAATAATATACAATTTATCTATAGTACAAATGCTTTTTAAATTAAGTTAAATATATTGGAGGGACAAGTATGAATTGTCATGGAGATAACAAAGGGAAACATGGAACTCATAAGCATAGTCCATTAAAGCATATGTTGCATATGGTTATTTGCTGTGGATTACCTATAGTTGTTGTAGGACTTTTACCACTTATATCAAGAATTAGTCCTAGTGCTAGTGGTATAATTGCAAAGATGGTGCCATTTTTATGTCCAATAATGATGATTGCAATGATACCAATGATGTTTGGTGGAAATAAGAAATCAAGTTGTTGTAATAGTGAAAATAATAAAATTGACAATATAAAGTTAGCTGAACTAAATAAACCTGAGGAATAATGAAACTATTTATATATAGTTAACTAGCTATTATATGGGTATCTATTGATGTTGAGAGCCCTATGATTCATAAGAAATCATAGGGCTTTTAAAATTTCTGAGATATTTTGTATTATTTAGTTGATTTATATTCTAATGTTTAATGTAGTCTTTAGTACTCATATCTTTAATGAATAGATTATTTGTTAGAAAATCTTTACGAATTGTAAGAATAACATTGTACTCCTTTATCAAAACGAAATATTACTAATACACTATTAAATACTTCATAATTGCTCCATAATTTAATCTTATAATAAATACATACACAAGGATAAAAAATATAATTAAAAATTAGATTAATAATATTAATGGAAAACAAGAATGTTTTCTATAAGATATTATAAATATATTATAGGAGGATAAGAAAAAATGTTTAGATGTGGATTTGGTAGATCAGCCTTTACAGGTGGATGGTCAACATGGATGATTGTACCTATGATATTTAAACTTTTAATAATTATAGGTATAATATATGCAGTAGTAAAGCTATTTAAGAGTCATATGGTTAATAATAATAATGCTATAAAAATACTTAATGAAAAATATGCTACAGGAGAAATTAGCGAAGAAGAATATTTAAAAAGAAAAAATATAATGTCTAAATAGTAAAATTATATACTTAAATAGCTAGAGGTTATTCTCTAGCTATTTTGATATAATAAAGGTAAGAGTTAATTAATATTTTGTTTGCTAAAAAGAATCATTTTTTAGTTAAATAATTCATTAAATTGTGTGATAGTTCTTGTACATAGTATAAGAATTCTGAAGCTGAAGAGTTCTGATATATACTAAGTTTATAAACATTAAGAATATTAGCAATAATAGCAATGGTATAGAATTTAAATATAGATGATTAGGAGAGAAGATATGAAGAAACTCTTTAAAATATTAGTTGTAGATGATGAAGAAAGGATATTAGATGTGGTAAAAGCTTATCTAGAAAAAGAAGGTTATGAAGTGATAACTGCAATGGATGGTGAAGAAGCGATTAAGTTATTTAAAGAAATATCATTTCATTTAGTTATATTAGATTTAATGCTACCAAAGTTATCTGGCGAAGAGGTCTGTTCAAAGATAAGAGAATCTTCTAATGTTCCAATTATTATGCTTACAGCAAAGGTAGAGGAAGAGGATAAGCTAGAAGGTCTTTCTATAGGAGCAGATGATTATCTTACAAAACCTTTTAGTGTAAGGGAGCTTGTGGCAAGAGTAAAGGCTCTTATTAGAAGAGCATATAGAGGAAAGTATCCATTGGCAGAGCATTTAATACTTAATGATGGAGACTTAGAAGTTGACATAAGAAAAATGAAAGTATTAAAGAAGGGAAAAGTGGTTACATTAACACCTTATGAGTTTAAAGTGCTGGTTTCATTATTAACTAATCCAGGACAGGTTTTTACTAGAGAACAGTTAGTTGAACAAGCTTTTGGATATGATTATGAAAGTTTTAATAGGACTGTAGATACTTATATAAAAAATATAAGACAAAAGATAGAAGATAATCCTAAAGCACCTAACTATATTACTACTGTATATGGAGTTGGGTACAGATTTGGAGGAAAAAATTAATGAAAATGTCTTTAAAGAAAAAACTTTCTTTAGGATTTTTAATTGCGGTTATAGGTTCAATAATAATTGCTAGTTCCATATCTAATTATATGATAAATAACAGATTTAATGAATATTTGGTTCAAGAACATAAAAATAAAATAAACAAAATTATAGTGGCAATTGAAGATATGTATAAAGAAGATAAAGGCTTTCAAGCACTAAAGTATGATGAAATAAAAAGATATGCAGTTTTAAATGAACTTTATATAGAGATAAAAGATAAAAAGGGTAGCAAGATATTTACCTCTGGGGATGACCATCTTAAACATAGGAGTATGATGAATTCTATGATGGGGCATAGAATGGGTAATATGATGGGGAAAATGAAAAATTTAGATTTAGGGGATTATAAGGAAGAAGAACAATGGCTTAAAAAGAACAATGTGACTTTTGGAAAGATAACTATTGGATATTTTGGTACTTCATATTTAAGCAATGGAGCATTAACATTTAAAAGAACTTTAAATCATTCCTTTATTGTATCTATGGTCATAACCTTTATTTTAGGACTTATACTGAGCTGGATTTTATCAAAACAACTTTCAAAACCTTTGGTTAAAATAAAAGAAATAGCTAATACAATGAGAATGGGCAATTTAAATATAAGGTCTAATATAAAAAGTAATACAACAGAAATTCAGGAATTATCAAATTCTATAAATTATTTAGCAGAAACACTACAACAACAGGAGGCTCTTCGTAAAAGATTGACTTCAGATATGGCTCATGAAATAAGAACTCCAATTACGACTTTAAAAACTCATGTTGAGGCAATAATAGATGGCATATGGGAGCCTACAGAGGAAAGATTGCAGGTTTTTTATGAGGAATTAGAGCGATTAACAAATCTTGTGAATAATTTAAGGAATATTTCTAAATTAGAAAAAGCCGAAACAGTTGTAAATAAAACTAACCTAAATATTACAAAGGAAATAGAAAAAGTTGTAGAAACATTTAATCCCTTATATGAAAAAAGCGGCTTTAAAATAGTTACTAAACTGGAGAAGGATGTATATGGTTTTATAGATAAGGATAAATTAAAGCAAATTATGCATAATCTTTTATCTAATTCACATAAATATTTAAATGAAGATGGATTAGTAAGGGTTTCATTATCAAAGAAAGAGGATAAGATATTTATAAAGGTTGAAGATAATGGAGAGGGGATTCCAAAGGAGGATTTACCTCATATATTTGAAAGATTTTATAGAAGTGATGTGTCAAGGAATAAAACTACAGGGGGTACAGGGCTTGGCCTTACCATAACAAAAACTTTAGTAGAAGCACATGGTGGGCATATTAGGGTAGAAAGTGAGCTTGGAGTTGGAACCAAGTTTATTATAGAGATAAAAACTACTCTTTAGATTCAAGTTTATTGTAAAAATATTTTTATTATTTTGTCCTATAATTTTATAAAGGATCTATCTTTAATAGTGCAACAAAGTGTTGCACTATTGTTTTTTATGTCTTATTGACTCTCATCTTACAGGAGGAAGTATTGTTTAAATGTAATCAATATTTTATTGTAGTATGAGGTTCTCATTTCTAAATTCAATAGGAGTTTTATTATTAAATTTTTTAAAGGTTGAACTAAAATAATTTTGATTATTAAATCCAACAGAAAGAGCAATTTCTAATATAGATAAATCATTTTTTGTTAGAAGCTCTTTACTTTTTTCTATTCTAATTTCATTTACAAGCTGGGAAAAAGTTTTCCCCGTTTCTTTTTTTAATATAGAACAAAAATAAGATTTATTTATTTTTAAATGTCGAGATATATCATCTAAGGATATATCATCACTATAATTCGCATCTAAAAGATCCATAGCCTTTCTAATATGGAGACTATTTGGCATTTTACGTGTAAGAACTTTTTCTTTAATGTACCTACTATCTAAAGCTATATTTCTTAAAAGAGAAATCAAATGAGGAATACAGCAAATAGGCTTATAGGGTATACCCTTGTTATTTCCTTTAGATGAAGAATATGGTCCTATGATATATACACCTTTATGAACAGTTTTAGGACAAATATAAAAAGCTGTAAAATTAACTTTATTTAAACCATTAGTACTTATAGTGTAGTAGCCATTCTTAGTCATAGAATCCTTATCTAATTTTTCATAGATGTTATTATCATCAAATAAATCTTGAAACATGTAATTATATCCTCTGGAATTTATTAAGTCGCCTTTGAAACTAAAAGACTTTATTGGGATATTTGTACATAAAAAGAACTTTTCGGCAATAGAACATATATGTTTATTCGCATCAGACAAGTATATCTCACTCCTTTAAAATTATCTAAATATAGTTATAAAAATCTAAATATAATTAAAGTTAAACAATAAATAAGGTTGTACAATGTGATTGATAATGAATATCAAAAACAAGTATATATGTGAATGATTATATCAATGAGCATTGGAGGTGTCAAATATAATGTTGTTTACATATAAGGCAGGTTAAAATGCAAAATTATACCATAAGATTTTTTTGAATGTTCCTAAAGGAGATGAAGAATGAAAAAGAGATATTTAATTTTAGCATTAATTATTCTATCTATTTGTTCAATATTTATTGGAGTAAAAGATATTAGCTTTGTAGATATATTTAATTCAGATGATGTAAAGCTTAAGGTATTATTAATAAGTAGAATTCCAAGACTTATAAGTATTATTGTAGTAGGAGGGAGTATGAGTATAGCAGGACTTATCATGCAACAAATAAGTCGGAATAAATTCGTATCACCAGATACAGCTTCAACTGTAGATAGTGCAAAACTTGGGATTTTGGTTGCTTTAATGATATTTCCTTCCGCAACTCTCACTGAAAAAATGATAGTTTCTTTCATATTTTCTTTATTAGGCACATTCTTATTTATGAAAATTTTAAAGAAAATAAAAGTTAAAAATTCTATATTTATACCACTTGTAGGTATAATGCTTGGGAATATAATAGATTCAATAACTACGTTTTTTGCATATAAATATAATCTTATTCAAAGTATTGCCTCTTGGCTTCAAGGTGATTTTTCTTTAATTATTAAAGGAAATTATGAGCTTATATACCTGAGTCTACCTATTGTAGTCATAGCTTTTATTTATGCTAATAAATTTACAGTAGCAGGTATGGGAGAGGATTTCTCTAAGAATTTAGGGGTTAATTATAACAGAATCATAAATATAGGACTTGTAATAGTAGCATTAATATCTTCACTGGTAGTTATTACTGTAGGAAAAATACCATTTTTAGGTCTTATAGTACCTAATATAGTTACTCTTTATAAAGGAGATAATTTAAAAAATAGTCTTTATAGTACAGCATTGCTTGGATCAGTATTTCTCTTAGGCTGTGACATACTAGGTAGATTAATTATTTATCCTTATGAAATATCTATAGGACTTGTAGTTGGGGTTATAGGAAGTACAGTATTCCTTTATCTCTTGTTTAGGAGGAATGGCAATGAAGTGTAGAAGACGAGTAGTTTTATTAGGTGTTTTTTCTATAGCTCTTATAGTATTATTCATATTTACAGGAATAAGTAAAGGCAATTATGATTATGTTCTGCCAAGGAGATTTCTAAAGGTATTAGCTATATCTTTAACTGCAGGTTCCATAGCTTTTTCTTCAATGATATTTCAAACTATAACTAACAACAGAATATTAACTCCTAGTGTATTAGGATTAGATTCCTTATATATGTTTATACAAACTTTTGTAGTATTTATCTTTGGAGCTAATAGTATGGTTGTTATGAGTAGCAATTTTAATTTTCTTATATCCGTCAGCCTTATGGTGGTGTTTTCAATGATTTTATACAAATTTTTATTTAAAAGAGAGGATAAAAATATTTTCTTTTTACTTTTAACAGGATTAATATTTGGAACACTATTTCAAAGTTTAGCAGCTTTTATGCAGACAATAATTGATCCTAATGCATTTTTAGTAATTCAAGATAAGATGTTTGCAAGTTTTAATAAGGTAAATACTGATGTTATCCTTATATCTATTATAGTAATTTTACTCGTTATAGCCTATATATATGATTATGTGAAAGTTTTAGATGTAATGCTTTTAGGAAGGGAGCAGGCAATAAATTTAGGTGTTTCCTACGATAAAGTTGTTAAAAAAATGCTTATAGTTGTTTCAATATTAGTATCTATATCTACAGCATTAGTAGGGCCTATAACTTTTTTAGGGTTACTTTCTGTAAATCTTACCTATGAGTTTATAAATACCTATAAGCATAAGTATTTAATTATAGGTTCTGTATTTATAAGTATTATAGCTTTAGTCGGAGGACAATTTATTGTTGAAAGATTTTTAAATTTTGGTACAACCTTAAGCGTAATAATAAACTTCATTGGAGGAATCTATTTCATGTATTTACTGTTAAAGGAGAGTAAACTATGATAGAAATAAAAAATGTAACAAAAAGATATGGACATAAGAAAGTTATAGATGACGTGTCTTTAAATATAGAAAAAGGAAAAATAACTTCTTTTATTGGTCCTAATGGAGCAGGAAAGAGCACTTTGCTTTCTATAATAAGCCGTCTTATCACTAAAGATGTAGGACAGGTGTTTATAGATGGGACAGAAGTTTCTAAATGGGATAATAAAAGCTTAGCAAAGAAAATATCTATATTAAAGCAATCCAATCATACAAATATAAGGTTAACGATTAAAGAATTAGTGAGTTTTGGAAGGTTTCCTTATTGTAATGGTAATCTTTCATCAGAGGACTTAAAATATGTTAATGATGCTATAGCCTATTTAGAACTTAAGGATATAGAAAATAAATATTTAGATGAGCTAAGTGGAGGTCAAAGGCAAAGAGCTTATATAGCTATGATAGTTGCTCAAAACACAGAATATATACTTTTAGATGAGCCTTTAAACAATTTAGATATGAAACATTCAGTGCAGATTATGAAAATTTTAAGGAGGTTGGTTAAGGAGCGAAATAAAACAGTTATTTTAGTCATACATGATATTAACTTTGCCTCTTGCTATTCAGATTATATAGTTGCTCTAAAAAATGGAGTTGTAGCAAGTGAAGGCAATACTCATGATATTATAGATAAAAATATTTTAAGTAATATATATGAAATGGATTTTAATATAAAAGATATAGAGGACCAAAGAATTTGTATATATTTCTAATTTAGCTATCTATATATTATATTATCTTAATTAGTTAGAACTAATAATTAAAATAAATTATTGAGGTGAATTAAATGAATAAAAAAGTATGGACAATAGTAGGAATTTTGATAGTATTTATTGTGGGTGGAGCTTTGTTTTTTAAACCTAAGGAAAATAAAAAACAGGAAGCAAGTAGTGTAGATATCAAGATTACTCATAAGCTTGGAGAGGCAACTTTAAAAAAGAATCCTAAAAAGGTAGTAGTTTTTGATTATGGTACTTTAGATTCTTTGGATAAAATGGGAATAGAAATAAAAGGACTTCCAAAGTCAAATATACCAAGCTACTTATCAAAATATAAAGATGATAAGTATGTAGATGTAGGTACTTTATTTGAACCTAATTTTGAAAAGTTAAATGAGATTAAGCCAGATGTAATATTTATATCAGCAAGACAGTCTAAGGTATATGAAGAACTTAATAAAATAGCTCCTACAATACAGCTTAATACAGAGAATGGGAAATATATGGAGTCAGTTAAAAGTAATTTAGAGAAATTAGGGAAAGTATTTGATAAAGAAGATTTTGTAAAAGATGAAATTAAGAAACTTGATGATTCAGTAAAAGATATAAACAAGAAGGCTAGTGAAAGTGGGAAAAAGGCTTTAGTGATTTTAGCTAATGATGGAGCATTAAGTGCTTATGGAAAAGGATCAAGATTTGGGATTATACATGAAGAACTTGGATTTCCACTTTCAGATGAACATATAGACACAGCAGTTCATGGTCAAAAGATATCCTTTGAATATGTTGTAGAAAAAAATCCAGATTATATCTTTGTTGTGGATAGAGGGGCTGTTGTTCAAGGGGGACATAAGTCAGTGAATAAAATATTAGAAAATGATCTAATAAAAACTACAAAGGCATATAGAAATAACAAGATTATTTCATTAAATCCAGAACTTTGGTATATATCATCAGGTGGTATAGTATCTACTACTGAAATGTTAAAGGAAATAAAAGAGTCTATCAAGTAGTGAAAGCTTATAGATATAAGTGTAATATATTAGAAGTATTTTATATAAACTAGAGATTGACAAATAACCATTATGGACCTATAATTGAAAATAAATTTCAGTATCATAGTTGCTTGGATAAAATATTAGTAGAAAATTTTATTTTAATATTTTATCTAGTAAAGAAATTTAGATATAGCAGTTGAGAAGGGAGTAATGGGGATGGAATTGTGTACAGCTAAACAATATGAAATAAAAAGTTCAAAAGCTAATGATTGCTGCATTTGTGATGGCTTTAATAAAATTTACAATAAAGGCTGTGGACAATATAGTTATCAAATTCCCCAAGAGCTAGGAAGTGGACATTTAAAACAATTATTAAGTTGTGAAAATGCTCGTATTATGGAATTTGATATGAACTTGCTAAAACAAGTGGAACTTAATGGTACTTCGGGAGTGCCTCACATAGATATGCTCTTTTGTCTTGGTGATGATCTACAGTGGGAGTTACCCCAAACCGGTAAAAGATTTGAGATGCTGTCCGGTGAAAGCTATATGGGTACTAGTGAGGAAACTGTGAAAAGATGCATTTATCCTGCGAAGTGTGATGTTAAATTGATTGAAATTAAAATGCCTTTGAAGAAAATGAAAGATAATATTGATAAAATTTGTAAAGATTCTGGTTTTTATAATTATTTTTCAGAAAGAGTATGGTGTGATAATTTAAAAATAACACCTTCTATCAATGCAATTTTACATCAGATGTTAAAATGTCCTTATGAAGAATCCTTAAGATATTTATATATGGAAGGCAAGCTTATGGAACTTGTAGCTGTATATTTAAATGAGGTTATGTATCAGAGTAAAGGAATTTCAAAGAGTATAAGTTTATCTAAAGATGATGTTAAAAGTATTTATAAAGCAAAGGACATACTAGATAAAAGCATTACTCAGAAAATAACATTAAGTTATCTTTCAAAGGAAGTTTGTCTTAATGAATTTAAACTAAAAAAAGGATTTAAGGAATTGTTCGGAATGCCCGTGTACACTTATCTTTTAGATAAAAGATTGGAGCTTGCTAAACTTTTTTTAGAGGAGAAAAAATTCCGTGTTAGTGATGTAGCTAATCTTGTTGGATATGGTAACATGAGTCATTTTGCAGCAGCTTTCAGAAAAAAATATGGGGCAAATCCTAGTGAATATGTAAAAGATATTTCAAAATAAATTATTAATTTTTACTGCATACATGCTATTGTATTGCAGTATTTTTCTTGTTAGAAAATCCTAATTTGAGCGAACATAATACCGATTTGAGTAGAGATGAGATAAATAAAGTCTTATAATTGATAATGGTAATCAATTATAAGACTTTACTTTTTATAAATTTTTATTTTGGAGGTATTATTATGGAAACAGAAGTAAAAAACAATAACCGACTAACGGTTAAAAATTTAGCTACCATAGGTATATTTAGTGCAATTATGATTGTCGTATTTATTGCGTTTTCAATGATTACAGGGGCATCTTTATTTTTTAATATGATATTTAATTCGGTGTTTGTAGCTTTTATTTTAGCTCCTTTTTATGTTTACATGTGTATGAAGGTGGGTAAGCCCGGTGTGGCATTGATTTATAATCTTATTCATGCCTTGCTTGTTTTTCTTATGATGGGTCCTTTTATGGCACCTTGGTTTATTGTAGGGGGAATAATTGCAGAGCTAAGTATGCTAGGAAAAGATAGCTACAAAAGTGTAGCTAGAGTTTCTGTAAGTTGGGCTATTACTATGTTAGTTAGGGCAACCCATGGCATGGCAGAGATATGGTTTTTCAAGGATGCTTATATTTCAAGTGGTGTTAGTCCAGAACAGGTGGTTGTTCAGACGAAATACTATACTTCTGCTCCCTGGGTATTATTTAGTTGTGCTGCAACTATTGTAATGGCTATATTAGGTTGTAGGCTAGCTAAGAAACTTATGGGAAAACACTTTAAAAAAAGTGGCATGATTTAGTAATGAAATTGGAATTTGATTTTCGTGCAAAAATTATAATATTATTTTTAGATATGTGTCTTGTGGCAATACTGAAAAGTAATATTATAATTTATAGCATGCTTTTTATATTAACTATTTACTTAATCATACAGGGATATTTAAAAAGTGCCATTAAATTATTTTTAATAGCAGCATTTGTTATTATACTAAAAATACTTTCTATGGGGCAGGGAATTACAATATTGTTACCCGATATGTTTTTATTTATGATTATTAGAATTATTTCTATGGTAATGGCAGCGAAACCTATTATAGCCATGCCTCCTGGAGAAGCTGTTGCAGTATTTAAGAAGATGCGTGTACCTGATTCTTTTGCTTTGCCTGTGACCTTTATGTTAAGGTTTATTCCTACAGTAAGAAGTGAATTTCAAAGTGTATTTTCAGCTATGCGTCTTAGAGGATTACTTTCTTGGCGTCATCCTATGAGGAGTATAGAGTATATTTTTGTGCCTATTATGATACGTTCGTCAAAAGTTGCAGATGAGCTTGCTGCTTCAGCGGAAGCCAGAGGTATTGCTTGTCCTGGGAATCATACATGTAGAAGAGATATTTCTTTTAAAAGAAAAGACAGAATTTTATGTACTGTTGGGGTAATGGTTACTGCTTTATTGTTAATATGGGAAAAGATGGGGATGATCTAATGATAAGACTTGAAAATATAAGTTACTCCTATTCTAAAGAAACAGGAATTAGCTTAAAAAATATAAATTTAACTGTTAAAGCAGGAGAGTTTGTTGTATTAACTGGTAAAAGTGGATGTGGAAAAACTACCCTTACCAGAGTAATAAACGGCTTGGCAACAAAATTTTATGATGGAAGGCTTACAGGTAAAGTATTTATTAATAACAAGGATTTGAAACCAATACCCCTATGGCAGATTGGTAAAACAGTGGGTTCTATTTTTCAAGACCCTCGTAGTCAATTTTTTGCAAGCCTCACAGAAGATGAAATTGCATTTGGTTGTGAGAATTATGGACTTCATAGAAGTATTATAGAAAAACGTATAGATAATGCAATCGATAAAATAGGAGGTCAAGGTTTGATTGGAAAACAAATTTATCCAATGTCTAGTGGAGAGAAACAAAAGATTGCTATCGCTTCTGTTTATGCTGTAAATCCTTTTATTTATGTTTTTGATGAACCTTCAGCTAATCTTGATATGGAGTCTGTTACGAAACTTAAAGAACTTATGGCTATGCTCAAAGAGAAAGGTCATACTGTTATAGTAGCAGAACATCGTTTATATTATTTAACAGAATTAGTAGATCGGTTTCTTTATATGAATGAAGGTAGAATTATTTGTGAATATACATCAGAACAGATGAAAAATTTAAACTTTAATGAAGTAAAATATCTTGGTTTAAGGACAAGTTCCTTAGAATCTCTACCTTATGAAGGTGAAACTGCTCTGTGTAGTGGTAAGCCTTCCATGGAAACAGAAAATATTTATTTTTCATATAAGAAAAATAATATATTCTCAGACCTTACAATAAAAGCTTATGCTGGAGATATTATTGCTCTTATTGGACATAATGGTGTGGGAAAGACTACTTTATGTAAAATACTATGTGGATTAATAAAAGAACAGTCTGGTGATGTTTTATTTAAAGGAAAGCCTATAAAAATGAGAAAACGAAAAGATTTTGCTTATTTTGTGGGTCAGAACACAGATAGCCAGCTTTTTGGTGAAAGTGTGGAAGAGGAACTGTCGCTTAATAAACCTAATTATATTGAAAAAAGAGAAATTCAGAGGATTTTAAAAGAATATGGTTTATGGGAGTACAAAAGTAGACATCCTGCTTCCCTTTCCGGGGGACAAAAACAACGTCTTACTTTAGCAGTTGCTGATATGATTAACCCGAATATTTTTATCTTAGATGAACCTACAAGTGGTTTAGATGGAGAAAATATGCGTAGGATTTCTTCTCATTTAAAAGATCTTTCAAAAAAGGGAAAAACTATTCTTGTTATTACCCATGATTATGAATTTGCCCTTTCCACCTGTAACCGAGCTATCAAAATCGCTAATGGGAGCTCAGAGTTGGATTTTCCTATAAAGAATAATTCCCAGAAATTGTTTTCCTGTATGTTAGATAGTAACGGTATAAGTGAATAATTAATTTATAGAAAAGAGGAATTGCAAATGGACAAAAAAAAGAAAGGCATTCCAAGGCTTTTGGAAATAGCTGGAGAAAGACAAGGGTTACTTATTGTCTCATCCATATTTTCAGCTATCAGTGCAATTTTAATGCTATTACCATATATAGCGGTTTATTTTATAATGGCGGAACTTTTAAAAAACGCTGCCAACCCTAGAAATGTTGATTCTACACAAATGCTGCATTGGGGCACTATTGCTCTTGTAGGATTGGTTGGGGGAATTGTTTTCATGTATATATCTGGGTTAATGTCCCATACAGCAGCATACAGGATATTATATAGCTTAAGGGTTCGTATGTCAGAGCATATTGGTAAATTACCTCTAGGCTATTTAAGTAATACATCAACGGGGATAGTAAAGAAAACCTTTGAACAAAACGTAGAAAAGATAGAAGCCTTTGTTGCTCACCAGTTACCAGATATGGTAAATGTATTTGTAACAATGATTATTACAATAATTATGATGCTAACTTTAAATCCATGGCTTACATTAGCAGCTATGATACCACTTGTTTTGGGGTTTTGGATACAAATGAAAAAAAGAAGTGGTAAGGCTGCAGAGGAAAGTGCAAAAAAATACTATAATGCCTTAGAGAGAATCAACTCATCAACTATTCAATATGTAAAGGGAGTGCCTGCTGTAAAGATATTTGGTAGAAATGTATATTCTTTTCGTAGATTCTATGATGATATGATATCTTACAGGGACTATTGTGTAAAGTATACAGATCAGTATCAAAATACCTATATAAGTTCAAAGGTATTATTAAATTCAACTTTAACATTTATATTGCCAGTGGGTATCCTTTTAATGGGAGGGAGATCAGGAGATCTTTCCTTTGCACAAACTATTTTATTTTTTATTATTTTAGCACCAGGAGTTGCGTCACCTATGTTACGTTTTATGACTTTTGCATCTTCATTAGGAGATATTTCTGAGGGAGTTCAGCGTATTGATAAGATTTTTGCTGAGAAAACTATTTGTGAGTCAAAGAACCCTAGGATACCTTCCTCTTATGATATTGAGTTTGATAATGTGTCCTTTTCTTATGAGTCTGAGGACACATCCACTAGGAAAGAAGCATTATCAAAAGTAAGTTTTAAGGCGGAAAAAGGTTCATGTACAGCACTTGTAGGACCTTCAGGTTCTGGAAAATCTACAGTGGCTAATCTTATTCCACGTTTTTGGGATATTCAAAAAGGTCATATTAGAATCGGTGGAATAGATATTAAAGAAATCTCTACAGAGAATTTGATGGATTTAGTTTCCTTTGTTTTTCAAGATACATTTTTATTTCATGATACCTTATATGAAAATATCCGTGTAGGTAGACCAGATGCTACAAAGGAAGAAATATTTAAGGCTGCAAAAGCTGCTCAGTGTCATGAATTTATTACAGGACTTGAAAAAGGTTACGACACTATCGTTGGTGAAGGAGGTACTCATCTTTCAGGGGGTGAGGAACAAAGGGTATGTGTGGCAAGAGCAATTTTAAAAAATTCTCCTATACTAGTTTTAGATGAGGCTACTGCTTTTTCAGATCCAGAAAATGAGTATCACATGCAGCTAGCTCTAAGGGAGCTCATGAAAAATAAAACTGTTATCATGATTGCACATAGGCTAACAACTATTAAAGATGCTGAAAATATAGTGGTTATGAAAGATGGAACTATTGTAGAGGCTGGCACTCATGATGCTCTTGTAAATAAAGATGGATTATATAAAAGGCTTTGGAATTCATATACAGTGGCCTCTAATTGGGGTATGAGCAAAGGAGGGATTTAGAATGAAAATTTTCACAAATATTACAGCAGGACATCCAGAAAAACTTGTAAAACCTGTTATTTATACAATTTTAGCAAATGTCATAGGTATGTTGCCTTTCGGCTTTGCAATAGGCGCTATTCAAATAATTTTTCAACCGTTTGTAACACCAGGAGTACCTCTTGATATAGGAAAGTTATGGATAGTTGTAGCAGGCCTTGCTTTATCCATGGTAATTATGTTTTTAGCAGAAATCCCTGCTTATAGACATGCTTATAGGGACGCATACATGACAGCTGCTGAGGGGAGAGCAAATCTTGCAGAGCATATGAGAAAGTTACCACTAGGATATCTATTTTGTAAGGATGCTGGAATGCTTGGAAACATGATGATGGGGGATTTTACTATGGTAGAGAGTGGTATGAGTCATGTTGTTCCAAAATTAATGGGTGCCTTAGTGACACCAGTATTAGCCTTTATAGGCCTTGCTTTTATGGATTGGCGTATGTCCCTTTCTATGTTTGCTGCAATGCCAGTAGCATTGCTTATTATCATAGGTACTTCCAAATTGCAGAAAGTATTAGGAAGAGAACTAACAGAGGCAAAAGTAGATGCATCTAATCGTCTACAGGAATATTTAACAGGTATTCGTGTCATTAAGTCTTGTAACATGACTGGAGAACACTTTCAGCATCTAGAGGGTTCTTTTTACAACTTAATGAAGAAGAGTATCAAAATGGAGGGGCTTTTACAATCTATTGTGTTAACAGTAACCCCTTTACTTAGGGCAGGACTTACAGTGATGATCTACGTAGGTAGTTATCTTTTAATGGGTGGTACTCTAACTATTATGACACTAGCAACCTTTTTAGTTATAGGTACAAGAATATTTGAACCTCTTTCCGAAGCTATTATAAATTTAGCTGAGCTTCGCTATGATGCTCAAGCAGGTGAGAGAATTATAAAATTTATGGAAGAACCCGTTATGTCAGGAGAAAAAGATCCACCACTTTCAAATGATATCGAGTTACAGCATGTTGATTTTAGCTATGATAATGTAAAGGTACTAAAGGATGTATCAATTAAGATGAAAGAGGGTACATTAACAGCTTTAGTAGGACCCTCTGGTAGTGGGAAAAGTACTGTACTAAAATTGGTTGCTAGATTCTATGATCCACAACAGGGAAAAGTACTTTTGGGTAAAGAGAATATGAAAGAGATGGATCCAGAAAGTTTACTTAAAAGGATTTCCATGGTCTTTCAGGATGTATATTTGTTTCAGGATACCATAGGAAATAATATTCGATTTGGTCGCGAGGATGCAACTCAAAAAGAAGTAGAAGAAGCTGCAAAAAAAGCTTGTTGTCATGATTTCATTATGAAATTGCCACAGGGATATGATACAGCAGTGGGAGAGGGTGGCTGTACTTTATCTGGTGGTGAAAAGCAGCGTGTTTCTATTGCAAGAGCCATGCTTAAAGATGCCCCGGTAGTATTGCTAGATGAAGCCACTGCATCCTTAGATCCGGAAAATGAAATGGATGTACAAAAGGCTATAAATCAATTAATTAAAGGAAGAACTGTAATTGTTATTGCTCATAAATTAAAGACTATACGCTCTGCAGATAACATTATTGTATTAGATGATGGCAAAGTAGTAGAGCAGGGCAAACATGAAGAGCTAATTAAATTAAAGGGACTTTATGCTCGTTTGTGGAAACTTCAACAGGTATCTTAAGAGTAAAATAAATTTATTTTGAAATTTTATAAGTATATAAAATTAAATAGTGCTATAAAATAAAAGTCCATTGAAAGACAAACATTAATTTTAGTCTTTTAATGAACTTTTATTTTTTATGTAGCTTTTTATATAAAAGAGATAATTATTATATGATTTTTAAGGAATATATATATATGAATTTTATATAAGACATTATATGTTATTATTATTTTATTTTAAGCATAATATTAATAATAAACTTATGTTTTTCTTCTAGTATATCAACTATTCCATTATATTTTTTTGCAACAGTTTTTATGTTAGAAATTCCTATACCATGATTATTTTTATCAGTTTTTGTACTGATAATTTTATTTTCAACATATTGAACTTTATCTGCAGTACTATTAGAAGTTTCAATTATTAGATACATATTTTTTATGTAAGATTTTATATATATTTTTTTTTGAATATTACTATCTGTAATTCTCATACACGCTTCAAGGGCATTGTCCAATGCATTACTTAAAATAACACATAAATCTACGGGCTCTAATAAGGTTTCTTTGGGTAATAGGAAATCACATATAAAATCTATTTCATTAGCCTTAGCAATGTTATACTTTTCATTTATAACTGCATCAGATATGGAATTACCTGTTTTTATTTTAAAATCAAGTTTGCTTATGGTTTCATTAATATTTATAAGGTACTTTTTTATATCTTCAATATTATTATTAGCAGCTAAATTTCTCAAACAAGAAACATGATTATTCATATCGTGGATTATGCCTCTTATACCTTTATAAAGCATTTCTATGTTGTTGCTATGAGCAAGCTGTAGTTTAAATTGTTGTTCCATAAGAAGGTTTTTCTTTTCTTCTAATTGGCCTTCAAGCATTTTTTTAAAGGTATAGGCCATAATTAATAATGATACTAACAAAGCAAAACTTATAAAGGGTAGAGTATAATAAATTTTAGGAAAAATATAAGGTAAATAGTATCTTTTATTATCAATATTAATAGGTTGAATGATATAAAAAATAAGTCCTAAACTATAAATTGATAAACAAGGAATCAGTAAAAATAAGTTTTCATATAATTTTATTGATTTTTCTTTCAAATTTAGAAATTTACAAATGTTTTTTAAAAATACAAATAGTATAGTATAACGTATAAGATCATTAATAATGTTGGTCATAAAACTAATAATCATATGTTTATTAAAAGATACATTAATGTTATGAATAATAGGCAAAATTGTAAAATCAAAGGTTAAAAAAGTTAGATTAATAAGTAGTAATGCTGCTTCTTCAACAATAACAGCATAAAATTTCATTAAGAAATTACCATTACATAAAAAACATATAATTAGTAGCCAAATTATATTATTTATAATAATACTCCATAGTAGGGAGCTTGTTTTCATCATATAAAAATCAATAGCTGTTACTAATAATGCACATAAAGTAAAATGCCAAACTTTACTTTTAAAGCCTAAAAAATTTTTATAGAAATAGTATTTGATTGTATAGAGAAAAATCATTGTTAAATATCCTGATAAAAATTGAGAAATCTGTAATATTTGTTGTTTTTCCATAATTACTGAACCTCATTTTTTAAATAATACATAAATGCTTTTGAAAAATCATCTAATCTATATTTTGAAACATATATTTTTTCAGAGTTTATTAGGGTTATAAATACATTATCATAGCTTTCAACATACTTTAAATTTACAATATAACTTTTATGACATCTAAAAAAATTACATCCATAAAGTTCTTTTTCAATATCAGATATTTTATGGTAATATTCAATAATATTGTTTTTAGTATGGATTCTTAACTTTCTATGTTGTGATTCTATATACATTATATCTTTAAGAAAAATTTTAGTAGCTTGGCTAATTGTTTTAGCAATAATAAACTCATCTTTTTTATCAAACTGCAATAAAGCTGAATATAAAACATCTTTAAGTTTATTTTCATCGATGGGTTTTAAGATGTAGTGAAAAGCATTTACATCAAATGCATCAAAAACATAATCTTTAAGTCCTGTTATAAATATAATAATTGCTTCTTTATTTATAAGTCTAATTTTTTTTGCAACTTCTAGACCTGTTAATTTATCCATTTTTATATCTAAAAAATATATATCAAAAACATCTGTTGATGATATTAAATCCTCTCCATTATCAAACTGAAATATTTTATACTGTTTATTTTTTAAACGTAAAGCTTCAACAATAATACCTACTATTTCTTCTCTTTGATATTTTTCATCATCACAAATAGCTAACTTTAGCATTAAATCACCTCTAAAATAAGTATACCATCTAATTAAGTCTATAAATAAAATTTTTATCGGATGACTACCCGCTCTAATACTCCCATTTTATTCAACGTGAGAGTAAAGAGCGGTTACGTCTCTGGATAACGATTTCCCCTAAAGGATAACGACTTCTAAGGAGTAAAACTCCTAAGAAGTCTGTTAATAAGGGGCTATTGCATTAAAAAATTTACATACAATATATTGTTTTGCAAATTTAAAGTTAACACAATATATTGTAGGATTTATTCTTAGTGCGACAGCCCCTTAGAAATCTGTTTATAGGCTAAAACTAGATGGTAATAAAATGAGTTTTAAGCGATTATATTAATTTGTTCTTTATTATCTTTAGATTTATTATCTCTAGCTTTATCAGGAAGATTGTCCTCATAATGCTTAATATTTTGTGCAATTTGTTGTTGCTTTATAAATAATTCATTTGAATTTTCAGAGGCTGAACTAGAATTTGCATCTTTACTTTGTTCATTATTATCAACTATATTATTAGAAGTATTATTTTCTGTATTATTATTGTTTATATTTTTTAAGTTGTTACCTAGTTCTTTATTAATATTTTCAAGACCATTTTTTATTTTATCAAGTTGCTTTTTCTTATTAACAGGGTCTAGTCCTCTTTTTTCATCTGTTTTTATTTCGCAATCTAAAACTCTTGCTGTACCTGACATTAAAGTTTTTTGAAAAGATAATGATTTAGCTTGTGATAGATTGCTAGAAAGATTTAAAAGATTGTCCATAGATTCATCTGTTTTCATATTCTTTTCTGAATATGTATTTGATGTCTTCTTAGAGTTTGGATTTTTCTTATTTTTGTCTTTATCTTTACTTTCAATGCCCATTGAATTACGTTGTTCTTCTAATTGAAGATCATTTATTTGTTTATCAATCTCTTTAATCTGTTTATCAATACTTTGAAGCTTTTCTTTTATAGTTAAAGGATCGTTACCATTTTTCAATCCTCTTTCCATAATAGAATTTTTACTTTCCATCAAATTTGATTTTTGTTCCATTAGATTTTTTAATATATCATTTTTTCGGGAATTTCCTGTAAAGGATGTGCCCTTATTACCTTTATTAATAAGGTTCTGTTTTTGAGATTTCTTGTTGTTAACAAAAGTTTTAGCATTAGATGGATAATTTAAATTTATTGAACCCATCTGATGTTTGAGTGAAAAAGATATATTCATAAATATGCCTCCTTTAATAGAATTTTTCAAGTTTTGTATGGTTTTTACACTTATTATATCGTAGAATATGGAATTAATTTCATTAGTTTGTAGCAACAAGTCTTTAAAATGTATTGAATAGATTTTATAAGTATGCTAGTAGTTATTTCAAAGTATTATAAAATGAAACCTAATTCACATATTTTACTATATGCTAATTTTAATTTAACAGATATAGGGAGTTTACAATGTTTATCTAGCTCTTATAGGAGAGAAGGGATTAGAATTGTTAGTCATGGAATAAAATATATTTAGTTTTAAAACATACACTTATAAACTTTTATATTTGCTATATTAAAACTAAATATATTTTGAGACAGCTTCTTTATATACAGGACTAATTACCTGATTCGTAAAATGCCATATTGAGCATAACTTTATTAGGATAAAAGCCTTCATTTGTTATTTTTAATATATAATTAGTATCATATTGTAATATTCTTTCGAAAAGTGTAGATTCTATAGGGGTTCCACCCTGACTAAATGAGAATTTTGGTATAAAGTTTTCTTCTAATATTACACCATTTTGTATGTTAGAAGCATTGTAATAGAAGGAAGTATCTGCTTTAATTTTAGATCTATCATCTAAATTTATTACAGGAATTTCTTTATTACCAGGGATAAAAGTAGGGCTTTTAATTAGTTTAATTCCTAATTCTTCTCTTTGGCTTATAATTCTTTGATTTGTTATGTGTGTAATAGTATTCTTACCTGTGGATATTTGTATATTAAGACTTTTACCTGGAAAAATAATCTTTTTACATGAAATAGTAAAAGCTTGACCAGCAAAAACAAAACCCAGCCAGTAGGGTTGATTTCTAAATTGATAACTAGAAATTGCCATATTAAATCACCTCAAATACTCTAATTGTTACAGGATATTCTTTAGTCTTTGCATAAATAGTTAAATCTTCATTTGGGTCAAGATCATATACAATAACTTCGGCAGGAACATTAAAAACATATTTTCCACTTTCAAGTGTAAAGTTTGGATCTGTAGAGTGGTAAATATAAGTAGCCGCATCATTAATAACCCACAATTGTCTTCTTCCAGGTAGATTTTTATCCTCAACTCTTAAGGGAGTGGCTTCAGTTGTAATTCTTACTTTTCCTATACGATTATTTTTATTCCAATATAGTGGGGGAATATCATCATAACGAAAAACATTCATAAATAGTGACCTCCGTAAAGTAATTAATAACTGATATATTTAAGTTATCCATACATATTATGATAATGTACAATAGGATGATACAATAGGGAAAATAGAAGTTAAAAGGAGATAAGGTAGGAATACAAAAGAATAAATTTTTATTTAGTTTTTTAGGATTAGCATTATTTGATATACAAAGATATTTATGATATTTTTATAATGGTAAAATAGGAAGATGGTATAAATAGAAAGGAAATGATTTTGATGGAGCATAAATATGTGATAGGAATCGATTTAGGTGGAACTAAAATTAGTGGAGCAGTTGCAAATTTAAATGGGGATATTATTTCACAGTATACTCTTCCAACAAAGGCAGAAGAAGGAGAGAAAAAAGTATTACAACGTATAATAGACATTGTAGAAAAAGTAATAGAAAAATCTAATGTAGATAATTTTATTTCTATAGGTATAGGTTCTCCCGGACCTCTAGATACAAAAGAAGGGGTAATTATAACTACTCCTAATCTTCCTTTTAAAAATTTTAATATAGTAAAACCCTTAGTAGAAAAGTTTAATATACCAGCTTATTTAGATAATGATGCTAATGTAGCTGCTATAGGTGAATATACCTTTGGAGCAGGAAAGGGAACAAATAATATGGTGTTTATAACAGTTTCAACAGGTATAGGAGGGGGAGCGATATTAAATGGCAGAATATATAGGGGTAGTACTTGTAATGCATTAGAAATAGGACATATGACTTTAGAAAAAGATGGCCAAAGATGTAACTGTGGCAATTATGGATGTGCAGAGGCATTAGCTTCAGGTACTGCCATAGCTAAATTAGCAAGTGAACAAGTAAGAAAAGGGGAAAAAACTTCATTATGTAGTTATGAAAAAGTAACTGCTTATGAAGTATTTAAGGAAGCAGAAAAGGGAGATATTGTAGCTAAAAGCGTACTTAATGAAGCTTTGAATTATCTTGGAATATGTGTTGCTAATATAATTACTTCTTTTGATCCAGAAATGATCATAATAGGTGGAGGAGTTTCAAAGGGAGGAAAGATAGTATTTGAAAGAATAAATAAAGTAGTAAAAGAAAGATGTTTTAAACATATGAGCGAAAATACTAAAATAGTGCTAGCAGCTTTAGGCAATGATGCAGGTGTTAAAGGCGCTATTGCATTGGCAATAATGGAAAGTAAATTTTGATGAATTTATTATAAAAATTAAGGTTTGAACTTTTATAAATTTATAGGTTAATTCTAAATATAATATAAAAAATACTATGAATAAAGGGTAAGTAAAATAACTCAAAATTCATAGTTTTTTATTATTTATTATAATCACAAATCATAAATTATAAGCATATTATGATTTATAGGGGAAATTTTTTATATGAAATTTATAATATGTTAACTATAATAAAGGAGTGGATTTTATGGCTTTTGTAGCAAATGTAAGAAAAATTCCCCAAGCGGATTTGTATGTTGCAAAACTTTATCCCAATACTAATTTTAACGGCGAATCTTTGCTAGGTTGTGGCAGATATTATAATCAAGATAATATCTACAGAATACTAATGCACTTTGATATTTCTGGTCTTCCATCTAATATATTTATTGATAAAGCTATATTAAGACTTTATGTCAAAATAAACATTGTTAATAATATTACAAAACCGATAACAATCCACAATCTGCTCCAACCATTTGATAAAAATACTGTCACTTACTCAAATCAACCATCATTTGAGAACAACCCTTATGCAACATTAAATATAAATGCAGAGATTAATCAATTTGTTGAAGTCGATATAAAGAATTTGTTAATAAAGTGGTACAATTCACCTACACTTAATTATGGAATGCTAATGAAAGGGTTAGAAACTCAGGCTAGCTTTATCGGTTTTTCTAGCACATTTGATAGTGATGATACTAAATTTCCTAATCTAGAAATATACTACGGATATAATGAAGGATTGAGTGAGTACCCTGCTGAAACAGTTGAACTATTATCAACAGATGATTTTGTTAATTCTTCATCTATTCCTCTTGGTCCTAGTATAGGTACTTTTGCAATAGAAAATCATGGGCTTGGAGCTATTAGTGTAAGGATTCAGCTTAGTTCTGATAATATAAATTGGATAGATAATAAACCTCCTTATATTAGTGATTATATTCTTTTGAAAGATGACAATATAATATTAACTACAACTGCATATATGTCTTATACTAGAATTTTAATTACTCATGCTAAAAGTTATCCTGTTGATGATGCTACAGTCACAATATATAAAACAATTAAGGTTTAAATATGTTTTATATTTGAAATAAAAATAAAATTATATATTAAAAAGTATTTTATTAGTGGTTTTTTTCAAATCAGAAGGAACTATCTCAAAATGAGATAGTTCCTTCTGATTTGAAGTTTATATTTGCATTTGAGCAATTATTTTTAAATTTGTTCCTAAATCTGATTTATATGCTATTCTAACATATCTTGAAAAAATCATAGGCACCAACGTAACTATTTTACCTGGATTTACATCTGTAGTGACAACACTATCATCAGTATATCCATAATCTGCTTCATTTTCTTTAGGACTTATTTGTAATTTAATCTTTGCACTATTTGAACCGATATTTTTTACGAAAAAAGTAACTAGAGATTGTTGCATTGTTTCAAAGGGTGGAGTATATTGATAACTACTTAGAGCAGCAACATCTAAACTATATTCAGTAAATTTTTTCCCAACTAGAGTTACATTACTTGATAATGGCGGTGGACTATAGGTTTCAAGCCAGTTTAAAATATCTTCGGTTACTTCTATAAGTTCTTCATCTTTAGTAAATATTTTAGTAGGTTCAGTAAGCATTTTCATCACTCCCAATTATAGAAGACTTTATAAAATATCTTCTCCTACTTTTACAATTCTTTAATCTTTAGTAAATATTTTTAGTAGGTTAAATTATAGAAGACTTTCTAATATATTTGCTCCTTCTTTGTCAATAACTTCAAACATTTTTATTGATCTAATAATTTCTTTTTTAGCCATTTCTTTATAGTCATATTTAAAATATAATTTACCTAAATTTAGTAAAACTGACTGATCGCTTATCAAATTTAATAAATTTAAGGTTTTTTCAAATTTATTAAATTCTTTGTTTATAAGCATAACTTCGCATATTTGTAGAATAGCTGGAGTAAAATCTAACATAGTTTTATCCTCAGATAAAACATTAGTATTTTTGTTTGTAAATAAATTGAGCATTTCTTTATATACTTTTAAAGTAGTCCTGTTGTATTCAGATAGGTTACTTTTATTAAATTGATTTATTGCAACAAGTGCTAGATCATATTTATCTTTTATAATAAAACATAAAGATTTATACATCATTATTTGAAAATAATATAAATTTTTTTCATCTATGGTATCAATATATTTTATACACTCATCAATTTTACCAGAATATAGTAGAGATTTCACTTTGAATATTTTTAGATTTTCTGAAAATACCCCGGATTTTTCACTTTTGTTTATATACTCTAAGGCTGTTTCATAGTCTCCTTCCATATAAAATAAATCTGCAATTATAGGATATTCTCTTGGAAAATCAGTGAAGAAATTTTCTATAATTTCTTTCATTTCTTCTATATTAAATTTTTTTTCTTTTAGTATATGACATATATTATAAAGGGGAACTAAAAAATCTGGCTTTGCTTTAATAGTGTCAACAGAGTATTTATATGCAGTATCATAATCTTTTAGATCCATATAAATTTTTGATAGTTCATATTTAGGTCTAAATCCACCTACTCCATAAATGGATTTTAAAACTGAAGGTGGTTCTCCAATTCCTATACATTTTTCAAAGGCTTTTATTGCTAAAAGAGGGCTATTTTCTTCTTTTAATATAAGTCCTTTTAAATAATATAGATCAGTAAACTCAGGATAATATCTTGTTCCAATTTCAATGAATTCCAGAGCTTTATCATAATCTTTCAAAGTATAGTTTGATATGACTATTCTTTCTATTAATCTTGAAGCATATCCAGTGCTTGGGTCAAAATCATTATAAGATTTATAATAATTATCTAAAGCTGATTTTTTATCATCTAAAGCAAAATATTCATTACCTAAATTAAAATATGCAAATTTAATATCTTCACCTTTTTTTATTTGTTCTCTTAAAAGAGTAATATTTCTATTTCTTTTATCTTTAGATACAATATTTTTATTCAAATAACCATAGTGGTATATTCTTATATCATAGGTTTTACCTTTTACATCCTTTTCATAATTAACTAATTGGTTATGAACCTCACCTTCATAATGAAATCCATAATTGTTTTTAAATAGTCGTGGATTTAAGTTTATGGTTATATCTGTAGTGGTTACACTATATCCAGAGTAATTTAATGTTTCAAAAAAGTATATTGTATCTTCATTTAAATCTTTTTTTATAAGATTTTTAAATTTTTCTTTATCTTCACTGCAAAATTCATCATCGCCATCCAATATCAAAATCCAATTTTTTGAGGCATATTTTAAAGATTCATTTCTAGCAGCACTAAAGTCATTGCACCACTCAAAATAATGAACTTTTGCACCATATTCTTTTGCAATTTCTACAGTTTTATCTGTGGAGCCAGTATCTACTACTATTATTTCATCTACTAAATCTTGTACACTTTTTAGACATCTTCCTAAATTTTCTTCTTCATTTTTAACAATCATGCATAAACTTATATCATGACCCATTATATATTATCACCTCTATTTCAAAGAAACCAAGAAGTACCAAATGGTACTTCTCAGCTAATTTATTAATACCTACCATTAAAGAAGACTTGTACACTTTGGTTTGTAGTTGCAGCAGTTGTACAATAAACTTTTGTATAATGCATATAATAAGAACTGCTTAAAGCTTTAGCGGTTCCAACTGCTCCAACGGTAGCTGTTTCACCAACTAGAACATAGGTTCCGTTTTGTTCTGGACATACTGCTATGCTAACTGTTACTGGCATAGTTCCACCGGCAACCTTCTTAACATACCAGGTAATATCCTGCATTTTTGAAGTGTCTACTGCAGTACTATATTGTGGTGTAGCTAAAGCGATAGTAGAAACTGTTTCAGAAGTTTCATTGAAATATCTATCAGTAATGTTTACATTTATTGATCCACCTGTGATAGAACTTATTTTAGCAATAGTTCCGCTTGTCAATGAATTTAGTTGAGTAACATCAACAGTACCGTTAGTGATAGAATCTACTTTAGCGATAGTACCACTTGTCAATGAACTTAATTGAGTTACGTCAACAGTACCATTAGTGATAGAGCTTACTTTAGTAATAGTACCATTTGTCAATGAACTTAATTGAGTAACATCAACAGTACCATTAGTGAT
>OGSC01000199.1_pt1 | contig 48390 bp, 72 predicted proteins | sample 1573751 | NCBI WGS metagenome assembly OGSC01 (sample SAMN03295840, study PRJEB24534) | human gut metagenome | isolation source: fecal sample 8 from infant 5 | host: Homo sapiens | place: USA: Pittsburgh, PA | collected 2014-07
TAATTTTATCCTGTGCTTCATCTTTTGATTTTATATCTGTCGCAATATCAGCCAATTGCGAAGCTGTATCCTTTTTGAATTTATTAAGTTCTTCGCTAGATACTTTAGTTTTTATGTTTTCAGTATTAGTGTTTATAAGATTAAGTAAATTACCCGCAACATCTCCATTTAGTGTTTCCTTTAGTCCATCAAACCAAAACATAAAATCTGTTTCTAAATTTTCCTTTATATTCTGTAAGTCTTGTTCTGTTTTTCCTGTTATATTTTTATACCATTCAAGATATTGATTAAAAATAGTAGTTGTATCCACCTGATCCACAGTTCCATGGACGATTCCACATAATTTTTTATTTAGCCTTAAGTCTGTTATATCAACTTGCGTTATACTTATAGATCCAGCATTAACTTTTATATCTGCTAAGCCTAATTCATACATATCAGCATCTCTGGTTAATTGCGGTGCTTTAGGTTCACTAGCAAACTCACCTTTTTTTATCTTTGCTCTTATTTCTCTTTCAACAACATCATATCGCAATACTATTTTGTCTATTCTATGCAATACACCATCTGCAACATCTATAGGTAAAATTAAATCATCTGTGTTTTCATACTTATATCCATTAATCCAACCCTTGCCTGGCTTAACTATTACCTGCATTTTATCCGTTCCAATTACCTGTAAATTTGTAGATGGATTAGGAAACACACCATTCCCAATAAAACTAGCAAAATACTCCGCATAAGTTTCTGCCTTATATACCCTATCCCATGTATCACCTACTTTCATAGCATTAAAAAACCCTGACTTCTCCATTATCTCACTTCCTTTTTAGATATTTTTTTAATGTTGTCTATAATAGTCGGAATGCTATCTCCAAATATACATTCTAAATTGAAACCATTCGTTTCATATATCTCTTTAATCTCTGCAACCTTGCTATTAAGAGTTATACCCCATTTTTTATCCTGGACAGTAACAATATCTCCTAAGTCCCAATCTTGGCCATAAATAAAAGCTCCATAAGGAATTACTTGTGCTTCAAATGTTTCTACTATTTTATATTCTTGTAATCTTTGTTTACCCATAGTTGTAAGTTCTGTAATATTATCAGCCTGGCTATAATCTATAAAAGTTTCTTTCCTGTACCAACCTTTAATATTTCCCACTTGTTGTATTAATCTTTTTTCATCTTCGCCTTTTCCTCCAACATAAGCCACATTTTTATAACTTAACAAACTTTTTAGGAAATGCTTATTTCTAATATTTTCAAAGTCTATACTGAAAATCACTGGAGGATTTTCTTCCTGATCTGCAGTAAGATTTCTACCTTCTATAACATCAAATATAAAATTATTATTATATGTGTCTAATGTTATGTCCCAACCTAAATTACTATATTCAGTTATCTCCTGTATCTTATCTGCTAAGTTTTCATAACGAGTACGCCAAGCATCTTGTTTTCCTCTTTGTTTATCTCTAGCAATAACTAAATTAGGAATAATTCTATCTTTATCTACTGGATTGACAGCATTATTATCTACAAATTTTTTTATTATAGCTTCTTGTGTGCCTGTTGCATTGTCGTATCCTTGTCCTATAGGTGGTACTGTTGTTCTGTCTTTAATTTTCCCCTTTAAAGTAGCTCCTTTAATAACTAACTGCTCTTTACCATCTTCACTCGTAGATTTATCCATAAACTCTATAATTCCTACTTTATTAAAATAAGCTCCTAAAAGGATTAGGTTATCCTCCTGGAGCTTATCTACATTATTTTTTTCTAAATTTATGTGAAGCTCAAATTCTCCTACTCGGCTAAATCTTCTTATAAATATAAGAGATTCATAGTCATCTATTTCACCTAGTAAGTTAAAATCTTTATCTATAATTCTAATTGGTACCTTATTCATAAACTACACTCCTATATAAAGTGGCTTATAGTATAAAGCCATTTCTAGGTTATCCAATCCTTTTTCTGAATCATACCTTAATAAATTATCTCCAACTTTTAGCTGTAAAAATTCACTCGCTAAATCTATATAATTAAATACATTTATTTTAGTTCCATTGCTTTTTATCATTTCTACTCTTTTATTACCAAAAGATGTATTTATAACTAACTTATCTCCAGCTTGCAATGTCCTTTTAACTTTAATATATTTCCTGGTATATACATCAAATAAAGAAGGATTAACTACAGTGGCTAATGCTCTAAATTCAATCCTCATTCCACATTCTACATCCCCTTTATTCTTAGCATTGACTATTAAATTACTTATTCTATGTCCCATAATGATTCCTGTTTCTTCTGGGATTATTAAAGGAAAATGAAAATCTCCTACCCAAAGAGCTATTTCTTCTTTTTCTTCTATTAAATCCATCCATAAAGGATTAGGGCAATAAAATTGTATTAGAAACTCCTGCATATCATCTATTTGTTCTCTAAATGTTGGTGAACTATCTACAATACAATTTATAACATGCTCACTAGCATTATTGATATAAGTAAGAGTACCATTTATCTTAGGATTAAATATACTACAAAGCTTTTGCCTCTTTCTATACATATCTTCTACAGTATCTCCTACTATAGCTCCTTCTATTGGTAAAATTCTCTCATCTAAAAAAGTTCCATGGTGTGTCTTACCATCCTGTCCAGGAGATTTACTTGTCAATATTGTTGTTTTAGGGCTTCCTAGCTCAATTTTAGTTAAAATAAAAGGAGCAGAGTTACCTAATTCTATACTCTGTCCCCTTTCATTTTTAAATATAATTTTTTGCAACTTCTACTCCTCCTTAAGATGTACTAAAGTTTAAATTCCTTATCATTACTTCATTCTTTCTCATTATTTCACTTGGAGATAATTCTTTAGGGCTATTAAAAGTAAAACTATTGTGATTTACTATACTTTTTCTATTATCAATAGTGCTTGAAGTTACATTGCTAGAATACTGTTTAATTGAATTTATTGCGGAAGATTGAGCAGCCATTGAATTTAAAGCTGAATTTCTAGCAACTTCAAAACTTTCCTGTATACTAGCTATCATGTTCTTAAGTTCCTCTATTTTAGGCTTAAAGCCCTCTACAAGTTTTTCTCCAAGGCTTTGTCCTGCTTGTTGATAAGCTTCCTCATAAGAATGTAACAATTCAATAATTTCCTTTTGATTGTTGTCCATTATAATTCTTTCGGCTTCAGCCTGGAGTGCTGCATCATTAGTTTTTTTAGCACAAAAACTTCTATAATCCTCAAGTTGTTTTTCTAAACTTTGTCTATTGCTTTCATATATAGAATTAATATTTTTTAATTCATTTTCCTTTTCTTTCTGTAGTTGCTCTTTTTGTTTTTCTAGTTGTTCTTTATGAATCCTTTTTTCTCTCTCTTTAAGAAGATTATTAAGTTCCTTCTGGATTTCAATTTTATTAAATTCATTATGTTCATATTCTAATGCTGTCTCAAGTTGATTTATTTTTTTTAGTTCTTCTGCATTCTTATCAGCTTTATCTTCTTCTGTAAGTTGTTTATCTATAGCTTCAATCTTAGCATCATAAAAGCTTTCTATTCTTTTTATAGATTCATCTTTCCATCTATCTAGTTCCTTTAATTCTTTGTTTACATACTCTTCTTGTGTCTTTAGTTGATCTTCATATCGTTGCTTTAAAGCTGATTTAATTCTATCAACCATATTATTAATACTATCTGATATTTTTTTATCTGCTTCTTTTTGAGCATCTATAATCTTTTGTTTTGTATCATCAACTGCATTCCCCATGTTGATTAATTCAGTCTTAGCCTCCTCAAGAGCTTTCTTAGCCTTTATAGTTTCCTCTGCTGTATACCCAAAAGTTTTTGCTAATTCTTCATATCTATTTTTAAGAACCTCTATCTTTTGTCCCTGAAGAATAACTATTGCTTGATGGTTTAATAAATTTTCATTTAAATCTTTAGTATCAATACCTAACCTTTTTATAGCTTCATTGTATTCATTTATTGTATTGTTAAATACATTCTCCTGTACTTTAAGAGATTTTTTAACTTCTTTTTCCCTCTTATCTAGTAATTTCATACCATCATCATAATATTCTTTAAGCGCCCTTTTTGAACGCTCTAAGCTATCAACTTGTGCTTTCTGATTCGCTTTAGTAGTATTCAAAACTTGTTTCTGATACTGTCTTAAAGCAGCTATCTGATTAGCATAATTAGCCTTGGCACTTTTATCTTTAGTATTCTTTTGCAACTTTTGATAATAGGCTATCTGTGAATCTATTCTTGCCTTTTCTGTTTGTAACTCTATAGAATTTTCATTCTTAAGAATTCTTAGCCTATCTTCTATGCTCTTAGATCTATTATCATAATCTTCTTTCAAATATTCTTTAGATTTTTCAATTTCTTCTTTATTTAATTGATCTATGAATTCCAAATACTTCTGATATTCCTTTTTACTATTAGCTCCCCAATTTAGCTGTCTTGCTAATCTATCTTTCATTACACTTTCTGATACACCAACTCGAGGATTAACAGCTACACTTTCTTTAGCCTCCGACATGGCTTCTTTTGCAATATCTTCAGGGTTATTATTAGCCTTATTATCCCCTAACAATGATGTTAATATCTTTTTAGATTCTCGATTATTAAATACTTTTTCTCCACCGTTAAATAATTTGTACTGTCTAGATGCTACTATCTCAAAACCATCTTCAGCGACTTCATGTATTCCTGCTTCCGCAAAATCTGTACCTGCAGCATAACCTTTAGTATTTTTAACTTGTTTTTTAGACAATCTGTCTTTCATAGAGTTTGATTGTGTATTATTGAATATTTTAGTCCCTTTAGGTAAATCTACTAGTTTAGGTCCTTTACCTGGTAATTGTATTAATTCTGATCCATCTTCATCAACCCAAGTTAAACCACCTTCAAAATAGCTTGTTCCTGTCCATTTTTGTGGCACATTGGGAACAAAAGGTTGATTTGGATTAATAACTTTTTGAACTACACTAGCAATAAAAGGATGCTTGCTTAACCAACTTTGTGCATTAGAATGTGCATCATGGATCCAATCAAAAAGATTATAATTTGTCTTAGCTTGTACTTCTATAGCATTGTTCCATATAGCTTGTTTCTTACTATCATAACCGCTTACAATAGGTTGAAACTTGGCCCCGTTTTTTAAATCTTTATCTATATCTTCTCTTGCTTTAATAGGATTACCATATATTTGTCCAGTACTTACATCCCAAGCACCAACTATTTGCCCAGTTGCTTTATCTACTTCTACATAACAATTATGCATTTGACCCGTTACGTTATCTTTTATTTGATAATACCCAGTTTTTGTTATGTTAAGCATACCATTCATTTTTGAAGCATAGGTATTTAATTCAATCTGCTTTTGTTGCTCTGACTTATTAAGAATTGTTCCATGTTGCATATCTAAATAATTTATTAGTTGTGGGTATTTCTCTATTGCTGCATCTAAAAATCCTTGATACTTTTTATTCTCAACACCTATTTCTTTCTCTTTTGCTTCTTCTAATTGTGTAATTTTAGCTTCAATTGCTTTTTGTGTTTCCTTATCGGCATCTTTAGAATACAATTTTAAATATTCTATTTGCTTATCATAATTTTCTTTTGTTTTCTTTACCTCTGAATCTCTAGCTTTTGCCTTTGATTCCATCAACTTAGATACTCCTTCCATATCTAAGTTCTTCATTCTAGCGTTAAAATCAGCCTGAGCTGCTAAAAGTTCTTCTTTAGATTTAACAGTATTTTTCATTTCAATTGACCCAATTTGCTGGGTTAATTTTTCAACTTCTTTTAATGTTTTCTGCCTTACATCTCCAGTTTCTTTGCTAGCTCTTTTTTCTAAATCTAAAATTTTCTTTTTAATATCCTGAACCTTTTTTATTTGATCATTTCCACTCTTATTAAGAGAGTCTAATATTTTTTTCTCATTTGCATCTAATCCATCAGCTTTAAAACTATCCGCTAAGGTTTTTTGTATTTCAGTTTGCTTAGATTTTATTTTATTAATAGCACTATTACATATTTCATCTAATTTTGCATTAAGTTTTCTACCAGTTTCAGCATCTGCTAATTTATCTAGTTTAGCAGCTCCTTCTACTTCTATATTATAATTAGCTATTTTATTAGCTATACCATCTAAAGCTTTTTGTGTTTCTGGGCTTACTTTTTTACTCCATTCTCTATGTTTTACATTCATTTCTTCTAACTGCTTATTAGTATGAATAACATGTTGATTTAATCCCGCCATTGCAGTTTCCATAGTTCCCATATCTTCTGCGCTCTTTATACAACTATCATTTAGATATTCCGTATTTTTATGTGCTGTATATATAGCTCCACCGACCGTTGCAATACCTACTGCCACCGGTAATGCTATACTACCAACTGCTCCAAGTCCCCCCGCAAATAAGCCAAGTCCTCCTGAACCTCCAGCAACTTTTGCAGCTGTTCCTACACCCTCAACTGCAGTAGCCACAGTCGAAGCTTCCTTAAATATTCCAAAAAATACTCCTACCTTTTTACCTGTTTTAATCAAAGTATTTATGCCTTTAAAAGCACCACCTAAACCACTTATAAATGGTCCTAATGCTGCACTAGCAAGTCCTGTCTTTATTATAAATTCTTGTGTAGCAGGACTTAATTTATTCATCCAATCAGCAAATCGAGATATTAAATCTATTCCCTTCTCAATAATAGGCAATGCTTTAATTCCTAGTTCCATAAGAGAATTTTTCGCTTTATTCATAGCCTTAACAAATTTAGTTTCTGTAGATTGTTCCATTTTGTTATAGGCATCATCTAAAGCAGTACTATTAGTTTGCATCTCTTGCATAGATGCATTGTATTTTGCTACCCCATTTTCAGATGTTAACATAAGTATGGAGTTAAGTCCCTCAACTGATCCAAACATAGTAGCCATAGCCCCTATTGGTGAATCTGCTGCTTGTGCCATTATCTCCAAATCTTTACTTGCATTTTTTTGTGCTTTGCTTAATTCTTTATATTCTTTAGTACCTTTCTTTCCTGCGTTTTCTAGCTCAAGCATTTTATGAGCATTATCGCTCATACTTTGACTCAATTTATCAAATTCAGGACTCGCATTAGATAATCCTTTCTTTACATCTTGTAAAAATCCCATCCAGCCCTTACTCTGTAGAGCTGAAACAGAAAAGTCTATACCTAATTGTTCTGCCGCTTCCCCGGCTTCTTTACTAGGCTTTATTATATTAGACATTGCAGCCTTTAAAGCAGTAACAGATTCGCTTGTAGCAAGACCTTGTGCTGTTGTACTAGCTAAACTAGAGAATAATTCATTTGTTGTTACTCCTAATTGTGCTGTTATTGGTGTAATTTTACCTACAGCACTTGCAAGCTCACCAAAAGTTGTCTTACCCAAGTTCTGTGTAATTAACATCTGGTTTGAAATGTCTGTGGCCTTATCTGCTTCTAATCCATATGAATTTAAAACAGTAGTTAACCCATCAACTGCAGTGGATGTCTCTGTGAAACCACCCTTTGCAGCCTTTACTGCCACATCTAAGAAATCAACTGCTTTAGCAGTATCTACTGAACCAGAAATAGCTTGATACAATGACTCATTCAATTCTTTAGTGCTCATTCCAGTTTTATTAGAAAGATCGATTACTCCTTTTTTAAGTGTTTCTATTGGAACTTTTGTAGTATCTGCAATTGTACTTACCTTAGCAGCACCACTTTCAAAATCAAATGCAAATTTAGTAGCTGCAGTACCGGCACCTATAATAGGAAGAGTAACATGAGTTGTAAGTTTATTACCTATACCTTGAAGTTTATCTCCTACCTTATCAAAAATTTCATACTTTTTATCTATCTTTTCAAATTCATTACCTAGTATTTTCAACTTACCAGCAAAAGTAGAAGTTTCTTTTTCTGTCTTTTTTAATTCTTCTCCAAGATTAGCATGAGCTATTTTTAAATCTAGTATTTTACCTTTATATTCTTCGACTTCTTTAGAATCCTTACCATACCCTTGTTCAACTTCTCTTAAAAGAGATTCATGCTTTTTTATTTCACTATCTAGCAAAGACATTTCTTTTTTTAGTTTATTCATCTTTTCAGAATTATCAAATATACCTTTGCCGCTTTTTTCTTGAGTTAAATCAAGCAGTTTATAAGATTTCTCTAAATTACTTATTTGAGTACTTGTTTTTTGATAACCTTCATCAAGATTTTTTAATTTATCAGCTACAGTAGTTGTAGTTTTGCTAGTTTTCTCTAATTCTTGTGCTAATTCAGAGTGCTTTAATTTTAGATCTAATACATGAGATTTATAATTTTCATATTCTTTTGAGTTCTCGCCGCATTTTTTACCTATGTCTTCTAAAGTCTTTTCAGACTTTTTAATCTCATCATCTAGTAACTTCATACTAGATTTATAAGCTTCAATTTTTTTACTATTGTCTTCTAAGCTTTTACCACTGGCTTTATTAGCATTTTCCCAAAGCTTATAACTTTTCTCTATATTAGATACTGCAGTATAAACTGACTTATCCATTATAGAGCTAGATTCTTGAGCTTTAGTTTGTAACTTATAAAAGCCCTGTATCGCTTTTGATACAGAGCTTTCAAACTTATCTAGTCTTAAATCAAGACTAGAATATATACTCCCTAATTCTACACCTATGTTATTCACCTCCTATTTTGAGGTATAAAAAAAGAACCGCATAAGCGATTCTTTTAATATATTATATTTTTACTTGATTAACTTTGTTGCTCTGAAATATGACAATGCTTTCAAATTTTCTTTAGCATCTTTGTTATTTGGATTTAATTCAATTGCTTCTTCTAGGAGACTAGCAGCTTTATCTAAGTCTTCTGTTTTATTTCCTTTGCCATACATATACATACGCGCTAATTGGTTTAAAGAAAGACTAGTTAATTGTTTCCCAGCTTCTTTATTACCGAAATATATTTTCCACGCACCATTATCATTTACGACATATTGCTTTAATTCTTGTTTTTCCTCTTCATTTTCAAAAATATCTTCACATTTTTTAACTACTTTAAACTCTACAATATTTTTAAATTTTATACCATTTAGGCTTCCTTTAAAATCTTTAACTTTTTCAACCTTTACATCTTTTAATTTAAAAACTTCTTTTTCAGCATTTCTCCATTTAGTAAAGTCCTCTTTTTTAAAATCTTTTTTACTTTCTTCACACAAAGTTTCATAAGCACCTTCTACATCTCCATCTTTTATACTGTCGTAATAAGCATTTAAAGTTTCTTCTGGTTTTCCTTTTGGAGCACAACCTACTAACGCTATTAATGTAAAAGATAAAATAAGTACAAATAACAATGAAATTTTATTAGATATTTTCTTCATATAATCCCCTCCAATATGTAAATATATATCAATTATATAATATATATTACAATATTGGAACACCTATCCTAAAAGCATCTTTAATCCTGGATTATCTTTTCTATCTTTGTTTGTATTTACAAATCGTGGTTTTTCTCCATTCTCTATTCTATATATGAACTCTGTCATAACCTCATCAAGACAATATGCCACATACTCATCTTCAATTTTTAACAATTCACTTGGTGTCTTATGATACATCTTCACCATTGTCATTAGACTTATTATCTTCTGGCTTTTTACGAAATGGTTCCAAGGTTCTTACCCCGTGCACTACAAAATTATATATTATTATTTTTTGTTCATCTGTCATTCCTATAACTTCTTGAATTTCTTTAAATGTTGGCTCAACCATTGTTGTTTCACAAAATAACTCAGCAAGTTCATTAACAGTTTTTAAACTATCTTCATCTTTTCCTCCTGGGCCTTTCCCTTGAAATAAATCTATTACAGGTCCCATAAGTGGATTAGGTATCTTACCTTTAGCTGCTAAATCTAATAAATTAACTCTTTGCAATTTAACTGTAAATGTATCTTCTACATCCCATCCAGGTAATTCTACTTCTATATATTTTTTAGCTTTTAATTCCTCTATATTTGTTACTGACATACTAATTCCTCCTAAAATTTTAATTTAAAAAGAGAGCCTACTATAGCTCTCGATTTTAAGGTTCTTGATTGTCTATAATATTAGATTCTTTTTTACCCTCTTCTATGTCTTGTGGTAATGAATCAACAAATTCTATAGACTTTATAGGTAACTTAGCTTTAGTGTTTTCCCTACATTTAACTTCAAACTCTGGTGAAAAGAAATCTTTTTTGAATCCCATTTTAAATGCTTTCCCAGTACATTTATTAAACGTTACTTTAGCATAGTTCTTAATATCTTCCCCTTCATAATTTGCCACAAATATATCGGCTTTAAATGGTTTTATTTTAGAACCTTCACTAAGCATTGGTGTATCATATCCCACAATTTTAGTAGGCTCATCTTTATCATAACGAATTGTTCCACCTTCAATTAATGCTGCTACTGTTAATTCAAATGTTGTATTTTTCATTTTCAGTTTATATCCATACAGCAAATCCGGAGTGCTAGCTGTAGCTAATATCTTTTGATCATCTCTTAGCTGTTTTTCTTGTCCTTGTGATATTTCAGGATCTGTTTCTATTTCACTATCACATTGAATATTAATTGGGTTACCTCCACTTAATGGTAAACCTGTAAGTGGATCTAATGGTGTTAAAATTACTTTTTTAACATTATATAAAATTTCTCCTGTTGTACTCATTAAATTACCTCCTTCGGTATTTTGTATTTTAATCTTCTAAAATAAGCTCTCTTTTCACTTTCTATAATTTCTGGTGTAATATCACCTGTAAATTCTAATTTTTCATTTAAGGGTTTGTGGGCCTTATCTAACATTTCATCAAGTACAGTTATATCTCCTAAAGGAGCGTATAAAAAAACATGAACAAACTGCCAACCACATTGATTGTTATTCATGCTTTTTAATTGATTTTCAAATTTTAAAACCACATAAGGTTGTGTACACTCTCCTTCGTGTTCCCCTATTGCATAACAAGGATATAAAGGATCTATTAAATCAAATATCTCTTTTCTTGTCATTAAATCACTCCTATTGATTGGACTATTTTCTTCCAACCTTCAATAAATTGTGGAGCAAACTCTTGTATAGCCCTTTCAAGTATTGCATATTTACCTTCATTGCATAATTCAAGATAAACTCCATAATCTACTTGATGGCTTAATGCAACCATTAATGTATTTGTATTTGTCCATTTTACAGTGGCTGTTAAAAATAACCTTGCATGAGCTGTTCTATCCGTCCATACTACATTTTCTTTAGCCCATTTTTCCATATTCATTGCTATATTTTGAGCATCTAGTGCAAGAGCTGCTTTAAGCTTTGGAGTAAATTCTTTTAATTTTTTCATAGCTTCATCTAATCCATGCATTTCTAGTTTACAACCATCAGCCATTCTTAATCACTTCCAAATCGCTATTATAAACATCCTTAATAATCATTCCTGGATAAGTTACTATATATTTATAACCATTAGCTTCAAAGTAATCTCCCTCTTTTATTTCTATTCCTTCAGTTACTGCAAACATTGAAATACCTCTAGTTCTTTTAACAATTCCAGATTCTTTTACATTATCTAAAATTAAATTATGCTTAGTATCATCAAGAAATATATCTAACTCAGCTACTTTATCTGGTTTTTCTGTACCACCTCTCATACCGTTACTTGCCTTAACATTTCTCATAAGAATTATATGTGTTGGATTTTTAGATATACTCTTCTTAGCCTGCAATTTTCTTCTTTCCTCATTCATTGGCCATCAGCTCTTTTCATTGATGTTTTATAGCCTGTTGTAGTTCCACTATTGGATAAACTTTTTTCATAATCACTTTTGTATTGCTCCGCAAGTCCTAACCAATACTCTCTATTTGATTCTGTTTTAAGTGGTCCCATATTTACAGCATCATCAGCATTTGCTTTAAACAAACATCCTTTCCAACTTGCTTTGTTTATATCATTATCATTTGTTTCTAATAGTACATTTATCTCTACATCTTCAAAATAAGGATACTGCCGCTCCTGGAGATTAAACTTTAATATTTCTATAGGTGCCATTCTTATTCACCTTCTTCTATTTCAGCATATTTTCTTAGCTCCTCTAAATCACATTCCTTAACTTGAAATTCTTCATCAATTTTAATATGTTTACCATCATATTTTATATATTGATTAGCCTTAGCTTTAAAAGTTTTTTGTTCTACTTTTTCATCTCCCATAGCATCTATATTTTCTTCTTTAGACTTTGCCATAATAAAAATCTCCTTTCTTATATAAAACTAAAGAGCAGTCATATTGACTACTCTAATTAATATACTGTTGCAAAGAATACTTCATCTGCCCTGTCAAATGAAACAATAGGCATAACTGATACTTTTGTATCTACAGTAACTGGGTCCTCTTTTACCATTGTTGTTACTGCAATACCTGTGTCCACCATATAAGTATCTAATTTAGATGAACCTGATTGCTTGTCAAATTCTTCTGGAGTTGTACCATAAACAGTATTACCCAAAGTTGTTCCACTCATAAGTGTTACTTTACCATCCACATAATATGGAACTGGATCAGCACCTTCTGATGGAATATAAGTAGCATCTTCTAAAAATACAACTGTTAATTGAAGTACCTCTTTTACAAATTGAATATAATTTGCTTGACTTAAAATTAATGAAGTATTTAAATTACTGTTCTTAATATGGTTAGTAATAGCTTTATTAACTAAAAATGTACTATCAAAAGTATTTTCAGTTAACAGTAATGTTTTAGGCTTTCCATATTGGTCATTTGTAATAGCCTTCTGCCATGACTTTATATCTCCTATAATATCAGTATCAGGATTTGTCCACTTATCTGTTCCAGTTAATACTTCTCTATGATTATCTGGGACCCCATATTCTACTACAATATCGCCATCTTTTGAAGTAAAGTTCATTAAACCATTTTGAATTACTGATGATCTCATTTTCTTTGAAATTATATTTGCTCCATCTATTAAATTAGAATAGTTCTCAAACACCTGTCCTAATAATGCATTTACAAAATTTTCGTTATTTGCTCCTATTGCATTTTGTAAATCTCTTCTGGTTGTTTCATCAATCCCCATGCCTTCCTTAAAGAAAGGTATTTCTGTTGACTTTACATTTAAATCAGCACTTAATGCTCTCATCTTTGTATTTGCATCAAAAGTACTCATTCTTAAAGCTATTGGTTTTTTCTTAGCGCCTTTAGCCATTTCTAACTTTGTACCACTAACTTTTTTATCAGGGAATAAAGCTTTATCTATTGTTTGTTCTATTGGTAACTCTTTAATATAAAGAGCTATGTTCTTTGAATTAATATAATCTCTTAAATTAGGCATATATGTTTCCTCCTTATTTTTCAAAAATTATTTGTCTTAATGCTGCCATTTCAACTTTTTTAATAGCTTCATCTGAATTAAACTTGACTGCTGATTCATATAAAGCACCATGTACAAATACTGGCACTACTTCTGTTGCATCATCTTTATCTGCTGTTGATGACATTGAACCTTTAAAGCTAATATCTTGATATACAACTCCCCAAGCATCTGTTTCACTTGAAGTTGAAGTTACTTTCTTACCATCTTTAGTAATTAAAGTACCTGCTAAAAGTACCTCATTTTCATCTAAAAGTTGTTTTACATCACCTTTTCTTACCTTAACAGGCAATGAAATAAAATGATCTCCAGCTATTAATCTTAACTTATTTTGTTTAGCTCCTATTGTATAACTTGATTGTCTCACTTGTTATCACTCCTTTATTTTTATTTAGCAAAGTCTGTTAAACTTTTCGCTTTCATAGTTTCCGCTCTTTGCTTTCCTAATTCTGAAGCAAAGTTAGTTTTAGTTGCTTCCTGCTCCTTATCTCCACCAGTACTAAATGATCCTGTTCCTTTAACCTCTTTTTCAAATAAGAAATCATGTGATTGTTTAAGAGGTTCTATTTGTTCTTTAAGACCTATAACATTATCTCCATCTACCTTAAGTTTATCTTTGTCTATAAGTGCCATAATTAAATTTTTATCCTTAATATTAAAAGTACTTAATCCTTTCTCCAAGGCATTATTAAAAGCTATATCTGATAATTGTTTCTCATAAGTTTCTTTCTGTGCTTGATTATCCAACTCTAGCTGCTCTACTTTTTCTTTTAATCCATCAACATCTTTATATTGTTCTTTTAGGTTTTTAAGTTGAGTGTCTCTCTCTCCAACCTGCTTTTTATATTCCTTAGCCTGTTCATTTACTTGGTCAAATCTTTGCTTTGGTATATAAGTACCTCCGCTTATATCCTCTAAGTCTTTATCCTTATATTCCTTTTGTTTATCTTCTGAAAGTTGCTTAAATAATTCTTCTCCTAAAATTTCTTTAAGTCTTGCCATAACATAATCCTCCTAAGTTCCTTAATTTCAGTTTTTAGCGTGGTTCTGTCCACGGATTAAGGTTGCTTATTTATTCTTTTACATCTACAAGTAAAGCTTAAAAAGATGAAAATAAAAAAGCCTTATTTCTAAGACTTATAGTTTGTACGCCTCTCTCAAATATGGTAAAATTTTGTTGAAAGAAGGTGCTTTTATGAGTAATTTAATTAAACCTGGAACAGATAACCAACCATCCGGTAAATATAAAGAGGTTGGTCCACGTGGTGGAAATGTTCCTAAAGCAAAAACTGTAACTATTGATCCTGGCGATAGGCTCCCACCTACACAGGAAAAGGGTCGTAAATGGGAAAAAATTAAATAGTTAAATTTCTATTCTTTTTTTCCATATGCAGAGGCAGAGGCTGAATATATTTATTTGTATCCAAGCCTCTGCATATCTTTTTCCATTTTCCTTATACTTTGTAATATAATGATGCATAAATTTCACCTCACTTTTATACATAATAAAAGCACCTACCATTTTATTTAGTAAGTGCTTTTAAATACCTTCAATAGATTTTATTTATTTCCCATTAATCCTATCCATCTCCTTTTTTAACCCCTTTTGAATATTATCTATATCTTTATCATCTAAAACCTTATCCACATCATTAGTATCCTTAAATTTTCTTAAGCTTTTTATTTCAATCTTTCTTTTAAGCCTCCTACACTTAGTATTCATAACACACACTAAATGCTTTTTATTACACTTAGGACATTCATAATATACTTCTGTATACATTGCTCCCAAATACTTTTCCTTAAGTTTATCTTGTGCCATATTAAACTCTCTTTTACAGTTATCACATATTACTTTCATATATACCTCCTATATTGCTATGCCATATTCTTGACCATAGCTCTCTAGCCATTTATCTAGTTTAGGATTGCTTTCTCCATTAGCCCACGCTATCAATTCATCTCTAGCCTTTTCAACTGATATATTTTCTTGAGTAGGATAACAAAGACAATTAGGATGTGCTATTGGATATTTATCAGCCGGATAAATTCCAGCACCTAAATCGTAATTGTCTTGTGTTGCATACTCATCACAAATATCTTCACCATGTCTGGCTACTTGTCTTTCATAATGGCTAGGACTTAAATTCCATTTTAATCCTATATTAAAAGGATTCATTTTTGAACCTTGTATATATGTTTCAGTGTTAGCATGTGTTAAACAAGTTCTAGATAATCTTTGTGCTTGATATGAAACATTTTTACTCATCCCAGTTTCTAAAGTTTTAGCTTCAATTCTTTTATATGGATTAATATATTTGTCTAGTTCTTTAGCTAATTCCCTAGCATTAACACCTTTAGCCACATTAATTTTTATAAGAGTATCAATGTCTCTAGAGTTTTTATTTGTTATATTCCAAAGCCTTTGATCTAATGTTTTGCCATCTGAATAATAATTACCACTTATAAGCTCTTTAGTAATATTAGAGGGCAACTGAGTAAACATTTTATTAAAAGTACTCTTTATATCTTGCACAGGAACTATTGCATCTAAATAACTTAACTGTGCAGAACTTGCTATCTGAGAACTTGCTTTTATACTCTCCTTAATAGATTTACTTAAATTAGTTCTTAATTCTAATACATATCTATTAATTGATTTATCTAATTCATTTAAATATCTAGCAGTTAAACTTCCTGCCCTAACCTTGGATAGCTTGTATGATATTTGCTTGCTGGCCTCTTCATAAATATCTAATAATTTTTTTTCCTGATCTTGTAGAAGTCTTAGAAATTGCTTTCTACCTTTTAAAATTCTCTGCTGATATAAGTTCATCATTCATCACCAATCTTATCTATACTTTCATCTAGTTCACTATTTATGGCTTTTTGAAAAGAGTCTGCCATTCTAGCCTCATTTAATCTTGATACTTCATCTATTACCTCACTAAGAGCTTTTTCTATATCTTCTTCATTGCTAAACTCTTTCATGTAGTTTCTAATAGATCTAGCATTTTTTTCAACTTCATCAAGTGCAAGCTTCTTCTTATCCTCTTCATCAGAAGGTAATGGATAGTTATGCATGAATATAGTAGTATATTTTAAAGTTTTCCATTCTTCTTTAAAGCAGCCACAATAGCAATGCTTTGAAACCTCTATAACATATTCTATCAAATCTTTAAATACTGGTTCCCAATCATTCCATTTCTCTTCACACCTAGCAATTAAGTCATTATATAGATAAATCATAGCCTTTGCTGATGGAATATTATTTAAATCACTTATCTTAGGCATATCTAACATTTCTTTCATATCACTATCTGCTCTATCAAGATATGCATTCATTGCTTCGCTACTACCTATATTGTATTCTTGCCTTTGAATTGTAGCTTGCTTTCCTTCCGCCAACGCTTCTTCTCTAGTTTTTATTGCATGTACTGCATTAGGGGCTATAGTTAATCTATTTACATCCTCTTCATTTCCATCAATAATTGATTCTGAACCAAATAGCTGGAATCTCAAGCCATCTGCAAAATCACTATTCCTTCTATTATATTGATTCTGTGCATCTCTTAAATCTGTAATATCACTTTCCCCGAAAGTATTATTAAGTTCTCCACCGTTTCTTATAAGCCAACATGGTATAGTAGAAAATCCTGTGTCATATTCAATTTTTTCTATTAAATCTGTATTCTTGTAAGTTTCTTTTCTATACCAAGCTTGAGGTGTACCAATTGTTTTATCCATTTTGTAATAATAAGTATGTAAGTAATAAATTTTATCCTTATCTTCTTCTTTATAGACATTCATTTCATCTTCTTCAAAGAAAATAGCTTTTAGTAGCCTTCCATTCTTCTCTTTATAATAAAAATTTTCTATACTCTCATACTTAATTACAATTGGTTCTCCTGGATTAGCTTCTGCTCTTAGAAGTACTCTCTTTTTAATAGTAGCTTCTAAGAATGCTTTCCTAGTATTGTTCCAGAAATTATTATTTTCAAATACATCTTCTATAAATTTTCTTAGTTCTTCACATTGTTCCTTATCCTTTAAATCATCAGCTTTAAATATAATAGTAGGCTTTTTTCCAAACATCCAACGTGCTTGTTTCTTTAATAATGGTTTAACTTTATTTCTAATATCTTGAGTAGGTTTATAATCCACATTATCATCTACTGGCCAATTCTGTCCATATAGCAATGGATTATATTTTGCTTTCTCTAAGTCTATAGATTTTCCTTTGTAATAATAGTAATCAGTAAATACGCGTTTTCTTTCAGCTATTTCATTATCCGGTAACTTTAATAATGTATCTCTTATATTCTTTGCCTGTTTCTCCATTAGAATACTGTACCTCCTTTCCTTCCGTATGGATCAGTAGTTGTGTTCTTAACAACACCTTTTCCTTTTTTATAAACTTTATCATTGTATTTCTGTTCTTTAATATCTGCAACTTCATATCCATCTAATGCATACCAAATAGCACTAAATGTATGTGGATCTATGCTAAATTCATCTTCTATAATTTCTCCATTTTTATCTACTGCATAAGTTAAATCTTCTAATTCATCTATAGCATCAAGACAATCTTCTGAACAAATTATCTTTTTAAATCTCTTAACCTTTTTAGTATTTTGAAGTCTACTACCTTGGAACTTCTTAGCTCCCCTCATATTAAATCCTTCTTGCTTATAGTATTTAATAGTTTTAGGCTCTGCACTATCTGCTCTAATTAATTCCTGTGTTTTCTTAAACTCTCCTATTTCTATTGCTGTTTTATCATCTGTCATTTGATTTTTATAATATTGCCAGTAAATATACAGAATTTTATTCTCATCATCTATGGCCAATCTAACTATGGCATTGTATGAAGTTTCAAATCCAAAGTCCATACCAACTCTATATATTGGTCTTTTAATTTTTTGAATAGCGCTAATAACTGCGTAATGTGGTGCCTTCTCGAATTGTGGTAATACTTTTCTGCCATTAACTCCAAATCTACCTCTTCTAGCTATTCTATATAAATCAATGTCATAAGTTTTTAACTCATCCAACTGATCTATATAAGTTTTAGGCAAAAATAAATTATCATCAGCTAGAGAATGATGATAATAAGTGTTGTTGGTAATTATTATTCTATTTTTGTATAGTTCCTTATCATCTAAGATAAAAATCTTCTTTTTAGTATCCATAAAAAAGTGCTTGTAACACCAGTTATTCTTTGATACTGGGTTAGTAGAAAGTATCATGTGTAGTTCTAGTGTTGGGTGTCTTAACCTTCCTAAAAGTTCTTTAAATCCAGCATATTTTACTTCTGAACATTCTTCTATCCATATTATAGATACATTGTTTATAGATTTTAATTTAGCTGGCTTATCCATACCTTTAAATATAATCTTACTACCATTAGGAAACCTTATTTGCATAGGAGAAGTAACACATTTAATCCTATCATCTAATTCCATTTCGGTTATTATTTCATCAAATAATGAGAAACAAGAATCTCTAATAGTGTCATATACCTCTCTCACAACTAAGGCTGTTCTTTTTTCTTCTAATAGTTTAAGTATTAATTTCAATGCTACATGATAACTCTTAGATGAACCATAGCCACCTACTAGAAAATAAAACTTCGTGTTCCAATCAAACAGGAAATTTTCAAAGTGCGGATTAACTTCCTTTTCTATAGCCATTAATCCTCACCCTTCCGCTTGATTAATATTTCTATAGGTTTATCTTTGTTATCATCTTTATTTATATCTGCTTTAAGTTTTTCAATTCTTAACTTCTGCTCTTCCGTAGCCATATCCCAATTAGTATTAAGCATTTCATCATATTGCTTTATAAGACTTCTTAATTCTCCCATCGCTCTACTCTGTGCATTTAAAAAAATGGCCTGCCTATCCCAAGCAAACTGGAATTCATATTCTTTTTTCTCAGAATACCCACCTTCAAAGCTAGAATATTCCTCTTTTTTTAGTTCCTTTATCATTTCTTCTTTATCTGTTACATGCATTATTCTTTGTGCTCTTATTATTGCTGCATACTGTAACATTATCTGGTCCCATAATATATCTAAAGGTTTCTTAGTTTCTATTTCTTCCATTATTCCTAAAGTTTCTTCTGGTAAATACTTAGAGAAAAAACCATGTTTCTCCGCATTCTTATTCTTTATTGGAGCTCCATGGCCTACTGCATTTTTATTATTTAAGGGTGCACCCTTTTTATTTTTGTGTGCACCCTTCTGTTTTTTCTCTTCTGACCAACCATATCTTTTTACCCAGGACTTAATTGTATTTAAACTAACTTTATATTTTTCAGCTAAATCTTTATATTTCATACCTTTTAAATAATCTTGCTTTGCCTGTTCTTTAGTATCTGGTCCTCTTATATTTTCCATACCACCACCTCGTTGCTAATTGCTTTGTTTGTTTTGTATATAAAAAAGAGCCCTTATGAGCTCTTTTCATTATCCCTATTCTTCATCAACATATGTATCTCTTACATTTGATAATAAAATATTTCCTCTTTGTTTATTACCTTCAACATCATAAACTTCAAAATCGTATCCTGGGAATTGCTTTTTTAATTTTTCTTTAAATTCACTAACAGTTGCAGAATTTTTTGTCATTCTTCCACTTTTATAATTAGTTGGAAGACTAGCATCGCCACGTACATCTTTCTTTTCTTTAAAAAACTTTACATCTAATCCTTCTTTTTTATATATTGTTTTTTCAACAAATTCAACTCTTGGCATATTATCACCCCTCTCAATAATATATATTTCTACATTTTAGGATATTACCCTTCTTTATTTTTACATTTTATGAAGGTTTTTTACATTTTATATAGAATTATACTTATGAAAGGAGATGATACAATGTCAGCACACATTAAAATTACCTATATAAATAATGATCCTGCTGGTAAAGATACAAAATTCAAACTTAATGACGAATGGGTATGTATCAAAAATGTTGGTGATTCTTCTGTGGATCTTTCAAATTGGATATTAACAGATTGGAGACCTGAACAAAAACATATTCACAAATATACGCTACCAACTTATATAAATTTTTACTCAACTTGGACATTATCACCTGATGAATTATTATTTATAATGACTGGGTCAGGAACTGATAAATACTTTGAGAAAACTGATAAATACTCAGCTCAATTCCATTTATATCAAAATAGATCACAATTTATTTGGAATAATACTGGTGATACAGCTTGTTTATATGATACTTCTGGCAATCTAGTTTCTACTCTTACAGTGTAACTACTAAGACTAAGGCTTTTTAATAAGTCTTAGTCTTTTGCATGGCTTTTGTTTAGTTCTCAATCTGTTTTCCTCATGTTATTTGTTTTATACTTATATACCTCCCCTATAATAAGTTATCATAACTCATAAGATTAATATCAGAAAAAGAGTGGTAAACAAAACTTCTCCTTTTCATTTTTATTTGCTTATCAGTGAATTCATTTCTTACTAACTATTCAACTAGTATAAGTTTGTTTTTTATATTTATTTGATATCTAGATTTTGCCGTGAGATTATCTCATTTTTGTATGTTAAAACTTTTACTAACTCTAATTTATTTAACAATATATATTCTACTGTTGCCTATCTTTTTACATATAATATCTTCATTGGTCCTAAGATAGTCTATATCCTTTTTAGATATTATTATATTATCATAATTATCTTGAAAAACATTATATCCCATAAATATTAAAAGTATATTTAGATACATTAAATCACTGTGAATATAATAAGTTCCTATCACAAAAAATATCATAAAATTAACTAATATACTAGTACCTTTAGTTATATCAATAGTATTTAAAGGAATTATATACGTAATAAAGTAATCTAATATATCATTATTTATAGATTTTACTTCTAAAAACGATTCTTTTTTTGTATAATTACCATTAAAGAATATAATTAACGATATCATTGATATTATAGATGAAAATATCAGTATATTCCACAATATGCTATTTAACTTATAAACCTTAATTATAGATTCTAAGTCTAATTTCTTCATATTTTGTATAAAAATTATAATATATAATGGGATATATGAAGATATAAAAAGATTTATCTTAAAAATTTTCTTTAATAATTTCATAAAGGTTATCACCAACTTTTATTTTAGCTTATCCATTCCTGGCTGACTGCCTATTAACGTTTTATAATATGCATCATTCATCAATAATGTTATTTGAGTAATTTGACTCTTATCTTCATAAACAATTTGATTTTCCTCATTATTAAAAGTTATACCCAATTCAAAATCCTTTGATACCTTTACAACTTTATCAAAATTTTCAAAAAATAACGGTAACATCCCATTTGATCCTATTTTCGTTAGCCTTTTAACTGCTGGAATATTATTTAAGACGTCCTTTTCAAATTCTTCAAAATTGCATATTATATTTTGCTCCTCAATCATATTTATAGTTTCTCTTGCTTCACTTTTAAATTGTTCTTCCAAATCAAAAATTCTTTCCAATGCTATATGATTTAATATCAATATTTTATTTTCAAATAAAATTAAATCAATATCATTATCTACTCCTAAAACATCTCCTTCAATTTTACCAAATGTTCCTTCAATAAATGTTCCTAAAAAACCTTCTCTTAATTTTTTCATTTTAGTAAATCTTCTAAAAGTAAAAAGAATTTTATCATTATGTCTAAATTTAAAGCAATATGTATGTATGTCATTAGTGTCCATCATCTTTTTTAATTGATTTTCTTTTTTAAAACAAGAAGTTATATTATCTAAATTTTTTATGAAATCTTTAGTGCATATTTCAATAACTCCATCAATCTGACCACATGGATTATAATCATCTTGAATATACTCCTTTTCTTCTATAAGTCTTATAACTTCTGAAACCCTATTTATAGTTATCTCTTTTATTTTTTTTTGTATATCCTCAGATATAGATGGAGAATATGAATTATATATACTTTTACCATCTGAACTTTTTTTCTTACTAATAAAATAAAAATCTATTGAATCCTTATTACCTTCATCTTGAAGTTTATCCTCTTCAAGCTCATTTAAGTTCATTAGCATCTCAGTTACATCTATATATTTATTACTCTTAGTAGGTTTCAATTCTTCTTTTACCATAATGGTATCCCCCTTAATGTATAAATTATATATGTATAATTCTACAAAAAAGGAAATAATCCTACTATATTACAATATATTGTTAAACATTAGTATTTATTTAACAACACCATTTAACACTTATGTGACATTACCCTCATACATTTTTCTGCCTTAAAGCCCCACCGTTACCCCTGTAATAACTATCATGTTTCATCATTTCAACATAATCAGAAAAAGAGAGATCCTCTTTATCTCTCCTACACTTTTTCTTATTCTGCTTCCTATTTTTATTTAATTGCTTATGTATTCCTGGTTGTTGTGTTTCTATTATTTTCCCTACCTTCAACCTCCCACCTCCCGTATTTTATTTAATATGAATATAGTCTCCTAATCAAGTTTAGGTATGTAAAAAGCACCTGGATTACAGATTAAAAGTCTGTTCCAAGTGCCTTTAAGTATTCTTTTTCTTAAATAAAATAAGCACTAGTATTTCTACCAGTGCTTATTTTATATTATTTAATTTATTAAGTTTAGCCGTTAAAGGGCGCAAAACCTCCGTCTCATCTATGCCAGCCTTTGCGTCACTATCTAAACTACGCAACAAGCTTCTTCCCCATTACCTGCTCCAAATACGTTAGATCCATCAAGCTTTAGTTCTAATCCTAAAGCCAATACATACCTTAAAAAAGTATCTAATGTTGGAGAGTTATCAATTTTCTCCATCCTTGAAACCATCTGTTGAGTTAATCCACTTCTTTCCGCAACTTCTTTCTGAGTTATTCCAGTAGATTCTCTAAATTTAACTAATGATTCAATCAATTTATATTGAGCATCAACTTGCTTCATATAAATTTCTAATCCTGGATATCTTTCAATCGATTTTTTAATCTCTTCTTCTGGATCCACCTTATGAAATGGCATTTTATCACCTACAATTTTATAAAATGTAAAAAGCACCTGGAATTAACCAAGTGCCCTTTAGTACATACACAATATATTATATATTTTTTATTTTTGCAGTTATCTTATTTGTACGATAAAATCTCTGCTATTTCTATGCTACTATTATAACATGCTTTTCTTCTTAATTTGTTGCGATTTCGTTGCATTTTTGTTGCACGTTTTTATATAAATTTAGATGCATCTCTTACTATTTTGTCTTTCTTTCTCTTAACAGTACTCTTATCTATGTGTAATCTTTCTCCTATTTTCTCTAGCCCTAGTTTTTCTTTATATTTCATTTCTGCTATAAGTCTATATTCTGTTTCCATATTTCTAAATAAATAATTCATATCTGCATTTTGTCTTTGTATTTCTCTAATTCTTGCATGGTTTTTTAATATCTGCTTTCTTGTTTGTTTCCATTCTCTTTGCATTCTTTCTATTTCTTTTATAATCCCTTGTTCTGCTCTACTTACTCCAGTATTAGAAGTTTGTACCCTTTCTTCATATCCTATTGTCATTCCTAACTCTGCATCTATGCTTACATTTGTATTTCTTATATCCTGTCTTAAACTCTCTTTTGTTTTTTCTAATTCCATGCATCTATTTTCAAGCTTGTCTATTTCTTCTATATCCCTAAAATATCTATATAATCTACCTTCTGTTTTTGAATATAGTTTTTTATCCAACATTAGTGTCCTCCTATTTATAAAACCTACTTTTATTCCAGGTTTTAGTTTTACTTTTATTTAAAGTTTTAATTTCTTTTATATCAAAAGGTTTTATTCCAGATGCTAAATTAATGAGTCTATCCATCCCTATATCTAATTCTCTTAATTGAGATTTTTGTTCTTCTGTTAAATTTAATCCAGCTAAATCAAATTTATCTGATGTAGTATTATTCATACCGCCTTCACCTTCCTAATTTCTTTTCCATTTAGGTTGTAAACTATCCCATGATCCATATCAATTTTAGCTTTTATTCTTTTTCTGCCTCTCTTTAAAACGCATGGATAAGTAATCTTGTAGTCTTCCTCAAATAGCTTATACTCACCATTAAAGTACTTGTCCAATTTATCCCTCCATGCTTCCATGATTCAACCACCTCTTTATTATTCTTTAAATAACCAATCTAAAAATTCTTCAAACAGTTTCATAAATATAAATATGATTGTCACGCTCCCAAAGCCTAGACAACATATATAAAATACAGCTATTAATACATCCATAATCGTCCTCCTATTTGTATTATTGTTTTATTGCACTAGTACAGTTGAGGTGTAGAAATACATAGTTTAATCCCTACACCTATTTAATTTTGCTAAGATATTTTTTTGTATTCGTGTCGAATATTTTCTTCTGATAGTTCCGCATAAATTTGAGTAGTTGACAGATTCTCATGTCCCATTATGTGCTGTAAAACAGGAAGAGGCATGCCACTATTGATCTTCCCAGTTGCAAAACTATGCCTGAACAAATGAGGATAAATAGACTTATCTATTTCAGCCCTCTTTGCTATCTTTTTAATTTCTCTTTGTATGGATCTTCCACCTAACCTCCCATGAGGTCTCTTAGATGTAACAAACAATGCTTCGTTATTATCTTTTCTAGTTAACAAATACTTTTTTAATAAAATTTTAGCTTTTGTACTAAAGTAAACTTTTCGTTCCTTATTTCCTTTTCCCACTACATTTAAAGACATTTCATGCCAATCAATATCTAATTTATCCACTCCAACTATTTCTGATAATCTGCATCCCGTAGATATTAAAAATTCTACTAAAGCCTTTTCTCGTTCTGTCTTACATGCTTGTCTTAAATTCTCTATCTCTTCTTCTGTCATAGCATGCCTTAGCCTTTTAGGTTCTTTGGTTTGTTTTAATTTTTTAGCTGGATTTTTAGGTATATACTCTTCATCTGCAAGCCAACCAAAGAAACTTTTTAGTATAGAGATTTGTCCATTTACACTAGTTGCTTTCATGTTCTTGCATCTAACCGCTAAGAACATTCTTAAATCCATAGTAGTAATAGTTCCCAGTGGTTTTCTTAAGTGATCTGCAAATATTGCTAAATTATATTGATAGTTTTTTAATGTTTTTAAGCTTAAGCCATCCAATTTCTTAGATGCTAAGTATATTTGTAGTTTTTCTTCTATATCGCTACTTACAAGAGCCGTCTCCCCTGGCAATACACGGTATTTATACAATACTTCTTCTGCTATACTTCTAACTTTTAATTGATCTATATCTGGAAATTCTAAAGATAATTTCCCAACCAATTTAATTACAACTTCTTCTTTACTACTTGAACTATACATATAAATACCTCCTTGTATATTGCCATTAAGGCCAGTTTAATTTTTATTTATATCCTGGATCTAATATTTGAACTGTGAATCTAATCTTGATATAAAATTTTCTTACCGGTTACTTTTGCATATTCCAATTCTGCTTTAGCTCCTCTACTATCTTCCCAATTATTTAACATATATATTGAATCACATTGGTCTATCATAGATGTACAAATAGGCATATATGCTTCATACGGGAATCCTTCTGGTAAGATAGAAGGGTTCATGCAAATATATCCACCTTCTTTTAACTTAGTTTCTGCCTTATCAAAATTTTTTTTATAATCTTTTAATCCATTTATTTTCCCAGCGATATAAATTTTCATCTTTTTACCCTCCAATATTTGAATTGTGTATTAATCTTCTACATATTGGTCATATTCATCTGGTTCAATATATTCTAAATATTTTCTATTAGTATCCAATGTACCAGCTAAGCCTATTTTTAAATTTTCTGCAATATCACTTTTAAGTTCTTCTGGTATTTCTTTTTTGGTTTGCATTGTTGTCTCTATATAAGCCTCACAATAGTCTTTCAATTCTTCATCCCAACCAACTTCGGCTTCTTTGGCTATTCTATAGCAAAATCTATTATTAAACATTTTATCTCCTCCATTTATTTTTGTTGCAAATTACTTGAATACAATAACAAGATTGGCTACATAATCTCTTAATCCACATTTTACACAGGTTACTTCATTATCTTTTATATCCTCATGCAACAAATAATAATTACCTTCTACTTTTATACACTGTATAGGTTCATGATTAAATTCTGTAGAACCACACCTAACGCAGCTTAATTGAATTTTCATATTTTATCTCCTTGTTACATAATAATTTCAGTTTACATAATCTATTTTAAGTTAACTTATAGTTAAATAATTTTTTCTTTATTTATTTTCATCACTATTGTTAATATCGTATATTATTAATTCTTTTGCATAAGGTAAACTTTCTATCCAATCACATATTTTATGCCATTCTTTGAGCCTGTGATTATTCCTTTGCTTGTATATATTTCTTAACTCTGCATAGTTAGTGTTAACTGTTCTTAGTTGTAAAAAGGATTCTGGTAATATTCTTTTAGCGCTTGTTATACATTCTCTTTTTTCTTCTTCTGTTTTAGCGTTCAACCACTTCTCTCTTGCTTTATTTAAATAATTTACTGCATTATTTATAGCCCAAAGTTCCATATTGTTATTATCATCAAATTCAAAATCATCTACAGATATTTCTTTCTGCTTATTTAATAACTTGTGCATTGTGCTGCAGCTATTCTTGCTATTAAATTTATATGTATCAAATTCACTCCAAATATATCGGGGTAGATTCATGTCCACCCAAACTTGTATTTGTCTTAAAAATTTGCAATGTTCACTGCCAGCTTTTACTAATCTTTGTGCTAAATCTAAATCATCTTTACCTAATATAAAAGATTCATCATTGTAATTTCCAAACATATCACTATCTATATTAATACAGCTATCTGATTTGCTCCAGCTGTTCATTAGGTTTCTTAATCCTCTAAAAGCACTTTCAAATCCATATACTTGTGTTTTATCTATTTTCATATTGTAACTTCCTCCCTTATATATTTATTTTTTTGTGTTTATTTCATCTTATCTTTGTATTCCGTACTAACTCATACGCTTTGCTATCTCGTAAATCACATTTACTGTAACACCATTTCCAGCCTGTTTATATAACTGGCTATTACTACAAACTTTTGCTGCTTTTTCAAAATCTTCATCTGGCCAACCTTGCAATCTCCAACATTCTTTTGGAGTTAATTTTCTTATCTTGCCATTAACTAAGACTTTCGAGCCTTCACCTTTATTTGTAGTTAGTGTTGGGGATAACCCTTTACTGTTATAAACTTGCCCGTTCATACCTTTCCCAGAAGGATTCGCATTGCCTATTATTTGTATACATGGTTGTCTATTGCCACCTTGCATAGTATCTAAAGCTTCTATACTGCTATTCTCTTCATATGTTTGTAGGACTCTCCTATAGTATTTACTATGTGCAACCCTACTTATAGGAACACCAACGTGTCCATTTGTTTCTGTGATAGGAAATACTTTTCTTGTACCTCTTCCTCTAAGATGTCCAATAATGAACACTCTTTCTCTATTTTGTGGCACTCCGAAGTTTTTAGAGTTGAGAACTTGCCACTCTGCATCATACCCGATTTCATCCAACTCAATGAGAAGTCTGGCGAAGTCAAACCCTCTGTTAATACTAAGTAAGTTTTTAACGTTCTCAATAAATAAGTACTTGGGTTTATCTTCTTTTTTTGTATCTTTATTAAGTCCTGTAACTGTGAAAAACAAACTTGAACGCTTTCCTTGGATCCCTCCCTGTTCTCCGGCAACGCTGATATCTTGACAAGGGAATCCGAAGCACCAACAATCTGCTTTTGGAAGTTCAGTTGCTCTGACATTTCTGATATCTGTTCCAAACCATTCATCCTCCTTTGGCGAATGTATTTCTTTATAACTCATATTTGCGAATTTATCCCATTCACAATGGCCTACACATTTATGATCTGCCATCTCCATTCCTTTTCTAAATCCTCCAACTCCTGCAAAGAAATCTATAAATGTTAAACTCATTTCATCACCTCTTTGTGTCGCTTAAAATTCAACTTCTGCAATTTGTATTTGCGACCTATTCTCTAATTTCCTTGGAATTATCAAATATTGCTAAAAATCTATTGCCATCAGTATGTGTATCAACCATAATCATTGTATAATCTTTTCCACGATACACCCATTTTTTATAAAATTTTTGCTTGTAAATTTCATCTGAATAATATTCGCCAGTATCATTGAGAATGTCATCTTTTTTACCATATTGAACTTCTTCGTCATTTATTATTTTCCAATCATGTTCTCTTCTGTCATCCATAGGAAGTACAACCCAATCTTCTTGAAACTCGAAGTAATCATAAACTTCTTGTTGTAATTTAAAATATTCATCAAATATATTCATTTTTTAACTCCTCCTTAATCCTTATATGACGTACTTATTTCATATTGTGACTATTCAATTTTATTATTTTTCTCATATTCTCCTAAAAACTTATAGAAACACTCTCCACAATCGTCCATACCTGTTGAGCAACCACCATTAGGACAATTACTACCTATAAGGGTTGCAAATCTTATAAAATTATCTTTTCCCATAAATGCACACATTTGATATAAAAATTCTTCATCTTTCATATGTTCAAAAGGATTTTTCATTTTATTCCCCTTTCTATTAATTCAAATTACGTATTTTTAAGTTCTACACGCTCCCATGTAAGAAAGCTTCTATATGCTTCAAGTTCTAATCTCAAATTTCTCATAGCTTCTATACATACACTATAGTTAGTTTCTGCTATATCTCTATTTAATCTTAATTTTGCAATTTCTTCTTTTCCTTTTGCTAAATCATTTATTAGTGTTGCTGGTTGCTTTTCCAACTGTCTTAATCTTAAAATTTCTTTTCTTAATGCTACTTTGTAATCATGCTCTGCTGAAGCTTTCTTTACCCCTAGAGTTTTTAACTCTATATTTCCTCTAGTTAATGCTTGTTGGCATACTCCTATCTTGTCCATTATTTGTTGTGGCGTCATATTGCCCTCCTTTAACTACACTTCTTTTAATATCTTTAGTTCTATATTTGGATACCTAAGCTTAAACTGCTTATACGTTCTCTTCCATTGCTCCGATTCATAGCCTTTTGTATCTTCTACTGTATAGGTCTTATCTTTATTTAAAACTAGAAAATCTGCACTATAAGTAATTGCTCTATTCTCTCCGTTACCTTCTTGTAATATAAACTGTGGTTGTAGCACAAACCCTGCTATCTCTCCTGCATGAAATAATAATTTAAGTTGGCAATACCTTTTAGCTTCTAATTGACTTCTGAAAAATACTCCATCTATCCAGATACCTTTATTTTTATATTTCTGTTTTTTAGGTTTAGGCTTTCCTACTTTCTTCCCTCTGTTTTTTAAATATTCTTCATACTGTTCCTCTGTCCACCTCAAAATTGACCACTCTTTCTTCTATAATTCTTGTTCATAACTTTATCTATATTGCAAGCTACATGATCCATGTAATCTGTCCTTTTTATTCTTTCCTTATCTCTCTTTCTCTGCTGTAGCAATATATAGGTTTTATTTGCCTTTTCTTTATTTGACATACAAATGACCTCCCATAAGTCTTTGTATTATATCTATCTTTTCATAGCCTTCTTTATAAAGCTTTAATTTCTTAGTTATTTTCCTAGCTTCACTTGTAGTTGTTTCTAATCTTTCTTTTATTTCTTTTTCTGTAAAATAGTCTTTATCAAATAGTTCGAATAGCTTCTTCTGTAATTCTAGCTTGTATTCTAAATTTTTCTTTTTACTCATATGTGGTCCATTATCACCTCTATGGCAATCTGCACATAGATATTTAAAATTAATATTTATATTGGCCATATATGAAGCCTGGCTTCTGAAAATTATATGGTGTAGTTCTACTACGTTTTTTCCGCATTCCTCACAATATTTCATTAATTAAACCTTCTTTCAGATTTATTTAGTATGCCAAGGGTATAAAGTTTGTCTTATACCCTTAGCTTTTTAAACCCTAGGATATTATGTTAATGTTTTGTATTTCTTTTAATTCTTCTTGTAGGTATGCTTTTATACTTCGCATTGCTTGATTTCTCCAAGCTCCACCATCAGCTTCAAAAATAGCCGCCTTAGGTCCTTGTTGCATTCTGAATATAAACTTACTTGTCGGCTGTTGTACCTCTGGGAATGTTCTATATGGTGCTAATGCTACTGGATTAGGTACTACTGCTTGTCCTACGCTTGCTACACCGGTTTTTATTGTCACCGCTTGAGATACTCCATCATCACCTGTGCTTTTTACTGCTTCATCTTTTATTAGGCCTGTATATTTGAGTAATACTTCCTTGTCTCCTACATCCACAAAACTAGATTGAAGCATAATATTAAATTCTTCTGTGCCTATGAATCTGTCATAATAAATGTTATTTGGCAAAATAGCTACTGCTCTTATATACATTTCTCTTTCTCTATCCTTATTTAAAGGACTATATAGTCTTACATCATCATGTGATTTTACTTGTATTAATAATTCACTTTGTAATCTATCTGTATTTGTTTTTATATAATCTATTAGTCCTGTAAGTGTTGATACTGTTAATGTGTCTGCTAATGGTCCTGTAACCCTATCTAATCCTTTTGTTGAAAAAGTTCCTTGATCTAATTGAATGATTGGGTCCCTTTTCTCTCCTAAATTTACTAAGTATTCTAAAGCTTCTTTATTTATCATTTTTCATTCCTCCAATTTTATTTTTATTATTTTACTAATTTGATTCCTTTAAGATCTACTTCTTTTTCTTCTGCGGTAGTTAATACTTCGCCAGTTTCTTCATCAACTCTCATAGTGCTTTGGCCTGGTATTTGTTTCTTGTATTCACTCGCAAGTATTCCGCCTTTTCCATCTGTTCCAATTACAATCTTAGCTGCTAGTGGTTTTGTTGGAGCTAATTTAGGCTTAGCCACTATAGATACTTCTGTTAATTCTCTATCTTCACCACTTACAAATGTCATATCTACAGTTAACTTTCTTTTTGTTTTATAATCTGTGTTTGGATCTGCAATATTTTCTAACACCTCCTTTAAAGCCATATTGATTTTTTCTGCCAATGCTCCATCAGCAAAGGTTTCTAGGTTTATCATCTTTTCCATAATATTGTTCTCCTTTCTGTATTAATGTTTTATTATACTCATACACTACAGATATAGAAATGCCTAGAGTAAGCCTATATCTACAGTATTTAGTTAACTATTAGATTCTAATGTCTTTATTTTGTATCACTTAGCGTTAGTTTTTCTTTGCCCTATTTTCTGATATATGTCTGCTATAATAAGTCCTGTTTTAGTTAAATCTGCATCTGTTTTAATTAACTTATTTCTATTCATTATTAATAATTGTTGTCTTGATACTAAGATTAAATTATCTATATCAAAATTTCTTTTATTACCATCACCAAATAATATTGAATGTCCTTTAGGTATGTTTCCATTGTACTTTTCCCAAATTACTTGCTGCTTTAACCTCCATTTATTCGGCTCTGCTACTTTAATTTCTGTATAGCCATCTACTGTTATTCTTTCACTTCCTACTGGTCTATGATTTATTGGAGTACTACCTTTCTTAAACCATGTTTTTTCACACCCCTTGGCATATACGCCTTTTATTCCTTTATTAGCTGGTACATTCCCTTTCTTGAATTGTCCTGTAAATCCAGTATTTAATTTATATCTACTTATTGCACCTTTTATTTGGCCCAAAGTAAGATTTAAATCAAATTTTTTATTTATAAAATTCTGGATTTCCTTGTAATGATGTCCCGGTGTTATTTTCTTAAGATAATCTTTTTCTTCTTTACTCCATACATGAAGAACTTTATTTTTGCTTCCAGTTGTTCTCCCTGCCATATCTATTAACCCTCCAACATTTTAGGCATTTCTGTATTATCTCTTCCTAGTGTTTCTGCCTGCAACTTTTTAGCTTGTAATATAACATTTGCATTAGAAACTATCTGTGAAGCTATTCCTGTTACTGCCTTAGCCCTAGTTATTTCTTTTTTCAATTCTTCTCCTTCTATATCTTCATCATTTAATCTCTCAAGTTGCATGAATAGATGATTATTTAAATCACCAAGTGTATTTTTCATAATGCTCCCTCCTTTAAAATGCTTTTCCATACTTATATTTTCTATTTTTGTTCTTGACCATCTTCATTTATGGTTATTTTAAATCCACATTTACAAGTTCTTGTATAAGTATCATCTTCGATTATTATTCCACCCTCACCATTACCAATCTTATTGTTTCCACATTTAGGGCACTTCTCATATTTTCTCATTATAGGCAATAACGTTTTTACATCCATAATTAATAACCTTCTTGCTGCCTTTTAATGTTTGTCTCATACTTTTTCAAATAATACTGTTCCATTTCTTCTAGTGTTATTCCTAAGCGTAGTCCTAATCCTATTACTGATAACAATATTGAATATCCTTGTAGCACAAATTTATACACTTGTAAAAATCCTTCGTTAATTTCTTTATTACTTCTTTTATATATTGATATAGCTATTGAAAAGTTATCTAAAAATTCATCTGGAAATTGATTTAATTGATTTTCTAAGCTAAGAGCAAAGTGTAAGCAATCTGCAAATTCCTCTAAGACCTTTTCTCTATTTATTTCTTTATGTTGTTTCCAATGCTTAAAACTCTGTACTTCATTTGCTAACTCTCCAAGTTCGACTAATAAAGCTAGTTTAATACTTTCATATGGATACTTTTTTATGCCTGCTCTTTCTAAAATTATTCCATCAAGTTCTTCCTGTTTCTTTAAAAGTTCTCTTAGATTCATTATTTCCCCAACTCCTTTAAACAGATTTTACAAATATTTTTACCTTTAAAATTTATAACCTCTTTAGCTTCTCCGCAGAATATGCAACATGGCTCATATTTCTTTAAAATTATTTGTTCTCCTTCTGTATAAATTTCTAGTCCATCACCTTCCTCTAGATTTAAAGTTCTTCTTAATTCCTTAGGAAAAACTATTCTTCCTAATTGGTCCATCTTTCTAACAACTCCAGTTGATTTCATAATTACATTTCCTCCTTGTTTTTATTTAATTCATATAACATTATTTCTCTTCCTGTTAGCTCTAGAGCTTGGTCTAAAGATTTAGTGATAAAATACTGCTTGACTACTTCATCTACCCACATATCTGTTCGTAGTTCTAAATTTTCTACTTCTTCCTGGTACTTGTCCAACAATTCCAAGCTCTCTAGTAACAAATCCTTATAGTCCATGCTTTTCTTTACATAGTCCTTTAGAATGAACTTTAAAATTGTATTTTCTTCTTTAAGTCTTTGTGTTTCTTCTGTTCCTTTATTCCCTATTTCTTTAATTAATATGGTTATCATATTTAAGCCTCCATTCTTCTATACTGCCAATTTAATTTTCCTTGTTTTATAAGCTCTTTTCTCTTCCAAGATATATTTTCTGTGCTTCTCCCTAGCTCCCAAGCTATTTCTCTATCTAATGCTCCATCTTTTTTCATCCTTATTACTGTATTTACTTCTTCATCAGTCCAAGGTATATTTACTTTTCTACAAGGTTTTAGTTCTAATTTTGTTGCTCTATTTCTTACACTACTAGAGCTTCTATCTAAAAGTTCTGCTAATTCTTTCAGGCTTCTTGAAGTCTTCCATAAGTTTTTTAATTTTCTATCCTCTAATTCATTCCAAAGCTTATATTCTCTTTTAGGCCTTTCTCTAAAATCTTTTTTTCTTTCTATCTCAACCCAGCTAGGTTCTTTGCCTAATATGTTTCTTTCTAATTTAGAAAAATTAATTATTTCTTTGTTGTCTTTGGCCCATTTCCAAAAATCCTCTGTTTTTATTCTCCAAAACTTTCTTTTGCATCTAACTGCCTTGTATTGTGCCTTTAGTCCTTTATTCTTTATCCATTTATCAACAACTACATGTGCATCTATTTTAAACACTTTTGCAATCTCTGCTGCTGTTAATTCCCCTGTAGCTTCCAATGCACTAGAAAGACCTAATCTACCAGCCTTAATTTCTATAGCATTTTCACTTCTACCAAGTTTTTTAGCTATTCTTTTAAGCGTTGTTTTGCCATAACGTCTCTGTAAATATTCTTCTTCCTCTTCTGTCCAGATACTATTTCTTGATTTTATATTGTATTTTTTCATCAAGTATGATACTTTACTTTGATTAATATTTAATGTTTCTCCTACTTGTTTTTGTGTAAGTCCCTTATTATATAATTTTTTTATTTTTTCTATAATATCTTTATTTTGCATCCCTAACCCTCCTATTCCTGTGGCATCTGGAATACAAAGTCCCTAGTTGTTCTTTTCCCATTGTATATATCATCAAACCTTGTACCTTTTATCATTCTGTCTTGTATCTCATCCAATACCTCTATTGCTCTTTCTTCTGTAGCATATTCTCCTAGAAAGTAATGAGCACCATATACACTCATCCCATCAACCTCTATATTTTCACAATGTACCAAAACATCTTTTCCTTTACTTCTAATCCACATTTTTTATCCCCCATTCTTAATTTTCTATTTGTTTTTCCTTAATAATTAAAAACTCTATTAATCCTTCTTTTATTTCTTCAGCTGATGTTTCCTCTATTTCTCTTATATTTATTTCTTTATTGCCTTTCAAAGTTTCATATACGCTCCATCTATTCAAACTAATCACCTCTTAAACATCTCTGTTATAAGTTGATACTCTTCTTTATAAATAAATTTCAACGCTCCTGTTTTACCGTTTCTTTGCTTAGCTATATTAACTTCTAATATCCCTTTTTCTTCACTTTCCACATCATAATATTCATCTCTATAAAGAAACATTATAGTATCAGCATCCTGCTCTATTGCTCCTGATTCCCTAAGGTCTGAAAGCATTGGTCTTTTATCTGACCTTTGTTCTACTGCTCTTGATAGCTGGCTCAATAATATTACTGTTACATCTAATTCTTTAGCTAAGAATTTTAAATGCATTGTTGTATCCGCTACTTCTAAATCTCTTCTTTCTTTTTTAACCATTTTCATAAGTGTTAAATGGTCCACTATTATTACGTCTAATCCATATTTTTGTTTTATTTTTTTACTTCTAGCTTTTATATCCTGTATAGAAAGATTAACTGAACAATCAGTAAACATATTATTTCTTCCAGCTATTTCACCAGTTCTATACCCCAGCCTTTTCCATTCATCATCATTTAAAGAACCTCTATTCAATTTTATTGAATCTATATATGCCTTAGCTGCTAATCTTCTCATTCCTAAAGCTTCTGGTGTCATTTCCATTTCAAATAATGCTACTTTGTATCCCTCTGCTGCTAATCCATCTGCCACATTTAATGCAAATACAGTCTTACCCATTGATGGCCTACCAGCTATAATATTTAATTCTCCTCTTTTAAACCCGTTTATTGCATTATCTAATAGTTTTAATCCTGTTCTCATTCCTGGTATTTCTCCACCACTTTTATATCTTTCTTGTATTGCTTGAAGTGTACATGTCATAAGTTCATCATCTGTATAAATTAATTTATCATTGGTATTTGTTGTTTCTAAAAGCTTATCCTGTGTTTTATTTACTATGTCTTGTATTTCTATCTTTTCATCATAAGCTTTATCTATAAGATTTTGGGCTGCTTTAATTAATTTTCTTCTATTTGATTTTCCTTTTATTATTTCTGCATAATTTGTTATATTTGAGCCTGATATCCCACTATCTATTAATTTGCTTAAATATGTTACTCCACCTATTTTAGTTAATTTTTCTTCTCCTATTTCATTAGAAATTGTTACTATATCTGCTTTTATGTCTCTCATATATAATTTAGTTAAGGCCTCATATATTATCTGATTAGCTGAATTGTAGAAATCCTCTATTTCTAGTATGTCTACAACTTCATTTATTGCATCTTCATTAACAAGTAAGGTTCCTATTAAATCACATTCTACTTGTAATGAAAATGGCAAGGCTTTACTTTCTGTCATAAAATATCACCACCAAAATCAAACTCTTTATGAGCGCATGAATTTGTTTTAATCTGTTGTTCTTTTTTATCTTCTTTGGGATAGCCTTCTTTCATCCATGTTTGTAATATCCCATTTATATACTGCATACTACATTTGTTAAGAGCTATAGCTTTTTCTATAGCTAACTTAGTATGTTTATATCCATGTTTCATTATTGAAATTTTTACTGCTGCTAAATTTAAAATTCCTGGAATAGAAGTTACTTCTTCAACATATTGACATAATTTCATGGCTTCAAAGTGAGAGTCTCTTTCTCTCTCTTTATTTAGTTTAATATCATTATTTAGTAGTACGGGATTTTCCCAGTTCGGGGTTTTCCCAGTTCGGGATTTTCCCGATTCGGGGTTTTCAAGTTTCGGTTCTTTTTCTATACAAGCTGTAGTTTCATCACTAAATTGATTTAATGGAACTTCATATATTTCATAGTCATATCCACCCTTGAATTTTCCATCTTTATTTCTCTTAGCTTGCCTCTGTATATAACCACAATTTAATAATTCTTTTATAGCAGATGTTATAGATGTTTCTTTATCTGTTGTATGTTTCATTATTTCCTCAGCATAAAACTCCCAATTATCTGGTCTACTAAGAAAGTAAGACATTAATCCTTTTGCCTTTAAACTTAACCTATTATCATGTATATAATATTTATTAACAGTCATATAAGGATTATTTTTATCTTTTATAACTCTAACTATCGGCATTTTATCACCTTCTTTTGTTTTCTTTTTTATCTATAAATAAAGTAAGACATTATTACAAAACTTCCAAAAATTATTAATACTATTATTGCTAAAACCAAGTTAGCTAATAATCTATATCTATACTCTTTACTTACTGCCTTCTTTGCTATTTTTAAAGCTTTTATGTCATCTTCCCATATTGAGTTATAATCACCATCACTTGTTATTAAGCTTTTGCTATTATCTATCAAGCTGTCTAATTGCCATAAAACTTCTCTTCTCTTCATTTTTCTATCCCCCAATGTATATTTTTTTCAACTCTGTCATATACTAATGTTGAAATAGTGTGTTTGCACGTTGTATAATGGGGACAAGAGCTTTGTAGCGCTCTTATCCAGTTTTTATAGAAACATTAATCAAGTGGGTGCTTTGCAGAGCACCTATTTGCTTTCATCTTCCATAGTTTTAAATACTATTTCATCAGCGTTTTCATCATATTCTACTTTGCTTATAAAGTGTTCTGGATTCTCCCAATCATAAATTTTAAACCCATTTCTATTCAAGCTACTTATCTGTGCATTTATATTTTGTATTAGTGCTCTAAAAGAATTATCCAAACTCTCACCTTCTTTCTAAAATGGTACTACCAAATCATATTTATCTATTTCATCTATAATACTTTTCACCTCATTTTTTATGTTCTCTAACCTTCCTTCTTCAGTGTATTTTAAAATCCAATTCAGCCGATATATTAATGCTTCTTTATTCCTCTTATCCATAGTTACATTACATCTCCTTTATAAACTGACTTTCTACTGTATCAACCTCTTTACCACTCCAGTTTAAAGTTTTCTTAGCCCTAGTTATATAAAGTTTTTCTTTTGCTCTAGTTATAGCAACATAGAATAATCTTCTTTCTTCTTCTAAATCCCCACGTTTTGAAGGAAATACATTTTTGTTCATACCTACTACAAATACTGTATTAAACTCTAATCCTTTACTTCCATGCACTGTCATAATCTTTACTGCATCCTTTTGCTCCATAAGCTTTTCTTGAATATCCTTCATGTGTACCCATTTAAGGAATGTTAAAAATTCTGTTGACTCCCCTAGGTTATACTGAATATCTTGCCATCTACATATAACTTCATGTGCTGCATCTAAATCATCAATCTTTGATAACCTCTTCTCATCTATATACTTTTCTTTTAGCCTAAGCTCATGAACTACTTCTAAATATGCATCCTCTGCCATGTAACATTCCTCAAATATGTTTGTACGCAACCTATTAATCAATTCTATAAACTCCTGAACTTCTTCTACATTCTCTAGTGCTTCCATGAAGCTTATACTTTCATCTACCATTACCTTTTCTATTGCCTTCATTTTCAGCTCGTTTATTCTCTTTACAGGGAAGTTTATAATCTTCCTTAAAGTTCTACTATCAGTAGGATTTAAAATTACTTCTAAAATGTTTAATATCATTCTTACATCATATTGTTTTAATGGATCTTCTTTATTGCTTAGTACCTGGTATGGGATATTAAAAGCTTTAAATGTTTGTATAAATGGCTCCATCTGTTTATTAGTTCTAGTTAATATTGCATAGTTTGAATACTGGCTATCTTCAAGTATTTTCCCTACTATAATATTTACTTCATTTCCTATATTCTCAGCTTCTATATACTCTATTTCAGTACCAGTTTTATGAGCTTTCAGTACTTTCTTAGTTTGATTTACATTGTGTGCTATAAGATTATTAGCTGCAGTTATAATTTGTTCTGTACTTCTGTAGTTTTCTTCAAGTTTTATAATTTCTGCATTTGGATAATATTTTAAGAAGTTTATAATATACTCTGTCTTAGCTCTTCTCCAACCATATATAGCTTGAAAATCATCACCTACTACAAAGAGATTTCTAGGATTTAAAGCTTTTATAATATGCATCTGGATATCATTTGTATCCTGGAACTCATCTACAAACATATACTCATATTGGTTATTGTAATTTCTTTGTACCTCAGGATACTCTATAAAAAGTTTCAGAGTTTCAGTAAGTAACATATCAAGGTCTATTGCATTATTTCTTTTAAGTATCCAGTAATATTCTTTTATAGCTGCATCTTCTTCACCTCGATCTATTTTTCTACTACCCTCAAGTATTGCGATTACTGTTTTTGTATTAGTCCATTTACCATATTTAAAATCTTCAATTATTTTAGTTATTATAGACTCTCTATCTTCCTGGTCATAAATAGTAAACTCTTTATCATAACCTAAAAGGTAGCCATATTCTTTAAGAACTTTTACACAAAATGCATGGAATGTATTACAGAATAATTTTTCACCTTCAGGACCTATTAGCTTTATAACTCTTTCTTTCATTTCCTTACCTGCAAGCCTTGTAAATGTTAAAGCTAACATACTGCTGCAACCTACTCTATTTTCATGTAAATAAGATATTTTATTAGTTAATGTTGATGTTTTCCCTGTACCTGCTCCAGCTAAACAAAGTATTACCGGACTTTCACTTTCTACTGCTTTTCTTTGTGCTTCATTAAGCTGATTGCTCATTATTTTCACCTACTTCATTCAAATTCCAGATTTTAAATTCCTTATAATCTTTTAGTGGAACTTTATTACCTTTTTCATCTTCCTCATATAGTTCTATAACTCCTGAAAGAATTATATTGTCTAATTTATTACTTATCTTATTTAGTCCCTCCAAAACGCTTTCAAAGTTGTTTTTATCTAAATTCTCTATATTGTCTATAGCAAGTATTTTGCAGTTAGGACTGGCCTTTTCTATAAATGTTGTAAGCATTGCTATTAATAAAATCATTTGTTGTCCTGTAGAAAGTGCATCAAAGTTTCTTTTATCTCCAAATTTATCTTTCCAACCAAACTGAAATACTTCTTTTCCTGCTGCAGTTTCTGTAGTGAAGTAAAATTCATTTTCTATTCCCATTGCACTTAAATTACTTTGAATATCTACTTGTATAGGTTCTAAAGTTTCCTTAACCAATTCCCCTTGAAGTCCCTTAGCTCCTAAAGTTTCATCTAAATACTTAAAATTGATGTAGTTATACTCTGCTGTTTTACTATCTATCATTGAAGCTTTAAGGTTAGATAAGGTTGTTTTAGCCTTTTCCTGTTCATCTATTTTAATTTTCAAGGAGTCTATATTAGTTTTAATACTTTCTACCTGCTTTTCTAAAATATCTATTGGTGCTATAGGATCTACTGGTTCATTTTGAAGTTTTTCTAATTCTGTTTTTAATCTAGCTATTTTTTCATTTTTTAGAGTATCAAAACTTTTGGTTTTATTGATTAAATTCTCTAATTTATTTATCTCTGAATTAATTAAATTGTTGTTTCTATTAGCTTCTAATTCTTCTTTATTTAAAGTCATTGAAACATTTTCTAAATTTTTATATTTATTTTTTAGTTCTATGTCCTTTTCTTTAAGTTCATTATATGTGTCTAAAAGTATCTGTTTTTGAAGTTCCCAAGTCCTTATTTGTCCTTCTGTGTACTTAATAAATTTACTAAAATCTTTATTACAAGCTATCTTACTATCCAACACACAACAACTTTTAACACCTTTAACCTTACTTAATGTCTTTTGAGTAGTTTCAATTTGTGTTTTTAGTTCAACACCTTTAAGCTGAACTTCGTTTTTATCCTTAATAATTAAATCTATTTGACTTCCTAGCTCTACACGTTCTTTTTCTAGGGTCTTGATTTTCTCTGAATTATCTACTTGTTTAATTTGTGTTTTAAGCTCTTTGATTTTATTTTCAGTTTCAGCAACATTTATAGAGCATTCCTCTGTTTCTTCATCTACTATGGATTTTTTAAGCTCCTCTATTTTAGTTAACCTATCATCTATATTTTTTTTCTTTTGTGTATCTTCTGAAATCTGTTTTTCTACCTTTACAAGTTCAGATTGTAATTTTTCCAATTCTTCTTTATTAGATTTAAGATTTCTATCAGTATCCTTTAGTTCATTTTTAAGTTCTACTAATTTTTGAATAGCTCCCTGTGATTTCTTCTTTTCATTGTTCCATATACTAAGTTTTGTTTTGGTCCACTCTATCATGCTTTGAAGTCCCATGGTTATATCAAAACTTTCTGGATATTCCTCCAATGACTCCTCAATTGTTTTTTTCATTAGTTCATATTGCTCTAAATTATTTATTTTTAAGTCCATAGTTAAAAGATTATCTTCTAAATATTCCGTAATTTTTTCTTTGGTCCATTTCTTAGAATTAAATCCTGCTAGATTATAAATAAATTCACGTCTTTTACTGTCTGATAAATTTAAAAACTCATTGAAATCCAACATTACTGGTAAACTACCTAATTCTGAAAGTATTCTAGCTTCTTTTTCTGATATTTTACTTTCTCCTTTACTTGGAGATATGTTTAAAGCTTGAGAGATACTTTCTTTAGTTGAGCCATCTTTACTTTTAGTTATCTTTTTCTTAAACTCTCTTGTAAAACTAAATTCATCTGTATTAATCCCAACTATCATATTGTTGCTACTTGAAAGCTTAAATGTTTCATCTGATTTTTTACCCTTACCTGGAACATATCCCATAAGTGCAATTCCTAAAGCTTGAAGTCTTGTAGTTTTACCTACTCCATTTGAGCCTAAAATAATATCTTTACCTGTAAGCTCTTGTATAATGTTTTGTCCTTTAATGTTTTCCATTACAATTCCATTAATTTTCTTCAATTAAAATTCACCCTCCCCACTATCTAATTTTGAATTCACTAAACTTTTGGCCATTCTTAATTGTGCTGCTGTTAATTCTGCATATTCCTTTCTAAAATTCTCTTTAATAATGTTATTAAACTCTTCTTCTCCCAATATTGCCTTGGCTACCTCTATCTCTTCCCTTAACTCTTTTTCATTTTCAACTGCTACTTTTTCTCTTTCTTGGATATTAATTTGTTGCATTGGTTGTGCGGTACTTTGAGGAAGTTGTTCTGGCTCCGGTGTAATTTCTTCTTCATCCCTTGATGTATACAAATCTTCTTCTCCAACTTCATCTATTACATTTGCATCTATAACATCAACTTTAACGCCTTTGTATTCGGTTAGGTCTTCTCCCCTTTCGGCCATACTAGCTAAGTTTTGTAAATCTTCTCTATTTAGGTCGTGGGTATACCCAACAACACTTACTGCTCCAATATGATTATATTGAGGTCCTGTAGCTTCTACATAAACCTGTGAAAGAGCAGGGTGTTTCTTTAAAACATTCCTTTCAGCTATTGTTTGTGCTTTTCTTTCTGCAAATAATTTATTTTGAATGTAAGTATCCATGCACTTTAATACATCTTTATTTTCTAAATCTACCCAAATCCCCATTTTGCCTTGTATAGGTAGGAACATTCCTTTTCTCTTTTCTTCATCTGTGAGCATAGATTCCATGCACATCCTGCCGGCTGACTTATTTGTTTGCACCTTCTTATTTAGATCCTGGATAAAATACATTCTTATGTCATATAATAATGTGCTGCTTGTCATTACCAAATTACCTATAGGACTAAATCCTATACCTATCTTCTTTACCCAAACCTTATCTATAGTTCCGCTTTCCTTATCTATAATAGGAAATGGATTAACAACTATATCTCCACTAGGCAATGTAAGTTTTTCAGGTGTTATAATGCTTACTCCAGCTATTTTATTCATTTCATTGTATCCAGCTGCAGTTATCATGGACTTTCCTTGTATAACTGCTAAATGTCCTTCTCTTTCTCTTAAAATTAATTTAGCTTTTATTGCTTTTATTGCTCCTGTGGATGTTCTTTTTATAAAAACTTCACCATCACCTAACTCAGCAATGCTCTTTTTCCCCTTTTCTTTTTCCTTATTTTCCAATTCTAAATTCCTCCTTTATTTTGTACCTCTTCACCTCCTTGTAACTAAATCAACTAACTGTTATCGCAGTGGCCATACATTTTATTTTGGTGTGGCTCTTATCTTCGCCTACTCCCGCTCTAATTAGTTCATTTAGTTACAAGGATTTGGTACTATTTACAATGTTCTCGCATATACATATTAATGGGTAAGTATATGCATTTTTGCTGTAGTAAAATTTTTTAAAAAGGCTTTTCAGCCTTGCTTAACCAATTTCATAATTCTTTGTATTATTTTCTATCCAAATCAACAAATCTTTTTTAGGTATTCTTATTTTTCTTTCCCCTAGTTTCAAGATTGGGAAGTTCTTTTGATATATAAGTTCATATGCAGAATTTTTACCTATATTTAAAACCTTTCTCATTTGATTTACTGTAAGTAACATAGGCAATTGCTCAAACTCTTTTTCTGTCATTACCACCACCTCCAAAGTTCTTGATTTACTAATTCATTTGGTGTAACTTTAAGCGCCTTTGATAATTTACATATTGTTTTAAGACCAGGGTTTTCATATTTTCCTTTTTCTAATTCCGTAATATAGCCTCTAGCTACTTTACTTTTGTAACTCAATTTACTAACAGATAAGTTTCTCATTCTTCTATATTCTTTTGTTTTTAATACTGCCATTTTGGGGATTCCTCCTAAGATTTATTCCCCTCCATCTTACCCTTGTTTATTGAACTTTCTTTACTATCTCAACATTCTCAAGGATCCAATTTAAGCCGAATATTTTTAAATCATTATGATCTACAATAACTTCGCCTTCTGGTAAATCAACTTCTTTATAAAATTCAAAGTTCTCTCCATTAAGAATTTGAATTGTTAAGCAAAATATTTCTTCATCATATAAGAATCTAAAAATATCTACATCTATATAAATCATTGTTCCTGTAGAAACATTTAAATTTAAATCGGTTGTTTTTATTTTTTTATTCATTTATATTGCCTCCTCATTGAGTGAATACAAGTTTTTAGCAAGCTCTCTTACATCATTCTCATAAAGCTTGCAAGCTATTTCATAAAGTTCTGGTATTTTATTCATGACCTTATCAATGTAGTCAACTTTACTTTTCAGCTTTGGCTTATGGATTTTGTTATATTTCTCTAGTTTATTTTTTATACTTTCAATATGATACTTCATTTCAAATTGTTTATATAGTTCATTCCAACGTTCTCTATAATTTGCACCTTTGTACCTAACAACTCTATTTAATATTTGTCTTTTCTCTGCTAGTGATATTTCATCAACTAAACCTACAATTACATCTTCTTTATGTTCTATTTCTTTCTCTTTTAATGCTATAATCTCATTTTGCTTCCTTACAGTTTCTAAGGTGTTCCTAAAAACCATTTTACTTTGCTCATCCAAATAAGGTAGGTAAGTATTAATAAATAGGTCTTCACTTGCAACATAACCACCAGTTTTTCTTATAGTTGGTAACACTTCATCAAAAACCCAAACCTCAAATTTTTCTGCTGATGGTAAATGTGAACCAGTAATTAATCTATAAATGTCACCTTCAGGTATTAAATTTACTTCAACTCCATTAACTTTTAACCAGTTACATTTTGTAACGCCTTTACATTTTCTTGATAAAGTCGTTCTCCAGCTACCTTCTGCATAACCTAATGCTTTTAAAACGTCATTTGCTACTGCATAAGGTTTATTGTTTATTTCTGTCATTCTTACCATTCCAAACTCTTGATTTTTAAAAATCTGTAAGTTATTCATTCCCTCATCACCCTTTTGTTCACTAATTTAAAATTTCTTAATCTGCACAAACTAATTATGCAGTACCAGTAACCAATATGGACACTCTATTATCAAAAAAAATATCATCCATAGTTATGTTTGGTATTTTTTCTTTTATAATATTAGTTATAGTAATCATTTCATTTTGAGTAAACTCAGTTTTTCCAGTTTCTTTATTACTGTAACTTACTAAGCTAATTCCAATTTTTTCAGCAAAGCTTTTTTGGTTCATCTGCAGCATTTTTCTATAAGCAACTAATTTTGTATTCATTTAATCACCTCCTTGGAATATTAAATAGTTAACTATTTGGTTACTGTATATTTATATTATAGTATCCATTTAGGTTACTTGTCAATATGTATTATAAACATTTTTTAAAAAAGTATACACTTTGGTTATATATATTTAAAATTTATTTAATATGTATATAATTAAATAATAAGGAGGTTGTCGCATTGGAAACTTTCGGCCAAAGATTAAAAAAACTAAGGAATGAAAAAGAAATGACTGGTGAACAGTTAGGAAAATACCTTAATGTAACAAAAGTAGCTATATCTAAATGGGAAAATAACATTAGATTCCCTGATAAAGATATTTTAATAAAAATAGCTGACTTTTTTGATGTTACTCTTGATTATCTCCTTGGAAGAACAGATCAACCTCACGGTTTTTTTCAAGAGACGGATATAGATGGACATCATTATGAATTTGAATTAGATAAAAAAATATTTCCTAATGGAATAACTAGGGAACAAATGATAGATTATATTAAAGAATTAGAAGAAAGAAATAAAAAACTAGAGAAGGAAGCTGAGTTATCTAGAAAACTCAAAAATCTTCTTTCTGAAAATAATAAAGAAGAGTAATGGCCTAGAGCTAAAATATAAATGGCGTAAAGCTAACAAAGATAAAAAAAACAATAATTTGATACTGTTATTAACATAACATTATTGAATTCTTGAATCTTTGTTAGCTTTTTTATTTTGTTTAAAAATGTAGAAAAATAAATTTTTAAGGGATAGCTTGTCCGAAAGTTCTGTATACAGACAATTACATTTTTAAAATAAATATGTAATAATTTTCGTATAAAGTAAATTTTATATTAAAACTTGCAAATTTTATATAAAAATATTAAAATATACTTGAACGTATGTTCGATTAAGGAAAGGAGTCTTTAATTTATGTTTAATTTTAGAGGAGTATTAAGTGTAAAAAAAGATGGGGAAATAATATATAAAAATAATGAGTACTGTAAACTGAATAAGGGAGAAACTTCCTGTAAAAAATCCGTTGAGGATGAAGTAAAATCTATGCAGGAGGCTGATATATAATGCAAAATGTATTTATAAGAAAAAGAGGTAATAAACATGTCGTTACTTTGGAATATAGAGATAAACAAAGTGGCAAGAGAAAACAAAAGGCTCTTGGATCTTATGATAAGAAAAAAGAGGCTGAAGATGCCTTAATAGAAGAAAAATCTAAAATTATTAATGGTAACTTTATTATTCCAGAAAAAATTACTTTTGAACAATATTTAAAACAATGGTTAGAACAGCACAAAAACAATTTAAGTGTTACCACTTATACTAGATATAAATATATAATAGATAAACAAATAAGTCCTGACATTGGAGAAATAGAACTACAAAAACTTACTCCTTTACATTTAGAAAATTTTTATTATTCTATGCTTAAAACATTAAATCCTAAAACTGTATTGCAATATCATAGAGTAATACATAAGGCTTTAAATAAAGCTTATAAATTGCAAATCATAAATAAAAATATATCTAATCTAGTAGAATTACCTAAAATAAAAAAATATAAAGCTAAATCATTAACTATTAAAGAAGTTAAACAGTTTTTAGAAGTTTCTAAGGACACTAGGGTAGAAATACCTATTAATTTAGCTATTGTTCTGGGGTTAAGAGCTGCTGAAATACTAGGCCTATCTTGGGATAATGTTAATTTCTGTGAAAACACTATAGTTATATGTAAAACTTTAGTTAAGGATAAAATAAATAAAACATTGGTGTTTAAAGAACCTAAAAGTGAAACTTCCATAAGAACATTAACTGTACCTGAACAACTAATGAACTTATTAAAAGAACATAAGAAAAAACAAAAACAGTTACAATTAAAAAGTTATGGTGCTTTTAAAAATGAATTTAACTTGGTTTTTACCAAATTAAACGGTAACCCTATGGCCAGTGATAGTCTTAGTAGCATATTTAGGGATTTTATAAATAGAAATAATCTACCTAATATAAGATTTCATGACTTACGCCACACTAATGCTACTCTTATGTTAGCTAGTGGCACTAGTATGAAAGTAGCTTCTACTAGATTAGGGCATAGCACTATAGGTATAACAATGGACCTATATACACATGTCCTCCAAGGGTTGGAAAAAGAGGCAGCAAAAAATATATCAGATTTAATTTATTAGTTAATAAGATTTATTTAAATTTATTTAGTTTTAATAATTCTACTGACATTCTACTGACATTTTAAAAATAAAAAGGACTTTGGAAAACTAATCCAAAGCCCTTAAACCTAGTATTTTCAATGGTGCCGAAGGCGGGAGTCGAACCCGCACGAAGTTACCCTCGACGGATTTTGAATCCGTTGCGTCTGCCAATTCCACCACTCCGGCAAGAATGATTTAACGTTATAATAATAACATATTATTACCTTTTAGTCAACAAATCAATTAATTTTTGATAATTAATTGGTATTACTATATAACTGTTTAATTATAACTACTCTATAAATGCATAATATATTATCCATAAATTCAAAAGAGATTAGATACATATAAATATATCTAATCTCTTAAGCTGTTTTAATTAACAAGCTTTATATTTTAATTTAATTAACTCAATTACTATTTTAAGCTATTTTCGTATGCTTCTACCATTTTCTTTGTCATTCCGCCACCAACATAGCCGTTTTGTCTTGCTGTTAAGTTTCCTTTATCAACAGTATCGTAGTTTGATAAACCTACTTCGTTAGCAACTTCCATTTTTAAATTTTTTAATCCTTGTTTAGCTTCTGGTACTACTAATTGATTTGAACTTCTGTTTGCCATTTTAATCGTCCTCCTTTTATCTTTAAAAATATTACAAACTTAATTAAGTTTGTAATATAAGTTTGTGTTATTTTTTTGATATTACTCTAGTGAATTAAATGAATTTTTTGTATTATTTTCTTTTAAATCATATATTTTCAAAATATCCTTTAATTTTATAGTTTAAAAAATTTATTTATATTTATTCTATAGGTTCTCCTTTAAAATTCTCATATTTAGAAGGCGCCTTTTTTTCTCTATTATCTGCATCATATTGTGGCCTATGCCCATCTAATTCTTTTGATTTTTTATGTTTTTCTCCTTTATAACTATTAGAATACATTTTAATCCTCTCCTTTCTCTTATAGTTTTTTATTTTAAATTATTTTTATTCATATTTTCAATCTAAGAG
>OGSC01000200.1_pt1 | contig 48211 bp, 58 predicted proteins | sample 1573751 | NCBI WGS metagenome assembly OGSC01 (sample SAMN03295840, study PRJEB24534) | human gut metagenome | isolation source: fecal sample 8 from infant 5 | host: Homo sapiens | place: USA: Pittsburgh, PA | collected 2014-07
TGGCGGAGTGGAATACGCGATATGCTGCCAGCATCTGATTCTCTGGCACTTCGTCGCTCTCCGCATAAAACGCATCAAGTGCCCTCTGCATAACCGCAAACGGTGGGTTTTCCGGCACCGCAGGGATTGATAGTACCGCTGCATCAAGACGCCTGTTCAGTTCAATAGCCAGCGTTGCGACCGTTGCAGCCGTTACCCCATGAACCGCAGGCTGGCTGGCGACAGCATCAAGCCAGACGATATCGTTGTAGCGCTCAAAGTCGAAATCGCCCTGCTGTGCCGGGATTGATGGCGCGGGGTGGGTATCAAATTGAGGCCTTATTTCGTAGTTATTGTCAGGCATTATATGCTCAGGAAGTACCGCAGCGTAATTCCAATGCGTTGGGGCTACTTCTCTTTTAAATCGGTACAGATATCCTGACGGCTCTTGCTCGTATGCCGCCAGGAGTGCGCGGGCCAGACTGCGCTGCATATCGTCATAACTGCCGCGATATGCTATTTCACGCAGGTCTTCCAGCGTATATTGAGTGGTCATAATTTTCCCTCCAGCGCTTTTATCCAGCCGTTGAACTGTTGTTTTTTATCGGAGCCGGGAAGGGGGCGAGTTGCATACCACTTCTCAAAAGCCAGTCGCTCTTTCGGTATCGGTAATTGTGTGGTCATACGGCCTCCCGTTTGATTGTTTGAATAACATCACCATCATTCGGTAACACTGGACGCCATATTTCCATGCCACATTGAGCACAAATAAAATGCGACCCATTACACCTGATTAATAGCGTTTCGAATTTGTGACCAGAGAAAAGGCACCGAAACGTAGATAGTGGAGATAAATGCATCTTCACTCCTCCACGACTAAATTGATGCCAGCGGCGGCCAAGTCTGCACGGACGTAAAGCGTGTCATTGGTGAATATTTTCTCGCGGAACCAGGAAACATCATCATCAGACTCAGGCCACTTCGATTCGTCTGAGTCATCACCATTGGTTTGAAGCCAGATTATTTCCGGCGCGGTAGGGCATGGAATGCTTTCCGGCAACTTAACGGTGAGCGTGCGGGACCCCAGTTTTGCTTCTGCTTCTCTGAATTTGTCAGCCCAGCGATTGCATGCCATAAAAGCCAGTTGTCTTTGTGACTCCAATTCAGCAATCCGCTTCGCCTGCGACGCAATCAGCGCCTTATCAGCGTCATGCTCTGCCAGCAGTTCGTCGCGTTGAGTTTCTGCATCGCGAATACGTTTGTTAAGTCCAGCTAAACCCTGTTTTAGTGGTACGTTATTGGTGAGGTTCTCAGTGCTAATTCCCTCGCACGCCTTTACGCAGGCGGCAATGCGTTTGGGGTCGGCCGCTTTGAGTGCCTGAATCTGTTCGTTGGTCATGCTGCACACCCCCGTTTAGCTTCAACTTTTTGCATAAGCTGCTTAACCACCTCTGAAAGCACAGCGTTATGCATTACGCTGAATGACCGAAGATTGACGCCCAGAGAAATTACAGCGCTGACTGGGTCTTCAAGCTGAAAAGACTTTGTGTAGTCATTGCGCCACTTGCGCTCGTCAAAGTCGTAATATTCGCCTGAGAGATACCAGCTACCCAGGCGATATTGCATTTCATACGAAAATCCATTTCCGACTCCGCACTCAACGTCATCAACAGTGAACCAGTCCAGCAAGTAACGGAAACGCTTAACCATGACCGTTTTTTGGTTTTTATCGTTCATGACTGCGCTCCTTTGCTCTCGACTGCGCGCAACCAGACGCAGACCGCGCCATCTTCAATATCGTGAATAGAACCAACGAACCAGCCATCACCATCAGGTGATTCAGGTTGCCATGATGAGATATCGTAGCCATCTACATTAGGATCGAAGTCACCCTCATCCCGGTAAACAATCTTCCAGGTAAGACCGTTAGCTTTCATCCAGTCATTAAATTCATCCGTTGAAATGTGCTCACGACCATCGCAAAACTTTTCGTACTCCGGGTGAGTCCAGTAGCCGTATTGGTCACGTTCAACTGGCAGTGCTGTAATTTTGTTATTCATGGTTAGCTCCTTTGCTCTCGCGAAGCTGGCGGGCGAATGATGTGGCACGCATAACTACATCCTTAAGGGCTTTTGCTGGCAGAGAACCCTTCCGCAGTTGCTGATATACGAGACCAATGTCAGAGGCAAACATCTCCACCCCTTCTGCTCGCAGGGCTGCGATTGCGACGTCGGTGGCGGGGGTTTCCGGTTTGGCATAAACAGGCCAGCAGTCTGTGCCATCGCTATTTTTGTGGCCGTCAGTATCGTGAACATCAAGATATTCACCGCACGGAAGCGGGTCTTCCCATGTTGGCGGGATGGCGTGCCACGTCAGATACGCTTGAGGTTTCTCAAATGCCGATTTCATCTCCACCACCAACGCGTCGCGCTGCTCAGTCACTGCTGCCAGCTCGCGCAGGCAGGCAAGTTCAAACTCAGTGTTTAGCCCAAGGCCAAATGTGTTATCAGCAAGTTCCAAATCAGCTATGCGCTGGCGGATACTTTCCATCGTTACCTGTTTCATCAGAAACCACCTCGTTTATTCGGTTTTTCTTCGCGTTCCTGGGTGCGGCGGCGTGCCGTCTCCTGGTCGCAGTCGTAGATTGATCCGTTGCGTTGTTCGCAGTGAATAACGCCGCTTTGCCCGTGCCGGTTCAGGCGTAACAGCAACTCCGTTTCGCTCTGGTTCGCGGTTTCGTCATAGGCACCGCCACGGTAGATGCCAATCCAGTAGTCGCAGTCCTGCTCGATTTGCCCGGTATCGCGGGAATCACTCGGCAGCGGGCGCTTGTTGTTGCGTTTTTCCAGATCCCGGTTTAACTGCGTCAGGAGGACAACAACGCAATCCAGTTCCTTCGCCAGGTTCTTTAGCCCCTTGGTGATCAGCCCATAGGCCAGGTCGTTACGATCGGCTTTTTCAGCAGTCATCAGCGTCAGGTAATCGACCAGAACCATCCCAACTCGGCCCTTTTCGCGCTTAATGCGCCGGGCTTCTGACTGGATGTGCTGGAACGAGATGCCCGGCGTGTCATCGATAAAGAAATTTCCGCTTTCAGCCATCTGCAATGCCCGGGCGTTGGCGTGGGAAAACTCGGACTCATCGTCGGCGCCACGGTAGAAAATGTCGGTGTTAACGCCAGACAATTGCCCTACCATGCGTTCGAAGATCTGCTTGTCCGGCATTTCAAGACTGAACATGACCGCTGGCAGGTTTTCCTGCAGCGCGCAGTTGATGGCCAGTTGGCTGTAAAACGTGGTGTTGTGGGTCAGAATGTAGCCGTCAGTTGCATACAGGTGCCGAGGGTGTGAAACCATGATGCAAACGCATTCTTTGCGTCCAATCGGTTCGACAGACAAAATCACCGGATCACTGGTTTTTACCACGCGCGCCCCAGATTTGAATTTAACCCGAGGGGATTTGATGCGGGCCATCAGTTCATCGGACAAGCGAATTGCGCATACATACGCAGGCAGCCCCATTCGCAATTCACCGGCATGCCTATATTTTGGCGTAGCCTTCACCGTCCGGCGGCAAACGCCCCCTAATGACTGGACAAGCCGCTGAATGCCATCTGCCAGCGCCTGGCTTGCGCTGGAGTAGCGGAGGCAGTTCCCCCCCTCCTGCCATCCATCCGTTTCAAGCAGCCCGCACAGCAGAGCCAGCCGTGTTTCCCGGTCTGCGGTAAAAACGATTTCTGGGATGAATTTTGTTTCAGAATGGCACCCCATCAGCCCGAGATTGCGTATGATGCTCGTCACGATCCCATTACCGCCCACCAGCGAATAATCCCCCTTATTGATGTGCCGCAGGTGAACGCCTTCCGGAAGTTCGGATTTGACGCGTTGCTGCATGTATGGCTCTGTCATGCTGATGTTTACGCTGCCACGAAAGGAGCCATCACCCAGCAGGGCACCAAGCAGCCATGGACTAATCCCGAGATCCACTTTTTTCCCGAAATGTCCGCTGATGCCAGGCACATGGATGCGGTTCTGGTATCTCACACACCCGAGCATTTCCCGCAGGCGCTCGGTGTCCACGACGCCAAATCCACCGGCCATTTTGCTGCAATGGATTTCCCACAAATGATCGTCGGCGCATTCCACCACGCGACCGTCGGAGAATGTCACGGCGTAAACCTGCCGCTCACCCTGTGGGAAAATTCCCGTGACGGTTGAAGGGTGCGTGTCAGCAGAGGCCAGTCGGTCTCCCAACTGCACATCCTTGAATGTCGTCCAACTGCCATCCTCCAGCAGAATGCGAGAGTCCAGCGGTTGCGCTTTCCCCATCTTCGGGCGAGCACCAATAACCAGCAGGGATCCGCGTACAAGCCCTTTTGGCTGCAACAGTGCATCAAGTGAGGGGATCCCGGTAGAAAGCCCACGGGATCGGCTGTTAGGGTCAAAGCGCCCCTCCAGTTCGTCCAGCCAGTCTTCCATGACGTCCATCAGAGGGCGGGCGCCGCGACGTGAACCGGTGCGGGCATGGTCTGTCAGTTGCGAAGATATCGCCTGGATAGCTTCGTATTTCTGCGCAGCCGTCATGCCGTTGCGGGAATACAGCATTTCCACTGCCTCCGAGAGACGCTGTATAGCGAAACGTTCCATAGCGGCTTCACGCACAGACATGGCGTAGGCGACGATGTTGGCGGCGCTGGGCGTGTTTTTGGATATTTCAGCCAGGTACGCAAAGCCGCCGACCTGCTCTGTCAGCCCCTTGCTCTCCAGTGCGTCAAACAGGGTCAGCCCGTCTACCGGTTTGTTGTCGCGGTACATCTGGCGCATTTCGGCAAACAGCACCTGGTGGGCGCGGATGTAAAACGACTCCGGTTTCAGGATGGACAGGACTTTTTGGGTTCTTTCGCTGTTGTCGTCGTCCAGCAGCAGGCCACCGATAACGCTTTGCTCTGCTTCCAGGTTGTGAGGAATGGTCAGGATTTCAGAGGTCATCACAGGCCCCCTCACGCGTTTTCGCGTATACATCCACATTCAGGAAGTATTCAAGCGACTTGCGGCGCCACGTTTTACCAGTGCGATGATCGGGGCGGTTTTCCAGCATCCAGCGGCAGTTGCTGGAGATGTAGCTCAGATATGATTCCCAGTCAGCCAGGGTGAAACCGTGGCCATCAAGCTCGCGGGTGATCTTCCCGGCTTTCTGCCAGAAGGTGCGGATTAGATTACGGCGCTTGTCTGTCACGACCCGAATTCTTATGGCTTCTGGCAGTACACGGTGGTAAACCTCAACAACCTGCTCGCAACTGAGAGACGGTTTTTTCTGTTCAGGTTTTTGTGATGCTGATGCACTCTCTTCTACGTTAGTAGAAGAGATATTATTATTTAAATTCTTTGTGGCACTCTGTTGGCATTCTGTTGGCACAACCTCTGCTACAGACAGCGTGGTAGCTGGTTTTGCGTTGGCACTATGTTGGCATTCTGTTGGCACAAAAAACTGCTGATAATCGTCATATTTCGTTACCGTTAACAGCGTAAATTTCTTGTTCGTCAGGGTGGTGATCATGCCCATTTTGGTAAATTTATTGAGCAGGTATTTTACCCGGTCAGGCAAAATACCCGTGTCCTTAGCCAGGGTGTGGCGACCGGTAATTGTCTGCCCACGACCGACCTGACATTCACCAAATTCAGTGGCAACCATCGCTGGTTCAGGATTGACGTCCATGATCAGGTGAACCCACAAATGCACCGCCTCGCTGTCGGTCTTGTAAAACGGTAACTCACGTATTTTACGGTGCAGGAAGACTAACCCCTGCCCTGTTGGCTGCGGCTTCTCCATGGGCTGCTTAGCCCCTCTAAAATCTGATATGCGAAGGACGTTACTCACGATTACTCTCCTTGCGTTTCAGCTCTTCCAGGATGACGCGCATCTTCTCGGCCACCTCAGGATTAACCGAACGGATGAATCGCTCACGAGTGACGTTTTTATGGTTTTGAGCCTGGTAAAAACGATTAGCTTTAGGCATAATTACTCCTGTGAATTGATCCAGTTAATTCGCTTCGAAGGCCGCTTGTGTTCGCTGCACAGCGGTCTTCACCCTTTCTGATTCCTGCATTAGTCCCACCCCAGCGGGCCAGGCCTGCAACGTTCTGCGCGCAAACCGATATCAGCCAGCGTCTCGACCGATTTCAGATAGTCGCGTGAGACAACCACCGCTTCCGGCGGTACGACCTGCAATTCCAGCGCAGAAATCTCCCTGGCCATCTCAGAAAAATGGTTGTCAGCCTTACGCTTGCTGATAGCTGACTCACTAACACCGATGCGCTCGGCGTAATTCTTTTGCCCTATCGAGGCCAGTCGGTTGAGCAACGTGCTTTCGATTTCAAGCGGGTTGAGAATCGGCGGTTCTAACTTGCGTGCTATTGAGTGCTCCATTCGTAATACTTCCTCTTGGTTTTGGGCCGCCGGTCAGGCGGCGCTGTGTTCTGTTGGTGGAAGAACATCGTCGATACCCACGCCGGCACCATGTCGGTTGAGTACCGCGACGATTTTTCTGCACTGATCAACGCTCAGGCCCCGCCTGCCATTTTCGTAATGGCAGATTGCGCCTGTAGTAAGTTCCAGCTCGCTAGCCATTTGGCGCTGCGTTAAACCAACTCGCTGGCGAATGCTTCTTAGATTGTTCATTGGCCCTCCTTAAGAGATGAACATAATATACAAATTGTATCCAACACACGCAAGTCAAAATATACATTTTGTGTCTCGCGTTAAAATATACAACTTGTATCATTTGGGTATGACTATGAAATGGTACGACTTAGCAAAATCCCTTATGAAAAGGGATGGCATTAATCAGGAACAACTAGCGGAGCATTTGGGGATAACCAAAGGCGCAGTAAGTCATTGGTTGAATGCCAGAAGAGAGCCAAGCATTCAGGAGATTGCAAAAATTCTTCGGTTTTTGGGTAAGCGATCTTTTTCCGTTGGTGCCGATGGCTCCATCATCGATGAAACCTTAAGCGGCGATGTTGGTTACGTAGGGGCTTATGAGCCTGGAAGTAAGTATCCGGTTATCAGTAAAGTGCAAGCTGGAGCATGGGCCGAAGCCTGCGAACCATATACGTTGAAAGATATCGATTTGTGGCTTGAATCAGATGCTCACATTCAGGGTGATGCGTTTTGGTTGGAAGTTGAAGGCGACTCAATGACCGCTCCTATGGGATTAAGCATTCCAGAGGGTACTTTTGTGCTGTTCGATACAGGTAGAGAAGCCGTTAACGGCAATCTGGTTGTTGCAAAGCTCGTCGATGATAACGAAGCGACGTTTAAGAAGCTGGTTATTGATGGAAGTCAGCGCTATCTGAAAGGGCTTAACCCTCAATGGCCGATGATTGCTATCAATGGCAACTGCAAGATAATCGGTGTTGCTGTAGAGACAAAGATGCGACTGCTGTAGTAGTCCTGCCGCAGACGTACAGGAAGCACGGGTAACTATAGGCACAATCTGCATTGACACGGAAGGAGCGAACTTACCATAATGGTAACTATTGTAAGTCGTTATTCATCTGGTTTTCCTGGTCTCCCACAAAAAATTCAAGGGGGTCCGATATATGCCGATATTCTGGCTGTTATAGATACTGCAACCATGGTAATCGGAACCAGGAAATGCAGAAAAAACCTTAGAGACCTCTCTAAAGATGCAGATGACTTAAAAGACATTATCAAACACGCTGTAACAAGCGGAAAATTTCACGCGTCGGAATGGTGTGAGTTAAGCACACCAGATACTTGGGCAGCATGCGACTCATACACATGGGTAGAGAAATCTTGGATAGAAGCTGCTTATAAAGAAATGAACTGCCAATTCTATGTTAAATTTTGTATTGGAATCGCTGGAAATGTAGTTGTTACGGTCTCTTACCACACATCATAGCTAATCGGGAGGCTTTATGAAAAATGGAGACATTTGCCCCCTTTGCGGTGAAGGGCATCTGATTAAAAAGGCAGAACAGGACGAGATCACATACAAGGGTAGGGTTAAACAAGTTACAGATGTCTACTACTCCTGCGATCACTGCCATGTTGAACAAGCAGGTGCGCAAGAGCTTAAATATAACAAGCGCGCTATGAATGAGTTTAAAAAGGAAGTGGATGGGTTGCTTACTGGCAAGGAAGTTCTCAATATCCGAGTCAAGCTTGGGCTAACACAAGATGAGGCTGCTCTTGTGTTTGGCGGCGGACCTAATGCCTTCACTAAGTACGAGAACAACGATGTGATCCAGTCCGAATCGATGGATAAGTTACTTCGTATAGCCGAAACTTACCCTGCTGTTTTTGCCGATCTTTGTGAAAAGGCTGCTGTTTCCAATCGAATTCAAAAAACTGTTTTCGCGAGAGTTTCTTTTTCAAGCTCGTGGGCTAATGAGTTTGCTGTTGAAACTACCATTTTAGAAAAAACACATTAATGGAAATATCATGAGTTTTGTAGTTTCCAGTATGTGGGTGGACTCTTTCAGTCTCACCCGGACAACAGAAAAAACAAATAATGGCCACGATTTTTCAATGACCATAGATACGGCTGTCGATTACAACACCAAAGACAAACGCAGTTTCAGACTTGCCCTATCTATAAAACTCATTAAAAATGAAAAGTTTGTATTTAATGCCTGTCAGATGGCTGTCGTGAAGTTTGACAGAGATATGGATGAAACAGAAGCACATAAAGAATTAACAACAGATGTTCTTATCAACACTCTTTACCCGTACACGAGAGCTTTCATCATTTCAACAACCCGGCTGGCGGGATACAATAATGTAAACCTGCCCGTAGCTGCATCAAAGTAAACCCGGCCACCGAGCCGGGTTTTTTTATGCCCCCTACTCCTCCAGCAGCTTCACCGCCAATTCCATCACCTGGATCTGGTCTAAATCCCACTTGTGCAGCCCCTTAGCTATCTCAGTTCTGAGCACATCAGCAATTGCCACTCTCTTTGTCTCATGCCCCTCTGCAACCATAGCAAAAACAACATCACCGACGATACGACACATCTCCTGATACCGTTCTTGCGCTGCCGCTTCGTAATCCATAGTCACCTCCTGATGTTTTTTTGAGCATAACAGAAAACCATATCAAAAAAACAATTCATTAAAATACAAAATGTTAACTTCAACAGCGTCAATATGTATACATTGCGTATTGCGCTATCAAAATACATTTTGTATATTTAACTCATCCAAACAACAGCGATGAGGCCCACCATGAACACCAACGAACAGCCAGTCGAAAAAACCACTGAGCCTGATTACACAAACCATGACCTGGTCTTTAACGGCTACGTCACTGACGAACATGGTGAAACCCTCGCCGAGTTTTCTGGGGTTCTGGTTTTTTAAGCCTCTTGCGAGAGGCGTTACCAAAGCTGATTTACGAGTCAGTTTTGGTATCCAAACAACGGGCCTCGCGGCGGTGAATTGCAGTCCACCGAGACAACCAGAAGACAAGCGCCTGGCGCCGCCAGCGAAGCCCAAAAATTAGCGCAGATGATTAACTACTCCGCCAGCCGGGCGAAAACGGCAGAGGATGAGATGACCAAACATTGTGAAAACTGTGGTTGTGCAATTCGTTCAGGTTATTGCACGAATTGTCAGGAAGAGGCTTACATCGCGTTTGTTCAAGCCCCTGAAATGGAATTCAGCGAAGAATTTATGCGTGAGGCATTTCGTCAGGATGCTGAAAGCAATAATCGGGAGGCGTCATGATCATCACGCACAACAATCACCAGTACAAAGTCACGCCGATGGCTAATCAGTCGTTCTGGCGTCTCACCCGAGTTGATTCGCCTCGTGAAGGTTTCACGGTTAATCGTGACTGGCTGGTTAATCACGGTTACTGGCAGCAGATAGAGCAGGCGCGGATTGATGCCAACAACCTTCGTGCTGCGCGAAACAAAGCTGTGATTGCCGCTGGCATTCGTGATTACGGGATGTATGCGGAGGCATCGGAAGAATTCCGCATGGCAAAAAAATCCGCGTATGGCGACGTTGTGAAGTTCTGATCCCTGACGGGCAAAACCAAATTTATCAACACAGGCAGCTTTTACGGTGCCGGTATTTTTACAGCCTTATGGAGAGTAACCATGAATCCATTAACGCGTATTTCATCTGAACGACTGGCAGTTTTGCCTGTTGGTTCTCGTCTCAAATTTGGTTCGCAAATCGTAAAGCTCACTGGCCGTGGCGCGTTCACTTACAGCGATGGCCGCACGGAAGACATGATCGAATACGTCGATTCTCGCGGCGTGGCAGGAAGTCATGCAGAAAGCATTTTTCTGGCTTCTGCAACAGAGCACCTAAACGCTGTGATGTGCGACAAGTGCGGCCAGTTACGCCACCCGGACGATTGCGACGTCCGCACCATTCATACCGCCATGGCAAGCCGTACCGCTCATTTCTGCCACGACAAAGGCTGCGCAGAGCGTTTTTTCCTTCTGCACCCGACGCAGGCAACCCGGACGAGGAAACGCGGATGGTAAACCGTCTCGAAGGAATGATGCTGATCGCCATGCTTTGCCTGGTGTATCGGCTGCAACCGGAAGACCTGGAGCGAGTCGCAAACCAGCTCGCCGAATTTGATGCAGTTAACGACGCAATTACAGGAGAGTTCAACAATGTTGCGTGTGATCGACACTGAAACGACAAGCTTTGAGGGCGGTGTGGTGGAAATTTCCAGCGTGGATATCGTCAAAGGCGTTATCTGCAACCCGATGAGCGATCTGGTTCGCCCTGCAGAACCTATCGGCTTCTCGGCGATGGCTATTCACCATATCACCGAAGATATGGTAGCAGACGCGCCGCTTCTCTCAGATGTTATCGGGAAATACCTGGGTGCTGATGCCTATGTGGCCCACAACGCCGCATTCGACAAAGGCAAACTTCCACAGGTCACCGCTCCCTGGATTTGTACGTTAAAGCTTGCGCGCAAGCTTTACCCGGAGTTTGAGTCGCACGGCAACCAGTATTTGCGCTATCGCCTGGGGCTGAAACCAGAGGTGCCGGAAGGTCTCTATGCGCACCGCGCCCTGTATGACTGCTATGTCACGGCAGAGTTGCTGATGTACATGGGCCGCGATGCGCAATGGACCATTGGCCAGATGCGAGAAATCTCTGACTCACCCTCCCTGCTGCACATGATGCGCTTCGGTAAGTACAAGGGGAAAACCTTCGAAGAAGTGGCGCGCATTGATAAAGGGTATCTGCGCTGGATGAGCGGGACCGAACTCGACGAAGACATGCGTTTCACTGTCGATCACTGGCTGAATCAGGGGTGATGTATGGCGATGATGACTCTGATCCTTGCTGATTCCGGTTTTGGTAAGACGTACAGCTTGCGCAACGTTAACCCGGAAAACGCCATCCTTGCCCGCTGCATCCGTAAGGCACTGCCATTTAAAAATAATGGTGGCTGGAAACTGCACGGGAAAAGACTGCCGGATAACTCTGTGCAGCGCGGGAACGTCATTGATATTCGCGACGGGCGCCACCTGTTCAGCGTTATTCAAAACATGGCTAACAGCGGTCGTCGGATGCTCATCATCGACGATTTTCAGGCAGTCATGCAGCACGAAAACATGAACCGGGCATATGAGATCGGGTACACCAAATTTACTGAAATGGCAGAGCACGCCTGGCGAATTATTGAGGCCGCTACTCAGCTACCTGACGACTTCCGCGTTTATTTCCTCGCTCATACCGAAGACAGCGAAGGGAAAGTGCGCATGAAAACAGTCGGCAAGATGCTGAATGAAAAGCTTACCCCGGAAGGTTACTTCCCGATTGTGCTTCGAATCATCAAGCGCGATGGCCGTCATCTGTTCCTGTTGAAGGGCGATGACAACGACACCGTCAAATGCCCGCCAGATCTTATCGGTAATGGCATTACGGAAATGGATAACGACCTGGCGAAATTTGATGCCGCCATAACTGAATTCTCTGACTTATAACGAGGCCCAAAATGATGAATCAACCTATTGCATTTTCATGGACTAAGGAAGCAAAAGAAGCTGCCTTAAAAGCCGGTTCTGGCGCTGTTATTTCTGAAACTGGCGCATATGAAGCTGACATCGTCTCCGCTATTTATGAATTCGGTAAAGACGGATCGCAATCTCAAACCCTTCTGCTTTCCCTTGATGCAGATGGACAAAAAGCAAACTTCGTCCGCATTAATTTTATCGGACGTGACGGTAATCAGAACTATGGAATGGGCACCATTGCTGCGCTCATGTGGGCAGCCAATGTGAAAGATTTACGCCCACAACAACGCAACGGTCAGGATGGAACTGAATGGTTTTTGCCAGATCTTGAAGGTAAGCGCGCCGGGTTCTTTCTCCAGAAAGTTCTGACCACAAAAACAAATGGCAGTGACAGTTACAAATTTGAAGTACGCCATATCTTCCAGCCAGGTACGCGCCTGACCTACAAAGAGTACAGCGAAAAAACGCCAGCAGAAACGATTGCTAACCTGGAACGCACCGTAAAAGACAAAGATGACCGCCGGGCACACGATCAAAATCGTGGCGGCTGGGGTGCACCTAATACGCAAAATTCAGGTGGCTGGGGTTCACCTCAGAATGACCCTAACGCCGTTCCTGATTCCCGCCTGCAACAGGCTATGCGTCAGCAAAACCAGACACCGGACTTCGACGATGGCATTCCGTTCTGATGAGCCATGGACTCAGCAGGAACTGGCGCTGCTCGAATTACTGCCGAATGACCGCGTAGCCGAAATGACTGGGCGATCACTGGACGACATTCAGCAGCGCCGCCTGGCAGAAAACTACCGTCGCAATAACTGGCCTGAGTTTGACCCGGAGAGAACGCAATGAATTACGGATCTGTTTGCAGTGTTAAGGAGGCGCCCGCGGCTATGCCAGGAAAAGAACCCGCGCCGCGCACCCGGCAGCGCCCATTCCTTAAATGGGCTGGCGGTAAGTTCTCTCTGTTGTCGGAATTGGATCAGCATATCCCGGCTGGCAACCGACTGATTGAGCCGTTCGTCGGAGGTGGCTCTGTGTTTCTCAACTCAGAAAAGCATGAGCGCTTCCTGCTGGCCGACGTCAACCCGGACCTGATCAACCTGTACACCATGCTCGACGTCGACCATATCCGCGTCCTGTCGTTTGCTCAGGAGTTGTTTAAGCGCGCGGCCAATGAAGATGCCTACATGGAACTGCGCGAAGACTTTAACAGCCAGCGCCTCAGCGCACCTGAACGCGCAGCAGCGTTCCTGTACCTGAACCGTCACTGTTTTAACGGGCTGATGCGCTACAACCGCAGCAATCAATTCAACGTTGGCTACGGGAGTTATGCCGCGCCCTACTTTCCCGCCGAAGAGGTTAAGGCATTCAAAGTCCGTTCGCACAAATGCGTATTCATGACCGCCGGTTACAGGCAGACGCTTTCTCTGGCTGGCGATGGTGATGTTGTTTACTGCGACCCGCCCTACGAGCCACTGCCGGGAACCGATGGGTTTACCAGCTATTCCGGTGCCGGGTTTTCATGGGCTGATCAGATGGCGCTGGCTGAATGCTGCGTGGCGGCCCACCAGCGCGGCGCGAAAGTGGTGATCAGCAATTCATCGGCACCGAATGTCATCGAACTTTACGAACGGCAAGGTTTGAAAATTCACCACGTCAGCGCGCGGCGTGCCATGTCCAGCAAGCCGGGTACGCGCTTAGCGGCTTCCGACATCATAGCTACCCTGGGAGTTTAACCATGACGCCAGCAGAGCAGGAAAATGTGGTACGCGCACAGTGCCGCCGTTGCACCGAGGAAATCAAAAAGGCGATGAGCAAAAAGCCAAAGCCTCAATGGGATGCGACGGTGAAACCAATCATCAAAAAACACCACCAGCAGATTGCGCCGCTGGGCGTCAGCCTCCTGGAGTTCGTAGTCAAAACTGGCCGGCTTAATGGTCGGTATGGAGTGGAATCATGAACAGAGCATCACCTGCTGACTTGAGAAAATCGCTTGAGATGGCAAATAGCCTGGCGCAAATCGGGATTTGTTTTGTGCCGATTCCCGTAGCAACGGAAGAAGAATTTCAGGCTTTGGTAGCCAGAGTGCACAACAAACTGGAACAGCTTGTTATTGAAGCGGAGAAGAATGAAGGGGGTGCGGCGTGAACATGGAAAAAATCAAGCATCCAGCAATCCGTTACCACGGCGGCAAGTTCCGCCTGGCACCCTGGATTATTGAGCAGATGCCTGAGCACGTCTGCTATGTGGAGCCGTTCGGAGGCGCTGCTGGGGTGCTACTTCAAAAGCCGCGCAGCTATGCCGAGGTTTACAACGACCTTGATGGGGAGGTTGTGAATCTTTTCCGTGTTCTGCGTGACCCAGAAATGAATCAGCGCCTACAGGACGCATGCTCTCTCACGCCTTATTCCCGTGATGAGTTTTGCGAAGCTCGCGAAGCCACTTCTGATCCGGTAGAGCGAGCGCGCCGCATGGTTGTTCGCTCATGTATGGGATTTGGTTCAGCTGCTGGTATCGGCGGCACATCGGGTTTCCGTAGCGACAGCAAGCGCAAATACGCTACAGCTGCACATCTGTGGGAGCGTTACCCTTCAAACCTTGCTGTCATCTGCCAGCGCCTGCAGGGCGTCATTATTGAGAACAAAGACGCTCTGGAAGTAATGCGTGCTCACGACGCTGAAAACACTCTGCATTACATAGATCCGCCGTATGTGCCGGAGACTCGTGTTCAGGGAAATCGGTATTACAACCACGAAATGACAGTTCACGGTCATGAGCAACTTCTAGCTGTGGCCAGAACGATGCAGGGCATGGTGATGATCAGCGGTTACGACCATGAGGTTTATAACGACATGCTGAACGGCTGGGTTAAGTCAGAAAAGGAATCGCGTATCAGCGCTGGGCGAGGCACCAAAGTCCGTACCGAATGCCTCTGGATTAACCCGGCAGCACAGCAGAAACAGGAGCACGCAGCATGAGACCAGACACTATCGACGCCGCCTGCGAGCTTGAAGAACTCCAGCGACAGGCTGCCATTCAGGCGCACCGCATAGACCGCAACGCGGTATCAGCGACTCACTGTGACGAATGCGGTGATGCGATTGAAGAGGCGCGGCGCCGGGCTATGCCAGGCTGCCGGATGTGTGCGAGTTGCCAGGCTGACGCAGAAAAACGCGGCAAGCATCAACGTTGAATTGACTGGCCCCGGTTGGGGCCATAGGTGTGAAGATGAGCAAAAAACATAGCGAAAAATTTGAATGGATGAGCACCAGGGAGATTTGCGATCACCTGGGTATTTCGTCACGCACTCTGGAGCGCTACCGGAAACGCCCGGCAGGCAGCAATCCATTCCCGGATCCTGATTGCTCATATATGGGCGGATCCAACAGGTACCTAACGTCTAAAGTTACCGCCTGGCAAATCAGGGAAATGTCCAGGCAGACTCGCCGGCCCATGTCACACCTGAATGTTGCCCGTGACAGTAAAGGCCGGATTATCCGGTCTGACGCGGCGTGAACTCCAGAACGTCGGGCTCGATGATGCTCATCAGTCGGGCCCACCACTTACCGTATGCAACCCTCATCTCATCAATATAGGTGTGCTTGTCGTATACCGACCAGACACCGGGCAATTTATGGCCCAGCATTATTTCGGCAATATGCGGTTCGGTCAGCTCAGAAAAATTTGTGCGCGCAGTCCGGCGCAGATCGTGAATTGTAAAATGCGGGACCTGCTGGTTATAGGCTTTCAGCATGAACTTTACCAGGTTGCTACTGATGCTCATGTGAAAGCCTTCGCTCATCGGCTTATCGGCGAAACGAGAAAAAACATACTGCCCCGGCGCCAGTTCAATAGCGCGCCTGATTAACGGGACAACCTCCGGGATGATGGGGCGCACCAGTGGCTTTTTAGTGTTGCGGCCCGTTTTATGGTTTTCCCAAGGAATCGTCCAGATGCCCTCTTCAAAGTCGAAATGGGATATTTCCGCCTGGCGTAACTCGCCCACCCTGCACGCCCAGAACAGCGACAGTTTATAGAGGAACTTGTTTCGCTCAATCAGTCGCGAATCTTCAATGGCTCGCCAGACCAGCGCCAGCTCTTTCCGGTCCAGCGTGCGCTCTCCCATTTGCTTTTTGATGCCGAAGTCATGGCCGGACATTTCAGAAAGCGGGTTTACTTCCAGAAGTTGGCGTTTTACCGCCCAGGAATAGCACTGGCGGCCATTACTGATGACCCGGCGGGTTATCTCCGAATACCCCTGAGCAAGACGATCAAGAACGGTGAGCCAGTTATGTAGCGTCAACTGGTGCGCCGGGTACTTGCCGATTTTAGGGAAAACGTGAAGCTCAAACGTGCGCAGGATCTGCCCTGCGGTTTCTTTCTGGATGCAGACCATGGAATACCATTCCCGGAACAACTCTTCGAAGGTGTACTGGCTGTTAATCTTCGCTTTATCGAGGCTCTGCCTGATGCGGGGGTTTTCTCCCCTGGCAAGAATAGCGGCCCATTTCGCCACTTCATCGCGGGCAGCCTTGAGGCTGAACTCAGGGTAACTGCCGATCGTCATCTTGTCCTGCTTTCCAAGAAACCGGAACCGGTAGAAAAACGTTACCGCCCCTTTCAGGGAAATGCGGACCCAGAGTCCATCCCTGTCTGCTTTTTCTTCAACCTTGTCTCGCTCGCGCCCAAGACACGACTTTAGATAACTATCTGAAATAGCCATGTTTTCAACCCGCACGTGTCCATCAGAATATTCGCTTCTGTGTCCATCATAGGATATGGACTCGCTGATGGACACAAAAACCGTGTCTTATGGTGTCGTAGGTTGACTGTACATGCAACCAGTATATTTTTTATGGTGGCTTATTTTAAAAGGATCCGGAGGGAAATTTGTCGGAGGTTTGCGGAGGGTGTCGGGGTGTCAATTATCGATGTGAGCAATGATCGAAAAGTTACGTATATTCTTCATATAGGGAGATTTTTTGCCTTACGAATAACTAAGAGGCCGCGGTTCGGAGCCTGACGTCAAAAGTCTGAAACGCCGCATTCTACACTACAACCACAATGCGGGGAAATGCTCATACTGGCAACAAACCAGGCCGCGCATTCCCCCCGGTAAGACAGGAAAATCACTGGCATTATTCGGCAGGTGAATTGTCGATGCGCACCAGGTCGGGAGGGAGGCCAACGCTGATAATCACCGGCTGCCATTCGGAACGATTCGCCAGTTTTGGCGAAAAACTCCGCGCCAGTAAAAAACCGCCAACCCCACCCAATATGGCGCCGCACAACGTGGCCAGCTCCTGATTAAAAAGGGTCTGGAAGAGCGCCGACATCAGGAAAAGACCAACCAGCGGAGACATATACACCAGCAGCGCTGACGTCAATAAACTGGCTTCGCCAATCCCCAGCTCCACTTTTTGCCCGGCAACCAGCGGCTGATCGCACGGTACGGATAAGGTATGGGTCATTTGCGGCCCAAGTTTGTTCAGTACGCGGCTCCCGCATCCACTTCGTGAAGCACAACTGCTACAGGAGGCTTTAACGTCGCACTCCACCAGCGCTTCACCGTTTTTCCATGAGACGACGGTCGCCCACTCTTTGATCATTGTGCTGCCCTGAATTTGATGCTGTCCGCAATACGCTTGGCCGTTTGTGGGGGTAATTCACCCACAATGGTAATTTCAGCGTTATCACGGATGGTTGTACTCACGGTCCGGCGTCCGGTACGCAACATCTGATCGGCACTGTTCTGATTAGCACGATTGACGTTCACCGAGAAACTAAACAGGCCGTCGGAATAAAGACGGGATTCGACAGGCATGTCTATGGTAGGAAGCTGGCGACGACTGCTGGAGACTTCACTAAAACCTTGCGGTAACCAGGAAGGCAACCAGTTAAAGGCAACGCTGTCGCCCTGCGGAACGGACAGCAACGGCGGCAAGTTGGCGTTTGCCAGGGTCTGCATACTGCTGGCGATCTGTTGCCCGTTTACGGTGTAGGCAATCACGCGGAACTGTTCCAACGTTTCGCCATCTCTGTCGAGAAGATCCACGCGCATTGGCAGGCGCGTTTCCGCATCCATCCAGACAATGTAGCTATAACGCGTTCCGTCACGGGCAACAACCCGGATCACTTCACACAAGCGATCGGCAATGCGCGTACGTCCGACAGAAATGAAATCGTAATAAGGCGCAAGGCGTTTGAAATCGGTATATACCAGCGAAGGGAGCGAATCGACAATGTAGTCGCCATTCAGCGTAAAGGGCTCAAGACCCGGCTCAAAGTAGCTTATTTCATTGCCACGCTGTACCACTTCCCGGCGGGGGCCGTCCATTTGCAAAAGCTGAGCGAGAGGCTGATTGTTTACGCGCGCGTGGCGGTAACGCAGAGACTCTACCCCTTGCTTGTTAATGCTGATAAAGGACAGTTCATAGTTGAGTGACTGGCTCGCCACGTTCATCTGCTGCAACAACGCCCCGGACGAGGTATCTGCCGAGGCGTTGCTTGAGAAGAACAGGCCTGCTGCCACAAAAGACATGGCACACCAAAGTTGCTTCATTACTGCGATTGGGTTCCTAACGTTTGATTTCCTGGCACTTGCACAGCAGCCTGCTGGGTTTGTGCCTGCTCAAACTTAAGCTGTTCGGAGTGCAGACGACGTTGCAGTTCGTAATCCTGCAACATGGCGTTAATACGGCGACGCTGTTCCTGCACCTGCTGTTGCTGACCGACATCCGCCGTTGCATCAGCCGGAACACCCAAACTTACCGGGCTGGCTTTGCCCATCATCGGCAGTGTATTAAACACCGGCGCTTCTGGCTGCTGGGTGGATTCAGACTGGCCATTATAGTGCTGGACACCCACAATAACTGCAAGCGATACGCATGCAGCCACGCCCATTTGCGTCAATTGACTGGCCCATGGACGGACTTTTGTCCAGAATGGCATTTTCTGCCACTGGTGCGGCGCAGGCTGAGCCTCAGGGATTAATGGTGTCGTCGGTTGAACAGACTCATTTTCAATCGCGGCCATAACTTGGGCTGAGATATCGAAGTGGAGAACATCAGCCGTATCACCGCGCATTGCGTCGCGAATGAGATGGTAGCTCTCCCAGGTTTTCTGCATTTCAGGATCGCGAGACAGCTCAGAGAGCAGCTCCCTATCCAGCGTTTCACCGTCCATTAAAGCGGAAAGTTGTTCTTTCTGCATGCCTAATACCTTTTCCAGTATCCCGCTATCGTCAACGCCTGATAAGCGGTTGAACTTTATTATCAATAGCTTCCCGCGCTCGGAAGATACGTGAACGCACTGTACCTACCGGGCAATCCATGATAGCGGCTATCTCTTCATAGCTCAGACCATCCAACTCCCGTAACGTAATTGCCATGCGTAAATCTTCCGGGAGCGACTCAATAGTACGGAAAACTATTTGTCTCAGTTCTTCTGACAACATTAAGTTCTCAGGGTTCGAAATTTCTTTCAGCGCACCGCCACTTTCGAAGTTTTCTGCTTCAATCGCGTCGACATCACTTGATGGCGGCCTGCGTCCCTGAGCAACCAGATAATTTTTTGCTGTATTCACAGCGATACGGTATAGCCAGGTATAAAAAGCACTATCTCCCCGGAACGAGTCCAGCGCGCGATAAGCCTTAATAAATGACTCTTGTACGACATCAGGCACATCGCCAGAAGGCACATAGCGGGAAACCAGACTCGCCACTTTATGCTGGTAGCGTACTACCAGTAAGTTGAACGCCTTCTGATCTCCTTTCTGGACCCTCTCAACAAGGACCTGATCCGTTAACTGCTCGCTCATCCGAGGTAAAATCTCCCCAAAACCTATTTCCACGCGTAAATGAAACGCCACTCCAAAACTGCACTATATGAGCAAGCAGCCATTTAGAGCGAAGGTTCAGTAAAAAGTTCCGTTACGCCTTTGTTTTTGTGAATCGTTCTGCAGACTTTTCATTATGACTCATTATAAGTCCACAAACTCTGTATCGGGTATGTTGATTATGAAAAGACCCGAAGACCGCCAGAGAGTAACGCAACACAGCCTTTTTTTCATCACCTAATCCATATCAGCTAACAATCTGCCAGATAACGATTTTCTTGCGGGCAACGCATTTATGCCGCCCTCGCATGTTTAGCCGTTAGTACAAATCATTAAAAAATGGCTACGCCAGGGCGGAATACGGTGCTATGCTGCCCGAACCTTGTTTAGTAAATTAAACACACCATCATGAAAACAACCCCCGAACTTTCGTGCGATGTGCTGGTCATCGGCAGCGGTGCCGCGGGCCTGTCTGTTGCTCTGCGCCTCGCTGAACGCCACAACGTTATCGTGTTAAGCAAAGGGCCGGTGAGTGAAGGCTCAACTTTTTACGCACAGGGCGGTATTGCCGCTGTGTTTGATGAAACCGACAGCGTTGAGTCTCATGTCGAAGATACGCTGATTGCCGGGGCTGGTATTGTCGAACGTCAGGCAGCAGAGTTTGTTGCCAGTAACGCCCGTCAGTGCGTGCAGTGGCTGATCGACCAGGGCGTCGCGTTCGATATGCAGGTGGATGCACAAGGAAGCGAAAGCTATCATCTGACCCGCGAAGGCGGCCACAGCCACCGCCGCATTCTGCATGCCGCCGATGCCACCGGAAAAGAGGTTGAAAACACCCTGGTCAGCAAGGCGCTGAATCACCCAAACATTCATATCATTGAACGCAGCAACGCGGTGGATTTGATTGTTTCCGATAAAATCGGCCTGCCCGGCACGCGTCGCGTCGTGGGCGCATGGATCTGGAACCGTAATAAAGAGATTGTGGAAACCTGCCATGCAAAAGCCGTCGTGCTGGCGACGGGCGGCGCATCAAAAGTGTACCAGTACACCACCAACCCGGATATCTCATCCGGCGACGGTATCGCCATGGCCTGGCGTGCCGGATGTCGCGTGGCAAACCTGGAGTTCAATCAGTTTCACCCAACGGCCCTGTTCCACCCACAGGCGCGCAATTTCCTGCTCACCGAAGCTCTGCGCGGTGAAGGGGCGCATCTTAAACGTCCGGACGGCACCCGTTTCATGCCCGATTTTGACCCTCGCGGCGAACTGGCACCGCGCGATGTTGTCGCTCGCGCCATTGATCACGAGATGAAACGTCTGGGGGTTGATTGTATGTATCTCGACATCAGCCATAAACCTGAGGATTTTGTCCGCCAGCATTTCCCGATGATTTATGAAAAACTGCTGGGGCTGGGGATCGATTTAACCAAAGATCAGGTACCTATCGTGCCTGCCGCGCATTATACCTGCGGCGGCGTCATGGTGGACGAACATGGTCGGGCCGATGTCGATGGCTTGTATGCGATTGGCGAAGTGAGCTATACGGGCCTGCATGGCGCCAATCGCATGGCGTCTAACTCGCTGCTCGAATGTCTGGTTTACGGCTGGTCGGCGGCAGAAGATATTGATCGACGGATCGGCATGACCCGCCCTGCCCCCACGCTTCCCGCCTGGGATGAAAGCCGCGTCGACGATGCCGATGAACGTGTGATTCTCCAGCATAACTGGCATGAGCTGCGCTTGTTTATGTGGGATTACGTTGGCATTGTGCGTACCACCAAACGTCTGGAGCGCGCCTTACGACGTATTACCTTGCTCCAGCAGGAAATTGACGAGTACTACGCCAATTTCCGCGTGTCGAACAATTTGCTGGAACTACGTAACCTGGTACAGGTGGCAGAGCTTATCGTGCGCTGCGCTATGGAACGTAAGGAAAGCCGCGGCTTGCACTATACGCTGGATTATCCGGATCAGTTGCCTGAATCCGGCCCAACGGTTTTGTCGCCACGCACTTACATGAATAAATAGAAAGCCTGAGTGAGCGCGGTGTAACTTTCAGAATAATGCTGATCGGCACCGCGGATCGCCAGCCAGTCGGTGAAGCATTCCCCCGGCGTTGGCGAAAAGGCCATTAATACGCGATGCGGCGGGCGATTTTCATACTCCGCCACATCCGTACGTAACCGTAAGTGCCAGCCTATACCCTGCGCTTTTTGGGCAAAGGCTTCACTCACGTCTACCGGGAGGATCACGCAGAAGAAACCGTCTTCGGTGATAAGCGACGCCGCACAGTCCAGCAGCGCTGCGTGATCCAGCGTCGTGGTATAGCGCGCCTGTTCCCGCTCCGGGGTCGCACATTGCACGCCCTGCGCAAAAAAAGGCGGGTTACTGACAATCAGATCGTAACGTGCCGTTTGCCCCGCACACCAATCGCGAATATCCGCATTATGGACATGAAAACGCGCAGCCCAGGGTGTCGCCTGCCCATTCTCCTGAGCCTGTGCGGCTGCTTGCTCATCGAGTTCTACTGCATCGATGACAACCGCATCGGTTGTTCTCTGCGCCAACATCAGCGCCACCAGCCCGCTGCCCGTGCCAATATCCAGCACCCTTTTCGCCCGCGAAACAGGCGACCACGCACCGAGTAAGATGCCGTCGGTGCCGACTTTCATGGCGCAACGATCGTGTGCAACAAAAAACGCTTTAAATGTGAAACCATCGCGGCGCAACTGCGCCTTCTGGTGGGGCATCTTTACAACCTCTATACGGAAACAGACGTAGCATAGGTGAAAGCAAAGCGCCGGAAAAGTAATAAGCTTACAAACAGATGAAGATTGCAGCCGTAACGTCTATAATCAGCGCCCCACACAGAGGTAGATCATGACTGTAACGACTTTTTCCGAACTCGAACTCGACGACAGCCTACTGGACGCGCTCCAGGAGAAAGGTTTCACACGCCCGACCGCCATCCAGGCCGCCGCCATTCCGCCTGCGCTTGAAGGGCGTGATGTACTTGGCTCAGCGCCGACCGGTACGGGTAAAACGGCGGCATATTTGCTGCCAGCGTTGCAGCACCTGCTGGACTTCCCACGTAAGAAATCCGGCCCGCCGCGCATTCTCATCCTGACGCCGACTCGTGAACTGGCGATGCAGGTTGCCGACCACGCCCGCGAGCTGGCAAAAAATACCCACCTGGATATTGCCACCATCACCGGCGGTGTGGCCTATATGAACCACGCCGAGGTGTTCAGCGAAAACCAGGATATCGTGGTCGCAACCACAGGCCGACTGCTGCAATACATTAAAGAAGAGAATTTTGACTGCCGTGCGGTCGAAACATTGATCCTCGACGAAGCGGATCGCATGCTGGATCTGGGCTTTGCGCAGGACATCGAGCATATTTCTGGCGAAACACGCTGGCGCAAACAGACCATGCTGTTTTCCGCAACGCTGGAAGGTGAAGCGATCAAAGACTTCGCCGAGCGTCTGCTGGAAGATCCGGTTGAAGTTTCTGCAACGCCGTCCACCCGCGAGCGTAAAAAGATCCACCAGTGGTACTACCGCGCAGACAACTACGAACACAAGCTGGAATTGCTCAAGCATTTGCTCAAGCAAGACGGCGTGACCCGTTCAATCGTCTTCGTGCGTAAACGCGAGCGTGTCCATGAACTGGCGGAGCAATTGCGTGCAGCGGGTATCAACAACTGCTATCTCGAAGGCGAGATGGCACAGGCGAAACGCGTTGAAGGCATCAAACGCCTGACCGACGGTCGCGTTAATGTGCTGGTTGCCACCGATGTTGCCGCCCGTGGTATCGATATTCCTGACGTGAGCCATGTGTTTAACTTCGATATGCCGCGCAGTGGTGACACCTATCTGCACCGAATCGGCCGTACCGGTCGCGCGGGACGCAAAGGGACCGCGATTTCACTGGTCGAAACCCACGATCATCTGCTATTGCAGAAGATTGGTCGCTACGTTGAAGAACCGCTGAAAATCCGCGTGATTGATGAACTGCGCCCCACTACGCGCGCACCGAGCGAAAAAATGACCGGTAAGCCGTCGAAGAAAGTGCTGGCTAAGCGTGCAGAGAAGAAAAAAGAGAAAGAAAAAGAGAAGCCGCGCGTTAAACAGCGCCACCGCGATACCAAAAATATTGGTAAGCGCCGTAAGCCAAGCGCCGCCGCGACAGAACAACAAAATAACGAAGAATAAAAAAACGCCGGGATAGCCCGGCGTTTTTATTTCCGCAGCCTGCGGATTACAGGCTTTCAGTAAAGGTACGAGCGATAACGTCGCGCTGCTGTTCCGGCGTCAGAGAATTGAAACGTACGGCATAGCCAGAAACACGGATGGTGAGCTGTGGATATTTTTCCGGATGTTCTACAGCATCCAGAAGCGTTTCGCGACGCAGCACGTTTACGTTCAGATGCTGACCGCCTTCTACACGAACTTCCGGTTTCACTTCCATCGGAATTTCACGGTATTCAATGTCACCCAGTTTGCTCACAGCAACGACTTCATCTTCGGAATAACCGGCTTTTGCACAAACACAGCGCGCTTCGCCTTTTTCGCTGTCGAGCAACCAGAAAGAGTTCAACAGATCATCGTTTGCCGCTTTAGTAATTTGGATACCCGTAATCATGATGTGCCTCCCTTAGGCATTATTTTTGATTTGATCGGCCTTGTGGCGGCCAATTGGTAAAACCATTGTTGCTTGAGTGTATATATACCCTCCGCACACCCCTGATTCTTTGATTAAAATCAATAAAAACCACACCACGAAAAAGGTGATAGGCGGAATTTATTGTTTTACATCAAGTTAGCAACTTTCCGACCCTTAAAATTTTTGTAAATTTTCAAATTTTTTTAAGCTTCTAACGTTCTGTTTTACGTGTCGATTTTGCGCCAGCGGAAGAAGCAGTTAAGCTACAGTCACTGAAATTGGCAGGAGAGCGGGATGACCACCTCATTAACATGGCACGACGTGCTGGCAGAAGAGAAACAACAGCCTTACTTTATCAATACCCTCAGCGCGGTAGCGACAGAACGGCAGTCCGGTGTCACCATCTATCCGCCGCAAAAAGATGTCTTCAATGCGTTCCGTTTTACTGAACTGGGCGATGTCAAAGTCGTGATCCTCGGTCAGGATCCCTATCACGGCCCCGGTCAGGCCCATGGGCTGGCATTTTCGGTGCGTCCCGGTATCGCCATCCCGCCATCATTACTGAATATGTATAAAGAGCTCGAACAGTCGGTACCCGGGTTCGTTCGCCCGACGCATGGTTATCTGGAAAGCTGGGCGCATCAGGGCGTGCTGCTTCTCAATACTGTCTTAACGGTGCGCGCCGGGCAGGCGCACTCCCATGCCAGTCTTGGCTGGGAGACCTTTACCGATAAAGTGATCAGTCTCATCAATGAACACCGTGAAGGCGTGGTGTTTTTACTTTGGGGATCGCATGCGCAGAAGAAAGGGGCAATTATCGACGGTAAACGCCACCATGTATTGAAAGCGCCCCACCCGTCACCGTTATCCGCACACAGGGGCTTCTTCGGGTGTAAGCACTTTGTTCTGGCAAATGAATGGCTGGAAAAACACGGCCAGACACCGATCGACTGGATGCCTGTGTTACCGGCGGAAAGTGAATAAATATTGCAGCTCACATCCCGCAGCAATGGCGGGATGTGTTGAACACATTTACAGGTACTCTTCTCCCGTCGCAATTTCCCGCACGGCCCGTTCCCGGAACTGACTGGGACTTACGCCCGTATGCTTATGAAAGAAACGGGTAAAATAGGCCTCATCGTTAAATCCCAGAAAGGCAGCCAGTTGTTTGATGGTCTTTGAGGTATAAACCAGCTCGCGCTGCGCTTCCTGAATTACCCGCATATTAATCACATCCAGACTCGACATCCCCAGCGTTAAACGGCACAGACGCGAGAGATGTCCGGGCGACATTCCCATTTCGCAGGAGTAATCATTCACTGTCAGCCGTTGGCGAAATTTCTGGTCAACGATGGCGAGGAATTTGTTGATCTGCGATGCCTTGCGCGACGAGTTATCCATCTGCTGATCGGCGAGACCGGGCTCGGTAATCCGCGATAGATGAACAAACATAGAGATAAACAGCGACGCGCACATTGCTGTCTGGTTAATCATGGGCACGCGTAATTCATTCAGCATAGAGTAATAAAACGCCCAGATGGCATCCTTCTCGTCGGGGAAATACTCCAGCGAAATAATGCACGGTTTATGCACCAGCTTGAGGATATCGGGTGCCAGCACGCCCATGACCGACTCAAGCGGCCGCTGCGAAGCCGTAATGGTGAGTCCTTCGGTATCTGGCGTGTAGTGAAAACCGTGAACAGTCTGCGCGGGGACCAGAATCAGACAGGGGGCTTTTGCCAGTTGTCGCGTGCAGTTCATCAATACTTCGACCTGCCCTCGCTGGATGAATAACACCTGAATAAGCGAGTCATGTACATGCGGGCTTGCCCGCCAGTTCAGATCCTTTGATCGCAAGGAGATCATCTCGACATTGAAAAAATTCTCCCAGCTTAGCCCAGACTGCTCACCGTATAATGCATAAGTAGGAATAGTGGTTGCCATCAATGCTCCTCTACTCTTCTCAGTGCTGCTGCACGGCCTGGCTGGTCTGTCGGGAACTGTGAAAACAGCGGACTTATTCCGCAATATCTGCGTTCAGCACTCGAAGACCAGCGCAGCAAACGATTTAAAAAACGAGATCGTCAGGCGGGTAAAATGACTGCCCCCTCCTGACGTAACGACTCGATATCTTTAGCTGAGTATCCATATTCATTCAGAATTTGTTGTGAGTGATATCCCAGTCGTCGGGACGGTTGGATCTGCGATTCTCCCATGCCGTGGATCGTAACAGGCGGCGTCACCAGCACCCGTTTATTTCCCGTGGGGTACTCAACGTGACGCAGGCAGTCGGTCGCCCATGCCTGGTCATCTTCCAGAATCTCATCCGGGGTATACCCTTTCTCATGGGCAAAATCGTTTTCTTTTAAGAGCCGCATCATCTCGCTAAGCGGACGTTTGGCGACCTGCTCACTGATAATATTGATAATGTCCCGATTACGACCAAACTGGTTCACGTCAGCAATACGGCAAAATTCCGGACTGTCGACCAGATCCTCACGGCCAAGAAGCACCATAAACTTATTGAAGAAGCAATCGTATTCCGGAATACAAATGACCATCCATCGCCCATCAAGGGTTTTATAGGTGTTGTTGAACGGGTTGGAGACTTCACAGCGCGACTTCGGATAGACGTTGCCGTACTGTGCTGAGGTCACGGCAATGCTCATCATAAACAGCGCCGTATGGTGCAGGCTAACCGTCACCTTCTCGCCCGTTCCCGAAAGCGTACGCCCGTACAGCGCAGCGCAAATACCCGACACCAGGCACATGGACGCCTGAAAATCACCAAAGCCGTTTACCGAGTTGATCGGGGTTTCGCCGCGCTCATTGGTTGACCCAAGGATCCCGCCGCGACAAACGTAAGCCGTCGCATCAAACCCGGCGGTGTCTTTTTCCGGCCCTTTTTCGCCATACCCCAGGATCTGCGCGAAGATTAAGCGTGGAAAGCGCAAGTGCAACTCTTCCCAGGAAAACCCAAGCCGTTCAAGCGCTTTTGTGCGATAGCTGGTCACAACGACATCTGCCGTCGAGAGGATGCGGTACGCAATAGCTTTCGCGCTCTCTTTTTTCAGGTTCAGGCACAGGAATCGTTTATTAGCGTTAGAGATATCAAATGCCGGGTTTTCGTCATCCTCGTAAGGCATGTTGAACACAGAAGCCTGAGTACGTCCCGGATCGCCAGACGGCGGTTCGATTTTGATCACATCCGCCCCCCAGTCACCCAGAATACGTGCCACTGTGGGTGCTGCCAGGAATGACGTTAAATCCACTACTTTAATGCCTTCTAATGGCCTCATAAGTCATGCTCCTTCATTTTGGAAAAACCCTGTCGCCCCGCCAGTCCGCCCGCGCCGCGCAAATTCCCGTGCAATCCTTTCTTTTCAATGGGTTTAATCCGGGCGATAAGCATGAAGAATGCGCCCAGAATGGCGATGCTTGCCCCCAGATAGAGCGCGTACTCATACTGTCCGGAAACATCAATAACCCATCCCGCCAGAACCGGCGAAAGAATACCCGCCAGCGTGCCAAATACGCCGTTCAACCCCACCAGCATGCCGGTGTTTTTCTGGGAGAAAATAATCGGAATGGAGAAATGCGCAGCCATAGTGAAACAGAGGAAAAAATTCGAGGCGGAGATGAGCGTAGCCGCGCTCCAGAGGCTGTTTGCTCGCGTCCCCAGAATGAGAAACACCCCGGCCAGCAGCAGTCCGGCAACCGGAGAGAGCTTACGCCCGATATTTTGCCCAAAGCGCCGACAGGCGGCGTCCGTGACCAGACCGCCGAGCGGATAAGCCAGAATGGCCACCAGATACGGGAGCATGGAGTAAATCGCGCTTTGTTTAAGATCGATACCGCGTCCCATCGCGAAATAGGTCGGCAGCCAGGTCATAAAGAGAAAAAACAGATAATTCGTACAGAAGTAACACAACGCACAGGCCCAGATGGAGGGCGTTGACAGGATATCGGCTTTCGTCAGATCGCCCCCTGCCGTCTCTTTCTGAGCGGATGGTTCCGCGTTAGCAACGGCCTGCCCCGCCTGAATATACGCAAGCTCCTGACGGTTGATGCGATTATCCATTTGCGGGCGACTGTTACCCAGCCACCACCACAGCAGGCACCACACTAACCCCGGCACAGAGACGATGTAAAAAACGGATTTCCAGCCCCAGGTTTGAATAATCCAGGCCGCCAGCACCATGGCAAAGGCGATCCCCGCAGGACAACCAACCTGTAGTAAGCCGGTCGCTTTGCCGGATTCACTTTTAGGTACCCATCTGGCCGCCAGCGAAAAGTTCGCCGGAACCAGCAGCCCCTGCCCGACGCCAACCAGAATACGCAGCAGCATCATGATGCCGAGCGTGGAACCTAGCGGTGTTAAGAAAGTAAAAACGACCCACCACAAGGTACCGGTTACCAGCACAATCCCACCGCCAAAGCGGTCAGCCAGCAGCCCTGCCGGCAACATTGTTATCGCGTAACCAATAAAAAATGCGGTGGAGACCCAGCCAAACTGAATGGCGGTCCAGCCATATTCATGCATCAGTGCCGGCCCGCACATCGACATACTGCTACGGGCAACAAACATAACGAAATAATCAATAATCAGCAGAACAATAATGCCCCAACGTCTATTCCCAGGTGATGTACTCATAGGTCACTCTCGCGAGAAAATAAGAATGATCGCACCCACGAAATCACGCGCAGTGTGCGATCACAGGCGGGATATAACGGAATAACATCCCGTGATATCCCTTCGTTGCATGGGCTCAGGCGGATTAGCGAATTTCACCCGCGGCGGCAATCAGCGGACGTGCAATCGTCAGGCGCTGAACGGTACGCGGGCCTTCTTCAAACCACAGCGCGCGTGCATCGCGATACATTCTTTCCACCGGGCCATACGGGTTATCTTCGAAGTAACCAATCCCACCGAAGATCTCCAGACAGCTATCCGACACAGTTCGCACCGTATCAATACCGTGCAGTTTGCACATCGCCGAAACCATCTCGATGTCTTCGCCGCGGTCGAATTTCTGCGCGCAATCACGCAGCATTACGCGCAGGGCATGAACCTGAGTGCCCATGTCTGCCAGCGTTTGCTGAATGGCCTGACGCGCTACCAGTGGCTTACCGAACGTCACACGATCCTTCGCACGGGCAATCGCCAGTTCCAGGAAGCGCTGCGACATGCCCAGGCAGGTAACAGCAATCATCGCTCTGGAGTGCGCCAACGCATCCATGAAGATATCCAGACCATCACCCTCTTTGCCCATAATGTTGTGCGCAGGCACTTCGCAGTTTTCAAAACGCAGATATGCATGGCCCGCGCCACGGCAGCCCATCATGTGTGGCATCGGATCGATGTAATAACCCGGCGTGTTGGTTTCGATAAAGAAAGCGGTTAATCCCCCTTTTTTGCGTTTGCTTTCATCCGTTACCGCAATAACGTAGCTACCGTCAGAAATATCCGTATGGGAGATCAGGGTCTTGGTACCATTGAGAATGTATTTATCCCCTTTTCTTACTGCGGTTGTCCGGATATCCGCCCCGGAACCACACTCTGCTTCGGTCAGTGCAAAGTTGATGTAAGCATCTTTATTGGCCAGTAACGGCAGCCATTTAGCGCGAAGGTCGGGGGCGCCATGGTCATACATGATGCGCCAGTTCAGGCCGTTAGCATGGTGCAGGTTCATACGCATACCGCCAGGGCCGCGGCAGAACTCCTCCATGACGGAAAAGAATTGCTCGCAGTTCAGTCCCAGACCGCCAAACTCTTCAGGAATGGCCAGGCGAAATAAATCATTTTTGCGACATACGTCGTAATAGGAGTCCGGGAAGACATTAGTTCGCTCAACCACCAGTTGGATTTCCTCCAACTCTGTTTCCGTGACTTTTCTGACTTTTTGTTTCAGTGCTTCCAGTTGCTGTTGAGATAAAATAGCCATATACCAACCCCACTTCATATTAAATGATTAAATAACCATTGAAGAATTCAGACGATACCAATGTAAGTTGCAATAAATCCTGGGCCCCTTTTCGTCTTTCTTCACGAATTGACACCGGGATTATAAAAAGTGGCGCAAAGGCTTGATATTGACATATCCAACCAATTATTGGACAAATCGAACATACATGATGTAGCGATAGCATATAAAATAACAATAAAAACAAATATATAAATAAAATAATCAGGCGATAAAAAATTTAAAAATTACCAACACGCATCACAAAACGGGCTTTAATGTTCGTTTTGTCCAGGATCAAGTGAGATATGTCTATATATCCTCGAAACACCTGTAATTATTATTCCAGATAAAACAACATTCGAACCAGTAATTATAAAAGCTGGCGAACCGGACAGAATGATCGGCGATAATAATGCCGGGGAGTGCTTTATTTTATAAATCCCCACCGGAGAACCTATCAAGAGGATGCGTCATGGACTTTAGCCTGACCGAAGAACAGGAATTACTATTAGCAAGTATTCGGGAGTTGATTACCCGTAATTTTCCCGAAGAGTATTTCAAAAGATGCGATGAGACACGGACTTTCCCGCGCGAGTTCTTCAATGCCTTAGCCGAAAGCGGCATTGGTTTATTGGGCATTCCCGAAGAGCTGGGCGGCGTGCCCGCCGACATGATGACCCAGGTACTGGTGCTCGAAGAAATTGCCCGCATGGGCGCCCCGGCCTACATCATGACCGAGGGGCAATGCATCCATAACATGCAGCGGTTTGGTAACGCAGAGCAACTGGCCAAAACCGCCGAGGTGGGCCTGACGGGGATCCCCGCCTACTCTCTGGCATTTACCGAACCCCAGGCCGGTTCAGACAACAATCGCATCGCCACCACCTACACCCGTAAGAACGGCAAAGTGTATCTGAATGGTCAAAAGACCTTTATCACCGGTGCAAAAGATTACCCCTACATGCTGGTGCTGGCACGCAATCCCGAGCCGGAAGATCCTAAGCGCTGTTTCACCTTATGGTGGCTGGATCCCAATTCCCCCGGCGTCAAACGCAACAATCTGCATAAAGTCGGCTGGCATATGGTCAGCAATTGCGAAGTCTTTCTGGATAACGTTGAGTTAGAAGAGAGCGACATGGTGGGCCAGGAAGGTTATGGCTTTATCCATATGATGCAAAACTTCGATATCGAACGCCTGGTCATTGCCGCCCACTCGCTGGGGGTGGCGGAATGCGCCTTCGAAGATGCTGCGCGCTACGCCAATCAGCGCATTCAGTTCGGCCAAAACATTGGCCAGTTCCAGATGATACAGCTCAAGTTGACCCAAATGGCCATCAAAATTCAGAACATGAAAAACATGGTCTACCGCACCGCCTGGGAGTGCGACAACGATTTATCGATGCGTCTGTCCGCCCCGATGTGCAAGTTGTACTGCGCTCAGTCGGCCTGCGAGGTGATTGACGATGCGATGCAAATTCTGGGCGGTCTCGGCTACACCGATGACAGCCGCGTATCCCGCTTCTGGCGCGACACCCGCGTAAACCGCATTGGCGGCGGCACAGACGAGATTATGGTTTACATCTCCGCTCGCCAGATCCTGAAACAGTATGAAAAATAATAGGATATGCCATGAGATTTATTGCCTGCTACAAACTGGTTCCTGAGGAACAGGATATCGTTATCACGGCTGACAGAACCCTGGCGACAGACAAGGCCGGGGAAAAAATCAGCCCCTTTGATCTCAACGCAATTGAGGCCGCCGTTCAGCTCGCGGGGGAAAGCCATGAAGTGGTGGCCCTGAGCGTAGGGGGAAAAGCGCTCGATAACGCCAAACTGCGTAAAGACGCCCTTTCACGTGGTCCCAATGCGCTTTACCTGGTTCGCGATGATCGTCTGGCCAGTTCCCTGCCCTATGACACCGCACGCGCTATTGCTGCCGCGAGCCAGAAAATCGCCTTCGACCTGCTGATCTGTGGCGAAGGTTCCGGCGATATGTACGCCCAGCAAACCGGGCTGCTGGTCGGTGCAATGTTGCAGCTCCCGGCGGTGAACGGCGTCAGCAAAATTGAACTCAAAGAGGGCTTCGTCACCGTTGAGCGCACGCTGGAAAATGAAATAGAAGTGCTGGATGTGCCACTCCCGGCGGTACTGTGCGTCTCATCGGATATCAACCTGCCACGCATCCCCTCGATGAAAGCCATCCTCGGCGCCGGGAAGAAAAGCGTCACCCAATGGAGCGCGGGTGACATTGACTGGACACCGGATTCAGCGCGGACTGAATTAGCTGGCGTCTACGCGCCGCAACAGACGGAACGCAAACACATCATCATTGAAGGCGACGGGCAGGAAGAGGTCTCTCGCCTGCGTGATTATCTGACCAACGCGTTGAGCTAAGGGCAGCGGAGAAGCATCATGGGCAAAATCAATAATGTTTGGGTATTCAGCGACAGTGCCGATCGCTATGCAGATCTGCTCGCTGGCGCACGACAACTGGGTGAACACGTTAACGCAGTGATATGGGATGAGCGTGACGTCACTGAGGTTAAACAGGCAGACGCGGTCTATTTGCTGTGTGGCAAAACCGATAAGCAGCGCGTCGAAAACTATGCGGAAACATTCGCCTCGCTTGTCAGAAAAGAAGACAGCAAAACGCTGATTCTGCTGGCCGCGACACGCCGTGGCAAAGGCCTGGCGGCAAAACTCAGCGTGCTGCTGCAATCCGCGCTGGTGAATGACGTGACCCTGCTGGAACGCAACGCCGACGACCTGTACGCCGAACATCGCATGTATGGCGGGCTGGCATTTGGACGGGAAAAAGTGAATACCGCTGTCGCCATCATCACGCTGGCGAGCGGTGTTTATGAGCCGTTGGCCGAAGTAAACGCCGCTACTCCCCCACTCACTCAGGTGGATTACATCCCACCCGCCAATGAAATGCTCTGTCGTGAACGGCGGTCAAAAACGGCCAGTAACGTCGACCTTGGCAAAGCGCGCCGTGTCATCGGTATTGGCCGTGGCCTACTGGCGAAAGAGGATCTGCAAATGGTCTGGGATCTGGCCTCTGCGCTGGATGCCGAAGTGGGCTGTTCGCGTCCGATTGCCGAAGGCGAACACTGGATGGATCGCGAACGTTACGTTGGCGTTTCCGGCGTGCTGCTGAAATCCGATATCTATCTCGCCCTGGGCATTTCCGGGCAGATCCAGCATATGGTCGGTGGCAATGGCGCCAAAACCATTATCGCCGTTAACAAAGATAAAAACGCGCCGATTTTCCAGTACGCCGATTATGGTCTGGTGGGCGATATCTATAAGGTCGTCCCCCTGTTAACGGAATTATTAAAACGATAAGACGCAAGCCGCCAGTCTTTCTGGCGGCAATGGAGTAAAAGTATGTCGGACGAAAAATTTGACGCGATTATCGTGGGGGCCGGAGTGGCGGGATGCACCGCCGCGTATGTGATGGCGAAAGCCGGGCTGGACGTACTGGTCATTGAGCGGGGTGATACCGCAGGCAGTAAAAATATGACGGGTGGGCGGCTCTATGCCCACAGCCTGGAAAAGATCATCCCCGCTTTTGCGCAAAGCGCCCCCGTTGAGCGAAAAATTACCAAAGAGAAGATCTCTTTTCTGACCAATGACAGCGCCGTCACGCTGGATTATCAGGCGCCGTCTCGCGATGCGAACCCGGAACAAGCGTCCTGGACAGTTCTGCGTCATGGATTTGATAGCTGGCTGATGGAACAAGCCGAAGCGGTTGGTGCACAGTTCATCACAGGCGTGCGGGTGGATGCGTTAATCCACCAGCAGGGGCGGGTAACCGGAGTTCAGGCCGGTGAGGATGTCCTTGAGGCAAACGTGGTGGTGCTGGCCGACGGGGTAAATTCGCTGTTAGGTCGTTCAATTGGACTGGTACAAAAATCGAACCCTCATCATTACGCCGTCGGGGTTAAAGAGCTCATTTCACTGCCAGCCCAAACCATTCAGGACCGCTTTGGCGTAACGGGTGACGAAGGCGCGGCCTGGCTGTTTGCCGGTTCCCCGTCGGATGGCTTAATGGGCGGAGGGTTTCTCTATACCAACCGTGAATCCATTTCACTGGGTCTGGTGTGCGGCCTGGGGGGCATTGAAAAAGCGCAAAAATCGGTTCCGCAGATGCTGGAGGATTTTAAACAGCACCCGGCGGTGCGCCCCCTTATCGAAGGGGGAACGCTGCTTGAGTATTCCGCTCATCTGGTACCAGAAGGCGGAATCGAGATGCTGCCAAAACTGGCGGGCGATGGCGTGCTGGTCGTGGGTGATGCCGCCGGAATGTGTCTGAACCTCGGCTTTACCGTGCGGGGTATGGATCTGGCGATTGAGGCCGCGAATATCGCAGCGCAAACCATCATTGCCGCTAAAGAGAGTAATGATTTCAGCTATGCCCGGCTTGAAAAATACGCGCAGGCGCTGGAGAAAAGCTGCGTCTTGCAGGATATGCGGCACTATCGCAAGTTGCCTGGCCTGATGGAAAACCCGCGCCTCTTTACGCAATACCCACAGATGGCGGCCAATATCATGTCCGAACTTTTCACTGTGGATGGCGCCAAACCGACGCCCTTCTGGAAGACGATATTGAAACAGGGAAAACGCGTCGGGTTAATGAATTTATTAAAAGACGGCATCGCTGGAGGGCGCGCATTATGAGCACGGTAAATGTCGATGTGAAACTGGGCGTCAACAAATTCAGAGTGGATGAAACTAACCCACACATCATTCTTGTGGCCGACCCTGACAAAGCACAATTTCGTAAATTGATCACTGCCTGCCCTGCCGGGCTATATCGCGAGGATGAGGCAGGAAATATCCATTTTGATTATGCCGGCTGTCTGGAATGTGGCACATGTCGTGTGTTGTGCGAAGGGACAATATTAGAGAAATGGGAATATCCGCAGGGGAACTTCGGCGTTGAATTTCGTTTTGGCTGATCCCCTCTTTCGCTCGCGTCACCCTTTGTGGTGAACGTCACTCTCCCGTGCGGGGAGGATTTATGTCAACTCAGGAAAAAATTGATATCAGTACCGTTCTGGATAAGCACCCGATTAGCCGACGCCAGTGGCTGATAGTTTTTTTAGGGTTCTTTGTATTAGGTATTGATGGCTTTGATGTTACCGCAATAGGTTTTATTGCTCCGGCCTTGATCGATGACTGGCAGATATCCCGCCATATGTTAGGTCCGGTGATGATGAGCGGCTTATTTGGTTTGGCTGCCGGTTCACTTATTTCCGGGCCGCTGGCTGACCGCTACGGGCGTAAAAAACTCATCATTGGCTCTGTCATATTTTTTGGTGCAAGCAGCCTGCTTTCTGCGTGGTCGTGGAATTTATCCAGCCTGACCTTTTTTCGCTTTATTACCGGCCTGGGGCTGGGGGCTGCGATGCCCAATATCACCACGCTGGTGGCAGAGTATGCCCCCTGGCGTTATCGCTCGCGCCTGGCAACCGTAATCCACTGCGGTTTTAATACCGGTGCGGCATTAGGCGGTCTGCTGAGCCAGCAATTACTCGGTACCTTTGGCTGGCGTTCCGTCTTAATTACCGGCGGGGTATTACCGTTAATATTCGCGCTGATCCTGATACGTTACCTGCCGGAATCGATGCAATATCTGGTTCAAGACCCCGCGAATAAACAGCGTCTGACGCACTTGCTGAATAAATTCGTCCCCGGCATTGCCGACGCAAAGACCCATTTTTATACCTCTGAGCCGCAAAAAGCACATGTCAGTACTGCCAGATCGCTTCTGCATCCGCCATACACCTTTGGCACCCTCGCGCTGTGGCTAACACTGTTTGCCGGTTTGTTCTGTGTCTATCTGTTATCAAGCTGGCTGCCGCTGATGGTCAGGGACACCGGGATGACGCTGTCACAGGCCGTCATCATGGGTTCGGTATTTCAGATTGGCGGCATGATGGGCAATTTCTGCATCGGCATTGAAATGGACCGCTGGGGCAGGCATTGCGCCATCATTCTGACCCTGCTGGGGGGTGCCTGCAGTGCACTGATTCTGGGGATGCATATCCCGTCACTGCCGGTGCTATGTGTTCTGGTTCTGATGCTCGGGTTTACCGTCAATGGTATCAGCCCCGGTTGTTATGCGCTGGCCGCCCATTTTTATCCAACGTCCATTCGGGCCACCGGAGTGAGCTGGGCGACGGGAGTTGGCCGTCTGGGTGCCATAACCAGCGCAGGTGCGGGTTCAGCCATGCTGGCGGCGGGCTGGACATTCAGTGAAGTCTTTATGTTTCTGCCGCTTCCTCTGGTGGCAGGCGCGCTGGCGCTGTATTGCAAAAAGCAACGAAGAGCTATCGCCAAAACTCATTAGGCCAGGTTATGTCCAGGGACAACGACGGAATGACAACCATGAAAATCAACGAGGCGCTGAAAATGCGTTATCGACAACAAGGATACTGGGGTGACGCGACGCTGGCGGATTACTGGCATCTGTCGGCAAAGGCGTCGGCGGATAAAATCGCCGTCAGCGACAACCACGGCACAGCGTATACCTACCGTGAACTCGATAACGCAACAGGCGCACTGGCGATGTGGCTTGTGGAAAACGGTATCCAGCCGGGTGATCGGGTCGCCCTGCAACTTCCCGGCTGGTGTGAGTTTACCGTTATCTATCTTGCCTGTCTCAAATGCGGCGCCGTCGTCGTGCCGCTGCTCCCGGCATTTCGGGAGTCTGAACTGGCATGGATCATGAACAAATGTCAGGCTCGTATTCTCTTTACCGCAACGCGCTTTAAAAATGTTCGTCCCATTCAAATGCTGCCCGCGCTGCGCCCGCTGCTTCCCTGGCTGGAGAAGGTGATTGCGGTCGATAAGCTCGAGCCCGCCCGGCACGAGTTGTCTTTGAGCCAGATACTGGCAAACACGCCACCATTAGCTCAGGCCATTGCGACAAAAAGCGATGACCTGGCCGCACTGCTGTTCACTTCCGGTACAGAGGGCCACCCTAAAGGGGTAATGCTGACGCACAATAATATCATCGCCAGCGAACGGGCCTATTGCGCAACGCTTAATTTGAACAGCACGGATATTATGCTGATGCCAGCACCACTCGCCCACGCCACGGGTTTTATGCATGGGGTCACCGCCCCGTTTATGATGGGTGCCCGCAGCGTATTGCTGGATATTTTTAACCCGGAGCAGTGCCTTGAGATCATTGAACGGGAAAAATGCACCTGCATTATGGGGGCAACACCGTTTGCGTGCGATCTGCTTAAGGCGATGCAGGCTCGCCAGTGCGATATCTCTTCTTTGCGCTTTTTTCTGTGCGGCGGGACCACTATTCCGGGCAAACTGGTGCGTGATTACCACAAAGCCGGAGTTCCATTGCTGGGGGTATATGGCAGTACGGAGAGTGCGCCACATGCCATCGTCCGTCCCGAAGACTCGCTTATTCGCCAGGTAAATACGGACGGGGCGGCGGTAAACGGAGTGGAGATCAGAGTCGTCGATAAAAAGAGAAACACTCTGCCGGAATATACCGAAGGTGAAGAAGCTTCTCGCGGCCCGAATGTGTTTGTCGGCTATTTCGATGAACCGGAATTAACGGCACAGGCACTTGATGATGAAGGCTGGTATTACAGCGGGGATTATTGCCGGGTCGACAAGGCAGGGTATCTTAAAATTACCGGGCGAAAAAAAGACATCATTGTTCGCGGCGGTGAAAATATCAGTAGCCGGGAAGTGGAAGATATTCTGTTGCAACATCCTGATATTCGAGACGCCGCCGTCGTCGCGATGCCAGACCAGCGGCTGGGAGAACGTTCATGTGCCTATGTGGTACTGACCCATAAAGAACAACCTCTGGTACTGGCTGACATCATCCGTTTCTTTACCCATAAACGCATCGCTAAATATAAATATCCGGAGCACCTGGTGGTGGTCGACAATTTACCGCGAACGGCCTCCGGGAAAGTCAAAAAGTTCATGTTACGCAAAGATATCGTTCAGCGCCTGGCCCTTGCCTCCCGAGAAAACGCATCCCCGGCACTCGACGAGGCCATATCCAAATAAGGATACCAATGTGCTTATTAACAATAACCTTTCCGGCAGAACACAGCCGAAAACATCGACACGAATAAAAAACAGCACCAAGCCGTCTTTTATCCAGGGGGAGCCAACGTTTTATCACTGTCCCCGGTGCGGACAATTTCTTGTGACCATTAATAACAACGGCGGCGAGACACAACTACGCTGTTGTGACGAAACGCTGAGTGCATTAACCCCGCAGAATACAAACGATGCGCTGGCAGAAGACCACCTGCCGCAGATGACGATTTCCGGCGGCTTTGAATCAAATACCCTGACGGTGAATATCGGTACAACGCCACATCCGATGACAGACGATCACCGCCTGCTGTGGATCTACGTTTATACCTTCCAGGGTGGCCAGTATAAATTCCTCAGGCCAGGCGATCTGCCAGAAGCCACCTTCGCACTGGCCGAAAACGATGCGTACGTCTACTGCGATCGTCCGGTCTGTAAAGGCAGCCGATGCAAATTTAACTGTAAACGAGGGTTCACCGCATACAGTTGGTGCAATCAGCATGGGTTATGGAAGCATTCATTTTGATGATGCATCTGCTCTGGGGGTAAAGCGAACAGACAGAGGAGAGAAGAAATCAGCATGCCGTGAAGGCATGCTGATCGTGGTTTTATCAGGCTTTGTTTTGACGCCACCATTCTGCCAGCAACACACCCGTTGCTACAGACACGTTAAGACTCTCAACGTTATTGGTGCCGTTAATCGAGATGCTCAGATCCGCGTTATCAAGCGCAGCATCGGAAAGACCGTCACGCTCCTGACCCAGCACCAGCACCATTTTCTTCGGCAACGTGGCGCTAAACAGCGGCGTACCTTTATGGCTGGATGTGGTCACAATGGCATAACCAGCTTTGCGGAAAGCATCCAGCGCCTCGATAACGCTATCGCCCGTAATCGCCTGCACGTGCTCCGCACCGCCTTCCGCCGTACGAACTGCAGCCCCGGATTCGATAACGGCCGCATCCTGCAACAGAACGCCTTTCACGCCGAAATGCGCGCAACTGCGCATCATCGCACCCAGGTTATGCGGGTTACCCACATCTTCCAGCGCCAGAACGCAATCTTCGGCGCCGGCCTGTGCCACCCACTGCTCAACACTGGTACCGTTACGTTTTTTGATCAGGAAGCAAACGCCACCGTGATGTTCAGTACCGGACGCTTTTGCCAGCTCAGCCTCATCAACCACATGGTAGGCTTTGCGGTTAGCCGCCATCCAGCGCAGTGCTTCTTTAAAGCGCGGGGTTACGCTCTGAACAAACCAGGCGCGCACGATGCAGTCAGGACGGCTGGCAAACAGCGCCTGACAGGCATTCTCGCCATAAACGCGGGTCTCTTCCGCACGCTGACGACGCAGTACTTCCGGATCGATAAAGCTTTTACCGCTGATACCGCCGTGATCCGGCTTTGTTGGTGTCTCGTCACTCGGCGCGCGGGAAACGGTACGCCACGGGGAATCACTCTGTGGACGGTCACGGTCGCGACCACGATCATTGCTTCGCTCTTCGCGAGCAGGACGGCGGCCACTGTTTTTCTCTTCGCGAGCGGGGCGACGGCCAGCATCGGCACGAGACGATCCGCTACGAGCAGGCCCTTTCCCGGTACGCGGGTTTTGGCTGCGTTTATCGGAATCATCATCACTGCGGACATACATCACTTTGACTTTGCCGCTTTTGTTTTTCAGTTCATCGTTCATGCTTTTCTCCACCAGCGCTGCGCGAGCGCGCAGATTACCTGATGTGTCGGCGCTTAGCCATTAATTCGTTCAAAAGCTATCGACTATTGTACTCATTGAATAAAACGCGTTGTCGTTTAAAACCACTTCATCAATAATATGTAACATATTAGAAACATATCGGCCTTGTGCCACTCTGTACCACTGCTCTCCCGAGGTTAGTTATGAATACCGTATGTGCAAGCTGCCAGGCGCTTAACCGCATCCCCGAAGCGCGCATTAGCGATGTCGCAAAATGCGGACGCTGTGGACATGAGCTGTTCGACGGCGATGTGATTAACGCCACTGGCGAAACACTGGATAAACTGCTGAAAGATGACCTGCCGGTCGTTGTCGATTTCTGGGCACCCTGGTGTGGTCCGTGCCGTAGCTTCGCACCGATTTTTGAAGACGTGGCGGAAGAGCGTAGCGGCAAAGTTCGCTTCGTCAAAGTGAACACCGAAGCCGAACGCGAACTCAGCGCACGCTTTCGTATCCGCAGCATCCCAACCATTATGTTGTTCAAAAATGGCGAGGTTGTCGACATCTTGAGCGGCGCCGTTCCCAAAGCCCCTTTTAATAGCTGGCTTAACGAATCTCTCTAATCCTGGCGGGGCACATCTTGTGCCCCGTTTTCAGCTCTGCGACAATGGCGTTTTTCACGCGATTCTCATGACTGATAACGCCGTACTCACGCTCCGGGCAATGCGTATTGCTCGTTCCACTCGCCCTTTCCTCGCCCGAGGCAATCGCGTTATTCGCTGCCAGCGCTGCCTGCTGCCAAAACAACAGTGCCTGTGCGACACCTTGCAACCCAGTACGGCCCGCAGCCGGTTCTGCCTGGTGATGTTCGATACGGAACCCATGAAGCCCAGCAATACTGGCAGGCTTATCGCCGATATTCTGCCTGACACAACGGCGTTTCTCTGGTCACGTACTGAGCCACCCCAGGCGCTTATTGATTTATGCAACAGCGAAGACTATCAGCCGATGGTCGTCTTTCCCGCATCCTATGCAGGAAACGAACGGCAGGTATTATCCGCACCGCCCTGTGGAAAACCGCCGCTATTTATCATGCTGGATGGGACCTGGACCGAAGCACGCAAAATGTTTCGCAAAAGCCCCTATCTGGACGCCCTGCCGGTTATCTCCGTCGATTTATCACGGATTTCAGCCTATCGTCTGCGCGAGTCGCATGCCGACGATCAGTACTGCACCGCCGAAGTCGCGATTGCGCTTCTCGATTTAGCAGGCGATCAAGCTGCCGCGAAAAGTCTGGGCGCCCATTTTTCCCTCTTTCGCGAACGTTACCTGGCGGGTAAGGCGAATCATCAGCGTAGCGTCACAGCAAAAGAACCAGAAAACGTTTAAAATCATCAGGTCACTCTTTACTGGAGGCCGGTATGAGCCAACGTGGGCTGGAAGCGTTGTTACGTCCCAAGTCGATCGCCGTGATCGGGGCATCAATGAAACCGGATCGCGCCGGTTTCCTGATGATGCGCAATCTTCTGGCTGGCGGTTTTGCCGGGCCGGTTTTACCGGTGACACCCGCGTACAAAGCCGTACTTGGCGTACTGGCCTGGCCCGATATCGCCAGCCTGCCTTATGTGCCGGACCTCGCCGTGCTCTGTACCAATGCAAAACGTAATCTGCCTTTGCTGGAAGAGCTTGGTAAAAAGGGCTGTAAAACCTGCATTATTCTTTCTGCCACCCCTGAGCAACACGCCGAACTGCTGAACTGTGCAGGGCGTTACCAGATGCGCCTGCTCGGGCCAAACAGTATGGGGTTACTCGCGCCCTGGCAGGGTCTTAATGCCAGCTTTTCCCCGGTACCGATTACCCGTGGCAAGCTTGCATTTATTTCGCAATCCGCCGCCGTCTCCAACACCATCCTGGACTGGGCTCAGCAACGTGAGATGGGGTTTTCCTATTTTATTGCGCTGGGTGACAGCCTGGATATCGACGTCGATGAACTGCTGGACTTCCTGGCACGTGATACCAAAACCAGCGCCATTCTGCTCTATCTCGAACATTTAAGCGACGCGCGCCGGTTCGTCTCGGCGGCTCGCAGCGCGTCACGCAATAAACCCATTCTGGTTATCAAGAGTGGCCGTAGCCCCGAAGCCCAGCGGCTTTTGCAAACCCGTGCCGGGCTGGATCCGGCTTGGGATGCCGCCATTCAGCGTGCCGGTCTGCTGCGTGTGCAAGACACCCACGAACTGTTTTCCGCCGTCGAAACGCTCAGTCACATGCGCCCGCTTCGCGGCGACCGGCTGATGATCATCAGTAACGGTGCCGCCCCTGCCGCACTGGCGCTCGATCAGCTGTGGTCGCGTAATGGCAAACTGGCAAAGTTGAGTGACGATACGCTGGCAAGGCTTCGCAATGGATTACCCGATTATGTCAATGTGGGTAATCCGCTGGATTTACGCGATGATGCCAGCAATGATCGCTACACCACCGCGCTTGAGATCCTGCTCGACAGCCAGGATTTTGATGCGCTGATGGTTATTCATTCTCCGAGCGCCGCCGCCCCTGGCAGAGAGAGCGCGCTGGCGCTCATTGAGGCGCTGAAAAAACATCCACGCGGTAAATATGTTACGGTGCTGACAAACTGGTGTGGCGAGTATTCTTCCCAGGAAGCGCGACGGTTATTCAGCGAAGCGAGCCTGCCAACATACCGTACGCCAGAAGGGACGATCACCGCATTTATGCATATGGTTGAATACCGGCGTAACCAGAAGCAATTACGTGAAACGCCCGCCTTGCCTACTCACCTGACGGCCAATACGGCCGAAGCCCATCAGTTACTGCAACAGGCGATCATAGAAGGGGCAACCACGCTTGATACTCATGAAGTGCAGCCGATACTCAGCGCCTGGGGTATCCAGACACTGCCGACGTGGATTGCTGGTGATAGCGCCGAAGCGGTACATATTGCCGAACAGATTGGTTACCCCGTAGCGCTAAAATTACGTTCGCCGGATATTCCTCATAAATCTGAGGTCCAGGGGGTTATGCTTTACCTGCGCACTGCGGCAGAGGTCCAGCAGGCAGCAGATGCGATTATCGACCGCGTCAAAATGAACTGGCCGCAGGCGCGTGTTCACGGCTTGCAGGTACAAAGCATGGCAAACCGTGCCGGTGCGCAGGAACTTCGTGTGGTCGTCGAATCCGATCCGGTGTTCGGTCCGCTTATCATGTTGGGAGAAGGCGGCGTCGAGTGGCGCGCACAGGAGCAGGCCGCCGTTGCGCTACCACCGCTGAATATGAATCTGGCGCGTTATCTGGTTATCCAGGCCATTAAAAATAAGAAGATCCGCGGGCGTAGCGCCCTGCGCACACTGGATATCGCCGGGCTAAGTCAATTCCTGGTGCAGGTCTCAAACCTTATTGTGCACTGCCCGGAAATCCAGCGCCTGGACATTCATCCTCTGCTTGCCTCCGGCAATGAATTCACCGCACTTGATGTTACCCTCACGGTCGGGGCGTTTAGCGGCAACGGTGAAAGTCGTCTCGCGATTCGCCCCTATCCGCAACAGCTAGAAGAGACCGTTGAGCTAAAAAACGGCGAGACCACGCTTTTCCGCCCTATTCTTCCTGAGGATGAACCGCAGCTACAGGCGTTCATCGCCAGGGTAACAAAGGAAGATTTGTACTACCGCTATTTCAGCGAGATCAACGAATTTACTCACGATGATTTAGCGAATATGACGCAGATCGACTACGATCGGGAAATGGCATTTGTTGCAGTGCGTCAGGTAGAAGGAAAGGATGAGATCCTTGGCGTAACCCGCGCCATCTCTGACCCGGATAACATTGATGCCGAATTCGCTGTGTTGGTTCGTTCCGATTTGAAAGGATTGGGTCTTGGGCGACGGTTACTGGAAAAGCTCATCAGTTACACTCGGGATCACGGACTTAAGCGTTTGAATGGTATTACTATGCCAAACAATCGCGGCATGGTGACTCTGGCGCGTAAACTGGGATTCGAGGTCGACATTCAGCTTGAGGACGGGATCGTTGGATTGTCCCTGAATCTGAAGCAGACCGGTGAATCCTGAGTAAGGTACTGGAAATGTTGACCACTTTCACAGGTACTGGTGTTATCATTGTCCGCTTCTGTCGGGGTTATCGGACAGAAGCCCTTTCAATAAACAGAGAAGAAACGCACTGTGATGTTGTCAAAATTTAAGCGTAATAAACATCAACAACACCTTGCCCAACTACCCAAGCTTTCCCAATCAGTTGATGATGTAGAGTTTTTCTACTCTCCCGCTACTTTCAGGGAGACATTGCTGGAAAAAATTGCCAGCGCAACACGCCGTATCTGCATCATCGCTCTTTACCTTGAGCAGGATGATGGCGGTAAAGGTATCCTGAACGCCCTCTATGACGCCAAACGTCAGCGCCCTGAGCTTGAAATCTGCGTGCTCGTCGACTGGCACCGGGCACAGCGTGGTCGTATTGGCGTGGCAGCATCCAACACCAACGCCGACTGGTATTGCCGTATGGCGCAGGAAAACCCAGGCATTGATATTCCCGTTTACGGCGTGCCAGTGAATACCCGTGAGGCGCTTGGCGTACTGCATTTTAAAGGCTTCATTATCGACGATAGCGTGCTGTATAGCGGCGCGAGCCTGAACGATGTCTATCTCCACCAACACGATAAATACCGCTACGACCGCTACCAGCTTATCCGCAATCCCAAAATGGCCGATATCATGCTGGGCTGGGTCAAACAAAACCTGATTGAAGGGCGCGGCGTAAATCGTCTCGACAACGCGCAACGTCCTAAAAGCCCTGAAATCAAAAATGATATTCGTCTGTATCGTCAGGAATTACGCGACGCGGCCTATCATTTTGAGGGCGATGCCGATAACGATCAGCTTTCGGTTACGCCATTAGTTGGACTTGGAAAAACCAGCCTGCTGAATAAGACCATTTTCCATTTGATGCCCTGTGCGGAAGAGAAACTGGTTATCTGCACACCTTATTTCAACCTGCCAGCTGTGCTGGTACGCAATATTATTCAGCTCCTGCGTGAAGGCAAAAAAGTCGAAATTATCGTTGGCGATAAAACGGCTAATGACTTTTTTATTCCAGAAGATCAACCGTTTAAAATTATTGGCGCCCTGCCTTATCTGTATGAAATTAACCTGCGCCGTTTCCTGAGCCGTCTGCAGTATTACGTCAATACCGATCAATTGGTCGTGCGCTTGTGGAAAGACGACGACAACAGCTATCACTTGAAAGGGATGTGGGTTGATGACGAATGGGTGCTGCTGACGGGGAATAACCTTAATCCGCGTGCCTGGCGCCTGGATCTGGAAAATGCCATTCTGATCCACGACCCGAAACATCAATTAGCGGCTCAGCGTGACAAAGAGCTGGATCTTATCCGTACCCATACCACGGTAGTTAACCATTATCGCGATCTGCAAAGTATCGCCGACTATCCGGTAAAAGTACGCAAGCTCATTCGCCGCTTACGTCGAATTCGTATCGATAAACTTATCAGCCGCATTCTGTAACACCCGGCCCCGTCATTTGATGGGGCTTTTTTTCAGGTTCCTCTATGATGCGATGCTTAATATTGACGAGTGTACTGTGTTTAACCGGGTGTGCGCACATGGCAAATGACCAATGGAGCGGGCAGGATAAAGCACAGCATTTTATTGCTTCTGCCATGCTCTCCGCTGCGGGCAACGAGTATGCACAACATCAGGGAATTAGTCGCGATCGCAGTGCCGTTTATGGCCTGATGTTTTCTGTTAGCCTTGGCGCATCAAAAGAGTTTTGGGACAGCCGCCCGGCAGGAAGCGGCTGGAGCTGGAAAGATTTTGCCTGGGATGTTGCAGGCGCTACCACGGGTTACGCCGTCTGGCAGCTAGCCAATCACTAAAGACGAATACCTTTACCTTTCCGGTGTAGCATCAACGAAACGATAAATGCCAGTGCGCAAAACGCAGTGACATACCAAAAGAAGGCCGTCTCGATACCTGCCGATTTCAGCGACAGCGCAACGTACTCAGCCGACCCGCCGAATAACGCATTGGCAACGGCGTAAGATAAGCCCACGCCCAGCGCACGGACCTGTGCCGGGAACATTTCGGCTTTCAGGATACCGCTTATTGATGTATAGAAACTCACGATGAGCAGTGCCGTCATCACTAATGCAAAGGCGGCATAGGGTGATGAGACATACTGTAGCGCACTTAAAATAGGTAGCGTGAAGAGCATCCCCAGCCCACCAAAACAGAGCATGGAAGCACGGCGACCAATGCGATCGGATAAGGCACCTATCAGGGGCTGAATAAGCATAAAAACAAATAACGCCACGGTCATCACAATGCTGGCCACATTGGCATGCATACCGGTCGTGTTAACCAGATATTTTTGCATATATGTCGTGAAGGTGTAGAAGCTCAGTGAACCGCCTGCGGTAAAGCCGAGCACCATCACAAACGCCCGGCGATTACGCCATAACCCTTTAAGCGACCCAGCCTCTTTTAATACTCGTACCTCTTTTTTCGATGTTTCATCCAGTTGACGACGCAACCAGAGCGCGACTACAGCCAGTGCGGCGCCAATTGCAAAGGGAATACGCCAGCCCCATGCACGTAACTCAGCATCATCAAGGATCTGCTGAAGAACAACGACCACGAGAAGCGCCAGCAATTGACCCCCAATCAAAGTTACGTACTGGAAAGAAGCATAAAACCCTTTACGTCCTTCAACGGCAATCTCACTCATATAAGTTGCACTGGTGCCGTATTCGCCACCCACGGATAACCCCTGGAACAGTCTTGCCAGTAATAACAATGCCGGGGCCCACGTACCAATGCTTTCATAGCCCGGTAAGCAAGCGATCACCAGAGATCCCAGACACATCATGCATACTGATATCAACATCGACTTTTTGCGCCCATGCCTATCAGCAATACGCCCGAACAGCCAGCCGCCAATCGGACGCATGAGAAATCCGGCGGCGAAAATGCCTGCCGTCTGAAGTAGCTGGGTCGTTGTATTTCCGGCAGGGAAAAAGATGTGAGCAAAGTAGAGCGAACAGAATGAATAAACATAGAAATCAAACCACTCCACCAGATTTCCCGATGACGCACCAACGATTGCCCACACTCTGCGACGTACATCGGTCAAATCGGTTGTTTTATGCTCAGGACGAGTGGTGACATCTGCCATATTTCCCCCTTTGATTGGACATCTTCGATTTTTTATATAAATCAGATTACGCCGGGGTAAAAAGTTAATACAGTGTTAATGATTTGCCTGCTATCATTTCAGAATGTTAGCCTAAGAATGCGCTTAACCCCAGCGTGTGATATGTTCGCGCTTGCGTCGGAGATAATCTTTATCCTGGCGGATCTTATCCCACCATTTTTTAAAGATCGCCGCTGCGGCTGCTTTTACCGGGTCATTTCCTCTTTGCTGAATGCTACCGTCCTCAGCATACTTTTTACCCCCTTTATAGTTGGCGTAACGCCGGGCGCGGGTATATCCCATTTGTATAAATTTGCGGGCCATATCCATGCCAACAAAGTCATTTTGTTGTCGATAGGTTTCGAATAATTGGTAAATTTTTTCAGCTGATGTTGTAGCGGACTCAGGATCTTTGTAACGCCACCAGGGAAGGATTTCACTCTTATAGGGCTCAACCAGCAAAACGCCTTGTTCACCACGTCCCACCTGATAGCGCTCAGGATGATCACGAAAATTAATGCTGGCGAAATCTTGCTGGTAATTGAAGGAATGGCTGGTCAACTATCGTCTCCTTAAACATCTCGAATGGATAAGGATAGGCTATTTAAAAGGCAATGCTATGCAGGCTGGAGAGACGGAAAGTTGTCGAAAATCGTTTTCAGGAGATAAAAACGCAAAAAGCCCATCCGTGAGGATGGGCTTCTTACTTGTTTGATGCC
>OGSC01000202.1_pt1 | contig 47698 bp, 34 predicted proteins | sample 1573751 | NCBI WGS metagenome assembly OGSC01 (sample SAMN03295840, study PRJEB24534) | human gut metagenome | isolation source: fecal sample 8 from infant 5 | host: Homo sapiens | place: USA: Pittsburgh, PA | collected 2014-07
TTTTTGAGCTATGTACAAGAAGCATTTTATTCTAACTTAATTTGACAAATCATATTTTATGGGCCAGTCACTAAATTCCAAGTGACGGCGGCTTGGTATTGTTGGCCAGACATGCCTTGATTGGCGGGCACTTCTAGTTTGATGTTAGCAAACGTGAAGTCCAACTGATAGACGTCACTACCTGTGAACTGTTGGTTCGCGACCACCGCTGTTGCGGTATTGTCGGCGGTTAAATTCACGGTGCCAGTCTTGCCAAGCGGCGTCTTGGTTTCTGTTGGTTGGTTGTAATCGGTAAAGCTGGCAGCAGCGGCCGTTCCTAGCAACAAGCGGGTCGTTGTCGGCAGGCTGTCTGTGGCTGATTTTGGTTGCGACAGTTGCGCCGTTAAGCTCCAGTTGTCTTGGCTAGTATTCAGGCGTAAATAGGGATTGCGTGTGCCGTTGTCGTAGTAATCAGCGGCTTTTTTCAAACCATATTGTTGCTTACTTCCTGAAATCGCTAATTTGCCAAAATCAAATGTTGGCGTACTAATGAAGCCGTCGCCGTCAGGATTAGTTATTTCTTGGTCTAGGTCTTTAATACGGACCGTATCTTTGGCGATTAAGCTGCCAAAGTTGCCCGTTACTTCAACTTCAGCGGTTAAAACTTGACCAGGATTTCCTGTAACGGCGGTTCCTAATAAGTTCATTTGTAACTGTCCGCCTGCTGGTAAGGGCGTATTTAATGGCAGAGAAAAACCTGCTGCCCACTGTTCTTTCGTAACTGGATAGGCCTTAGCATTCTGCCCTGTACCTAACACAAAAATAGTATTGGGCGGGCTGATGCCAGCGGCCCATGTCGCCGTTGGTTTGATTTTAATGGTCGTCAACGGGGCTTCTCCCGTATTTTTTAATAGCACTTCCCAGTGATCCATTGTCGTGCCATTTTCGACTATGTCAGCGGAACCTTTTACCTTTAATTCTGCTGTAGGGACCGCTTCTTGATACACAGCGGTCATGTCGTCATTCTCATCAAATGTTGGAGTAAAGCTTGGTGTTGTTGTTGTTTTTAAAGGTGTTGTTGTTTCTTTCCCCTTGTACCAGCCTTTGAATACATAGGTTTTTTCTCCGACTTGGTAAGTTTTCGGCAGCGCTTTTGCAGCGGTATATTTATACGTTTCACTGTTCATTACCAGCTGATTTCCTTGCGTAAATCCTGTCGGTGCTGTAATCTTCGTACCATTCTCATCTACAAAGTTTTCAGTGATGCGTCGATTTTCTAAATAGTAATTTACTGTCCCTGTTGCGTATATTTCTGTGTGAGCAGTCACCCCGCTCACTGTACTATTATAATCCATTTTATAAAGAGAAGAGAAGGTTGTTCGAGTGGTTTCCCCTTGCCACCCTACTTCAGGAAACCGGTAATCCGTTTGAGACCCCGCAATTGGTGTCACTTGTAAACGATTTTCAGTAAATTCTGCACTATTTTTCGTATTATGATACGCAATTATTCCCGTAACTCCAGAATAATTCGGACCATTATATTTACTCGACGGGGTTATAGTCGGCGTTTTATAATACTTAGGAATTGTCACGATGCTATTACGTGTTCCATAAAGCTCTTCATCCGATGTAAAACTTCCCACAATATTGACAGCTGGAAGCTTTAACTGTAGAAAATCACCAGTTGGTAACGCGGTAATAGTTTGCAACTTGCTTTGTAAACCACCCACTACCTGAGACATATCTGTGCGGATATTGAAATTACTTGGTGCTACATAGTCACCCGTCTCATTGATAAAACCAAAATTAATCGTTTTGTCTTCCGCCTTAAATTCATCATATACTATAGTGATATCATCTTGGTCATCATAAGTCACTGGATAACTAATATTTCGATTTGTTCTGGTGATTTCATTTAGTTTGTCTGGTTTTTCTTTGCCTTTATACCAGCCTTTTAAGACATAAGGCCGATTATTGACTTTGTACATAAAAGGCAACGTACCTGCCTGAGTAAATGTAAAATTATCCTTATCAATGATTGTTTGTTTCCCTTGTGTGAACCCAGTTGGCGGCGTAATTTTCGTTCCAGATGCATCCACAAAATTTTCAGTTACACGGCGATTAACAAGATAGTAATATAACGTGCTTTCAGGAAACATTTCCACGCCAGCTAACGAATTATCATTTCTTATAAGTGTTGTTTTATATAAACTTGAGAAAAGGTTTTCAGGATTATCATCCCAGTATATTTCACGGAGTTTATAACGTTGGTTCTGACTCTTCGTTACTGTGAAATATACAGGATTTGCGCCTTCTGTATAAGGATTACCAGCAAAAGTCCTTTCTACTCGTCCTGCTAACGGATACTCTTGTCCTTGATACCCAGAAGGTTTTTGAAACGAAAGGTTCTTATAGTATTTAGGAATCTCAATAAACGAGTTCCTTGTACCATAAAAGTTCGAGCTATTCGTCAACGTGTACTGTTTTTGTGGAATTGTCATGGCTTTTAAGTTTCCTGTTTGATCCGTTGCCGAAATATTATCTAAAACCGTGCTAACGCCATCGATAATCTGAACTACCTCTGTGGTGACTTTAAAGTCAGCAGGATTGAGTAATTGCCCACTTTCTCCAACAAACCCAAACTGCACGGTATTGCCGCCATATTTAATTTCTTCATATATAATTGTTAAATCATCATAGGAGGCATCATATTCCGGCACTCGTGTGGTTTGTAAATTTTGAGGTTGCGTTTTCCCTTTATACCAGCCTTTAAAACGATAGGCTTTGTCATTCGCGTAGTAACTATAAGGTAATTCTTGCGCCAATTTAAAATGGTAGGTGTCGCTGTCAATGACTGTTTGCTTTCCCTGAGTAAATCCTGTCGGTGCTGTAATCTTCGTACCATTCTCATCTACAAAATTTTCAGTGATGCGCCGATTTTCTAAGAAATAATACATCGTATCATCGGTTGTATAGTAATTTGGCACACTTACTTCTGTATTTGTACTAGTCAAAATAGAATCAAATCTCGTTTTGGTCGTATCCTCTATCCAAGAAGTGTAGTACAGTCGATACTGATTGGCTGTCGTTGTAGGATATAAACTATAATATTTGCCATCTGTCTCCACCCGTATGTCAGCTATCGTACTGTCCACAAAACGCATTCTTTTTGTTGCAACAGGATAAGCTGTACTGGAGCCTGTATAATGAGGCCCAGGTGTTACTGTTGGTGGTTTGTATTGTTTAGGGATTGTTAAGCGAAAATTAGTACTACCATAAAAGGCAGGATTTATCGTTTTCGTGTAGGTTAATTGTTGACTAGGAATAGTTAATTTTTTCAGATTCCCACTATTAACACCTGTTGCTGTTCCTACTTGTTTCGCTATTCCGTTCATGATCGATGTTAAATTAGTCTGCATCCCGAAATTCGCTGGCGCTATTAATGCGCCTTTTTCATCTATAAACCCAAAACTATAAGTGATTTCCGGGATTGTCGTTGTCTTTTCTTCTAATTCCTCATAAAAAACATACACATTGTCTTTACCATCGTAAGTAACATCAAATTCTGGTGTCAATGTGGTTTCCAACTTAACGGCTTTAGGATCTGGTCGAGCGGATCCTTTATACCACCCTTTAAACTGGAAGTGGCGATTCCCAGAAGAATAGGTTTTTGGAAATGCTTTTGGGGCTTTATAGTGAAAATTGTCTGACTCAACCACCGTTTTCGAAAGGGCTGCATTATAGCCTGTCGGATAGGTTGGCAAAACTGTCGATGTCATGTCATTATAATAAATACTAACTCGTCTATTGGGTACATAATAATAAATCGTATCATCGGTTATTAAATAATTATTTTCACCTGCAGTCGTGGCCATATTGTAAGCAGCAGAAAATTGGACTTTTTGAGGATCAGGGACCCAAGAATATGTTCGCAAACTAAATTGCTTAGGCGTTGCCGTAGTAAACATATTAAAACGTTCCCCTGTTGTGTATGTACTATAATCCTTGCCAGTAGCTATAGTTACTTGACGGGAAACAGCCAAAGGAAAGGTTGTCGTGTCTGGTCCTTGATAAAAATTATTAGGCGTTGTCTTGGGGGCAGCATATTGCCCTGGCAACGTAATTTTGTGATTGGTTAGTCCCGAAAAACCGTAGTCCTCTGTGGCGTCATCATCAGGAAGTGTAACTTTCGGCACCGTCAACATCTTGAAATTCCCTAGATTACTAGTTGTAATGGTTCCCACCTTTGTCTGAGTACCTGATTTTCTTTCTACTTTCGTGACATCGGCTGTGAACGTCACTTTAGCAGGATCAATAAACAACCCATTTTCATCAATAAAGGCCATTTTATAAGTTTTCCCAGGAATATCAGCCGTTTTAACTGCACGATTTTCTCGCTTTGTCGGCTCCTCCTGAGTCGCTTCAACAGCCGCTGTCGTTGTATCGGCTGTTGCTTCAGTCTGGTCCTCTGCCGATGGTAGTTGCGGCTCTTCTATCATCTTTTGAGGTAATTCTGATGTCTCTGGTTCTGTGGGTGTTTCTGATGAAGCAACTGTGTTGGCTGTTTCATTTTCTTGACTAGCATTTAACGATGAGTCGCTTGTAGCGGTATCCTCACTTGCCGTTGTTTCTCCCGTTTCAGTGGTTGTTTCATTTTCAACAACCATTGTTTCGGCGAGTACTGAGATGCCATTGAGTGAACTTATCAATAAGGAACAACACAAAGCGGTTGTAAGTAACTTTTGCCATTTTTGATTCATGCTATTCTCCTTTTTATGTATTGGTTTTATTGTTAATTGTTATATGTAAACCTTTTAATTTTCTCCATTATTCTATCAAAAAAAGGCGGCCTTGAAATTTTAAATTTTGCTACAGCTAAGTGACTTTTCCAATGATTCCTATTATACCAAGGCAGAAGAGCACTTTTTCATCGAAAAAGTGCTTGATAATCAAGAGAATCTGCCATTTTGCTACTGATTCTCAGCCAAATTCCTTAATTTTCATAAACAAAAGCTCAAAATATTAGTATCAAACACTAACATTTTGAGCTTTTCTCATGATATTTTTACTATTTATAAAATGAGTCCGCCACATAATCCCGAAGGTTGTTAGGGACCAGTCACCAAATTCCACGTAACGGCGGCTTGGTATTGTTGGCCAACCATGCCTTGATTGGCGGGCACTTCTAGTTTGATGTTAGCAAACGTGAAGTCCAACTGATAGACGTCACTACCTGTGAACTGTTGGTTCGCGACCACCGCTGTTGCGGTATTGTCGGCGGTTAAATTCACGGTGCCAGTCTTGCCAAGCGGCGTCTTGGTTTCTGTTGGTTGGTTGTAATCGGTAAAGCTGGCAGCAGCGGCCGTTCCTAGCAACAAGCGGGTCGTTGTCGGCAAGCTGTCTGTCGCTGATTTTGGTTGCGACAGCTGCGCCGTTAAGCTCCAATTCGGTTGGGTTTTCTTGATCCGCAGATAGGGATTGCGTGTGCCGTTGCCATAATAATCAGCGGCTTTTTTCAGACCATGCTGTTGCGTGCTTCCCGCTACCCCAACCTGACCAAAATTGAAGGTTGGAACACTGATGAAGCCTTCCCCAGTCGGTTCCTTTGTTTCTTGATCTAAATCTTTAATCCGGACCGTATCTGAGGCAGTCAGTTTGTTGAAATTCCCTGTGACTTCCACAGCGGCTTTTAGCACTTGGTTTGGTTGTCCAGTAACTTTTGTTCCTAGGAGATTAATCGTTAGTTGACCGCCCACAGGAAGACTACTGTCTAAAGGAATCTCAAAACCTGCTTCCCACTGCTCTTTCGTGATTGGTCGAACTTTCGTATTTTGACCAGTACCTAAAATAAACAGTTCCGTGGGCGTACTAATTCCAGCCGCCCAGTCAGTGGTTGGTTTAATCTTAACTGAAGTTAAAGGTGCTTCTCCAGTATTTTTTAAGAGCACTTCCCAATATTCCATGGCTGCGCCATTGTCAATGACATCGACTGCACCACGCATCGTTAAGTTAGCGCTGATGTTTGCTTCTTTGTAGACTGCCGTCATGTCGTCATTGCCATCAAAAGTTGTATTGTATGTTGGCGTAGTGCTGGTTGTTAAGGTACTGGGCTTGGTTTTACCTTTGTACCAACCTTGGAAAATATAAGTTTTACCACCTACTGAATAACTAGCTGGTAAAGCTCTTGTTGCTGTATACTTGAAAGTGTTGCTCGTCATGGGAATCTGGTTCCCCTGCGTAAAGCCTGTTGGTGGCGTGATTTTAGTGCCGTTGGCGTCCACGAAGTTTTCGGTGACTTGTTTACGGGTGACTGTGTAGACTAATTTGGATGCATTTACTGGATTTCCACTAAAAAGATTCATGGTAATTAGGGGCTTACCTCCGTCACTCGCATAACCCATCAATGTATTGAATACTCCACTACTTTCCTTTGAAAAATATACTCCATCTGTATCAAAGCCTAATAAGGCGATATTTCCAGCACTCAGGTTATATTCTGTTGGCACTTGATTAGGATCTATAATTGTGGCGCTACCACTGGTATAGTTATAGCCATACATTTTCATAACACTTTTCACCGTATCTAATTCAATACTATTGACATATTTTAATTGTTGATTGATCGCTAGTTTATCTAGAGAAAAATTAAGTCTGTTCGTACCATTAATTGGTTTGTCATTCCCATAAACTCGCAATAGCTCTGGTGATAATGGCATCGTACCATTGTTAAGACTTAGTGTGTATTGTCCGCTACCTTTGCTTTTGGAGGTTAAATCGTACAAATCTGTATAAAGCCTATCACTCGTTCTTTGCACACGATATTTGCCGCTAAAAGTTAACGCTGGCGTGAAGCCAACCCCTTTTTCGTCTACAAAGTTTACATCTAATGATGGATACAACGTTGTGACTGCCTCTTCCTCATACACCACCGTCAAATCGTCATTCCCATCATAGGTCACCGCATAGCTTGGCGCTTTGGTGGTGGTCAAGGTATTTGGCTTGGTTTTGCCTTTGTACCAGCCTTTGAATTTGTAGGTTTTGCCGTTGCTTGCTTTGTAAGTGTCTGGTAAGGTGCCAGCTTGTTTGAAGGTGAAAGCATTGCTGGTCATTGGTGTTTTCTTGTTTTGGGTAAAACCTGTTGGCGGCGTGATAGCTACGCCGTTAGTATCTACGAACTTTTCGGTGACTTGTTTCCGAGTGACTACGTAATTAAGTGTTTCTCGGTACGTTGCAGTGCCATCAAAACCTACTAATATTGGCCCACGTTCTACAGAATCTGTGCGAAGCATCGTTAATACGTCAGTAATTTCTGGAGCCAAAGCTAATGAATTTAGAGAAAAGATATTTGCACTATTTTTAGAAAATATTCTATCCCTCTGAGTCAAATTCTGTTTAACATAATTACCAAATTGAGCTGCTTCAGATGTTTGTTGCTCACTGTATCTGGTCATGTTTATACTACCAGGCGGGGCAACAATACTGTCGACATACTTTAATGTGTTATCAATCTTTAATTGTTCAATTGCGTACAAATTATGAGTGTAACCTGCTGGTAAATTTGTGAGAAAATCGTACGGCATAGGAATCGTTGCATTGACAGCTACTCGATATTGGCCACCGCCTGCATTAGAAGAAACAATTGGATATCTATCAGCGTATGGTCGCCACTGACTAGTTGCCGTGTGGCGAGCTAATTTATAATACGTCCCTGATAACGTTAAGTTTTCATCAGCAAAAGCTTTTCCTGTTTCATCAGTAAAGCCAAAAATCATTCTCGGATAAATCACTTGATCATTCGGCACCCAACGTGGCGAAATGCTCTTTTGTCGGTCATTTTCACTACTATTTTCTGGTACTGATTCTGTTGTTTCAGTTTTCACCTCTGGTATTTCTGCTTGTTTCTCTGTTTCCTGTGTTACTTCTTCCCAACTCGTTTCAGTCGTTTCTTGACTGCTTTCCGTACTTTCTTGCATTGCGCTACTTGCTACTATCGGACTACTTTCACTCGTGACTGTTTCCGCAACTGCGGTCGCGCCAGGAAAGGCGTTAATCACTAAAGAACTACACAAGCCAATGGTTGCTAAGCGTTGCCAGTTAATTCTCTTCATGTCGTCCCTTCTTTCTATGTACCATTTTGATTCATGCTATTCTCTTTCTTTATGTATTGGTTTATGTACAGCTTTTAATTTTCTCCATTCTATCAAAAAAAGGTGACCTTGAAATTTCAAATTTTGCTACAGCTAAGTGACTTTTCCGACGATTCCTATTATACCAAGGTAGAAGGGTCCTTTTTTACTAGAAAAATGCGCGAAAAACCAAGAAAATCTGCCATTTTGCTTCTGATTTTCAGCCAAACCCCTTAATCTTTATAAGAAAAAGCTCAAAATGTTAGTGTTTGATACTAACATTTTGAGCTTTCCTCATGATAACTTAACTATTTTAAGGACCTGTAACTAGGTTCCACGTAATTGCGGCTTGGTATTGTTGCCCCTTGACCCCTTGGTTGGCTGGCACTTCAAGTTTGACATTGTTGAAGTTGAAGTCCAACTGATAAATATTACTCCCAGTGAATTGCTGGTTGGCAATAATCCTAGTGGCCGTGTTGTTGGCATTCAAACTAATGGCACTCGTAGTACCGACCGCATTTTTCAACTCGGTAGGTTGGTTGTAATTTGAGAAACTCGAAACAGGAGCCGCCCCTAACAATAAGCGGGTCGCTGTCGGCAAGCTGTCTGTGGCTGATTTTGGTTGCGACAGCTGCGCCGTTAGGCTCCAATTCGCTTGGGTTTTCTTGATCCGCAGATAGGGATTGCGTGTGCCGTTGCCATAGTAATCAGCGGCTTTTTTCAGACCATGCTGTTGCGTGCTTCCCGCTACCCCAACCTGACCAAAATTGAAGGTTGGAACACTGATGAAGCCTTCAGCCGTTGGTGTTACAATTGCTTGATCATTGTCTTTCACACGCACGGTGGCCGAAGCAGAGACACCACTGTAATTCCCACTGGTGGTAATCCCAGCGCGCAAGACTTGCCCCGCTGTCCCCGTCGCTTTCGTAGTGAACTGAACCGTGGCAGATTTTCCTACGGGAATGTCAGTGCCTAAGCTAACACCATTGGTCCACGTAGTCGCTGTGACGGGAACTGTTTTCGCGGTTCCGCCAGCTGGCGTGACAATCATGGCGGTTGGTGCTGCTAAGCCGGTTGTCTAAGCGGTTGATTTCTTGATGGTCGCCGTGGTTAGTGGTGCTTGGCTTGTATTGGTAATTGTGGCACGCCAGGTGACATTACCGCCGCTAGTCACGGTTTCAGCGGTAGTGCGAGTTAAAGCGACACTTGCTTTCGGCACTTCTTCCTTATACATCGCCGTCATGTCGTCATTGCCATCAAAAGTTGTATTGTATGATGGCGTAGTGCTTGTTGTTAAAGTATTAGGCTTCGTTTTACCTTTGTACCAGCCTTGGAAAATGTAAGTTTTACCGCCTGTTGTATAACTAGCTGGTAAGGCTTTTGCGGCTGTGTACTTGAAGGTGTTGCTAGTCATGGGAATCTGGTTCCCTTGCGTAAAGCCTGTTGGTGGCGTGATTTTAGTGCCGTTGGCGTCCACGAAGTTTTCGGTGACTTTGCGGTTGGTTAGATAGTAGTAAATTGGTTTATCTAACATATGATATAATCCTTTGTCAACTGAGTCAGCAGGATCATAAACGATTTCTCGTAAATTATAAGGCACCTGGACGTCTGCTGGTGCAGCTGCCGTTGTTTGGTTAAAGATAAAAGATTGATTATTACTTTTCTTTAATTGAAACAATTGAGGTCTGCTACTTAACGGAGTTGTAGAAGTATTAACTTTTATAGTCGGAAATGGATACGCTGTATCAAAGGTACCATTCTTATTATAAACACTTATATTTTCATAATACTTGGGTATTTTGAATGTTAAGTTAGCGGCACTATATTGTGAAATTCGTCCATTCATTATTTCTAAAGAATGGCTAGGATAAACAATCTCTTTCAAATTATTTTTTGTTAGTGCGACTTGCCCTTTTTCAATACTAGTTGTTTTCCAACCATCGACAGATGATAACAGTTCTCCATGCCAATTGTCATACGTCAAATCAATCGTTGAAGCATCTACTCGTTTGCCAGACTCGTCCACGAACCCGAATTGATAGGTCAGCGCTGGGAAATCAAAAGCTTCAATCTCTTCATACACCACATTCAAATCATCATTATCATCATAAGTCACCGCATAGCTTGGTGCTTTAGTCGTGGTCAAGGTGTTTGGCTTGGTTTTGCCTTTGTACCAGCCTTTGAATTTGTAGGTTTTGCCGTTGCTTGCTTTGTAAGTCTCTGGCAAGGTGCCAGCTTGTTTGAAGGTATAGTTATTGCTGGTAATACTGGTCTGCTTGCCTTGGGTGAATCCTGTTGGAGCAGGAATGGTTGCGCCTGCTGTATCTTTGAAGGATTCGGTGACTTTGCGGTTGGTTAAATGATAATAGACAGGTCCACTGATTGTTTGATATAGGGCAGTGATACTTCCAGAACTAGAATAAGAAACTATTCTACGTAAGAAAGGTGGATACCTAACACTAGAATCAATACCTGAATATATTTCTCTTGGTGTAAAACTCCCATCTGCTCGTTGTGTCAAGGTTAACTCAGCAATTACATTTGCTTCAGGTTGCACCGTATCATTGGATGCCGAAGAAACAGTTGTCTTTACTGGTAGAGGATACTTAGGATCAATTTTTCCAGTTTTATCATAAAGATTCAACGATTTATAGTATTTAGGCAGCTTAATTGAGAAATTTGCGAATGCCTCGCCATTCCAACCTACTACGGTAGGTTGTGCAATATTCTTTGCAGGTAACGTCACTTGCCGTAAATTACCAACTTTTACGCCACTCTGATTATTAGCAATTGTGCCAAATGATACCGTAGAGCCTGCTGCCCCAGTTCCTCTATACACAATACTCTTATAGTCATACGTAAGATTAATATCGTCAGGATTCACCAACTGTCCCGCTTCATTGACAAAACCAAATTGGTATGTAGTTTCTGGGAAATTGATTTCCTCATATACAACGTTCAAATCGTCATTATCGTCATAAGTCACCGCATAGCTTGGTGCTTTGGTGGTGGTCAAGGTGTTTGGTTTGGTTTTACCTTTGTACCAACCTTTGAATTTATAGGTTTTTGTGCCAGCTTTATAGGTGTCAGGCAAAGTACCAGCTTGTTTGAATGTGTATGGGTCACTATCAATCCCTGTTTGTTTCCCTTGAGTGAAACCTGTTGGCGGTGTAATTTTAGCACCCGTGGCATCGACGAAGTTCTCGGTGACTTTGCGTTGGGTCAAATGATAATAGACTGGTGCATCAAAGCTAAAATAAGTATTTTCCACCCCCTGAATATAACTAGAGTCTCTCCTCATCCTTGGAAATGACGAGCTCATGAAAGTATTATTGGTTAACGATTCACTGCGTACATATGATCCGTTAGTAGCTTTGTCAACCGCTAGCCAAATAGCAAAAGTACTATCTGATAAAAATCCATTAATTTCGACATTATTCTTGTAAAAATGACTAGGCGGTAAGGGATATTTACTATTTATTTTCCCAGTTTTATCATAGATACTTAGCCCTGTATAATATTTAGGCAACGAAATAGCAAAATTAATAGCCGTGTTCCCATTATGATCTCCTGCCTTTTGAGGTAACGGAACGGTATCCTTAGGCAAAACTACATTTTTTAAATTTCCTGAAGTACCCGCTTTTTGATTTGGAGCAATTGTATTATAGACAAATGAACTACTAACACCTCTTCGGCCCGTGTATGCAACATAGTCATAGGAAATCACAATATCATCTGGTTTTACTAAATTCCCATCTTGATTCACAAAGCCAAACTGAAATGTTTCCTCTGGAAATTCCGTAGCTTCCTCATACACCACATTCAAATCATCATTATCATCATAAGTCACCGCATAGCTTGGTACTTTGGTGGTGGTCAAGGTGTTTGGCTTGGTTTTGCCTTTGTACCAACCTTTGAACTTATAGGTTTTGCCGTTGCTTGCTTTGTAAGTCTCTGGCAAGGTGCCAGCTTGCTTGAAGGTATAGTTATTGCTGGTAATACTGGTCTGTTTGCCTTGAGTGAATCCTGTTGGAGCAGGAATGGTTGCGCCTGCTGTGTCTTTGAAGGATTCGGTGACTTTTTTGAAAACTACAGATAGCTCTAAATCTTTTTCAGCTAAAATAGTTACAAATCCACTTCTATTCAATGAATGGTCAACTGCAGTAGAGAATACATTAGCAGCAGTACCAGTATTAGGATTAGTCTCAAGCTTATAAGTTTCTTGATTTATTTTCTTAAGATCTAATGTCGCCGTTATAGGTATAGCGAATGCGCCAACACGTAGTCCTTTTATTGCCAATGGCTCACCCACAAGGACATTCGATATATATTTAGGTACGGAGAGAGAAACATCCTCTAAGTAAAAATAATAGTTGACTCTTGTGTTAGTAGCATTTGCTTGTGCTCTTACAATTTTAGAGGGGATATTCATTTGGATACCATTTGTTAACTTAGTACTCGATATATTTTCTGGAGTATGATAAGTGTGTCTATAACCTCCATAACTTTGATCCCATAAACCTGAACGTGTTCTTACTGTAGATCTTAATTCAAAATCATCAATATTAACGGTAGCTCCTTCAGAAGATGTTAAATTTACTCCTATTGCTATATTAGGTGTAACTACCTGTGCTTGGGAGCCGTTTATTTGAAAATTTTTCTGAATTTCTAAAAAATATTGATACGTTTCCGCCAAATTCCCAGCCCGAACCCCAATCCCACTCACTGGCGTAGGTGTCAACACTGGATTCGGCTGAACCACTTCCGAAGTTACTGTTTCCTCTTCTTGTTTCTTCGCTTCTGTTTGCGTTTCTTCTTTCACTACTTCTGGTTTCTCTGTTTCCTGTGTTACTTCTTCCCGACTCGTTTCAGTCGTTTCTTGACTGCTTTCCGTACTTGCTTGCGTTGCGCTACTTGCTGATGTTGCTTCCTTAGCGCTACTTGCTACTGTCGGACTACTTTCAATCGTGATTGTTTCCGCAACTGCGGTCACGCCAGAAAAAGCGTTAATCACTAAAGAACTACACAAGCCAATGGTTGCTAATCGTTGCCACTTAGTTTGCTTCATGTCGTCCCTTCTTTCTATGTACCATTCCCGCCAAGCCGATTAAGGCTAAGCCGAGAATGCTAAGATTTGCCTGACTCTTGCTCCCTGTACGAGGGAGCTGCGAGCCAGTTGTGGTGGTCTGTGTCGAACCACCACTTCGTTGATCTCCTTGCGGAGGACCAGCTGGTTCCTTGGGATCAGCAGCTGGCGCATCTGTTTTCGGTGGGGCATCTTTAGGAGCGGGTGTTCTCGGATTTTGGTAAAATTCAATCCCCACCGAACTAGAACCACCATCAGACGCTTCAACATTTATAAAAAAACTAGGAGAAGATAGTAGACACACAATCATTAAATAACGCTTTTTTTTCATTTAAAAACCTCCTTTAGATTCACTTGTATTCGTTGATCTTTTATACAAGGAATGTGTAACAACCTTTTTTCATACCTCTATAATAACAAAGAACCCCCCCTTAGGAATTGACGTTTTTTTCGCACCTCTTGCGAAAATTTTGAAAGTTCTTGTTATACTAAGGTTTACAACGCCCGTTATTTAATAATCGTTACTAAAAAAAGGCGATTTTAGTCAATTTTTATCAAAAATCCCCGACAAAAGTTTAAGGTTTCTAGCCATTTAACGAGAAAAGCTCAAAAAGTTAGTAATTGATACTAACTTTTTGAGCTTTGTGTAACACATTTGAAGAAGTCGCTTGAAAAAAAACAGTATTTTTTTCGTATTTTCTCTACTTTTTTAAGAATCTAGCCAAGCAACGCACTAATTAATAGCCCTAAGGCATAGGTGCCATTGAAAACCATTAAGTTTTTAATGGAATGACGGAAACTTTTCGGCTGCGGCAATTCTTGTTTAAACGTTTGAATATTTTTCCAAATGACAGGCAAAGTAGCAAATGTAATTAACACTGGCCATTGATAAATACCACTAATGAAGCCGAATAAAATCACCAGATAACCAGCTAGCGCTAACACTTGAAACAGCACAATCCCTGCTGGGCGCCCGATATAATAGACTAATGTATAACGGTGGTTCTCAATATCCGTGTCTAAGTCCCGTAAATTGTTGGCGAGCATGATGTTAGCAATCGAACAGACCAAGGGTAAGGACGCCACGACAATCGCAAGCACCGCCCAGAGATTGCCGTCTAAGCGAAAGGCGCCGCTAGCAAAATCGACCGTTAAGTAAAAAGGCGGATTGGTGACGACGTTCAAGTAAACGGTTAAGACGAAGATGCCTAAGCCCATCGTGAAACCACTGAAAATTTCCCCCAAGGGCATGCGGGATAACGGAATCGGTCCATACGTGTAGAAAATACCGATAAAGCAGCAAATCCCCCCTAATACGAGGAAGAGCCAGCCTGTTTGAACCGTCAAGTAAGCACCCACAACGGCAGTGAAGGCAATCATGGCGAAAATCATGTTGCGGACCAGTTGTGGTGAAACGCCTGATTGTCCGATAATATTTTCTTCATATTTATAGACGTCAGATTTGGCTTTTTTGAAGTCCATGTAATTGTTAATGGCGGTGGTGGCCATATCAAAGACCACCATGCCAATGAAGAAAACCAGCGTGTTGCCCCACTGAACTTCCCCGAAATAGGTCATTGAAAACAAGACCCCGATAATGAAGGGAAAGAGACTGGCAAGCTTCGTCTGAATTTCCACTACTTTTAAAAACACATTTAAAGACATTTTTAGTCGCTCCTTATTTCAAATCGGCCCGATTCCCCATCGTATAGCCAGAGTCTTTGCCGATTTCAAAGTTGCCTTCGATATCTTTGCTGATGTAGACTTTGTCGTCTTTTGTGACGAAAATGGCATCGGTTCCTTTCAGACTTTCGACATATTCTAGTCCTTTTTTGACGCCCATTGAGAAGACGGCTGTTGAGAGACCATCACCATCGATGGATTTGTCGGTGATAATGGTGACACCCGCGATGTCGTTATCAAACGGATAGCCAGTTTCACGATCAAAGAGATGGTGGTAGGTTTTGCCATCGACTTTTAAGTAGCGTTCATAAATTCCTGATGTGACTAAGGTTTTGTTGCTTTCTTTGACTTGACCTAAGACTGTGTTGCGGGCTTTATTCGGATCTTGAATGCCGACTGTCCAGTCCATGTCTTTGCCACGTGGGCTGTGTCCTAAGACGTAAACATTCCCGCCTAAATCGACGATAGCGGTGGTGACGCCGTTGTCTTTGAGGACTTTCACGACTTCGTCGGTGATGAAGCCTTTAGCAATTGCGCCTAAATCCAATTGCATGCCTTTTTCTTCAAGGTAAACGGTTTGCTCTTTGTCGTTGAATTTGACTTTCGTGTAATCAACGAGTTTCAAGGCTTGATCAATTTCGGCTTGGCTTGGTTTGCGGGCATCATCGAAGCCAATGTGCCACATAGAGGTGATTGGGCCAATTGCCATGTCGAAGCCGCCGCGGGAGTCTTTGCTGTATTCATAGGCTTTTTTCAACAAAGGATACAGGTCATCTGAGACTTTGACTGGTTTCACGCCTGCTTCTTGGTTGATTTCATCAATTTCTGAACCTGGTTGGTTGACCGTGATTTTATCGCCTAGTTCTTTGACACGGGCAAAGGCTTTCGGTAAGACGTCTTCTTTGCCATCATCGTAGATGCGAATTTGAACGTAGGTACCAAGCATTGTTTGACGGTCAGAGTATGGTTCTGTATTAATTTTCGCTTCTGGTTTTGAGGAACAAGCAGCTGCCACAAACAGCACTGCTAGAACACTCACCATGAGCAGAAGTTTCTTTTTCATAGGATTCCCTCTTCTTTCCTTCTTTAATTAAAAAATAAGTTCTCTTGCATAGTAGCCTTTTTTGGAAAAAATGAAAAGTCTTTCTCTTGGAAATTCACAAATTTCTGTGAAAAAATTTGTGAAATGATGGACAGAACTAGCGAAGAAAAAGGGGCGGGAAAGTCAGCCAACCGACTTTTTCCCAACCCCTCAATGGTGTCAAGTAATTGCTGAAAAGCGTTTCAGGAACTACTTCACGATTCATTTATTATTACTTATTTTGTTACGATGTTGTCAACAACGATTTCAGTTGTGTCGCCTTTTTCAGCAGCGTTCACTAATTGTTGTGCGTAGTTGATGAATGAATGTGTGCTGTGTGTTGCACCAGTTACCACTTCAACACCTGCAGGTGAGCCGTCTTCTTCGCCCATTGCTTTAACAAATTCTTTGTTTAATGTTTCGATATATTCTTTTGGTCCAACGCCAGCAACGTCTTTCATTTTGCTTTCGTATTCAGTGTCATCTTTTTTAGATTTGCCGTCAGCGTTCACGTTATCGTAGTTAGATTCAGTCACTTTACCATCTTTCACAGTCATTGAGAATGTTGTGTGGTAGCCGTTTGAGTCATTTTTTTCTTTCAATGAGTACGTACAATCTTTCAATGTTGCCCCATTGTCGATTTCGATTGTGTCTGTGTTACCAGCTTGTGCTGCTTGGATTAATTGTTGTGCGTAGTTTTGGAATGATTCAGATGAATGAGTCGCACCAGTTACTACTTCCACACCGCTTGCGCTTTGTGCTTTAACAAAAGAATCGTTTAATTGTTTGATGTATTCTTTTGGTCCAACACCAGATTTTGCTTTCATGCTTTCTTCATACTTAGTGTCTTCTGTTTTAGATTTGCCGTCAGCATTGATGTTGTCATATTTAGATTCAGTGATTTTGCCGTCTTTTACAGTCATTTCAAAGACTGCACGGTAACCATTTTTTTCATTTTTTTCTTCTAATTTATACGTACCATCTTTTAAATCGCCACCGGCAACTTTTTTCGCTGGTGCTGATGATTCAGTTGATTTTTTCGTTTCTGAAGATGCTGCGCTAGAAGAGTTCGTTGTGTTGTCTTTCTTGTCTGCGCCACAGCCTGCTAATACTAAACTAAATAATGCAATTGCCGCAAAACCTTTAACAAATTTATTCACTTTCATTGATAGTCACCTTTTCTTTCATGATTTTCACAAACATCAAAAGTTTGTGATACATTACACATTATAATGGTTTTAAAAACGTTGTCAAGACCATCCCCTAAAAATATTTACATTTCGGTCTTTTTTTCATCAAAAACTCATCGTTGGAGTAAATTTGTTGACAATTAAAATTTATATTAGACAAATTCGTGAAATACTTATATAATGTTAGTCGATTGTGTACTTATTAATCATTATCACTATTTTACTACTTACAATATTAAGGAGCGGATTGTCAATGACAAAGCAAAATATTGTCGTTGTAGGTGCTGGGTATGCTGGCGTTTCAGCTACTAAATTTCTAGCAAAGAAATTTAAAAAAGATACGGACGTAACAATCACATTGATTGATCGCCATTCTTACCACACTATGATGACCGAATTGCATGAAGTAGCAGGCGGACGTGTTGAACCAGAAGCAATTCAATACGACTTACAACGTTTGTTCTCACGCAAGAAAAACGTAAAATTGGTAACAGATACTGTTACTGGGATCGACAAAGAAAACAAAGTTGTGAAAACTTTAGCAGGTTCTTATCCATTTGACCAGTTAATTCTGGGTATGGGTGGCGAACCAAACGACTTTGGAACACCAGGCGTGAAAGAAAATGGTTTCACCTTATGGTCATTTGATGATGCAGTGAAAATTCGTCATCACATTGAAGCAACCGTTGCTAAAGCAGCCATCGAACCAGATGCTGAAGTACGCAAAGCAATGTTAACATTCGTTGTCTGTGGTTCTGGTTTTACTGGGATCGAAATGGTCGGCGAATTAATCGACTGGAAAGATCGTTTAGCGAAAGATGCCAAAATTGATCCAGACGAAATTACATTAATGGTTGTTGAAGCAATGCCAACCATCTTAAACATGTTATCTCGTAACGATGCTGCCAAAGCAGAACGTTATCTAGAAAAGAAAAATGTTCAATTATTATTGAACTCACCAATCGTTGAAGTTGCAGCAGATCACATTAAATTAAAAGATGGTTCTGAAGTACCAACGCATACGTTAATCTGGACAGCTGGTGTGAAAGCAACTTCTGATGCCGCTGACTTTGGTTTAGAAGCAGCCCGTGGTAGTCGTTTAGTTGCGAATGAATACATGCAAGCAAAAGGTTACGAAGACAAAAACATTTATATCATTGGTGACTTGGTTTATTACGAAGAAACACCAAATACACCAACTCCTCAAATCGTTCAAGCAGCTGAACAAACAGGTCATACTGCAGCTGCCAACATCGTTGCAGATATTAAAGGCGGCGAAAAACACGCCTTTAAAGGAAACTACCAAGGATTCATGGTTTCCATCGGCGCAAAATGGGGCGTTGCCAACTTATTCGATAAAATTCATTTGAGTGGTTTCTTAGCCATCATTATGAAACATATCGTTAACTTGAAATACTTCTTTGATATTCGTTCTGGTTACTATATGTTCCAATACATTATGCACGAATTCTTCCATATTAAAGATGATCGTTCTGTTGCTCGCGGACATACGTCTCGTTACGGCAATGTCTTGTGGAGTGTTCCGCTACGTGTTTTCTATGGTATGGTTTGGTTAGTCGAATCAATGAAGAAAATTGTCGGCAACGGCGATTACTTGAAACCAAGCACTTGGTTTGGTGACGGTTCTTGGTTCACAGATAAAGTCGTTTTCCCTTTCCCTTGGTTACAAGAACAAGTAACAACAGGTGCTTCTCAAGCAACTGAAACAGCAACAACTGCTGCAAGTGGTGCGGCGGATGCGGCGGCAAGCGGTGGTGCCGATGCGGCAACACAAGCAGCGCACTTTGGTTTAAGCTACGCTTACGGCGAAACACCAATGCAAGTGTTTGATCACATGCCTAAATGGTTCGAAAGCGTAATGAAATTTATGATGCCAAACCAAGAAGTTGCTTTGTTCATGCAAAAATTCATGACAATCGTTGAAGTATGTATTGCTTTAGCATTGATTGCTGGTTTATTCACTTGGTTATCAAGTGCTGCTACAATTGGTTTAACAATTGCCTTCTGTTTATCTGGCATGTTCTATTGGGTAAATATCTGGTTTATCTTTGTCGCTTTTGCTTTGATGAACGGTTCAGGCCGTGCTGTCGGTTTAGACCGCTGGGTAATTCCATGGATTCAACGCAAACTTGGTAAAGCGTGGTATGGTACCCCGAAAGCTAGATACGGCGGTAAGTAAGCAATCGATAATCGATTGACAACTACGAGCAAAAGCTGAGACACATGTCTCCAGCTGACTATCATAGGATTTAGTATGTGGGACAGCAGTCAAGCATGACTTTTGTCCCACATATTTTCTTTTATATAATATGGTGGCTCAACTGAGGTCGGGACAGAATCGTTTAGCTCCGAGAAATAAGAAGAAATTTCCGAAAATTGTTCTTTAATTTTTGGGGAATTTCGGCTTATTTCCGAAGGAGTTGGTTCTGTTCCCGCCGTTTATCAGTTTTTGAGCTTGGAACAAAAATTCAAAATAATTTTTGTTCCAAGCTCGTTCACTGTGTTATGATAGACAAGAAAAAAACACCAAAGGAGAGAGAAGAAAATGACGATTAAAGAATTCATTAAGAAAAGTCGCTTGAAAACATGGGACGTTATTATTATTGCTGTTTTAGTTCTTGGTTCTTTTCTGCCCCTTGTTGTTTTTGCCATGCAAAACCGTGGTCAAGAAGCAGCTACGTATCAAGCAGTCTTGAAAGTAGACAACAAAGTAATCAAAGTCTTTGACTTAAAAAAGGACGGCCCGCATTATACATATAAATACGAAGCAAAAGACGGTGATTACAACCTGATTGAAGTAGATGGTGATCGTATCCGCGTGAAGGAAGCCAACTGTGCTGACTTAGTGGATGTTCGACGAGGCTGGATTTCCAAACCTGGCGAAACCCCGATTGCCTGTCTACCCCACAATTTGTTTATCACCGTGGAAGCTTCTGATGGGAGTGAAGACGGTAGCTTAATTTATTAAGCACGACAACTATGAGCAAATTACACAAGAATATTTATATTGCTATGCTCGTTGCCCAAGGGGTCATTATTGGTTTAATCGAAAATATGATTCCTTACCCTTTCGCATTTGCTCCTGGGGCAAAGCTCGGTCTAGCAAATTTAATTACCATTATTGCGATTTTCACCATGCGTAAGCGTGATAGTTTTTTCCTGGTCTGTTTACGTTTGATTTTAACGACATTACTGGGCGGCACACTTTCGACCTTTTTCTATAGTGCCAGTGGTGCCTTATTAAGTTATTTCGGCATGTTGCTTGTCAAGCAGCTGGGGCCAAAACGGGTCAGCATTATTGGGATTAGTGCCGTTGGTGGTTTCTTACACAACGTTGGTCAGTTGCTAACGACCTCTTTCTTTGCTCATTCGTGGGCGCCGATGCTGTACTTACCATTTTTATCTCTGTTTGGGTTACTCTCGGGGATTGCCATTGGGATTGCCGCTAATTATTTACTACAACATGTCCAGACGTTACGAAAATTCCAACTGAATTATGAACAAACAACGAAACATAAGTGGAGTCAATTTTTCTAATTGAAAACCTGTCCGCCACAATTAAAGGAGTCATCTTATGAATATACATCCTATGTGGAATACCTATCCTACGTTATCAAAAGAATTAACAACTACTCTTCGCTTGATGGAACAAGCGGTTCAAATCGATAATCAAGAGATTCAAGCTGCTGTCCATGACATGATTCATTCTGGCGGCAAATTGCTACGTCCAGCCTACCAACTGTTGTTCTCTTATTTTGGTGAACAGCGGGACCCTAAAAAGGCGACAGCGTTAGCGGCTTCCATTGAATTACTGCATACCGCCACGTTAGTTCACGACGATATTGTCGATGAAGCTGATACGCGTCGTGGCTTGCCAACATTGCGTTCGCGCTTTGGAAATAGCACAGCCGTGTATACAGGCGATTATCTTTTTGTTTGCTGTTTCAAGCTCTTATCTGATTATTCTTCTTCATTAAAAAGCATTCAATTAAATTCGCGCAGTATGGAAAAAGTCCTGACTGGTGAGCTTGGTCAAATGGACAATCGCTATAATTTCGAGGTAACGATTGACCAATATTTAAAAAATATTTCCGGGAAAACAGCGGAATTGTTTGCGCTAAGTTGTTTTGTCGGTGCCTATGAAAGTGGCACCTCCCAACGTTTTGCCAAACGTTGTGGTGAAATCGGCGAAAATATCGGACTGGCTTTTCAAATTATTGATGATATTTTGGACTATACACAAACTGCTGACGCTATCGGCAAACCCGTCTTAGAAGACGTACGTCAAGGCGTGTATTCTTTGCCCTTGATTTATGCACTTGAAGCCAATCGTGAAGTCTTGTTGCCACTTTTAATGAAAAAAGAAGCCTTGACCGATGAAGAAACACAGGAAATTTATCGTCTTGTCCATGAACTAGGTGGCGTAGAAAAGGCCCAACAATTAGCCACTCATTACACAGAAAAAGCGCTGAAAGAAATCAGCAAACTTCCTGAAACAAAGGTCCAAGCGAAAGAACAATTGTATGAAATTACACAAACGATTTTGACAAGAGAAAATTAAAAAAGCCGCTGGATCCTATTGAGGATTTAGCGGCTAGCTTTTTAGGTGATACCAAACATATATTTTATGATAGAATTTAAAAATATACTTGATTCATTAGTAGAAAGAGGTGCTACTATGACTTTTCTCCAGTGGTATTCTCATACCACGCTCAGCGAAATGTGGGCGTTTTATGAAAAAACAATCACGCATCATCCCTATTACCTTGCCATCTGTCTTAAAGATAAAGAAAATAGTTGTCCAATTGGCTACGTAAAAGCGGAAATGAACGATAGTCACGACTTTGGCACTTCGAAAGGAGTTTCTTCGGTATAAAGGGATTGTGACAGACGCCAGTAAATCATTGGTTTCATTACTGAAAAAAAGAGAGTATCCCCTATATTACAGCCACACATGATGTAGAAAATTATCGCAGTGGAAATGTGATGAAATAAATCGGTATGACGTACTGTTACTAATACAGAGAACAATGGCAACCCAAAAATGTGCTCATTTCTGAATGTACCAGTTAAATTTAGATAATCACGCAGACCGTGTCTATAAAAAATATTGGGATACTTATCCTGACCACTTCATAGAAGACATTTGATGTAAGCTTGTTTCTTCTAAATCCTTTTTGCCGTTTTTATGTATTGAAAGCGTATACTAATAATTGAAAGGACGTGATTTTTTGCGTAAAGATGTACCAACTATGTTCGCTTAATTTAACATTTTTCCCAAGACAAGTAATATCAGCCTTGGAGACTAAAGCGAAAAGAGAGAAAAAATGAATTTACAAGAAATAATCCATAGATTAGAAACTATCTATCAACAGACCGATTACAATGGTAGTTATGCACTTGTAACCGCTGATAAAATTTTAGCTAAGAAAAATTATGGGTTTGCAAAATTTAAGGAAAAACAGTTATTCACAGAAGCAACTCAAAGTTGTATTGGCTCTGTAACGAAGCAATTCACTGGTACCGCCTGCATGATCCTTCATGAACAAGGTAAGTTAAACTTGGAAATGCCAGTAGTAGCCTTTTTTCCAGATTTGCTAATCCCAAAAGCAATCACAGTTAAACATTTATTGACAATGAGTAGTGGTCTACCTGATTATCCAACGGAGCTATTCTTAAATAGTTTGAAAAAAATTAAAGAACAGAGACCAGAGCTAAACGAAAAACTTCAGGAATTTTATGCTGAATTTGCTACCGCAGAACAAATTTCTTTCAATAAATTGAAAACGATAATTGCTACTAAACCGATGGATTTTCAGGTTGGAACCCGAGTTTCTTATAGTAATACTAATTATTATTTATTAGGTTTGATTATTGAAAAAGTATCTGGACTCTCATTTGAGAAATTTGTAACACAAAAAATCTTGTCTCCTTTATCGATGGTAAAAACTTCCTTTGCCACACAAAATAGCATAGCAAGGAGCTATCGTAACATTGATAATGAACTACATGAATTTCCAAATACTTATCAATTACTATCTGCAGATGGCTGTATGGTCTCGACTATTAACGACTTATCGAAATGGCTACAAGCAGTTCTCAAAGGTGAAATTTTGTCGCCCGAAAGTTGGGATCAAGTTTTCAATCTCTATTTAAAAGAATATAATTGTGGTTGGATGAAGTTAGGAGATTGGTTTTACCATGGCGGTCAATATCTAGGTTTTTACTGCGAAATCTTTCTGCATCGAAAAGCAGGTCTAGGAAAAGTTATGCTTTATAATCGGGAAGCCACTTCTGAATTAGATCAATATTCTATGGATGAACGTTCCAATTGGCGTAATTTAATTCGAGATTGGTCATTTTCTCAAAATTAATAAAAAAGCTCTAATCCTATTGAAAGATTTAGCGGCTAGCTTTTTAGGTGATACCTTGCTATAATAAACACGAAGAGAGCGTACTAGACATACGCTCTCGGGTAGACCGTTTAAGACGGTAGCTTGATTTTAATACGGAAATAAACCCGTCAATCTTCGCTAAAGGTTATGACGGGTTTATTTTTTGTCGTTTTTATTACTGATTTTGACAATTAATGTTGCGAAAGCAATCGCAAGCATCAATGCTTCAAAGACAGTCACTACTATTCCTTTCTAGGGAAAGAGCAAACAAGCAAAAACATTGGCAGTCCCCCTTTTTTGAGAAATTGCCACCGTCATAAACTTCCTACTTGTGTAGTATAACACATTTGTACCTTCCTAGAATACGCTTTCTTTTTTATTTACTATTCGACTTTTCCGTTTCAACTTGCTATAATAAACACGAAGAGAGCGTACTAGACATACGCTCTCGGGTAGACCGTTTAAGACGGTAGCTTGATTTTAATACGGAAATAAACCCGTCAATCTTCGCTAAAGGTTATGACGGGTTTATTTTTTGTCGTTTTTATTACTGATTTTGACAATTAATGTTGCGAAAGCAATCGCAAGCATCAATGCTTCAAAGACAGTCACTACTATTCCTTTCTAGGGAAAGAGCAAACAAGCAAAAACATTGGCAGTCCCCCTTTTTTGAGAAATTGCCACCGTCATAAACTTCCTACTTGTGTAGTATAACACATTTGTACCTTCCTAGAATACGCTTACTTTCCTGATTATTCAACAGCCGCTTTCTTTTGTAATAAAAATCGCGCACCGTTTACTGGGATAAAACGATTCAGCCAACTAAAATTTTTTAGACTAAACAGACCGACCATCTTTTTTGATGGTCGGTCTGTTTAGTCTATTGCTCCGCCTTTACTCCTTCTCCGACAATGCTCGCCAGACATCAAATGTTTGTTTTAAGCCTTGGACATTATGAACACGTAAAATTTCTACGCCTTGTTGTGCTGCATACAAGGAAGCAGCGGCTGAGCCAAAATCACGGTTGGCTGGTTCTGGTTCGTTCGTTAAAGCGCCAATGGTTCGTTTGCGAGAAACGCCGTATAGTAACGGATAATCTTGGTAGCGAAAGGCGTTAGGATCTTTTAACAGTTGAAGGTTTTCTGCGACAGTTTTATGAAAGCCAATCCCTGGATCGAAACAAATTTTTTCTAAGGAAAGCCCATATTTTTGGCATTGTTCAATTTTTTCTGTATAAAATTGGTGCAACTCTTCTTTTAAAGAAAGCGATTGGCGTTTTCTAGAATGCATAATCACAACTTGGACTTCAGGATATTGTGCGAGGACTTCTGCCATCCCCGGAGTGTCTAATCCTTTGATGTCATTAATCATTGTGGCGCCAGCTTGGATCGCGGCTTCTGCTACTTCGGGATAGTAGGTATCCACAGAAATCGGCGCTAGAGAAGTCTCACGTATTTTTTTAATTAACGGTAATACTCGGTCTGCCTCAACTTGTGGAGAAACTTCTTCGTAGCCAGGACGTGTGGATTGGCCGCCAATGTCTAAAATATCGGCCCCCGCTTCTAGTAGATGAAGCGCATGTTGATAGGCCACGTCGACCGTTGTGTAGCTACCGCCATCAGAAAAAGAGTCGGGGGTCGTATTGACAATCCCCATAATTTGGTAATTCTTTTTTAAATCAATCATTGTCACATTGCTCCTTTATCTGCTGAATCATCTTTCGTAAAGCCCGCATTCTAGGACTTATCTTCATTCGTTCACTCGTGGACAACTCCGCTAAGGTTTTGCCTCGGTCTGGTAAATAAATAATCGGATCAAAGCCATAACCGCCTGTACCGCGCGGTTCAACTAATTCACCAGTCAAAGTGGCTTCCGTTTGCAACAGTTTGTCGTCATCGAGTACATAGACCAACGTGGCTGATAAGGTTAGCTCTCGGGTCGACTGTTGCCCTTCAAATAAGTGCAACAGTTCGCGGTTCTGTTCTTCCGGATTGGCTGAATGGAAAAAGCGGCTTGTATGAATACCTAATAAATCAGGAAAAGCAGTTAACGTTAAGCCGCCATCATCACCTAACACTGGGCGGCCAATTAATTGTTGGAAAAAGCGAGCTTTTAGATAAGCATTTTCAGCATACGTAGTGCCAGTTTCTGCAGGTTGTTCTTGACTGGTTGTATACTTTCGATAAGAGACAAGTTGAATAGCGGGGTCCTTAAGTCCTGATTGCATTTCTTTTAACTTACCTTGGTTATTCGTGCCAACAATGATTTCCATTTTCTAACGTATCTCCATTAAAAATTGATTTTTCCACTCTTGTTCTTTAAATAGTCCGGTAAATTGAAATGTTTTGGTGCTACTTTGTGGTGTTTTCACGCCGCGCATCGTCATACACATATGTTCCGCTTCAATGGCTACTGCAATGCCTTTGACGGGAATATTTTCTTGGAGTTTGCGGGCAATTGTCACTGTTAAATCTTCTTGAACTGTGGGACGTTTGGCACAATGTTCTACTAATCTTGGTAACTTGCTTAGTCCCAATACTTTGCCACCTTCTGGCAGATAAGCGACATGTACTTTTCCATAAAATGGCAATAAATGGTGTTCACACATTGAATAAAAGGCAATATCTTTTACTAAAACCATTTCGCCTTCATTTAAGCTATCAAATAATTTATAATCGTCAAATTCAGGTTCGGTTAATCCACTAAAAACTTCTGCATACATTTTAGCTACACGTTTGGGTGTATCAATGAGTCCTGCCCGTTGAGTATCTTCCCCCACTGCTTCTAAGATTGTGGTAACTGCCTGCTCAATTTGCGCTTGTTTTTCCTGCTCCATCTCTACCATTCCTTTTCGCTTACTCGCACTTCTTCTTGATTGCCACTGCGCTGAATCCACGTAGCTATTGGCGCGCCCAATAGTTGTTCCTCTGCGTAAACATCACTTAAGGGAATCAAAACAAATGACCGTTTTGTTAATTCTTGATGAGGAACTTGTAAGTGGGGCAACGCGACTGACTGTTCCCCTAATAATAAAATATCAATATCAATAATCCGCGGACCCCAGTGAATTAATTTTTTACGTTTCATTGCTTGCTCAATCCCTTGGGTAACAGCCAATAACTCTTCAGCGGTATAGCTAGTATCAATTTTCAATACGGCGTTCAAAAAATCATCTTGGTCTGTATAGCCGTAAGGATCCGTTTCATAAAGTTTTGAAGAAGCCACGACCTGAATCTGCGGGTCTTCGTTTAAATAATTGCGGGCTTTCACTAAATTTGCGTACGGATCGCCGACGTTACTACCTAATGCTACATAGCCAATCATCTATACTTCTCGCTCCATTTCAATTTCAATATTGTCAAAAAGGCCGGGCATCGGCACACTATATTTTCTAATTTTAATGATAATTTTGTCCAATTGTTCTTGATAATCTGCGGAAATATCATCTAAAATAGCACTCGCTAAACCTTCGATTAAATCGTACGAGTGATTGTTTACTCGTTGGGCAATCAATTCATTCACTTCGGCATAATTGACAGTTTGAGTGACATCATCTGTTCGCCCTGCCTCAGCTAACGACAACTGCATTTCAAGGTCGATTTCTACTTGCTGTCCTAGACGTTTTTCTTCTGCCAAAACACCATTTTTTGTGAAAAATTTCAAGTTGTTGATTCTAATTTTATCCATCCTCTAACTCCCTACCCTCTGTTTTGCTGATTTTTTTAATCATAGCATATTTCTTGGAAAAGTCAGTAGTTAAAAGATGGAAAAGTGGTTATTGGTATGATATAAAAAATTACTTTTTACGAATCAAATAGTATAACTCGTGTATTCAAAAAAGAGCGTTGCTGATGCAACGCTCTTTTTCGGGGTTTATTCGCCTTTTATCGCATTGTTACAAATTCTTCTGAGCCTGTTGGATGAATCGCAACAGTATTATCAAAATCTGCTTTGGTCGCGCCCATTTTAATAGCGACTGCAAAGCCTTGTAGCATTTCGTCAACACCGATGCCGATGCCATGCAAACCGACAATTTTTTCTTCTTTGCCGACACAAATTAATTTCATGTCGCATTTTTGACGGTATTCTCCTAAAGCGAAATACATTGGCGTAAAGCTAGAGCGATAGATTTTCACTTGGTCTTCACCATATTCTTCAAGCGCTGCTTTTTCCGTCAAGCCAATTGTCGCAACTGGTGGATGGGTAAAGACCACCGTTGGTACTAAGTTATAATCCAAATATAAATCGGTTTGTCCGTTAAATAAGCGTTCAGACAGGCGCCGACCAGCGGCAATCGCGACTGGCGTTAAGTCGATTTTCCCAATGACATCGCCGACTGCGTAGATGCCATTTTGCGTGGTATTTTGGAATTTATCTACTTTGACGTAGCCTTTTTCATCAAGGGCTACTTTCGTATTTTCTAAGCCTAATTGATCCGTGTTTGGCTGACGGCCTGTCCCGAAAATCACGGCATCTGTCGTGATTGATTCACCATTTTCAAATGTAATAACGTACTCATTCTGCGCCGTTTTTTCAATTTTAGCTGGTGTTGCATTCGGATGAATTTGCATGCCCATTTCTTGATAGCGTTCTACGACTTTTTCAGAAAGCATGTCATCAAAGCTTCGTAATGGTCGTTCATGACGGAAGGCCCAATGTGTTTCTGCGCCTAAGCCATGTAAGGTTCCTGCTAATTCGGCTGCGATGTAACCCGCACCGACAAAGACCACACGTTTTGGCATTTCTTCTAACGCAAAGAAGCCGTTTGAATCTAAGGCATATTCTTCTCCTGGAATACCTAGTTTTTTCGGACGACCACCTGTCGCGATTAAAATGTGCGGCGCCGTATATTCTGTTCCATTGACTTCAATTGTTTGCTCCCCAGTAAACGTAGCATAACCATGGATACGTTCAATGTTGTTACTGTCTAAACCACGATTATACGCACCATGTAAGAAGTCGATATATTTTTCACGATTTTCAACTAATTGTTTAAAGCTAAAATTTTTGATTTCAACATCAAACCCATAGCCTGCTGTGTCTCTTTCCATCATTTCCATCATGCTGCTGGCTTGCCACATGACTTTTTTAGGCACACAACCAACGTTGACACAGGTCCCACCAATTTCGTTGCCCTCAATTAAAAGGACGTTGGCCCCGTGCATTCCTGCGCGGTTAGCAGAAGCAATCCCGCCACTACCGCCACCAATAACAATATAATCATAGGTTTTCATTTATTCTGGCTCCCTTTCAATTTGAACTTTCTCCTTTATTATCGCAAAAAATAGCAAAAAAAGACAGTCGTATTACTTACTTTTGTTTAGTTTTCTGCTGCTTCTGTTTTATGGATTCGTTCCGTAAAAGCACTGGGGGAAAGGAATTCAATCGTAGCATTGTCGAAGGGAATTCCTAAATCTTCTTTCGTTACGTTTGGGTTCATTGTAATGACGTAAAGTGTTTTGCCTAAGGAAAGTGCAATCCCAATTTCTAAATAACTTAGTCGGTCAAAGTCACCATTAATAAAAACGTAGGTTGCTTCGTGAAGATACCGTTTTATCACTTCAATATCTGTAAACATTCCGGTTTGAACACAATCTGCTAACCCGAAGCCCACTGCACCCATACAGCCATGCTCATCTTCAAACAGCTGAGGATCTACCAAAAGGTCCGTTTGAATACGAGGGTTTTGACCAATTTGGTAGGCGAATAATTTAGCCATAGTTATTCCTCCTTCTTTTTGATTACTCGTTAGAACGTAATAATTCAAGAACAATTTCTGTTTTGTCCTGCTCCGTTTGAATAGCTGTTCCTAATATCTTTTCTATTTCTTCTTTAGGTAATTTAAAAGCTTGATTTAGTTGACTTGCAGGAATGACTTGGTGCTCTAAAATCATGTGATAAACTTTTTGGAAAACTTCTGGCTGTTCGATAGTCAGTTGTTCATCGTAAGGCTCTTTCGTTTTCCATTTATTTTTAGCAATTCTTTTATTTAAATAGAGACGTTGATCATCATTAATTAACGCTAATGTGTATGTTTTTTGAATCATTGATTGAAGAGAAACTTTCCAATACTTTTTCAAATCAATATAGTATTCTAACGAAATAGACAAGAGCGAATCAGAAAAAGCCGCTGAAGGAAGGAGAAAATGCGCAGCAAATAGATTTGCTTGATACTCAATAATGTTCTTTAATTCTGTTTGCGAATACTCATGAATACTTTCAACACCGTTGTGTAATAAAATATGTCCTAGTTCATGCGCCACGTTAAAACGACGACGGACAGCAGATTCATGATTATCTGTGAGCATAATAAACGGCCGACCAATCATCCAACGCGAGACCGCATCTAGTGTTGGATTGGACATGTTGGCTTCTGAAATAATCACACCATTTTGTTCAGCCAACTGAATGAGATTAGGGACTGGCGAAATCAAGTCTAAGCCCCAAATTTTCCGTAATTCCTCAGCCTTTTTCACAATTTCTTCTTCTGTGATTTCATAAATACTCTTTTCAATTAATTCTGGTAAACAAACTTTGGGAAAGTTCACATATGTTGCTAATACTTTATACACTTCTTGCACATATTTTAACCGCTCTTTTTGCATATCTCTTACTTTCTTCGTTGCCGCACTTCGGCTTCTAAAAAAAGTTGCGCCTGAATACAATTCAAATGTATCTGCTGAAAAGAAACTACGGGGAAATTGTAAAACAGAAATTAGTTTTAATATGCTATCTGCTTTAGGAATTGTTTTTCCCGATTCGTAATTCGAAATCATTTGCCTAGATAGCTCTGCTTTCTCGGCTAATTCTTTCATTGTTAATCCTCGTGCAATGCGAGCCGAAGTTAATTGCTTTGGATTAAAAATCAACCTCTCGTTCATTTTCTAGTCCTCTCCTTATCAGTTCGTCAGCGGTTGACGTAAAAGTCAAATGTAGGTCCTTACGAACTTCCTCTGGATTTTTTAAAAGAACTGGTGCCTGCGTAATATCAATTTGGTCAATCCAACGACCAACTCCAATATCTGGTAACCCTAATCGAACAAAACGTAATTGATGATTCGATCCGCCATAAGTTAGTAATAAGAATGGCGGTTGATTGGCATCATAATACTCATTTAAATCTTCTGGTTTGTCAAATAAATTATACTGCTTATTTAATAAGCTCCCACGATTTCTAAATAATGCCTTTTTAGGAACTGAAGCTTCTGATAAAACTTTCGCTGGCGTTAAAATTGCGCCTTTGGTTTCAATCATTAAGTACGTATGACCATTGACATATCGACTACTAGCTTTGTCAGCTATTTCATGTGGGATTGCTGATGAAGTTAACACTTGTTTTAAACCAACATCAACCAATCCATGCCGAACGTGTCCCCAAACTCTTTTCATTTCTGCTCGTTGAAAAATAGATTCTCTTTCTGTTAGCTCCATTAAGTAGCGATATGCTTCTCTTATGCTTAACGATAAAACACCAACCATTCGTGCATCACAATTTCTTTTTAAATGTTCTTTTAAAATACTCATTATTTTCTCTCCTTTTTTCACAACACCCCAACAACATACCATGTTAACATTTTGCCTTTTCTAAAAAAATATGTCAACACAAAAAAATGAACTTAGGAAGGTAAGTCATTTCGACTTACCTTCCTAACTCTGAATTTTAAAATAAACGGCGAGACAGATATAGCTTCTTCTGTACTCTTCAGGATAAAACTTCAATCGACAGCCCTAGCCCGACCTCATATTTCAAATAACTCTTCTTATAACTTTTGCTTTGCACTGGTCCTCAATACATGTTCCCAACCACTTTTACTCGTAAGCGGGTTGCATTTTCTGGATGATAGGCGAGTGGTGTTTCTTCCACCTCGACTAACTCGATTGTGCCAGGGACTGCACCCGCAAGTTCAGCTTGTTGGACGGCTTTTTCTTGGGCATCGGCCAACGCCGCGTCTCGTTGGATTTTTGAATAGACATAAATTTGTTCGTATTGTCCGCTAATCTGAGCGATAGAGGCACCGATGGCATTCGCCACTGCCCCGTTTTCGTTGCGAATTAGCGCTTTAACACCTGTCAATTCTTCGGGGATGATAATACTCCCACCACCAACTAAAACGACCGTCACGTCTGCAGAACTGGTTTTCATGCGATCAATCGCTTCACTGACCAATTCGCCAATTTTTTGGTACACTTTTTCCGCAAACGCTTGGTCTAAATGAGCCACTTTGCTAGGATCACCAACTTGGGCATGGCCTAAGCGAACCGCAATATCAGTGGTCGTTAATTGTGTGCCGCCAAAAACAAGGGCCTCTTGTGTAATACGGTAGCCGACACTATCGGGGCCAACTGTCACAGAACCATCTGGTTGTTCACGCACTAGACTGCCGCCGCCGACACCGATTGACACGATATCTGGCATTCTAAAATTGGTCCGTACCCCGCCAACATCAACGGCCAGTGAAGATTCTCTTGGAAAGCCATCCACTAACACGCCAATGTCGGACGTTGTGCCACCAACATCTAAAACAACCGCATCTTTCAAGCCGGCTAAGTAAGAAGCCCCACGAATACTATTGGTTGGTCCACAAGCAATGGTTAAAATAGGAAACTGTTTGGCATACGTTAACGACATTAACGTACCATCATTTTGACATAAGTACACTTGGGCGTGATGAATTTTTTCTTGTTCTAAGGCTTGTTCAAAGCCTTCGCTGGTCACTTTAATTACTTTGTGCAACGCAGCATTTAAAATTGTCGCATTTTCCCGTTCGATTAAACCGACAGACCCAATCATTGAGGAGCAAGATACAGGAACATCTGCCCCTAACACTTCCTTAGCAAGTGCTTGAACAAACAATTCTTGGTCATTTTTTAAAGAAGAAAAAACGCCAATTACTGCGATTGCCTCTACTTCTCCTCGCCAAGAGGCCAAAATCCCACGTAATTCTTCTTCGTCCAGTGCAGTCAATGGTTGTCCATCATATTCGTAGCCGCCATGTGCTAAAGCATACGTTTCTGAAAGAGTGGCCACTAAATCCTTGGGCCAAGCTGTGTAAGGCAAGACCGAAGCGGTTGCTGGATAGCCCAAACGAAGGACCCCAACTTTTGCTAATTTTTTTCGCTCAACAATGGCATTCGTACATTGGGTCGTGCCCAACATTGCATGTGTGACTTTGGTTGGGTCCACTGCTGATTCTGCCAAGACTTTATTTAAGGCACCGGCAATCCCTGTTTGAATATCATCGGTTGTTGGAACTTTCACTGAATGAATCAAGTTTAATTGATGATCTAAAATAACAGCATCTGTATTTGTGCCGCCGACATCGATACCGATTTTATACATTTATTTGTCCTCCTTCGCTACTAAGTTTTCTAGTGGTTGATAATCCATTTCGTAGCCGAAATACCGAGGACCCACTGTTTCGATACCTTTTTTCGTTCGCCAAGCGGCATTCGCTTTCAAGCCCATTACTTGGACACGTTTGCCGTATTTCAAGCTTTCTGTTGTCACAGGCGTTAAAGTTTCTAAATCTACCATACAAATCAAATCAGGCGTCATCGCAATCACCTGACCATCTTTCTCGGCAATTAAATTTTCATTTTGAAAATGGACGACTGCTTCTGAACCAGCATCACTGTTTAAGCCACTCAATTTGACACGTCCCAAATTGAAGCCACCTTTTACTTCTCGTTCCACATCTAGAATTTTTCCTTGGAACAATTCAAAGCCATCCGTAACTTCTACTAATGCTTGGCGTTTTTCTTGTTCATCTGCATAGGTACCTCGAATCACTTTGCCAATTTCTTCTGATAATGTCACGATGTTGTGAATACCATAGTCTTGTAATTGTTTGCCTGTCGCGGGATAAATGCTCACTAAAGCACTGGCGCCCATTTCAACCGTTTGAACACGAGCAAGACGTTCTGTCCAAGTATTATCAATCGTTTCCATAATGCCAATATTTCCTTTTTCATCGGTAATTGCCATAGGGGTCGCTGACATCCCATTCAAATGGAACGTTACCATAGGCAATTCTGGAAAGGCCCGACCCATACCATCACAATCCACCAAGGGAATGCCTAGCTTCGCTGCAACAACAATTGGAATCATTGAATTGACGCCCCCAGCTTCCATTGGAAAGGTTCCCGCAATCGTTTCTTGGTCTAAATATTTTCCTAACTTCTCAAAGACACGGACGAATTCGTCGCCTTTGGGAAATTTTTCAATTGCGACAGATGGGGCACCCATCATTGCGGCGGGTAGGAAAAAATCCTCCGCGGCAATTTCTTCTGGAGAAACCAGTTTGACAGGTCCGTTTTCTTCGATGGCGGACAAAGCCATCATTTTACCAATGTAGGGATCACCGCCACCTCCTGTCCCTAAAAAAGCTGCTCCTGTAGCTATATTCTCAATTGCTTCTGCATCTAAATAACGCATTCTCCGACACTCCTCTTCTTCATTCCATTTCTAATGATTCGGTGTTCGTCTGTTGACGTTTTGCACCGAAATAATAAATAATAAACGATAAAACAATGCCAATTAGCGGTTGGTTAGGCAATTGAGGGGCATTGGGAAAGAAACTCATAATCACCGGAATGCCCCCCACTGCAGCACCAATTAGCCATGAAAAAACACCTAATTTATTCACGCCAGGCGTTGGCTGCCATTTGGTTCGATCGCCTTTGTTAATCAACCAATAGGCAGCAATCATTACACCAGCCACTGGTGGCACCATCGCAGAAAGGACGGACATAATCGGCGTAAAGTAATTTAAAATCCCCACAACTGCTAATAAGGTTCCAATGGCGCCGGCCGCACCGACAGCGACTTTTTCTTTTTCTTTTGGAATATCAAAGACATTAATCAAGGCCAGTCCGCCAGAAAAAGCATTCACGGCATTCGTGGTCCAAGTTGCTAAAATTAGCGCAATAATTCCTAAAACTGGAAAACCGAGATTCATAAAAACTTCCGTGATATCTGCGGTGTTCGATGCAATGGTCAAGACCGCACCAACGCCAATCATCAACAAGCCTGTCGGTAAAATCCCTAATGTGGCCGCTTTAACCACATCTTTACGAGAAGAAACATACTGAGAGTAATCTCCAGCAATTACTGCGCCTAATGCAAAAGAACCGACAGTCATTGAAAGACCTGACATAAAGCTTCCTGCTGTTTGAGGTGTATATTGACTAACAGCTTCCCAACCGTTGTTTCTTAACGAAGCCACCAAGCCATAAAGACAAACCAGAACTAACACAGGAACCGCAAAATAATTCAGAATTTTCAATATTTTTATGCCATAAAGAGCCGAAATAAGCATGATAACTCCCCAGATTAAGGAAGAAAGCGACACAGGTAAATCAATGCCGTAAATTTTTAAAAAGTTCGTGAAGGCGCCGCCGCTGACATTGGCTTGCAAACCAAACCAACCTAAGCAAGCAATCGCTAGAATAATAGAAATGATCTTTTGCGAACCTTGAATGCCAAACACTTGAGAAGCGACTTTGACAGAAGGTTCTTGTAAGTCGGAACTTTGAATTCCTTGTAAAATCATTAAAATAACAATAATACCGTAACCAATAAATCCTGTTAACAAAGCTTCCCATAAAAGCATGCCTGCAACTAACGTTCCTCCAATAATTAATCCTGGCACGCTAATCATTGCGCCCGCCCAAACAAATGCTAAGCTAAGCCACGATTGTTGTTGCTCGTTTTTTAATTTCATTCTCATTCCTCCTTAATTATTTTTTCAATTATAACGAAAAATCAGTCATAGGTCTTTTTCAAATTGAAAAAAATATCAAGGAAGTTTTGGCTTAAAATAAAAAAGAGACAAGAACCTGGGACAAAAATCACTTTGGATTTTTGTCCCAGGCTTAAAAATTGATAAACGGCGGAAACAGAAGCAACTCCTTCGGAAATTCCTTCTTATTTCTCGGAGTTAAACACTTCTGTCCCGACCTCTGTCTGCTTTTTTCATTCATTCGTGACCAAGCGATATAAGATCATCGCCAAATAGACTTCATAGGCTTCGGCGGCGTTGGTCATATCATAGCCGAGCGCTTCATTAATTTTACTGATACGATATTTGACCGTATTTTTATGAACAAATAGGCGTTCGCCGCATTCTTTAAAATCACTACTTGCATCTAGTAAAAACGTTCCTAATGTCATTAACTGCTCTGATTCTTTTAAGAGAGGTTGGATAACTGCTAAGCGTTGTTGGATTGCTTCTTCTCCTGCTTGGAGACACGTCATCATTTGTTGAACTGTACGAATTTCCGCGATTGATAACACTTTTCTTTGTGGATAGACGCGCTTTAAAAACGGCGCGACTTGATTAGCGGTTTGGTAGCTGACACGCACTTCAGTCGTGTTACGAACTTTCGGACAAAGGATGATTTCACCTAAATAGTCCTGATAGTCTGTGGCTTGCAAGTATTCTTTACTAATCGTGGCTTCAGGCTGTTTGTGTAAATAATTACCTAAGAGAACAATCAGATAATTTTCTGTTTGCTGGACAATCGTTGTTTGGTAATAGTAACGTAGGAAATCTTTCAAATCTTGCTGAATAGCGTGGATTTCTTGTCCTTGTTGCCAAATAGGCAAAAGCCACATCGTTTCGACAGAAGAAATATCAATCATTAATTTTTTGGCTAATTGGTACATCTTATCACTTTCATCGTTAATGATTGCTTGGACTAAGGCATACTCACTGACTTCGTCATAGTTTTTCCCCCATAAATTCAGAGCCATCTGAACGACTTCCACCGCTTGATTCATCTCAAAAGAGGTTAACTGCTCTTCTTCTCGAATGAAGTAAAGCTTCAATGTTTGTCCATCTTTCTGAGGAAGTTTTTGCGAGGTAATGAAGTAGGTCGTTTCTCCCAGCGCTACTTTCTCTTGTGATTGATAAAGTAACTTGGTTAAGGGTAATTTCGTGCTTCGCGGCCAATTGATGGTGCTGATGATTTCATTGGTATATGTGGTTAACGCAATGTTGACTTTTAAAAAATCGGATAGGATTTTCAAGGTCATTTCCACACTGCGGTTTTGTTCAGTCAAAAGGGAAACTTTTTCCAAGAGGTCCGTTGCAAAAGAAGCCATTTTATTTTTATTGACTAACAATTTCATGACTTCATAAATGACTTCGTTGTAGCGTAATGTGGGATCATTTTTAGGCATTTGGATTAAAATAAAACCTAAAGAATCCGCTAATTGAATCACTTCCTCTGCAACTTTCGGTACGATAATCCCAACGTAGTACAAGATTAGGCCTACTTCGCCTAATTCATGGAGATGCCGAATCGTTTCACATTGCTTCACCACATCATGACGAATGGCACAAAATGAACCAATCAAAATTTCGCCAGCATGGTATTCATTTGTTTTGTGAAGTTTTTCCGAAAACAAAGACATATCAGAGACTTCTAAAAAAGAAAGAGAAGCAACAGATGTGTCCAATTGGTTTTTACCAGAAAGTACCGTTGCTTCTCGCAAAGACGGTAATTTTAATAAATCATTCACGCGGACACTCATATTTACTCCTCCTTTTGGCTGGTTTATTTTTTCTTACGAATCATATCGCCGACTGCAACAGGTTGCGTCACTTCCATTGTTAATAACATCATGGGATTAGGTGCCCGATCGATCGCTTCACCGTCTTCATTATACATCTCTTTAACGGTTTGGTGGAAATGGGTAAACCCGGGACCATAAAATTCAATTTCATCGCCGACACTGAAAAGGTTCCGTTGACGAATTGTCGCGACTTGCGTCTTTTCGTTATACGCAATCACTTCGCCAACAAATTTATATTGTGGAATTTTACGACGTTCGCCGAATAATTGTTCATTTTCACTTGGTGTATTGTAATAAAAACCAGTTGCTAATTCACGTTGTGCTACTTTCCATAATTCATCAATCCACTCTTGTTGGCAGACATAGTTTTCAGGATCTTCCATGTAAGAATCGACGGCTTTTTTATACACATTAGCGACTGTCGAAACATAGTGAATGGATTTCATGCGGCCTTCAATTTTAAAACTATCGACACCATTTTCAATTAATTCTGGAATATGTTCAATCATAGACATATCTACGGCGCTCATTGAAAACTCTTCTTCAACTTCCCCTTCACTGGTTTTGCTCCGACGTTCTGTCCCAAAAGGCATATCAAATAACTCATATTTCCAGCGACAAGATTGAGAACAACCGCCACGATTGGCATCCCGCATCGACATATGATTGGACAAAGTACAACGTCCTGAATATGAAATACACATTGCTCCATGAATAAAGGCTTCAATCTCAATGTCCGTATTTTCACGAATCGCTGCAACTTCCTCCATTGAAACTTCGCGCGCTAAAACCACACGTTCTAAGCCTTCATTTTTCCAATATTCTAATGTTTCATAGTTGGTTGCTGAAGCTTGTGTCGATAAATGGATAGGTAAACCTGGTGCTTCTGTCGCACAAATTTCGATTAAAGCTGGATCGGAAACAATCACAGCTGAAATTCCGATGTCTCGCAATTCTCTGAAAAACGCTCCTGCCCCTTCCTGGTTTCCTTCATGAGTGACCATATTGGCAGCGACATAAACTTTCGCATTATGTTCGCGGGCAAAGGCTACGCCTTCCGCCATTTCTTCTGGCGTGAAATTTCCTGCGCGGCTACGCAGACCGTAGGCATTCCCTCCGATATAAACGGCATCGGCACCGTAACGAATTGCGACTTTTAGTTTTTCTAGCGTCCCGGCTGGAGCCAACACCTCGGGACGCTTCAATGTTCGTTCTGTCATTACTTTCATGTTCTTCTTCCCCTTAAATGAATCAATTTATTTTATTGCATCGGCACTTAAATCAAAGAAACCATTGTCTAAGCCACGACCTGTTGGATGTAATTTTTCAATTTCAGCTGTTGCATGAGCTGCTTGATCTTCTGACCAAGTTCCCGCTTCAAGTGCTGCTTTCGCTTCAGCAAATAAGCGAGCAATCGCGACAAAATTTTCACCTGGCGTGTAAAGGCCATCGAGCTTCCATGTACGATAGTGATGGTCATACAAGTTTGTTAACTCATTCATCAAGTTCACATCGTTATTGGCAAAAATATGCGTACCATGACTATCTTCATAAATGGAATAGTGGGTTTCTGGTTTTTTGGGTTCAGAAATAAACAGCCCTTCGTCTTTCGTAACCCCTTTGTCGTTCTTTGTGTAATTGTAGTAATTTTGAATTAATGGGCGTTTCGATTGATGAATACAGGTCGCCCCATAGACAAGAATTTCAGCTGGAACTGCTAAGTTTTCTTCCATTGCGACCATTTCTTCAAAAGGTACTTCCCGAGCTAGGACAGCTCCGATGGCTCCTCGTTTACTCCAAAAATTGATTTGACGTGAGCTCGTTACTAAGGTTTCACCATCATAAACGTAAGGAATTTCTAATCCATCTCGTTGCATAATAAACACAATACCTGGATCACCCAAAGTAATTTTATCGACGTTGATTTCTTTTAAAAATGTCAGATACTCTGGGACTAATTTCATTTTTTCAGGGTGCATAATGCCATTTACTGCAACTAGCACTTGTTTGCCCATTCCATGTGCACGTTTCACAATCTCGCGTTGTTCATCTCGTGTAAAAGATACGGGCAAACGCAACCCGAATGTTTCTTCTCCAATATATAATGTATCCACACCTGTTGCGAGTAATTCTACAGCCTGCTCAACAGATTCTGCAGTTGCAATCAGTTCAATCATAAATATAGCCTCCTTCTTTATGACCGTTTAATAGTATCATACGTTCACAAACTTTAAAAGAGCCTATCTGTATTAAACGTACATTTTTCACAATGTTTTCGAAAAAAATTTTGGTAGAGAAGCGCCATCCGCTTACCTACCAAATGCTCTTTTTTTAATTACTGGTCATCTGTTCTTTGGTTACTCGTTCAAGTGATATTTTCGTTCATAAAACGTTACTACAACGGTGAATAGCCACGCTGCCGCTAAGCCTAACAAGCTGCCTAAAACAATCCCCAAAAAGCGGAATTGAATCAACGTTATCACGTACTGCTGACGAACGAGCAATGAAAGCATCAGAGCCATAGGCGTTGTGAAAAATTGCGCCAATCCATAATTACGACGAATAAAATACTCAACGGTCACAAATAAGATTGTAATCACGACAATCGATTCAAAAGTTGTCAAAGCTAAATTAAGCAGAAAAGCGGAAATAACCAATCCAATCGTTGTGCCAAAAATTCGCTGAATATTTCGCTGCTTAATCGCACGTAAATTGTCTCCTTGTAAAATGGATGCACAGGAAACGACTAACCAATACGGATTCTGTAAATGTAAACTTTCGCTGATATATACAGCAAAAAATAAGACAAAGCTATAATATATGCTATCTAATGGCGCTTCTGGATGCCGATAAATTCGTTCCCGTAATGATCGCTTAGCTAGCGGGGCACTGATTTCCTTCTCTGTAAAATGCAACACTAGTGCAAACAAAATAGAAAAGCCAATACCTAATAACATACAGCCACTCATGAACGGAATTTTTGCTAACGGAATACTCGTACTGGCACCCATCGCTGTCACCATCACACCAAAGAAGGCCCCTGGTTTTGAAATATCGTAGACTTCAAAGAAAAAGCGGCCACCAAAACCGACCAGTGCAACAACAATGGGAATAAGCCATGCAATATGGGTCGATAACATGCCTAACAAATTTCCTAAAAAAAGGTAACTACCGACCACAGATAAACGAGTCATTAACTGTTTTAATGGTAGCGGCTGATAATATAAAAAAGTAAAAATACCTAACGAGCCAAAGCTTGAAATCAATAATTGATGATTGATATAGCCCAAAAAAAGAATGCTGAACATAACCAAGCCAGCAAACACTAGTCGAAAAGGATTATCCTTTGGACGCTGATAATGTAGTAATTCTCGAAAAAAAGATTGTTCCATTCCATCACCCCTCCTTATTAACGTAGCACAGAAAAATCAATCTGGCAATTCTCAAAAAGAAATCGCCACTGGAAAATAGAAAAAGGAGCGTGGGACAAAAATCACTTTGGATTTTTGTCCCACGCTCAAAAACTGATAAACGGCGGAAACAGAAGCAACCCCTTCGGCTTATTTCTCGGAGTTAAACACTTCTGTCCCGACCTCCTTTGCATCTCATCTATACAGTTTGTAATTCTTTTGCTTCTGTTTTTGGTGCTTTTGGTGCCCGCACATTTAACGTAATTTTGCCTTTGCTAGCACCTAAGGTTACTTTATCCCCTAACTGAATTTGACCGGAAAGAAGGGCTTCACTTAAACGATCTTCCACTTCTTTTTGCAAGGCCCGACGAATTGGACGTGCGCCATATTCTGGATCAAACCCGACTTTACCAATAACTTCAATTGCAGCTGGTGTGATTTTCACTTTAACCTCTTGTTCGGCCATCCGTTTCACGACAGATTGACTCATAATTTTTACGATTTCATGAATTTCCTCTTGTTTCAAGGAATGGAATACAACCGTTTCATCAATTCGGTTTAAGAATTCTGGACGGAAGGCTTTTTTCAATTCTTCCATGATTCGTTTTTGCATTAATTCATGATTTTTAGAAATGTCTTTCACATTGAAGCCGACATGTTTTTCTTCACGAATCGCTGTTGCTCCTAAGTTGGAGGTCATGATTAAAATCGTGTTACGGAAATCGACTTTTCGTCCTTTGGCATCCGTTAAATGGCCATCATCTAAGACTTGTAATAAAATATTAAAGACATCTGGATGGGCTTTTTCTACTTCATCTAGCAAAATAACGGAATAAGGACGTTGACGAATTTTTTCAGTTAGTTGGCCGCCTTCTTCGTAGCCGACATAACCTGGAGGAGAACCGATTAAACGGCTAGTGCTGTATTTTTCCATAAACTCAGACATGTCCACGCGAATCAAAGCTTCTTCGCTGCCAAACATCGCTTCGGCTAAGGCTTTGGCAAGTTCTGTTTTCCCAACCCCTGTTGGTCCTAAGAACATGAAGGAACCAATCGGTCTTGCTGGGTCTTTCAAGCCACTACGCGCACGACGGATAGCGCGTGAAACAGCTTCAACTGCTTCATTTTGGCCAACGACCCGTTGATGTAAAATGGTTTCTAATTCCATCAATCGTTCGCTTTCTTTCTTCTCTAGCTGCTGCAAAGGAACGCCTGTCCATTGTGAAACAACCCCAGCCACGTCTTCTTCTGTTACTTGTGTACTGTAACCAGACAGACTTTTTTCTTTCACTGCAATCAATTCTTCTAGTTTTTCCATCACTTGTTTTTCTTTTTGACGAATCCGAGCAGCACTTTCAAATGATTGGTTTTGAATGGCCTCTTCTTTTTCCGTAATTAATTGAGAAATTTCGGTACGCAATTCATTAATTTCTGAAGGTTGATCTGCCTTATCTAAACGAACTTTTGCTGCAGATTCGTCCATTAAATCAATTGCTTTATCTGGTAATTGGCGGTCATTTAAATAGCGAATCGATAATTGAACCGCTGCATGTAGAGCTTCATCTGTAATTTCTACGCCATGATGTTTTTCATAGCGTGAACGCAAGCCTTTTAGAATTTCTTCTGCTTCTTCTGGGGTTGGTTCTGCTACTTGAATACGGGCAAAACGACGTTCCAAAGCGGCATCTTTTTCAATATATTTTTGGTATTCATCCAGAGTTGTCGCACCAATTGTTTGCAACTCGCCACGTGCTAAAGCAGGTTTTAAAATATTTGAAGCATCAATCGCCCCTTCTGCACCGCCAGCACCGATCAAGGTATGCAATTCGTCGATAAATAAAATGACTTGTCCATCTTGATAGATTTCATCGACAACTTTTTTCAAGCGATCTTCGAACTCACCTCGATATTTGGTTCCAGCAACCAAGGCACCCATGTCTAGCATCATTAAACGTTTGCCTTGCATATCTTCAGGGACTTCCCGGTTGACAATTTTCTGGGCTAAGCCTTCTGCTATCGCTGTTTTCCCAACACCTGGTTCACCGACTAAGACAGGATTGTTTTTGGTACGGCGACTCAAAATTTGGATTAAACGACGGACTTCGGTCCCGCGACCAACTACTGGATCCAAGCTTTGTTCTCGTGCTAACTTGGTTAAATCTCTTGCTAAAGAATCCAATGTTGGCGTCCCTTGTGGCGCATTTTTATTTTGACCATTCCGACGACGTTGTGCGCCATTGGGTTCGGAAATGCCCATTTTTTTCAATAATAATTGACGCATTTTGGATAAGCTTAATCCTAAATTCACTAAAATTCTAGACGCTAAAATTTCTTCGTCTCTTAACAAGCCTAATAATAAATGCTCGGTACCAATCTTTTGAGCCCCTAAGCGCTTCGCTTCATCTCCAGCATAGGCAAAGATTTGTTTGGCTCTTGGTGAATAAGGTAAGTATAAGTTGTTATTCCCCATTGGACTTTGCATGGTGCCATAGCCACTTAAATGCTCAATTTCTTCACGGATGTCTTCTGTGTCAGTATTCAATTGTCGTAATGTTTTTCCGGCAATCCCATTCGGTTCTAAAACGAGTGCTAATAATAAATGCTCAGAACCGACGGATTGATGACGAAAATACTTCGCTTCTTCTTGGGCAATCGCCAGTACGGCTTTCGCACTTTCTGTAAATAGTTCATCCATAGTTATTCCTCCTCATAGCTCAAGCGCTCTAAAAATGAACGCATTATTTGAGCTCTTAGAAAATCTTCGTGATTCCCCAGACCATTCAATGTGCTTTTACTTAAAGCAGCTAGCATTAAATTGCCTTCCTTTTTCGTAATCACTTCTTCTTCATACAATGTTTGAATAAATGTTAGCGCATCTTTTTCTGTTAAGGTTGCGCCAATCAATTGATCCATTTGTTTTAGTAATTGATCGTTATCTGAAATTTGTACTTTGACAATGCGAATATAGCCGCCTCCACCACGTTTACTTTCAACTGCGTAGCCTCGTTGGATGGTAAAACGTGTATTAATTACATAGTTAATTTGTGAAGGAACGCAATTAAATAAATTAGCCATTTCCGCCCGACGGATTTCAATTTTATTACTTTCTTCTAAAATCTTTTTTAAATAAGCCTCGATTAAATCTGACGTATTTTGATTACTCATAGTCTTCCATCCTTCTTCTCTCTTGACTAATATTGACCATTATTATATCGAACTTTGCCTATTAAATAAAGAGGAACGCTTTGACTTTAATAAAAAAATGCAAAACAGGAGGAGCAACCTCAGTCAAACTGACTTAAGTTCCCCTCCTAAAATTGAAAATATGTTATTGAATTACAGGCAGACAATGGCTCCGCCTTAATGTCTCACAAAAGCGTTTCTTCGCCGTAGGCTTGATCCAAGGCTTGCTGAATATCTTCGATAATAGATGTTGGCTCTTCCAAACCAACGTACATGCGAATGTGCGCTGGCGACAAGCCTCTTTTCTGAACAGCCGCCAAGTTATTGCCTTTAAATACAGGCAAGGCCAAACTTTCAAAGCCACCCCAACTGACCCCAATTGTGACCAGCGTCAATGCGTTCACAAATGTTTTCAAACGTTCAAAATCGGTATCTTTTAAATCAATCGCAAACAATGAGCCATAACCTGTTAAATATTTTTCTGCTAACGCTTGTTGTTGTTGATTCCCTACAAAAGGATGATATAAGCGACTAATTCGCGGATCCTTTTGCAAAGCCGACAGCACCGTTTGGATGGCTTGAGACTGATGCGCCAACCGAACGGGCATGGTACGAATACCTCGTAACGCTAACCAAGAATTGAAGGGACTATTGACTGCGCCTAATGCTTGATGACCATGTTCAAAAATTTGATCTACAAGCGCTGCTTTGCCAATGACAGCCCCCGCTACAATATCCGAATGACCACCAATATATTTGGAACAAGAATGAATCACCAGGTCCACATTATGGCATAAAGGATGCTGAAATAACGGTGACGCCCACGTGTTATCAATGACAGTGTATGCGCCAATTTTTTGTGCTAACGCAGTTATTTTTTCTAAATCTAGCAGTTCAAACTTTTGTGAGGACGGACTTTCAAAGTAAATGACTTTGGTGTTTTCCTGAACAAATTGAAAAAGTTCTTCTGTTTCTGTAACGTCTACTTTGGTCAAGGATACGCCAAATTTCTCTAAATATTGCACAAACGAAACAGATTCTCCATAAATTGTATTGACCATTAAAACATGATCGCCTTGTTGGAGCAACGTAAACAGCGTTGCCGAAATAGCGCCCATTCCTGAGGCAAAAACTTTACATTTTTCTCCACGTTCCAAACGAGCAATTTTTTTCTCTAAAATTTCTGTTGTGGGGTTGGTGCCACGTGTGTAAACATAATTATTTTTTTCATCTATACTCGCTGCCATAAATTCTTCGTAAGTTGGAAAATAAAAGGAAGAGGTTTGAACCAACTCGGGCACCATCGGATGATACATTTTTTCCATTCCTTTTTCCACTTCACAGCAAATATTTTTATCATTCTCAACATGCATTTCCTTCACTCCTCTTTCTCTACAATGTTTCTGGTACTTCATGGGCTTCTTCTTTTTGATATTGTCGATCTAAGGCTTTTACAAATGGATAATAAATAACGACACTAGCGGCAACAGCTAAAACTTGCGTCACTGCACCTTGCCATTTTCCCACTAAAAAGCCCGAAAACAGAAAGGGCGTAGCCCATGGTGCTTGAATGTTTGTAAACATTGGCATGAACCCAATTTTCATTGACAGAAAGGCAATCAAGACCGATACAATCGGCGCGACCGCAATCGGAATCAATAATAAAGGGTTAAAAATAACTGGGAGTCCAAAAATCAAGGGTTCATTAATGTTGAAAAATGCTGGAACAAACGAAATTTTCGACATGGCTTTCATTCTAGATGAATGTCCGACGATGGCCATTGCAATAGCCAAGCCAATCGTGCAACCAGCGCCTCCAATTGTGGCAAATTGATCGAGCATTTGGACCGTGCCAAAGTTGCCACTTTGAGCAGTTAATTGTCCTAATTCCGCTAAGCTTTGGTTTTTGTCTGCATTCGCATATAAAATAGGATATAGCATGGAATTGATGACAGTTGGATGAATTCCAAACCACCAGAACAGTCCATTTAAGCCAGCCACAATAATAATTGCAAAAGGGGTTCCGATTAAACCTTGCAGTGGCGCTTGAATCACCGCATAAATTAATTGCGGGAAGGAATCCGCAAACGAAAGCCCAATCCCATTAATCAATAAAGCCACCGCTACCACAAAAATCCCAGGAATCAATGCACTAAAAGCTTGGCTCACCATAGCAGGCACGCTGTCAGGCATTTTGATGACTAATTTTTTCTTAATACAGAAACGAGTCAACTCAACCGAAAGAATTGACATAATAATGGCCGTAATCACCCCTTGCGTTCCTAACCAATCAAACGATAAAACTTTCGTCACAACTTCGCCTGATTCAGTAGTCACCGTTTTCGGTAAAACGACTACGTAAGCAACAATTCCTAAAATTAATGAAGTTAAACGATCCATTTCGTAACTTTCCGCCAATTTATAGGACATCGTCCCAGCAAAAATAATTCCCATCATGTTGAAAGTTGCTCGATAAGCTGGTGAAATCATATCCGCCCAACCTGCACCGAAAATTCCAGCCATAAAATCGCCATACCCTGCTACTGGAAAATCTGTAATCAACATAAAAATCGATCCAATAATTGTTAACGGCATAATCGCAAAAAAACCATTTCTTAAGGCTTGAAAATAACGTAAACTTGTAATCCTTGAAACTTTAGGCACTACGGCTTGCTCCACCCAGTTTGTTAACTTATCCATTTCACTTCTCTCCTTAATCCTTTGTGATATCCTCATCATAAAGAAACCGCTTTCTGATGTAAATACGACTAACTAATTCTGTAACTATGTTTCATAATTCATACGCTTAAGGTATACTGAAAGCGAAACAAAGTACCACAGAGAGGTGAACCCATTGAATCTAATCGAATGTTTAGAACAAAAAGAACGCTATACATATAACGAAGGGCTAATTATTGATTTTATTTTATCTCATACTGAACGAGTCCTGCATATGTCGATTTATGAACTAGCAGAAGCCACCAACTCTTCAACCTCCACGATTGTTCGTTTGTGTAAAAAAACAGAAACTAGCGGTTTCAAAGAATTTAAAATCCGCTTGTCCCGCGACTTAGAAATTCACTACCAAGCAATCCGGAATGTTGATGCGAATATGCCTTTTTTAGCGCAAGATTCTGATTTACTAATTGCCAAGAAAATTGCGCAGTTAACGACTGAAACTGTTCAATCCACCCAACAGTTATTAACCGAGGCCATGTTAAATAAAAGCATTGATTTACTTTTAACCGCTGAAAATATTTTAGCAGTGGGTGTCAGTAACTCCTACATTCGCTTAACGGATTTTCAAACAAAGTTATTACGCATTCAGCTATTTATCCATTTAATCCCTTATCAAGCTGAACAATTTTATTTAGCCATCAATGCCACTAAAAATGACGTAGCCATCCTCGTCTCTTACAGTGGTAACACTGCAGAAATCGTAAATGAAGCACGGATTTTTGCAGAAGGAGGCACCCCGATTATTGCCATTACTTCAGACTTGAACAGCCAATTAGCTAAATACGCCACAGTGATTTTGCCCATTCCTAACGTTGAACATGCAGATTTCAAAGTCTCAACCTTTTCCTCTCAACTAGCCATCGAATATATTCTCAATGTCCTTTATTCCTGTATTTTTAGTCGCAATTTCGATAAGAATTACACATCACAAAAAAATACACCTACTTCGATACTTAAATTTTAAACAAAACAAAAAAACAGTACTGATGATCAGTACTGTTTTTCACAATCGGGAAGACAGGATTCGAACCTGCGACCCCTTGGTCCCAAACCAAGTGCTCTACCAAGCTGAGCTACTTCCCGGGCTATGAAGTTAAAGTAATAAAAAAAGACTATCGAATTAAAAAGAAACTCACGTGCACCTTTTTAAAACTTAGTCAATCACTCAACTATGCACCCAAAGGGAGTCGAACCCCTAACCTTTTGATTCGTAGTCAAACACTCTA